>Ga0209706_10001862_pt1 | contig 11903 bp, 8 predicted proteins | sample PPLLaktember2015_6_FD_187263 | JGI IMG/M metagenome (GOLD analysis project Ga0209706, IMG submission 187263) | Freshwater sediment microbial communities from Prairie Pothole Lake near Jamestown, North Dakota, USA - PPLs Lake P8 Core (1) Depth... | ecosystem: Environmental > Aquatic > Freshwater...
AGACCAATGTAATTGGCAGCATCGTTCAATGGATAATCAGGCCCCATAGTTCAATGGATAGAACGGAGGTTTCCTAAACCTTAAATTCAGGTTCGATTCCTGGTGGGGCTACTAAAACAGAGTGAGAGTGAGAGCGAGAGCGAGCACTCTCATTCTGTTTTAAGAATTATCTTTCAAGGTCTATGGCCTTCTCTGTCAGAAAAGATCTGATTTCGTCCTCTGAGGGTATTCCCGTTTAAATTCTTTTACAAGCGGTAAAAGTTTGAGCTGATTATCCGAAAAAATTTCTTTATGCATATCTTTTAAAATATATTGAGAAGAAATTGTATATTTCAGGATAATAATTAAGCTTTCTTCTTTCCTGAGCAGCAAAGAAAATCTTTGCTGTTTCCTTTACTCCCAAAATCCTGATCATGGTCTTGACATCCTCGATTGACCCATAGTTCAGGATAAATTCCACAATCACATCAGGACTAAGATCTTCCTTCTTATCCTCCGGAATATACCAAAACAGGGAGCTGTGGCGGCGAATAAAGTCTTTAAACTCAGGACTGTTCATGTTATGATAAAAGAATAAAAATTCTGAAAATTTGCCGTAAGATCAAATGATCATCTGATCTCAAATTCCTTTTCTGTCTAGGATTTCCTTTGGCACCACTCCTGATCTTTCCGCCCATTTTTCAAACGACTCAATCATTTTCGATTTCTTCAATCCTTGCAACTCCCATAGAGACCCTGTATTTTCCGTTTGTAGCTGCAAATCCGTCACCATCGCCCCATATTCCATACTGGTGGTCATCGTCTGCCCAGGTAAGCTGGAAATTGTCACTACCCTGGGCATGGCGCCGGTGGTTTGTCCAGTCTATATCCATCCCGGAGATAATCTGGCTTTTAGGATAAGGAGGTACGGGTACCGGGTTAACTGCAGTAAGCCTGACAGACTTAATAAGACCTGCATCAAGTTTCTTCTTTTCTTTTAAGATAAGTGTTATCCTTTCACTACCTGCCCTGAGCTCCAGGTTACCGGCAGTCATCCATGTCCATGTCCTTTCCACTGATTCGCTGCGCTTAACATAATCGCGATCAGGAAGTATCTGTGAATCAAATGGCTTATTAATAATGAAGCTGACTTCAGAAGATCCAGACCTCAATATGAAAACACTGCCAGTTTCACTTTCAGGACACCCATATTGCAATTCGGCCTTATAAACGGCTGAAGTATTAATATTAAGCGTCCATGAGATTGAATCACCGTTTTGAATCCAGTTCTCAGTGTGAGACTGATTTGGATGTATGCTCGAATACTTAATTTTTCCTGACAGCACAGCGTCCTGAACAGGAAGAGTGAAACTCTTTTCTTCAGCAAATCCTGCTTCAATCGTTGTAACAGGCTCATAGGCTGAAATCAGTTCAGTATTATGGTTCACAAGTTTTGCGAGAAGCGAATTGCCAATATCAGACCCTTTAGAAAATAGATCATTTTTTTGGCCCGGATCACTTTTCAAGTCGTAAAGCATTGTATCCCTGAGTGTAAGAACCAGCCGGTAGCGATCATTCCTTACTGAACTATTGCAATTCTTAAGCACCTGGTTTCCCTGCCGCGAAAAGATAAGTCTGTCAAATTCTTCCCCTTTCCCGTTAATAAGCGGGGAAAGATCTTTTCCATCAATCGACTTAAGCGGATCATATTTAATACCGCATAGCCCCAGAAGAGTTGGCATGATATCAATATCCTGGGCAAGCTGCTGTTTAACTCCTGCCCTGATCTTGCCCGGCCACTTAATATAAAAAGGTACCCTCACTCCTCCCTCATCCACAGATCCTTTTCGCCCCTTCATTCCACCATTGTACCGCTCAGTGTTTGGGCCATTATCGGAAAGGAAGATCACGATTGTGTTCTCTGCAAGTTCAAGTTCATCAAGCTTTCCCAGTATCTTTCCTATGTTTTCATCCATGTTCTCCACCATTCCGTAAACCGAGGCTAAGGTGGAGTCAAGTCCTGCCATATATTTTTCGAAATACCCTGAAGGGACCTGGAATGGAGAATGAGGAACGTTATAAGGAATATAACAAAGAAATGAGTTATCCTTGTTCCGTTCAATAAAATCGAGAGCTTTTGCAGTAAAGTAATCACTGGCGTACCCTTCAGATTGTTTTTCTTCGTCGTTATGAAGATAGAAGGCATCAAAATAGTAGCCCAGGTGTCCAACCGGAAATCCAACGAACTCATCAAAGCCCTGCCTATTGGGATGCTGGGGATAGTATCGTCCGTTATGCCATTTACCAAAACAGCCAGTTGTGTAACCGTTATTCTTAAGAACTTCGGCTATTGTGATTTCATCTGTTCGCATGTTTTCATATCCCCTTGTCACAGATGAGACTCCCGTTCGCAGGAAATATCTGCCGGTGAGCATTTCGGCACGTGTGGGGGCACTGAGAGGACAAACATAAAAACGGTCAAAACTGAGGCTTTCCGATTTAAGCCTGTTTAGAACCGGTGTTGAGATAAGGTCGTTACCGTTTGCATTAATATCTCCCCAGCCCATATCGTCGGCAAGTATTACAACTATGTTCGGTTTTTTGCTTTCGGCCGGTCCGTTACAGGCAATCAGAGTGGCAGTAATTCCTGTCATGCAGATTTCAAATGTTCTTCTTCTCTTTTTCATTTTCTGTACTTTAAATTAGTTTCAAACTTCTTTAAAGTATTTTTTAAGATTAAATTAAGGCTGCCACCTGTCGGGTTTGCGGTCAAGTTAGCAGTTGGTGAATCTCATACCGGTTTCACATCCTGTGCAAGAACCGCACCGGAATCGAGTAGCAATGAAGATAGGCCTGTCAATCGTTATACAAGAGATTTTACTCAATCTTTTCTATTTCAACGTATAAGGGCAAAATCCTTCTCCCGCCTGTTAAATAAAAAGGGACAAAATCGCACTTTAATGAAGGAAGATAAACATTTTTCATCTCAATCAAATCAGTTGCATTGATTTCATTCTTCAACTGGTTGATACATCCCCCTGTTTCTACCATCATCTTTCCGCCTGAAGGAACCGGTTCAATGAACCTGAACCTGAAGTTATACCTGCCTTCGCAGATATTAACCCTCCACAACCCGAAAATCTCTTCCTGTTCCCAAATACCCCATTGTCCGTCAGCGTCATTCCTGTTCAGTATAACAGGGTTTTCATGAACACTGCCGACTACGATCCGGGGCTTTTCAACAAGGTTCCCTGACCCTTCCAGCTCTCTGAATGTTAAGTCAAGTTCTATCTTCATTTCAGCCGCCCTGTCAGGATGATCCTTTACTATATTGTTCCGTTCAAACGGATCTTGTTCGATATCAAACAGTTCAAATTTATCTGGGGATGAATTATAATCTGCATTACCAACGAGCTTGTACCTTCCTTTCTGCAATGCAATGTTGGAATAGAGTTCCGGAGAGTGCCTCGTCCAATAAAAGAAAAGCGGCCTGTTCTCTTCTGATTTCTTTCCATCAATAAAAGGCAGGAGACTTATACCGTCAATTTTCCTGGTAGCAGGTATTCTTGCCTTACAAATACCGGCAATTGTGGGAAGGACATCAATATTGGCTGCGGTTGCATCAATTTCGATATTTCTCTTCCCCAGTGCCGGATACTTTATCCAGAACGGCACCCTGATACCTCCCCGGTAAACGGAAGATTTCAATCCGCGCATGCCTGCGTTATAACGTCTTTGCTGAGGACCGTTATCAGTCATGAATATTACAACTGTTTTTTCTGCAATTTTCAGCTCATCAAGTTTCTTCATAAGCCTGCCCACATTATTATCGATATTTGTGACCATAGCATATACTCTTCTTGCATCCTCCTTGTCCTTGTCGGTCATCTGCGGGGAAGGTCTCACGTCGTTTTCAAAACCTGCCGAAGGATCTATATTCCTGTAGATTTTATAATAATTTCCCGGCACCTGCAATGGTGTATGAGGAGCATTAAAAGCGAGGTAACAGAAAAATGGCCGGTTCTTATTCTCTTCTATAAACCTTATCGCTTCACCGGCAAATATATCAGAACAATATCCCCGGTAACTTTCCCTTTCACCATTATGCCACAGTACAGGGTCGAAATAACTGCTGTCGCGACGGGGCCACGTTGTAAAATCCCCTGGCTGGCCCATACCTCCGGAAAGGTGGGTTACAGATTCATCAAATCCCTGGTCGCAGGGCCTCATGGGATAGTTATCGCCGAGATGCCATTTTCCGAAAATTCCTGATGTATAGCCGGCCTCTTTAAGCATCTCAGCTATAGTCACTTCGGAAGAAGCCATCATGGCACCGCCGTTGTAAGTATCTCTTACTCCGGTCCGAAGTGAATATCTTCCGGTCATTAATCCGGCCCTTGTCGGGGCAGAGACGGGGCAGACATAAAAATTATTGAACCGGATACTCTGTCTGGCGAAATTATCCAGTACGGGGGTTTTAACATGAGGATTTCCGGTAAAACCGAAATCACCATAACCCTGGTCGTCGGTGATTATGAGGATTACATTCGGGTGTTCAATCTTCTGACATGGCACACATATGAGGCCTGCCATGCCGGTTAACAGGAAGCCTGTTTTGATAAGGGTTGTTCTTCCGGAGACCATATCAACATGAATCGGTTTCATTGGTCGCGGGGAACAGTAACAGGTCCGGTTCCGTTCTGCAGCCAGATATCCAGACGAGGTGCATCACCATCATAAGGTTTACCCAGGATGTCGAGGTCACCATCACCATCAAGGTCGGCAATGTCGGAGTCATGCACATCAATCCCTTTGCTGATTATCATATCACGGGGGAAGTTTCCTTTCCCGTCACCAAAAAGTATCCTGTTCACAGCATCTTTGTGTCCACCCAGGGTCATTTCGGCATACCAGATATCAAGGTTCCCGTCACCGTCAAGATCGATTAGGGCGAGCGTATGGCCGTTGCTTACCTGTGGGACTATTTCCTTCCTTACCCATGTGTTTTTCTGATATTCATACAAATACATCGGAGCCAGTCCGTCACCGACTACCAGGATTATCTCAGGCCGGTTACCCGGAATAATTTGTCCGGCTGCCGATCTGCTGAAAGTATAGGCTCCGTCAATAATATTATTTGAGAATTTATCATTGCCGAGGTACCTGAACCACAATCCTCCGCCAATGATATCCTGGACTCCATCTCCGTCGATATCGGCCTTCGCGAGTCCTTCATGCTCGTTTGGTCTTTTCCATGCAGGGTATGTGCCATGCTGTTCCATCTGGCTGTCGCTGTAATATTTATACACCGGTATCAGTTTCCAGTTTTTCTGTTCGGCGGGATCCCGGGGGATACGTGAAAAATAGAGAGTCTGGTCGCCCTGAGCCCAAAATACCAGATCAGGTTTTAAATCACCATCAAAGTCACCGACCATCTGATCGTGGACCTTGTTCCCTCCGGTATTTCTTATCAGGTACCTTGGCCATGCCGGTTTGCTGAAATCGGGGTAAGGGTTTTCCCACCACCAGACCTGATTAGTTTTGCCTTCACCGCCGGCGATTATGTCCATATCTCCGTCGTTATCAACATCGAAGGCGATTGTGCCGGCTTCAATGAAACAGATCGCATCCTCAACCACATGTTTCTTCCAGCCGGTTTCAGTTCTCTGGTACCACACAAGTCCGGGAGCGGATGTTCTCTCGGAAACACAGAAATCATTCAGACCATCGTTATTGAAGTCAGCAACAGCGCATGAGGTTTGCTGTTTCCCAGCATTCGGAGTATCAATTTCTCCCTTTTTGCTTGTAATATGATTCCATTGCGACTGTGCATTAAAACAAAAAAAGGTAAAAAGAATAACACTTAAAATATTTTTTTGCTTCATAATGATTGTTAATATAGTTGAAGAATGTATCGTCGGGATTCTCTGCCATACGCTCGCTTCTCCAGCATGAAGATACCACATCTTTTTAACTTTTTCAATCCTGCTCATGCACTCTTTTGTATTGAATAAATTAGAATTGCATAACTTTATTGATTATTGGTGAAGTTTATAATGAAGTATTACTCCCCGGGAATGAAAAAAGACGCATTAAATCAAATCCAAACCCCATTGTTTCGCGTGAAGATCATTTTTGTAGCGTTATTTGCAGTTGTAATAACATCAGGCTGCGTCAATCAGCTGCCAGGTCCCGAAGTTCAGCAATGGACCTCGTATGAGATCACCCTGATATCACAATCATCTTACGATAACGGATATACGGATATTAATGTCTGGGCGCACTTTACGAACGGAAAAGGGGACACCCTTATAAGGCCTGCTTTCTGGGATGGAGGAAACATCTGGAAAATCAGGTTTTCACCTCCGGATTCCGGTACAACCTGGTCATGGACGGCTTTCTCCATCCCTCATGACAGAGGGCTTTCCGGTAATAATGGTTCTCTGACTTCTGTTGCTTATACCGGCAGTAACAGCCTTTTGAAACATGGTCTCCTGAGAATGTCGGAGGAAAAACGCAATGTTATTCATGCCAATGGCAAACCTTTTCTTGTGGTTGGCGATACTCCATGGTCCATACCATTCAGGGCAACAACTGACCATGTGAAAATATATGCAGCCGACAGGATGAAAAAAGGGTTCAACGCTGCGCTTCTTATGAGCGTTCAGCCCGATATGTATGCCGAAGGACCAGATGCAAGGAATACTGTTCTGGGTTTTGCAAGAGGCTTTGAAGATCTTCATACAGGACATTTGAACAAACTCAACCCAGGTTATTTCCAGTACCTCGATTCGCTGATGCAAATACTGGTTGATCATGGTATCGTCCCTGTCTATCAGCCTGTTTTTCACGGATTCGGATGGAAGGGAAAGAGTGTTCTTGGTCCTGTTGCCGATCCTGAAGAATATGCAAGGTACTGTAAATATCTTGTTGCCAGGTATGGCAGTATGCCGGCCCTCTGGCTTGTCAGCGGCGACGCTCATGGCCTGGATCCCGGGGTGAAGCCGGGGGGAGAAATGATTGAAAAATGGGACTGCTATCAACAGCCGACCGGTATTCATTATAATCCCGCCGATGACTGGTTGCCTTCCTGGGCCGGAGGCGACAGCTCACGCTGTTTCCATTACAACAGTTCATACCAGGATGAGCCCTGGCTGGATTTTCAGTGGGCGCAGACAGGACATGACGGACTGCACCTTTACCATAAAGTAGAGAGGATGTACGACAATAAGCCAGTTAAAGCATGTCTTAACGGAGAACCTACATACGAAGGAATGGGTAACGGTAAAAACGGTCTTGGCTGGTGGCAGGGAGAGGAAGCATGGAACCAGCTTATGCACGGAGGCACCATGGGTGTTGTTTATGGAGCAGTATGCCTGTGGCAATGGAAGATAACACCCGACGAACCCGGCTGGGACAGCTGGACAAATGCCCCAATGTCGTGGAAAGAAGCAGTTGTGCAACAAGGCAGTAATTTCGTCGGATATGTCTCAAAAGCATTTGAAGGTTTCGACTTCGCAGACATGGAAAGACGATGGGATTTAACAGCATCTGACCAGCCCCTCCTGGCAAAGGAAGGTGTTTTCTATATCTCATACCTCGAAAAGGGAGGCATAATAACAATAAGAAATATGGTCTCAGGCTTGCCGTTTTACTGGTTTAACCCTGAAAACGGAGAATTTGTAGCTGAAGGTATAACTTCATCTGACGGCATTTTTACAGCTCCTGATAATAACCGATGGGTACTGATAACAGGTGATAGAAAATTTAAATAAATATGATAACACGACGCAAATTCATTTCCGGAACTGCTGCAGCAGTAGTCCTTTCTCATCTTGTAATCGATCTTTTTGCAGTGCCGCAAGGAAAGAAGATAAAAAACTTCGGATTCATATCTGGAATAATTGGCACAGGGAATACGGCATTTTATGGTTGAAAGGGATAATGTCCCCGACGGCATGGCCTGCCTGCAATCTGCCGCAGAGTATCTTAAAAAGGTAAGCTCTTAATTTTTTTGTTTAGTCTTTCTTAACTTTGATCCGGATCTAATCACTTTCATTATGTACCCAAAAATTAAAGCCATAATCACCGGATCAACCGGAATGGTTGGCGAAGGCGTCCTCATTGAATGCATTCAGCATCCGGCCATAGAATCACTTCTGGTAATCAACAGAAGACCCTGCGGAATCACTCATCCTAAAGTGAAAGAGATTGTACATACCGACTTTTTTGACCTTTCTTCCATTGAATCCGGTTTAACAGGGTATAATGCCTGTTTCTTTTGTGCCGGAGTATCGTCAGTAGGTATGAAGGAATCTGAATACACCAGAATCACATATGACCTCACAATGAACTTTGCTGAAACCCTGAGCAGATTGAATCCTGAGATGACCTTCTGCTATGTTTCAGGTGCGGGTACCGACAGCAGTGAAAAGGGCAGGATGATGTGGGCAAGGGTCAAGGGCAAAACTGAAAATGACCTTATGAAGCTTCAGTTTAAGAATGTGTTTGCCTTCCGCCCGGCTTTCATGAAGGCAGTAAAAGGACAGAAAAACCTCCCAAAATTTTATAAATATATCCAGTTACCATATCCCGTTTTACATGCGCTATTTCCGAAATACTTTGGCACATTGAGTGACGTCGGGCTTGCAATGATTAATTGCTCGTTAGCCGGCACTGAAAAGAAGGTACTGGAGGCAAGGGATATTGCGGAATTGGCAAAGAGAACTGCTTAGCGACAATTCTAATTTTATCCGCACTAAATGCGGTAAGATGCCTTTGATCAATTAACTACTGCCAGGAGAGGGCTAAAGTTGTATAGAGCTTCCACCTCTTCCAGCCATAAGAATTTATAGTGGTCCCTTTAATCCTTCAAGCCTGACCAGCTGGAACGGATTTTAGATCTGGTGAGAGATCACTTAGGTGTACGAAAAAAGAAGCCCCCGGGATATGAGGGCTTGTAATATGTATTGTATTAGTTACTTAATCTCTTACATCCCCAAAATTAAAATATAAACCTAAACCCGCAATTGTCTTCAAACTGTTTATGTTTGTGAATAATGTTAATCCCAGGCTGGCATAAGGAGCATAAAGATACTCCATTTTAGCCATGATTGAAGCTCCGATTGTATTATTACCGATGCGGGACTTTTCATATTTATAACCGCTCTTACCATTCCACAAGTTCCAGAACCATGATTGATCATCATAATTGGGATCGTAATGGGGATTTGGACCTATTTCAGCCTTACTATAGTTCACCCAGGATGGACCAGCTTCGATGCCAAATCTTAAATCTTTTTCAGGAACAGGGAAAGCCTTCAACAGGTTTAGCGAAACAACATTGAGATAATCATTTGGGGTAAAAAGACGATCATAATCAGACGGTACATCCCGGGCTCTAAAAGGATTTGCATTATAACTGATGCTTGCTCCCCAGCTTTTTGGTCCGATGAAAGTATAATTCAATCCTAAAAACACTCCCTTCAGGCATACGCCGATTCCGGCACCAATTTGTGAGATAGTTCTCTTTGTAAAGTCCAATCCAATATTACTCTGCGATGTAAATGAGGTGTCCGTAAATTCTTTAAGATTGTCAATAGAAATTGTGTCTGTTATCTGATATGCAAATTGGGTTACCGCTATAGAGTCAGAAGTTGTAACAGCATTAATATTTAGTCCTGCAGTGATTGTACTATCCTGATTAAATGCATCGGTTCTTTCCAGTGCATAGAAATGATTTTCTTTATATTCTGCAGACCAGAGAAGCGGGATGTATAAAATCAATCCGGAGAATAGCGCTGCAACCGATAGTCGTTCACTTCTTTTTAAAATGACATTTAAATCCTTGTAACCGTCTTTTTTGAACGTGACCGGGGTGGAGGAGAAAACAATTTTTGTATCTGAATATTTGTATGGAGTTGTGCCCTTCATCTTTTCTTTGACATAAACCGTTGCTCCGGGCGGTTTAGTCGTAAAAAGAGTTGTACTGGCGCATCCCGGTAACAGGATACTCATAATAATAAGGAAACTAATTGTTTTTGTGGATGGTGTGAATTCCATGAAAGCTAATCCCTTATTCTCAATCAAATTTACACCAGCAAAAAGCCAAAGTCAATTTTATTTAACACAGAAACCCGGATCTTATCCTTAAGCTTTCAAATACTCCTGCCACGCTAAACCCATTTTAAGCCCTCTAAGCCCCGTACATTAAGACAAGGTAGATTGTTCACCACAGAACAAAGAAAATCGCTGAGAACGCTTGAAACAGGGCAAAACGGTAAGGTAATATTAGTGAGGGCACAAGCAATTGTGAAAAGAAAATGTATATACATTTTGTTGATTGACAGTATATTGTATAATGTTTCTATTTAATAACAAACCTAAGGCTATCGTCTTACTGTTATAAAAGAAGCCCCCGGAGCTGTAAGAAATTGAACGAATCCAATTATGATTGTTCTTTACTACTTCATCCCGGCAACAGCCTTTTTCGCTTCCTCCAGGTGAAGGAATGCGGTATGATCATAAATTGAAAATTGTCTTCTTAAATCCCAGCTTTTCTGTAATAATTCGCATGCATTCTGATAATTTCCCAGCTTGTATAATCCCAACCCCTTAGAATCTAAATAAGAAAAATTATATGGACCTATTTTAATTGCCTTTTCAATAAGTTCCAGCCCCTCATTAATGCTCAGACCATTGTCTATAAGACAATATGAAAGATTGTTTATTCTGTCTGGATTTTCAGGTTCTATTGAGAGAGCCTGTTTAAAATGCTCCCTTGCTTTTTCTGGTATATTGGCTTCAGAGTAAATATTTGCTATACCTGTCATTATTTCAGCATCAGATGATGATTTTTCTATACAAATGGATTTATATTTTTCAATATATCTGATAGCCGCAAGGGTATCCCCAACAGTCATTGAGAGGATAGCCTGTCGGTAAATCAGGTCAGCGTTTTCAGGAAAATCCTTTTCTGCTTTTCTGTAAAGCTTTTTTTCTTTCTTATATTGCGCCGTTTTATTATAAGCTAATCCAAGAGGCGTATAGTTCCAAACCCAGGAAGGCTTTGTATTCCATCTTTTATATATTTTAAGAGCTCTTTCAAATTCAGGAATTGCTTTATCATATTGATGTAAATCTAAATAAGCTTTACCTAAATCAAAATTAGTGAATGGTAATTGATCATCTATCTGGAGAGACTGTCTCAAGTATTTTATTTGTTCCAGGGGAGTCTGAAAAAAGAAAGCATATTGATAATCAGTATATATTTCCCAAAGCACTGATGATATTTGTTCTCTCTTTTTATGAGTTTGTAAAACAATTTCTTTTGCTTTAACCATGTTGCCGCTAAAAAGGTTAGCAAATGCCAATAAAAAAGAAGCATATATCAAATTTGAGTCAATATCCAATGCTTGTGAAAGAAATGGAATAGCTGTAGAATAATCCCCATTAAAGAAGGCAGTTTGACCATATATAAAATTTCTATATGCTTCCGAAGAAGTTTTATATCCAAAGGATTGAAATTCAGAAGTTACATTCTTTTCCAATCTTGAGATCACAATGGAGTTCATTATATCCATACCAAGAGTATCAATAAGACTCAGTATTTTGTCTGAGGTCCCATTTATTTGATAAGATCTTAAAGCTTCATTCGTATTGGAACTGAATAACTGTGCATTTAAACGTATTATTGGGCCTGCTTGTTTAATAGTACCATACACAAATATGTTTGCATCCAGCGTTTGTGAAAGTCTTCTGGCAACTGATGGTGTGATGGATGTAAAATTTGCCAGGCCTTTACCTAGAATTAAACTGCTTATAGTTTCTGTTTGTCGGACTTTAAGTTCTTCACAGTTAGTCAGGGAAGATATTATTTCATTTTGAATCCCATTTTGCCATACATTCCATATCGTATCATTGGT
>Ga0209706_10001863_pt1 | contig 11901 bp, 8 predicted proteins | sample PPLLaktember2015_6_FD_187263 | JGI IMG/M metagenome (GOLD analysis project Ga0209706, IMG submission 187263) | Freshwater sediment microbial communities from Prairie Pothole Lake near Jamestown, North Dakota, USA - PPLs Lake P8 Core (1) Depth... | ecosystem: Environmental > Aquatic > Freshwater...
AGTACATGTGATCCTGCTCACCTCTCAACGCTCATCTCTCATCGCTTTAATCTAAAAACCGGTAATCTGTTACTATTAGCACCGGAGTTTCCTTTTGTCCACGTCTCCGCCCCGTCAGTCACATTAGCATTGTTGGCCTTTTAAGGGATATACCGAAACCATTTCGATAATATCTTTCCTGGTTTTTGTTCCTGCCTTCAAAGCTGTCCGTTCCCTGAATTAATTGAACTTACCGGTTTCTCGATTCCGGATAGTTGGTAATTAGCAGAATTATATATTCTCCCATTAAATTTATGCAATAATATTTGAATAGCAGGTAACAACATGATCAAAAACCCGGCACCTGCATTGTCAACCGTAGCTTACTTTGTCCGGCGATGCTTAAACAAAGTCGGCGGCAAAATCGATAATGAAGTTGGAGCAGCTGCCAACTTAATAATTCAAAATTTCAATCATGGAAAAGTCAAGAAGGTCAATCATTGCCGGATTGCCCGGACCCAGGGTTAAAAACTCCAGCCTGCCGGGAAAATTTTCAGAATCTAATGTCACCGGCCGTTCACCGGGTTTAAGATTAGCAGGCTCCATGTCCCTTATAATACCCGGCCAGTAATTAATAACCCGCCCTTCAATGCTGTCCTTGTCATTGGAGAGCTTGATCTTCATGCCTATTAAATTCTGCTGGATCCACCGTAGCAACCGGAGATCCTCAATATCGTCGGGAAGATTTATCCTTGCCGGCCACACTGCCACCCTGAGCTTGCGGTTTTCCGGCATCATCAGATCGGATACAATGTAACTCTCACCCTGAAAAGTAATTACATCACCCTTTTCAAGCATCTTATCACTAAAATAAGGGCCTGCGAATGCGGCGTTCTTTTCATTAAAAAGTTCATATTCGTTCATTTATGCACTTATTTAATTAATTTATAGTGAACGATATAGAAATAAATAACAAGTCAGCTGCCCGCTCTGGCAGTGACCATCTTTCGTTTTATATTATCGTTTAATAAGGATCAGGACTAATTTGTTACCCGGAAATTTAATCTGGCTTTGAAATTAAATCTATTATCCTCAGTTTGCCCGCTTATCCCGTCATTGCTGTACGATATTCCGGACCTCATTGTCAGCATGTCTTCAATCCGCCGGGTTCCGGTTGAACATTTATTTGATTCATATCCTTCTATTTCGTAACTTTATCACTATTAATAACTACCATGGTCAGCCTGCTTCCGCATTATGATGCAATCAGGTTATTTTTATCAAATAATTTTTACCACAGGAATTATTTCTTAAAATCAATAATTGATGAAGATGAAAAAAAAATCACTGACACGCAGGACCTTTGTGAAGAAAACTTCAATAGGTGCAGCAGGAGTTGCTCTGACAGCGAACGGAATGGGATCCCTTTATGCAAATATTATCCAGGATGCGAATAAACCGGCATTGCTTGGCGGTAATCCGGTCAGGCCGAAAGGCTCGGGACCTGGAGGATCATGGCCTGTCTATGATGATACAGATATTCAAATGTATCTCGATGCTTTTAAAAGCAACATCTGGTCAGAATACAGCAATATTGAAAAAGAACGTGTATTCCAGATTGAAAAAAAGTACGCTGAATTCATGGGTGTAAATTATTGTGTGTCAACCAGCTCCGGCACAGCAGCACTGGAGACTGCCCAGCGTGCTATCGATATCGGACCGGGGGATGAGGTAATTACACAGACCAATACCTTTATTGCAACAGCGCTTTCTACATTTAACTTATTTGCAATACCAGTTTTTGTTGATTCGGATCCGGAGACTTTTATGATAAATGCTGATCTTATAGAGGAGCGCATAAATGAAAATACAAGGGCAATAATTCCTGTCCATATTGGCGGAGCCGCAGCTGACATGGATAAGATAATGGCAATTGCCGGAAAACATAATCTTGTAGTAATTGAAGATGCCTGCCAGGCACATATGGGGGAATGGAGAAACAAAAAACTTGGTACTATCGGAGATTTAGGCTGTTTCAGTTTTCAGGCAGGAAAGAGTCTGTGCTGCGGGGAAGGTGGTGCGGTAATAGGGAATGACGAATATTTAATGGCCAGAGCTAAAGGGTACACTCACGTTGGAAAAGATCCCGGAGGTAAGAATAGAGTCTTTCCCGGATCCAATTTCCGTATGACACCATTTCAGGCTGCCATTTTAACGGGACAGATCAGGCGTCTGGAAGCACAAAGCACGCTTCGGGATGAAAATTCTGCATACCTGGAAAAATTACTGGGAGAAATAAAAGGGGTCCGGCCAACCAAAAAATACCCGGGACAAACACGGCGGGCATATTACGAATATGGATTGATCTATGATAAGGCGCATTTTAACGGTTTGCCAAAAGTGAAATTTCAGGAAGCAATGCGTGCCGAAGGAATCAGGTTTGGGAATGGGATCGATTCATCACTTCACAGCCATCCATTTATAGAAACATATTTTAACCTGAGGTCATTTCAAAAGATATTCTCAAGGGAACGATTGGAAAAATACCGGAGGGAAAATCTATGTCCTGTAAATGAACGGATCGACAAAGAAACAGGTTTATCTTTAGGCCAGAGAGTATTTTTGGGCCCGAAAAAGGATATGGAAGATATAGTGACGGCAATAGTTAAAATACAAAAAAATTCCTCGCTGTTACTGTAATTACTAATAAACCGGGTAATTATAAAGAAGCCACGGAGCCCCATGGCCGTCAATCTAAGGAGTTTTGGGGACAAAAGTTTCCCCTCCTTTTGAAGCTAATCTTTCATCACATCTAGTTATGTAATTGAATGTTAATAACTTGCACGATTATGTTGATATACTAGCCTGATAATCAGATATATAAATATGTTTTTTCATGTATATTAATTACATGAAAAAAAACTATTTTACAGGCATCTATGACCATCTGCTCACGGATGCCAGATTAGAAAAGCGTGTTGAAAGATTAATGTTAGCTTTGTTGAATAACGGCAGCGCAGTTATCAATAAATGTTGTAAAACATTGTCAGAAAAAGAAGGAGCCTACAGGATGCTTGACAACGATAGTTTTGACCATAATGATCTGACCGAAGGGGCCATCCGCCGGTTGAGGGAAAATGTTAAGGGAGGTCATCTCCTTTGTATTCAGGACACTACGGAATTGAATTTTACCTCTCACATGGGCAGGATTGGCAGGGAGGATAAGGATATTGGTCCTGTGACAAAAGAAAAATTCAATGCTGGTTTTTTCGCTCATCCTGTACTTGTGATCGATCCTTCCACTCAAATGCCAGTAGGCTTTTCCTCAGTGATTTTATGGAACAGGCCATGGGATAAGAAGAACAGGCATGAGCGTGAATATAAGAAGCTGGATATAACAGAAAAAGAGTCGTATAGATGGATTGAGAGTGCCTTGAAAACAAAGGAATCTTTAAGCCAAGCCGATAGTATCACAATAATAGCAGACAGGGAATGTGATATTTATGAAATATTTGCAGCAGTGCCCGATAGCAGGACACATCTGTTAATAAGAGCAAACATTGACAGGACGCTTTCTGAAGGAATTAAATTAACTCAAAAATTGTCCTCCTCACATATACGATCCGTGTATGAGTTTGATGTACCAGCCGGGAAAAACAGGACAAAACATAAAGCAAAGATGTCGCTGAAGTGGGAGAAAGTTAAGATTGGTCATCCTGTAAACAAGCCCATGAAGAATGGGAGTCCGGATTTTGTGGAAATGACGGTAATAGAAGCTACGGAGCTAGCCGAGAGTGTTAAAGAAGGGGAAGATCCGGTCTCATGGACATTACTGACCACCCATAGTGTTAAAACGGCCGCTGATGCGCTCCAGTGCATTGAATGGTATAGTATGAGATGGTTAATAGAGGAACTTTTTCATTTACTGAAAACTAAAGGTCTTTGTTTTGAAGAAGCCCAGTTGGCAACAGGAGCAGGCTTGAAGAAGCTGATTATTCTCGCTCTTCAGGTTGCACAGAGAATAATGACCTTAAGATTATCGCTTGACAGCAGCCATAAAGTCAAAGCAAACATAATTTTTTCCGAAGAAGAGATAAAGTTCCTGAAAATCTACATGAAGGAGCTTGAGGGTAAAACTGAAAAGCAGAAGAATCCTTATGATAACGGTACTATACAATGGGCTGCGTGGGGCATAGCCAGGATGGGCAGTTGGAGCGGCTATAAATCACATGGACCTCCCGGCTACATTACAATGAAAAGAGGATTGGTGGATTTTTACAATAAAATGGATGGGTTTGGTATATTATCAAGGTACCTTGACAATGAAGATTTGAACAGGATGACACGTAGAATTAGCGGAGCACTGTGTTAATTAATCCATTCAGGATAAAATCAGACATCACGGAGAGAAAAGAAAAGCCGGAACCTGCTACTTGGGAATAAACAAGAATCTTTCAAGTCAAATTATCAGTTTACATACAGAGTATTGATTGGGATACTTCTAAAGCCGGAGGCTTTTAAGTCTAATAACCACGGTTACATCCGTGGTAAATAGAAACATAATCCATCAACCCCGGAGCGGGTTGAAGTTGTGAAATAGTGTATAATATATTGATTATTATTTGTTTATCTGAAGTTCTTCAACACCTCCGGTGTTGTTAATTGTACCTGCACAGCTACCATGGATGCAACCATGGATATTAGACTTTGATGCCTCCGGCATCGTCATTAATTGAAATTACAGTCTTACTTCATACTTTTACATTACCAATTTAACCTCGCTGTATTATTGCATAATCCAACAATAATCAGACCTGGATAATCATCGAAATAATCTTATACGGCCATTAAATCCCTTTGGTGTTTTGGTGAAGAAGATGTGTATAAAGATTAGCTTCAAAAGGAGGGGAAACTTTTGTCCCCAAAACTCCTCAGGTTGAAGGCTATGCCCCCAACCCCCCTAAAGGGGGCTTGTAAGTATCTGTTTATCAATAAGTCCCCCCTGGGGGTCCCGATAGCTATCGGGATAGGGGTGGCTGATCAGAAAAGGGCTTTTGAGACAGCCTCCTTAACGCCCGGGCCTTCCCTTGGGAAAGGTTGGGAAGGGGTAATATGAATTAAAGTTGAGACTTATTCGTCCAAATATGTTCCGGTAATTATTTTAAATTCCGATAAAGTAATACGATAATTCAACCGGGCAGAAAGATAATCTGCTTCAGCTTTTGCCATTGCAGCTTTTGCAGAAAGAAGATCAGATTCAAGGTTCAATCCTGAGTTTCGTCTGTCATTCTGAATCTTAAGATCTTCCCGCCGGTAATCGACTACCTTTCCGGCCACTTTTATGAGTTCCATCGACTGCATAAGCTTGCGCGATGCTCTCGCAATGTCTCTTGTTACCTGTTCCATTGTGTTTGCCAGGTTTTCTTCAGCCTGTTTTTTGGTAAGGGTACGCTGCCTGAGAACACTCCTGTTCAGGAACAAATCCTGGACATTCCACTTTAGTGAAGCGCCAATGAAGGCATTATTCCGTGGATAAATGTCAGTACCCTCCTGATAGGTATAGCCTCCGAGTATTCCAACCTCGGGCAGGTAATTGAATTTACCGGCTTTCATCGAATAATCGGCTTTGGTGTTGTACAGAGAGGCTATTCTGAGGTCATTATTCTTTGCAGCAGTCTCACCCACAGGTGTTTCGCCGGGAGATACAATCACAGTCAGGTTCTCATCCGCAACATCAGCAAGGACCAGATCCTCAGAAGGATCAATCCCCGCAAGCTGTTTCAGGTCATCAGAATAATCATCATACAGGATCTTCAGTTTCAGAAGCTCCTGTTCCTCACCGGCAACACTTGCAGAAAGTCCATACCTGCCCGACTCTGTTGATTTACCTGCAATAACTGCATTTTCAACATCTGCAAGTTTTGTTTTTGCAAGTACTACTCTTATCTCAGCCTCCCCAATCTGTTTCTGAAGTATCAGAAGTCCGAAATAGAGCTTTTCAATCCCCTGTCTTAACCGGATGACAGCTTTTGATTCCTCTTCTTCCGCTATCTGCAGATCGGTTTTTGAAACTTTTACCCCTGCATTAATTTTGCCAATCTGGGTAATGGGTTGGTATATTGTAACTCCGGCATTATAAACATTATGTTTGCCAACCTCGATGATCTCATCTTCCGAGGGAAGAGGGTAAAACGCACTACCGAAGGGCAGCACACCGAATCTGCCCTCTTCAATTGTAATACTTGGCAGGTTAGTGTTGTACTGGTATAATCCTCCGATCGAAACCACAGGAAAGTATCTCACTCTGTCTTCATTGACCTTCTGCTGTTTCTCATACACCTGGAATTTCTTCACATTCAGCAGATGATTGTTCTGCAAGGCAAGTTCAACGGCTTCCTCAAGGCTGAGAGATCTTCCATCCTGTGCTGTTGTACGCGGTACTGCTGCAACCGTTAAACCCGCAATACACATGAGGATTTTAGATAAAAACCTGATTTTCACTTTATTATTGATTTTTTATTGCAATGATATCTTTCTTATCCTCCGGTTTTATGGTGACAGTATAGAGGACAGGTATTGAAAGAGTCGATATCACCATTGACCAGACAACCCCAAACGCAATCACACTGGCAAGAGGACTCCACAATGGTGAGCCCGACAGGATCATTGGAAAAACACCGATAGCTGCTGCCATTGCCGTCAGAAAGATCGGCCGTAACCGCCGTTTGCCAGCCTCCCAGGCTGCAGTGGGAATATCCTTTCCTTTCCCGATCAGTTCATTTGTGTGATCTATAAGTATAATTGCATTCCGGACAACAATCCCTGATAAACTTATCAGGCCACAAAAAGCCATAAATCCGAAATCATTACCGGTGATCAGCAGACCAAGGATGGCTCCGAACAGACTTAATGGAATTGTAAGCATTACAAGACCCACCTCTTTCAGGTTTCTGAATTGCAGGAGAAGAACCAGGAATATGGAGATGAGGCTTATACTCAGCGCTAAAGCCAGGTAACCATAAGTTTCCATCTTATTGTAATGTTCCCCGCCGAAGAAGATCCTGTAACCTGGCGGAAGCTTCAGTTTATCAAGTTCAGGTTTAACAGTTCGTACCAATTCCGATGGCAATACACCATCTTTGGTATTGCTCTGAACTGTCAGGGTCCGTATACCATTCCTATGCAGTATCCTTCCCTGCTGCCATTCCGGTCTTAATTCAGCGATCTGGCGTAACGGTACAGATGCCCCGGTTACCGGTGATTGAAGGTAAATATTCTCAAGATCGTCCGCATTATTGCGGTAATTTTCACCGAGTCTCATAACGATATCCAGGGGATTGTCGCCTTCATACATAGTTGATACAGGATAGCCTGTAAAACCAGCGAAGACCATTTGTGAAACTGATGAGGAAGTGAATCCAAGCCGGCTTGCTTCTTCCTTCAGATGGATCTTTATCCCAAAGAAATCTTCTCTGGAATCAGTCCTGACCATTTCGCTTCCTCCGGATTGTCTTAAAATTTCCTGTACCTCACTCCCCAACTCCTTTAACCTGATCATATCGGCACCGGCAATACGAACCTCGACAGGTGCCGACATAGGCTGTCCCTGCTGCATCAGTCTGACCTCCATCTTTCCCTCGGGAACAAGGGCAAGGGTTTTTTCTTTTAGCTCTTTGTACAATGATCTTGTTGCTTTTTTCCCATTAGTGTTTATTAGCAACTGTGCAAAATTACTCACCGGGAGTTCGGGTGAATAATTATAATAGAAACGTGGAGCGCTCCTGCCGATGAAAGTGGCGAATGACTTAATTCTTTTATCATTCCTTATCATACCTTCAACTCTCAGAATCGCTTCTTCGGTCTTTTCAAGCTTCGTTCCTGTAGGCATTCTGAGCTCGACGGTAAACTGATCCCGCTCAGCGTCAGGAAAAAACTTCTGTCTGATACCGGTTATGAAGAGAATTACAGCCAGCAAAACAGTTGCAAGGCTCCCTGCTATCGTAATAGTGGAGTGTTGCAGGCACCACGCAATGGATTTATTATAAGTCGATTGCATAATATCCAACAATGAAGATCTATGCTTCCACTGAACTCTTTCAGTATTACGGAGTCCTTTTTTGATGAAAATATAACAGATAAGGGGAGTAAACAGCATTGCAACAATAAATGACGATGAAAGTGCAATTGTTACGGTAATGGGCAAGGCTCTTATAAATTCGCCAATGGCTCCCGTGAGGATTGCCAGGGGCAGGAATGATGCAATGATAGTTACTGTTGCTGTCAGCACCGGGACCACCAGGTCAGTGGCTGAGCGCCTGGCTGCAGTCCACCTGTCATTACCACAGTCGAGCAGTTCGACATAATTATCGGCAATAATAATTGCATCATCCACAACCAGGCCCAGAACTGCAATCAGTGTTGCCAGGGAGACCTGGTGAAGCTCCAGACCGAATATGTCCATTATTGCAATTGTCACAGAAACTGTCACTGGTATGGCAGTAGCTGCAACCGCAGCGATCCTGAAAGGAAGCAGCAGAAATACAACCAGGATAACTGCGCAAATTGCAAGCAGAAATTCTTTAAAGAATTGAGAAATACTTTTCCTGACAATCTCTGGCTGGTTCACAATTGTCGTGAGGACAATATTTCCCGGAAGCTGCTCTGTAAATTCATCAAGCTTTTTCTGAACCTCTTTCCCGGCTTTAACAATGTTCCTGTCTTCATGCATCTGAATTGCCAGCAGAACAGCCTGGCTGCCATCGACAGTTATTTTGCTGACAGGTTCTGCATAATCCCTGACGACCTCACCGATATCGGATAATCTGACTACCGCCCCTGTTTTTGATGCACCGACTATCTGGTTCCTTACATCTTCTACATTCCTGAAGTGTCCATCTATATATAAGGGTACAGCAGTATTTTCGGTCTTGATTTCGCCGGTCGGATTTATTTTATTCTGCGATTGCAGGATCTTTACCACCTGGAGAAGGCTGATATCATACTGCGCAAGTTTCCCGAAGTTGAAGGTCACTGTAATCTGTTCTTCCTGTTCTCCGATGCGTTTCAGTTTTGAAATGGCCGGAATTGGCACTAACCGGTCCTCGAGCACTGATAAATATTCGCTCAGAACTTTGTAACCGGCTGTGGAACTTCCGAGCCCGATTATCATTGATTCGGTATCTCCAAAATCTGAATTGACTATTGGTCCTATGACTCCTTCCGGCAGATCAAGGACTTTTGCTACAATCAGATGATGACGCAGTTTGTTCCAGAAGATATCCGGCTTTCTCACATTGTCCTGTAACCAGAGATGAACAACCACCATCCCGTCGGAAGTTACGGAATAAGTCTTTTCTTTGTGGACCTCTTCATACTGAAATAAATATTCTTCCATTTTCTGTGTTACCTGGTCCTCAACCATGGAGGGATTTGCACCCGGATAATATGCGACGATGAGTCCTCCGGGTACTGTGATCCTGGGATCCTCCCTGCGCGGCATATTAATAAGGGAGTTAATGCCAAAGGCGAACATCAGAATTAACACCGCGAATGTTACCTGCCTGTACTTAAGGGAAGCTTTGACCAGATTCATAATCTGCCTCCTTATTTAATGATTACCTGAGATCCTTCCGCAAGGTTCTGTTGTCCTCCTGTTATAACCAGCTCGTTCTCAACAAGGCCTGAAGTAATCTCTATTCTGTCATTCATCAGTTGTCCCGGACTCACATTTCTTTTAAATGCTTTGTTAACTGAACTGTCAACAACAAATACATAACTCTGATCATTGAAATCATGCATCAATGCTGCAACGGGAATAACCAGCACTTTTTTATTCTCACCGGAACCAATATTAACCTCTGCTATCATTCCCGGACGGATTAGCAATTCCGGATTATCAATATTAATTCTGATCGAAAATGCCTTTGAAGCGGGATCAGCGGCAGATCCGATTTCAGTTATCCTGCCCTCAAACACTTTGTTCAGAGAGGAAACCGTTACACTGGCGGACTGTCCGATACTAATGTTATGTAGCTCATTTTCAGGAATATAAGCATTGACTTTTATTTTCCGGATATCCGATACAACGAATAACGGGATACCAACACCGGTAATCTCCCCTGTTTCGCACAGTTTTTTCAGCAGCACTCCGTCGAAAGGTGAGTAGAGCTTAGTCTCCTCCAGGTTTCTTGAATGAAGTTTCTGCTGAGCCTTTGCCTGTTGTAATCCGAAAGTTATTTTAGCGAAGTCGCTTTCGCTCAGACTGTTGTTATCGTGCATAAGCTTCAACCGGTTGAATTCGTCCTGTACCTGATTAACCTGGATATCGGCAAGCTCTTTTGCAATAGCATAGGTTGAAGGATCGAGGCTGGAGAGCAACTGACCCCGGTTAATCCGCTGACCTTCATTTAAGGAAATGAAATTAATTCTCCCGGCAACCATAAATCCAAGCCTGACAGTTTTGAAACCTTCAACATTTCCGCTTAATGAAATCTCCTTACCGGTTTCAATAAAGGTCGCCCGGTCTGAAATCACATGGAATGTGTTTTCGCCGGACGCAGGATTATTGGTTTTGGTCTGACATCCTCCACAGATAATAATAACAAGTGAAATCAGGTAAATTTCTTTTAGTCTCATTTCAATAAAGCTTTGCTGAAGTTATGTCAAACAAAGTTCGAAAAAAAAAAGACTGACCCTTCAGGATCAGCCTTTTTTATCTGAAAATTATTCGATTTTATAATCCGAAATGAAAATCAAGACCTATACCTATTACCCAGGTTTTTTTATTATATGTTTCTGTAACCGAATAGGCAGAACAGGATCTGTTAACAACATATGGGTAAAATCTTTTGTTCCCTCTTTATACATAGTATACTGACCACCCAGGTTAATATCCAACATAGGGGCAATACGACAGCCAATGCCACCGCCGAATGAATTTGTATTAAGGTCGAACCTCTGATCATTCTGATAATCCTCGTTGACACCTGCGAATGTACCAAGCCATCCGGCACTTACCTTAAACTTGTCTGATATACCGACTTCAGCACCTAGGGCATACTCCATAAAGTTCTTGTCGATCATATTAACATCCAGATCTTCACTGCCATCATAGTCAACATCCTTATCAAAGTAATAGTTCATACTGCCGGTTACCATAAGTCTTTCAACCGGTTTGAACTCAACACCTGCTGCAAGCATTGCAGGCATATCGGCAATTACTTTATCACCATCAAAGAAAACGCCTCCGCCCTTATTATCAATAACTTTTGTTGTCAGATCAAGCTTTGTCTTGAATTCATATTTCAAAGCAATATTGAGATTTTCAACAGGGGATATGTTTATACTTAAAATCGGGGAGTAGCCAAATCCTGTCTGTTCTGCATCGACGTAAACATCCTGTGTCTGGAGTGAGTTCGACGTCATAGCAGTCGATTTAGCTGTAAAAACCGGGGCAGCTCCTGCAAGAACAGCCTGTGCATAGCCAACTGTTGCGGTCCCGATCTGAGCCGGAGTCTGACCTGCTGCACCCATAATCTGCTGAATCGTTCCGATCTCGGTTGCGTTCAATCCATTGCCAACTCCATCTGACAGAAGGGTAGTCGGTGCCACACCTCCTCCCATAATATTCTGGAGAGTTGCTGAATAGCTGCTTGCACCTGTAGACAGGTTACCAAGAATGGTTGCTCCATCGGCAAAGAAATCGCTTGCGGAAACCATGGAACCGGTATAACCGGCTCCGAATGTTGGGAAGTTAGGATTTATCATGATGTTTTCCATACTCCCCTTATATTCGTTCTTTGCAGATACCATTCTGAATCCGGCTGCAACTGAGATCATGTCATTGAGCTTATAGGCAAAGTTTACCTGGTAACCCATAAAAACGGATTTGCCTTCGAAATAGATATCCGTTGAATATTGTGT
>Ga0209706_10001872_pt1 | contig 11874 bp, 11 predicted proteins | sample PPLLaktember2015_6_FD_187263 | JGI IMG/M metagenome (GOLD analysis project Ga0209706, IMG submission 187263) | Freshwater sediment microbial communities from Prairie Pothole Lake near Jamestown, North Dakota, USA - PPLs Lake P8 Core (1) Depth... | ecosystem: Environmental > Aquatic > Freshwater...
TGAGCAGCATGGTCGAGACCTATCTCTCGAGCATCTCCAACCGGATGAACGAGATCATGAAGGTCCTGACCATCATCTCCACGATCTTCATCCCCATCACCTTCCTCGTCGGCCTCTACGGCATGAACTTCGTCCACATGCCGGAGATCAGATGGCGATGGGGTTATGCGCTGGCCTGGCTGCTGATCATCGGGTCCGTCGGGACGATGGTCGCCTTCTTCCGAAAGAAGAAATGGCTCTGAGGCCTCAGGCCGAGGCCGTGTCCCCGCCGTCGCCATCACCGGCGATGCGATAGCGGCGGATCTTGTGATAGAGGGTAGACCGGGAGATGGCCAGGATGCGGGAGACCTCGGCCCGGTTCTGGTCTGTGATCTCGAGCAGGAAGCCGATGTAGTCCTTTTCCAGGGCCCTGAGGGTCGGGAAGCCCGCCGGCCGGGCGAATTCGCGGCCCTCTTCGAGGCCCAGGTAGCGCTGCAGGTAGACGTTCAATGCCGGCTCCGGCCTCAGCGGGCCCGCGCTCCCTGGATCAGGCGCATGTTGTTGGCCACGACACAGGAGAGGAGGACGTTGCTGGCCGTGGTCATGACCCAGGCCATGGTCCTGTTCCGTTTGAAGATGGCCTTCATGCTCAGGTAGGACAGGGCCGTCGTTCCGAGCTTGACCGCGGCGAAAGCGGCGGGGCTTTTGACGAACGGCTTCATCAGGGGGTTCGTTTCCGAGAGGCCCGGGTACTTGAGGGCTTCGCGGGTGGAGACATAATCGGCGACGTTGAGCCCGACCATGAGGACGAGGTTGGCGTCGAACAAGGCCTTGCCCGGCCGGACGACCGGAAGAAAGGAGGGGATCCGCGGCGGCATCGTCAGCTGCGGAGAAAGGACGGGCGCCGATTCCTCGATCGGCGTCTCAGCCAGGAAAAGGGCCGGTTCGGCCAGGGGCTCGGGGAGGGCGAAGGCCGACGGTCGAAGCTCGGTCGGCACGATAACGTCCCATACGGCTTCCGACGCCGCGAGGGGGCCGGCGACGAGGCACGCGGCGAGGGCCAGAAGGGCAAGCTTGGCTTTCATTGGGACCGCTCCTTTTCCTTCGAACACGCCTTCTATAAGGCAAGAACGGTGCCAATACCTTTGCGTGGCTAATAACGATATTAATTATAATGACATACGGTGATAAATCGCGATCTTTATTGACTTCAAATAGTGTCTAATAATAGAACATATAAGCATTAATAAAGCATATAAACACATGTAATATATAGCAATATTGCAAGAATCATCAATGCGTTTAAAAATTGAACATATATCGTGATATCGTGACGAGCCTGTGGCCCATAAATGGGCCGTCCCTTGGCAGGGGTTGACCGGCGTCTAGGTCCGCTTTGCCTTTTTACGAGGAGCGGCCCCCCCGCTTCTGGTGCGGGCCAGTGCCTGCCGGAGATACTTGGCCGTGATGGACCCGGCTGTCTGTGACACCTTCTCGGGGGTGCCCTGGGCGACGACCCTCCCGCCGTCTTCGCCGCCCTCGGGGCCGAGGTCGATGACATGATCGGCGCTCTTCACGACGTCCAGGTTGTGCTCGATGACGACGACCGTGTGGCCTTCGGCGACGAGCTTCTGGAACGACCGCAGCAGGACGGCGACATCGTTGGGGTGAAGGCCGATGGTCGGTTCGTCGAAGAGGTAGAGGATCTTCTTCCCCTTCTCGTGGACCAGGTGATAGGCCAGCTTGATCCGTTGGAGCTCGCCGCCGGATAGCGTTGTCGTCGGCTGGCCGAGCTTGAGATAGCCGAGGCCGACCTCGACGAGAGGATAGAGCTTTTTCGTGATCTCCGGCCGCCCGGCGAAAAAGAGACAGGCCTCCGTGACGCTCAAGCACAGGACCTCGTCGATATTCTTGCCGTTCCAGCGGACGTCGAGGATGTCCTTCTTGAACCGCTTCCCCTTGCAGGCGTCGCATATGAGGCTGACGTCGGACAGGAACTGCATTTCGACGACCTGGACCCCGGCGCCCTTGCAGTCCTCGCACCGGCCGCCGGCCGTGTTGAAGGAGAAGAAGCCCGGCCGGAAGCCCATGATCTTGGCCTCGCGGGTGTCGCTGAAAAGCTCGCGGATCCCGTCCATGGCCTTGGTGTACGTGGCCGGGATGGAGCGGGGCGAGGCGCTCAGGGGCGACTGGTCGACCATGATGACCTTCTGGATCTTGTCGCGGCCGCGGATCTCGCCGAAGCCATTGTCCGACGTTCCCTCGAAGCCCTGGAAGAGGACGTCGTGGACGAGGGTGCTTTTGCCCGAGCCGGACACGCCGGTGACGCAGGAGAAGACGCCAAGGGGAATGCGGACGTCGATGTGCTTGAGGTTGTGCTTGTGGGCGTCCCGGATCTCGAGGAAGGTCTTGGACGGCCGGCGGGAGGAGGGCAGGGCGATGACCTTCTCGCCGCGGATGTACTGCGAGGTCAGCGATTCGCGGCTGCGCAGGAAGGCCGGCCAGGACCCGTCGAAGACGACCTCGCCTCCGGCCTCGCCCGCCCGCGGGCCCATGTCGATGACGTGCTCGGCGGCGGCGACGATGTCCGGGTCGTGCTCGACGACGACGACCGTGTTGCCGATGTCCTTCAGCGACTGCAGGATCTGCACGAGGCGGAGGTTATCGCGGGGGTGGAGACCGATCGACGGCTCGTCGAGGACGAAGAGCGTCCCCACGAGGGAGGCGCTGAGGGCCGCGGCCAGGCTGATGCGCTGGGCCTCGCCGCCGCTCAGGGTGAAGGTCATGCGGTCGAGGGCGATGTAATCGAGCCCGACCTCCATGAGGAAGCGCAGGCGGGCCCGGATCTCCTGGACCAGCTTCTCGGCGACCTGACGCTCGAACGGCTCGAGATCGAGCCCGGCGAAGAAGGCCGAGGCTTCGCCGACGGTCATGCGGACGGCCTCGCCGATGTTGAGGCCCTTGATGCGGACGCCCAGGGCCCGGGGGTTGAGGCGGGTCTTGGCGCAGGCCGGGCAGGCGATGTATTTCCGGTAACGGCTGAGGAGGACCCGGACCTGGACCTTGTATTTCTTGGACTGGAGCCAATCGAAGAAGCCCTTGACGCCGTAGTAGCCGTCGCCGCCTTCGAGGACGAAGCGCTGTTGCTCGGGGCGAAGGTCATGGAAGGGGATATTCGTCGGGATCTTCCGGCGGCGGGCCTCGGCCAGCAGCTCCTTCTGCATGCCCTTGGACAGGGGCTTCGTCCAGGGCTCGACCGCCCCCTGCTCCAGGCTCTTCGAGCGGTCGGGGATGACCTTGTCCTCGTCGACGACGGCCAGGTCGCCGAAGCCATGGCACTCGGGACAGGCGCCGTGGGGGCTGTTGAACGAGAAGAGGTTCGGGTAGGGGTCTTCGGCCGGGAGCCGGCAGGCCCGGCATTCGAGCTTCTCGGAGAAGCGGAACTCATGACCGCCTTCCGTCCGGACGAGGACGCGGCTCTCTCCCTTCTTGATGCCCATCTCGAGCGAGTCGGCCAGCCGCTCCCGTTCGTCGACGCCGAGCGTGATCCTGTCGACGAGGACGTCGACGGCGGGGGCGCTCTTGGGGGCGGCATCGAGGTCGACGATGGCCCCGTCGACGACGGCCCTTGAGAAGCCGTCCTTCTTGAGGGTCGCGAGGCCCCGGGCGCGCGGCCACGAGAAGGTGACCAAAGCGCGGGTCCCGACGGGCTCCCCGGCCAGCTCGGCGATCATGCCGTCGATCGTGTCGCGCAGCACGGGGCGGCCGCACTGGAGGCAGTGGACGGTCCCGATGCGGGCGAAGAGGACGCGGAGGAAATCGAAGATCTCGGTGACGGTGGCCACGGTCGAACGCGGGTTCTTGGCGGCGCCTTTCTGCTGGATGGCGATGGCCGGGGGAATGCCCTCGATGAGCTCGGCGTCGGGCTTGTCCATGCGCTCGAGGAACTGACGGGCGTAGGAGGAGAGCGATTCGATGTAGCGGCGCTGGCCTTCGGCGTAAAGCGTGTCGAAGGCCAGGGAGGATTTGCCCGAGCCGCTGACCCCGGTGACGACGATGAGCTTGTTCAGGGGGACGTCGAGGTCGATCCCTTTCAGGTTGTGGACCCGGACGCCGCGAAGGATGATGTTGTCTGTCGTCGCCATGGCTTATCCCAGAATCTCCAATTATAGCACGGCCGGGCCTGAACGGATTCGAAATTGAGCAGACTGACGACCAGATATTGACAAACCATATACCTTGTATAACAATATACTGTGCATATTAAAATAGACGAAGGAGAAAACAGGGCATGATCATAGGAACCCGTGGAATATTCGATAGATACAGAATGAAGAACTGGGGGGCCTTCGCGGCCGTTCTCGCGATTTTCCTCGCCGTCGCCGCGGGAGCTGTCCTTTTAGCCCAGCAGCAGCCGCCTCCCGAACGCCAGGAGATCCAGACGGCAAGGAAGATCGAGGACCTCGATGCCCGGATCAAGGAGCTCGAGCGCATAAAAGCGGCCTACCCCCAAAGCTCCATGCTCGCGGCCATCGACCGTTACATTCTGGACGCCCGGGTGGGCCTGTGCGAGACAGTCGATGCGGTCGATGCGCTTCAGAAGCCCCTTCTTTCCAAGGGAAGCGGCTTCGGCCGCCTCGACGCTTACTATTACGCCGGCGACAGGCTCCTCAATCATCGGAATATCGACCGCTTCGACACGGCCCGCGTCACGGCGGTCGTCGAATCCTATGTCCTGGAATATCTGAAAGCGGCGGCGGACCCTGACGTGACCCGGGAGATCCCCGAGGATCAAAAGAGATTCGTCGCCTCTTATACCTCGAGCATGTTCCTGTTCGAAGCCCAGGCGCGGCTGCGCCAAGGCCGGGCCGACAAGGTCCTGGAAACGCTCGCGAAGTACAAGGACGCGGGCGGTCCTCTCGATGCCGCGTTCGCGTACTATTCGGCCGAGGCCTATGCGATCCAGGGCCGGACCGGCGAGGCTCTCGAAGGCTACTTCAGCGCGGCCGTCGATAACTTTAAGGATTCGGACGCCAAGGCCCGGACCTTCTATCAGAAGGTCAAGGGGGCCATGGACGGGTTCGACGCCAAGCTCGAAGCGAAGTGGCGCGAGCTGCCTTATCACCCCCAGCGCTTCAGCCCGGCCCCGGGGTGGGCGGGGAAGACCGTTCTGGCCGAGCTCTTCACCGGGTCGGAGTGTCCGCCGTGCGTCGCGGCCGACCTCGGCTTTGACGGCCTGATCGAGGCCTTCGAGCCCCGCTACCTTGCCGTCCTCGAATACCATCTCCCCATCCCGGGTCCCGACCCGCTCATGAACCCCGCCACCCGCAAGCGGCAGGAGTACTACGGCGTTTCCAGCACGCCGACGCCCTTTTTCGACGGCGAGCGGAAATTTCCCGGGGGCGGCGGCAAAGATCGGGCGGAAGTGAAATTCAAGGATTACCGTGGCGAGATCGAGGCTCGCGTTTATGACGCCCCGCAGGCCGTTCTCAAGACGGCGGCCGTCCGGCGCGCGGGCACGGTGACCGTCGACTGTTCCTTCGACCGGGCCGTTCCCGGGGCCGCCTACAATGTCGCGCTCGTCGAGAAGGAAGTCCGGTACCGGGGCTCGAACGGGATCGTCTTCCACAAAATGGTCGTTCGCGATCTCCTGGCCTTGGACCCTTCGGGCATGACGGCGCGGGCGACCTTCGATCTGGCGGCGTCCGAGAGCCGGGCCGCCAAGCATCTGGAGGATTATGAAAAGGAGCGGGCCTTCCGGTTCGCTGAGAAGAAGTTCGCGATCGACCCGGCCCGGCTCGCCGTCGTGTTCTTTGTCCAGGACGAGGGGACGAAAAAGGTCCTCAACGCCGTTTACGCCGAAGTGAAGTGAGATAAGGCCGGCGGGTTTGGTATAATCGGGGCCGGTATCGCCCCCATGAACCCGCTGTCGTTCATATGGATCCTCGGCATCGCGGTGGCGCTCGCGATGGACTGCTTTGCCATCACCTTGGGCCTGGCTTGCGGGGCCAGGGGGCTGACGATGAAGCAGGCCGTTCGCATGGCCGCTTACTTCGGCGGCTTCCAGTTCGTCATGCCCGTCGCCGGCTGGCTCGCCGGGGACAGGCTTCTCGGGATCATCGAGCACTTCGACCACTGGGTCGCGTTCGGCCTTCTGGCCCTGATCGGCGGCCGGATGATCTGGGAATCGTTGGAGATGAGCGACGGGGAAAAGGACTCCCGGCCCGACCAGACCCAGGGCAAACGGCTCCTCATCCTCGCGCTGGCGACGAGCATTGACGCCCTGGCCGTCGGGCTGAGCCTCGGCGTCGTCAGGACGGGCATCCTCTATCCCGCGGCCATAATCGGGGTGACGAGCTTCCTCCTGACGGTGGCCGGCGCCAGGCTAGGTCCCGTCGTCGGCCGCCTCGTGGGCAAGCGGGCCGAGCTCGCCGGCGGGCTCATCCTGATCGCGATCGGCGCCAAGATCCTCATCGAGCACCTCGTCGGCTGAGAGAAAAAGAAGGGACCTGGTCTTCGCAAGGCAAAACGGGGACACGTACGAATAGTACATGTCCACTTGCGAAGACCAGGTCCCTTCTTTTTCCTTAGAACGGGAATAGCACGAATACGGCCAGGTCCCAGAGCGTATGGCTGATCGCGTTGAGGACGGGGGAGCGGAAGCGCATGTAGAGCCAGCCCCAGAAGACGCCGCAGACGGCGGCCGCGAGGACGAGCATGATATTGCCGCTGGCCAGATGGACCGCCGCGTAGAGCAGGGCCGTCAGGGCGAAGCCGTAGGCGCGGCTGGTCGTTGCGCCCGTTCGCTCTTGAAAGAACCCGCGCCAGAAGATCTCTTCGCCGGGACCGATGATGAGGCCGATGAGCAGCACGACGCGCAGGACGGGCACGCCGGCCTTCAGCGCGTAGACGTTCCAGATCCCGGATGCCGCGAAGGGGAAGAAGCGAAGGGCGACGATGCGGCCGACGGCAAAAACGGCATAAAGGACAGCCGCCGAGGCGATCCCGAGAGCGATCTTTCGGAGGAGGCCCGAGCTCAGGTCCTCTCGCAGCCTCCTGATGTAGCCCCTGTCGACGATGAAGCTCAGCCCGACCACGATCACGATGTTCAGGGCCAGCCAGGCCCAGAAATCGATGGGTCCCAGGCGCCGGAGCCGGAACAGGGCGATGAAGAGAACGGCGGCCAACGCCCCGACCGCCCCGACGAGTCGGGGGTCCTTGCCGGGCCGATCGCCTCTCATCCCCACTTCAGGAACCCCTCGAGGATGACGGCCGCCGTGCTGACCAGGCCGAAGACGAGGTTGTGCCTGGCTGTTGCGCCGTCGAGGATGACGAAATCCATGGGTTGCCGGGGCGCGGCGCGCCGGACAGCCCGGCCCCAGAGCCGGAGAGCGCTGGGCAGGGCGAAAAGAGTAAGGGCAAACGTCAGGGGCATGGCCCTGAGCGGGCCTCCGATCATCCGGGGGACGGCCATGAAAGCGAGATCGATCACGAACGGACCGAAGAGAAGGCTTCCGTAGTAGACGAGCGAACCCCGGTCGCCGAGATGTCCGGCCACCGTCCTCACGCGGCGCTGGCCGTCCGAGGCGATATCCCGCCAGTTGTTGGCGTGGAGGATGGCGATGACGAGCATGGCCATGGGGACCGTCCAGACGATGGGCAGCCAGGAGAACGATCCCGTCTGGACGATCCAGGCCCCGGCCGCGCCGAGGAGGCCGAAGTCCAGGAAGACCGCGAAATCGCCGAGGGCGCGGGCCTTGAGCAGCGTGTAGAAAACGCCCATGCCGAGGCCGATGCCGCCGACGATGAACAGCGACTTCCCGGTGAGCCAGGCGATAAGCAGGCCCGAGAGCGCGCCGAGGCCGAACAGGACCGACGCGCCGCGGAGGACCTGCCTGTCCGTGAGCCATCCCCGGACGACGGCCCCGCTGACGGGCGTCACATCGCGGTCGAGTCCATGGCGGAAATCATAGACGTCGCTGAGCATGTTGGCCGCCGAATGAAGGATGACCATCGTGGCCAGGGCCCAGATGAACAGGAGCGGCGAGAACCGGGCGCCGCCGATGACGACGGCCAGGGCCGTGCCGAAGACGACGGGCATCGTTGAAGCGGGGAGGGACCACGGCCGGGCGGCGACGATCCATTTCCTGAGGGCCGAGGGCGAAGGGGCGGCGACGGTATCTTCAGGCATGGCCGAGTTATAGCAAAAAGATACGGTGCCACACAACTGAACTCACTTAATTATCCGGCTCCGGCCGGGGTGGGAACCGCCCGTTCAGCAAGCCCGGCACGATCGGCGGCTATTGAGTGTATTGAGTTGTGTGTCACCGAATTGATATGCTTGGAGCGCGCCCCGGGAGCCGGGGCATTCCTTCAAGGAGTCGCCACATGCTGTCACTCAAAGATAAGATCGTTTTCGTCACCGGGGCGAGCGCCGGGATCGGAGAGGCCACGGCGCGGGCCTTCGCCGCCGAAGGGGCGAGGGTCCTGATGTGCGCCCGCCGGGTCGAGCGGATCGAAAAGCTGGCCAAAACGCTCGAGGGCGAACACAAGACCGTTGCCCATACGTTCCGTCTCGACGTGCGCGAGCAGCCCGCCGTCGACAAGGCCCTCGCCGCTTTGCCGGAGGAATGGCGGGCGATCGAGGTCCTCGTTAACAACGCCGGCTTGAGCCGGGGGCTGGACAAGCTCCCCGGGGGCCTCGTCAGCGACTGGGAGGAGATGATCGACGCCAACGTCAAGGGCCTGCTCTACGTGACCCGGGCCGTCCTCCCCGGCATGATCGAGCGGGGAAGGGGACACGTCATCAACATCGGCTCCATCGCGGGCCGCGAGGTTTATCCCGGCGGGAACGTGTATTGCGCGACCAAGTTCGCCGTCAAGTCCCTCTCGAACGCCATGCGGCTCGACCTCAGCGGGACGCCCATCCGGGTGAGCGAGGTCGCGCCCGGCATGGTCGAGACGGAGTTCAGCCTGGTCCGGTTCCACGGGGACGCCGAGCGGGCCGCCAAGGTCTACCAGGGACTGACGCCCCTCGGCGCGGGCGACGTCGCCGACGCCGTCGTCTGGTGCGCGACGAGGCCTCTCCACGTCAACATCAGCGAAGTCGTGGTCATGCCCACGGCCCAGGCCTCGGCGACCCTCGTCAGCCGCAAATAGAGATCAACGGCGGCCGGAGGCCATCCGCGCCGAGGCGGGCAGGCGGCGGAGCCGGAGCATGGCCCAGATGCCAGCGGCGGGGCCGAGGGCCAGGAAGGCGAAGGCCCAGCGCCAGGTCATGAGACGCTCGAGCACGGGGACAAGGCGTATGGTCACGAGCGTCAGAAGGAACCCCAGGCTCGTCTGGAGCGTGAGGGCCGTGCCGATCCGGTCGGGCGGCGCGAGCTCGCTCACCCCGGCCGAGAATTGGGCCGAATCGGCGACCACGGCGAAGCCCCAGACGAGGCAGAGGAGGGTCAGGACCCAGGGGTTTCCGCCGAAGAGCGATCCCGCGATAAGACAGCAGAGTCCGCTCGCGGCCATCGCCGCCGAAGTCACCAGGGTCCTCCCGAAGCGGTCGGCGAGCTTCCCGGCGACGAGGCTCCCGGCCCCGCCCGCGGCGATGAAGGCGAACCCGGCCAGCGCGGCCCATCGTTCGTCCACGGCGGCGTCCCGGAACGAGGCGACGAGGAACACCGGCACCCAGGTCCAGGCCGCGTAGAGCTCCCACATGTGCCCGAAATACCCGAGGTTAGCCAAGGCCACCGGCCTGTCCCGCCAGATCGCGCCGACGAATCTCCAGTCAAGTCCAGGCGCGGCCGTCCGATAAGGGCCTTCGCGCATGAACGCGGCGGCGATCAGGCCGCCGATGACGGCTAGCGCGCCGCTAGCCACGAGGACCGGCTCCCATTCGCCGCCCTCGCCGAGAGCTTTGAGCAAGTGGGGGGCCGCCGATCCCAGAGTCAGCGCCCCGACGAGAAGCCCGACGCCGAAGCCCCGGTCCTCGCGAGTCCAGGTGGCCATGATCTTCATCCCGACCGGATAGACCCCGGCCAGAAAGACTCCGGTCATGAAACGGAGGACGAGCGCGGGGGGGCGGCCGCCGCCGGCCGCCGGAATGAGCAGCGTCGCCGCGCCCGCAAGAATGGACGAGACCGCGAACAGCCAACGTCCCGGAACCCGGTCGGCCAGATTGAGCACGGCCGAGCCCAGGGCCCCCGCGACGAACCCCAGCTGCACGGACATCGTCAGCCAGGCCTGGCCGGAAGCGTTCAATCCCCATGCCGCCGTGAGCGCCGGCACGACCGCCGAGGCCGAGAACCAGACCGACATCCCCAGGAGCTCCGTCAGGGATAGCAGGGCCAGGGCTTGCTTTTTCGTCACGGCGCCGTCCGTCCGGGTCATTTTCCGCCAGATGGGCCCGGGATACAAGGGGCCCTCCCGAGGCGGAGTGTGCTATGATGGACGGGCATACGGAGGTTGAAAGCATGACCGCCGCTCGCGAACCACTGCCGCCGGCCGATCGCAAAAGTCTTTTGGACGCTTTCCATGCCGTCCGGGACGCGCTCCTTTCGAACGATATGGAACGTCTCAGGGACCTCTACGGCGAGGATTTCCGATCCCATTCCATCCGGGGCGAGGTCGAAGGGCGTGAGGCGGTGTTGGAGGCTTTCAAACCGGGCGGCATCCGGCTCGAGATGTTCGAGATCGAAGACCTCTCGGTCGAGACGATCGGCGATGTCGGCCTGCTCACGGGCTTGGGCTCGATGAGCGGCCGCTCCGACAACGCGGAGTTTCGCCACCGCGTCCGTTTCATCGACGTGTTTCTCCGGCGGGACGGGCGATGGCGCTACCATTTCTCCCAGTCCACCGAGGTCTCTCCCGACCCCTAGTCTCTCGACGCGGACGGATCGTCCTTCATAAGGAGGGCCTCGTCATGGCCAAGACGAAGAAGCCCGTCATCGTGAACGTCGACCGGTCGAACATCGACGAGACCGGGTTCTTCTGCTACATGAGCAAACGGAAGTTCGAGGGCTATCTCCGTAAGCTCGCGTGGGTCAAAGCCCGGCTCGACGAGGGGATGCGGGTAAAGATGCTGAAGCTGCCCGAGCGCGGCTTCATCGAGTACATCCCCGGCGAGTTCGCCTGGCGCGCCGTCAACGCTCCGCACCACATGGTCATCCACTGCCTTTGGGTCGTGGGCCAGAGCAAAGGGAAGGGTTTTGGCGCCGCCCTCCTCGACGCGTGCGTCGCGGACGCCAAAAAATCGGGGATGGACGGCGTGGCGATGGTGGCGAGCCCCGGGAACTGGCTGGCCGGCCGGAAGATCCTCGAGAAGGCCGGCTTCAAGGCCGTCGATACCGCGCCTCCGGCGTTCATCCTCATGGTCAAGACGTTCAAGCCCGGTCCGGCGCCCTCGTTCCCCCGTGATTGGGAGGCCCGGGCGGCGCGCTTCGGCAAAGGGCTGACCATCATCACCTCCGGCCAATGCCCCTACCACCCGGCCGCGACACAGATCCTGAGAGAAACCGCACGCCGGGAAGGGCTGAAAACGCGCCTCATCGAGCTCGGCACCGCCGGGGACGTTCAAACCCGCTCCCCTTCGCCCTATGGCGTCTTCGGCATCGTCCTCAACGGCAAGCTGCTGAATGACCATTATCTGACGGAAGCGGCCTTTCGGGCGGCGCTGTCGTCCAAGCCTTGAGAGCGTCCTTGATTTTCCGGCCCTTGTCCTTATAATATCCCCGGCTTCGACCGGCAAAGGACAACCATCATGTACGGACGATTCAAAGACTACCTCGACGCCCAGCTCCGGGAGATCCGCGAGCGCGGCCTCTACAAGAAGGAGCGCGTCCTCGAGACCCCGCAGGGGGTCGAGATCCGGACGGAGGCGGGGGCGAAAGTCCTCAATTTCTG
>Ga0209706_10001873_pt1 | contig 11871 bp, 15 predicted proteins | sample PPLLaktember2015_6_FD_187263 | JGI IMG/M metagenome (GOLD analysis project Ga0209706, IMG submission 187263) | Freshwater sediment microbial communities from Prairie Pothole Lake near Jamestown, North Dakota, USA - PPLs Lake P8 Core (1) Depth... | ecosystem: Environmental > Aquatic > Freshwater...
GATAAACCAGCATATACGCGGAGCGGAATGTGGACCGCCGAGAGTCGGCTTTCGGCCAGGAGCAGCCGGTCACCACTTCCCAATACCGGACGGTCACGGTATCCAGAAAGCGGTCATTCAACGAATGAGCTCACCTGCGAGGGGCGCGTTAGCGCCACGAGTCAGGTGGAGCGATATGTTATACGTGGTTATATTGCTCTCGCTTCTTTTTGCATGCACCGAAGTCAACCAAATATTATTCCCGCATAATACACAGCTCCGATTAGTTCGAGGATGAATAGACCTACTATAAGGTTAGTCTGCCTACTCTCCTTCTTCAGATTTCTGGAGAATACGAATGGGAGAATACCCGCCAGTAGTACGTAGGCGATGTCAGTAAGGATACGATTTTCAATTAAGATTCCTATTGATCTAGAATCCTGGTGTTTCAAATCGACCCATCTATCCAGTAACCGTGTTCTGACGATAGTTACTAGTTCGCCTTTCTGGGTTTGATTACATATGTCTTCATCAACACTACGTTGTTCAACCGTTCCATCAGAATGCTTTAGAAGCAACTCGCAGATGTGACCTCGTCCCTTTAGCGGTTTTCTTAGATACACGTCTTCAACTGTAACTTGATTGATTGGTTTCCGGAGAAACATAAGATCCATGGCGACAAGACACGCCATCACGCCAATCACACACCAAATAGCCCATACCTGTATTCGTTCATTTAAAGGCGTGTGTAACATAGGATCAAAGAGATTGAGTCAGCTGTTGTCGTGATGTTTCCAGCGTAGTGGTTCTCTCTGGCTGTGCGGCGCCGGCCAAAATAGTGTCAGGAAACATGGCGCGTTGTCCCCGCGGTCGCGTGGAACTGGTTGTTAGCCATCGCCTAAGTTGTATGTCAAAAACCTCAGTCGCCGAGGGTGCAGTCTTGGTTGCAGCTAATGATCCCTTGCTCTTAATTTTTTTCACCTTTGCCCATGCGTTCATGGAGTTGAGACAAGAAGGTGCGTAGACTCGCCACGCTGGGATGTCCAGGGCCCAGGGTCTTTTGATTGATAGCGAGCGAGCGCTTTAGTAATGGTTCAGCATCAGCATACTTACCCTGCCACACGTATAGGATACCCAGATTCTTGAGTGCGGTCGCGACATCTGGATGGTCCACTCTGTAGGAGTTCTCAAGGATCGCGAGTGACCGCCGCATCAGAGGTTCGGCTTTCTCGTACTCAGCCTGTTCCGCGTAAATTTCGGCTAGGGTGCCAAGAGAAACCCCGACCTCGCGATGATGTGGGCCGCGTCTTTTCTCGAAAATTGTCACAGCACGTTTTGCTAGTGACTCTGCGTCGGCATATTTCTTCTGTTTCCGATAGAGTGTCGCAACGTTGTTCAGTGCAGTTGCCACCCTGGGATCGTCGGCGCCATAAGCTTTTTCCCTGATCGCCAACGAGCGCCTCGCTAGCGGCTCGGCAGAGACGTACTCGCCGTTTAATCTGTAGAGTACCGCAAGGTTGTTAAGCGATTTCGCGACTTCTGGATGGTCTGGACCAAAAGTGGCCTCTGAAAGAGACAACGATTTCTTCGCGGCGACAATGGCTTTGCCATATTCTCCCTGCTTGCGAAGTGCATCAACCTGTTGGTCGAGTGCCTTTAACTCGCTGGTTTGGGCCAAGACCGGTGTGCCCAATGTCAGCAACGTAACGAGTATGATGTACAGAGTACCTTTCATGAGTTTTCCCTTCATATGGCTAACGCAGAGTTAACCTGCGAGCGGTGCGCCAGCACCGCGAGTCAGGTTGAGCGTCGAGTTAGCTGGCATATGCTTAACCATGAGCACCGCACTACCCGGGCATATACTCGCGAACTCTTTTGTGTTTCGAATTACCTCAGGAACCGCTTCGCGAGAGGTGACAGCATATCCACGCTTCCCGAAATACGACTCTGCGGTTGTTGTCAAAAGAAACATGGAACGAATTCCGCTTTCTGTGGCGTATTGTTCTGCCTGCGCCAATAAACTTGAACCTACACCAGAACCACGCCTCGATGCCGCAACCGCCAGAGAGCGAAGCAAAGCCACCGTACCATACGCCTCGATCCCCACAACACCATCCAGAGTCGATTCTGACCAAGCGCCAAAGAAATTCTCCAGATGATCTGGCGTGATGTCGGCGGTCGGCAACAGCGCGGAGGCTAAGAGTTCTTTGACAGCGACCTCGGGTGGCTTGCGACTTATGTGCATGGTTGCCAGCTAACGCAAAGCTGTGCCGCGCCGGCCACGGAAACAACAGGAAACATGGCGCGCTGGCCCCGGCGTCGGCACGAGCGACGGGTTAGGGAGCATTACAGCGACTAGTCTAGCGACGAGCATCCGGTTATTGCCTTCAGCTTTAAGATGCGTTTTTCAGTGACAGCAGCCTGACAGGAAGTAAATATCATCGGCCTCATTGAACCACCCTCAGCTTCCTCATCGGCTTCTTTGTTACAAAGTTTGTCACGAGACTGCTCCCAGTCGTCTTCCTGTTTCAGGAATTTAGCTCTGCATGATCCAGGCAACGATTTTAGTTTTTCCCTTCGTATTCTCTTGACTTCAAGGTCTGTTTTGATGAAGTTTCGGAAGGAGCAAATATTCATACTCAGCTGAGTATTTTGACAGTCCTTCAAAAGTTCATTTAGCTCCTTTACCGGGATGTTGCTTCGCCGCTGTAATTCCGAGGTGACCTCGTCTCCGAGAACTGGGGCCGAAAGTAGCATCAGAAAAGCTAACAGAAAGCGCATTATTTGGTTTGCTCCCTAACGTTCCGGATGTGCGGCGCCGGCCACAAAAGTATCAGGAAACTTCGCGTGCTGTCACCGGTGTCCGCACGAGCCGGTTGTTATGCAACTGGAGCGCTGGCTACCCATCTTTCCAATGGCGTTGTGCTAGTTACCTGGCAATGTCATGCCCGGTTTCCAGTTTGCGCGGAATTCCTGCGCTTCGGTGATTTGACTTGGTGTCATGATCTTAAGAAGTTTATCTCGATTCTTAGAAGCATTTCTGGATTCTTTGGTACCGGCGGCTGCGGCAAGATCATATAGCACGTACGCTGCCACGACATCCAGGCCAACACCAAGTCCTTGGCTATACATCTCGCCAAGTTGTGCTTGTGCAGAGGCATTACCCTGTTGTGCTGCTCGTCGGTACCACTTAACAGACTCCTTGTTGTCATGCGGCACACCCATACCGCCACGGTACATCATACCGAGAAGTTCCTGGGCATTCGCGTTACCCTGGTCGGCAGATTTTCGAAGCCAGGCTGCTGCTTCTTTGAAGTCCTGCGGGACGCCATTGCCCTTGAGGTACATGGTTGCGAGTAGGATTTGAGCAATATCATCGCCTTGACCTGCCGCTTTTCTCGTCCAGGTGGCCGCTTGTTTATTATCCCGAGGTACGCCTTGACCACTCTCATACATCGAAGCAAGTGCCATTATCGCTGATTTATTACCTTGGTCAGCGGCCATTTGGAACCACTGCGCGGCTTCTTTGTAGTCTTGCAATACACCTTCGCCCTTGTAATACATAGTCCCGAGATTGTGTTGGGCCTTGGCGTCGCCCTGCACTGCGGCTTTTCGATACCACTTTGCGGCTTCGCCTTGGTCCCGTGTTACGCCTTGCCCAGCGTTATACATCAACCCGAGATTAACTTGGGCGCGCACATCACCTCTCTCAGCGAGTGGTCGCCAAGCTTGAATTGCAGCGACATAATTGCCACTTCGGTAGAAATTTAATCCGTCCCCAAAAATATCGGCCCTCGCTTCTGCCACTAGGGCGGAAAGCACGAACACCAGGATGGTTCGACGTATGAAAGATAAAGTTCTTGTTGTCATTTCAAAAAAACGCTTGTGTGTGCATAACGACTAAGCTCTGCCGCGGCGGCGCGTCAGCGCCGACGTCGGCAGGAGCGCCTTGTTGGGCTTAGGGTTCTTTTTCTGCTGCAAAGCCTTTCGCAATCCATAAATAGAGTTCCCGTCCAACTAAAATTAACGGGCAAAGCAATGCTGATACTACCAACGCCACAAGAAATGTGGCGGGAATATTTTCACTCGATAACCACTGGATACTGCCAGTAGCTGTGCCCAATAGAACGGCCGTCACAATCGAGAGGCGACGCCAACCAATGTGAGAATACCCGAATGACCAAAGTACAGAAAATACCACGACAAAAACAACTGTAATGGCAACAGCAGAATTGAATAGCGCCCTGCCGAAACTAACTAATTCCCAGATGTTGAGCCTGACGCTTGAATCGATAAAGAAGCACGGCGCCTTTATCAGATCTGGTATGCCAGTAGGATCGATTTTTGTTACGGACTTACCATCTATAGTTGCGTATTTTCTTATTATGTTCTGACACGCTGTTCGCTCCTCAACAATTTCACTTCTTGTGCGCCGGAAGAGCTTTGCTACTTCGGAGGTACTATGCTCGATGCTACGTTGGTATTCCATCTCCGACGCCGTCGGCTCGACGCCTTGGAGGAGAAACACCGTTGCCTGTTTCTCTAAAGTGTTTTCACTCCATTTTTGTATTTTTTCATAGCTCGATATCGATTCGGTTAGTAACGTTCCCAGTAGCACGACTAACCCAATGGCGACTGCGGCTCGGATACTGCGTCTCAGAGCTTTTCGGAGATTTTGTGACATTCGATATGTTCACTCAGTCTGCCCAACGCCGCGTTGAGCCGCACCGGCCACGGACACGCCAGGAAACTTGGCGCGTTGTCTCCGGTGTCGGCACGAGCGATGTGTTAGGGTTTACGAAAAGCACGATAGAGCCACCAAATGAAGGGGATGCCGACCACAAGCTGGATGATTGCCGATGCAACCACAGATTGAAGATGGGCAGCATGCGCCACAGCTAAGGACAGGCCTCCGTCGCCAGGCAGAAACACTGATGTTGCCGCCGGAGCCGCCAGACTTTGAAGCCCAAACAGAGACAAGGCGCTGGCAACAATAAAAAGAGCGCGACTGGAGATGTAACGCCAACAGACAGCACCAGCGACAACGGCCAGAATGACTGGCAGAAGAATGAGTGCGGCTAACATGAACTCAGTCATGGGTAAACCCTAACGTGTTGGTGTGCCGCGCCGGCCACTAAAACCACAGGAAACACAGCACGCTGTCCCTGGCGTCGGCACGAGCAACTTTTTATATGGTCTTTTGCACATTGGCTAGTTTTTATACTTATGTATGTAGTCCCAAATGCTTGGCAACTTTGACTTCGATTCGCTCTCAATGCACCTATGAACATTTTCAATGTATCCATTCAGCTCTTTTTTATAATTAGATACAGCTAAATCTTTTGGCATATAGCGAGAACTGCATTTCTGATAGTGCTCACGCACAGCAATAAGGCAGTTCTTGTCCTGGCCCTTATTGCACATGTCTTCAAAGTCTTCCTGCATTTGGCTAAGGACTTCTGGGATACTCTCCATGACTTTTGGCAGAACCCAGAATTTGAAATAGATAAATACGCCTACAATCAGGATAAGTAGTGCGATTAGTATTTTCTTCAGCATAGTATGGCCATATAACGCCGTGCTTCAGCCGCGGGCCGAGCGCGTAGCGCGGGGACCGTCGGCTGGAAGCGCTGGTTGGGCTTCACTTTGGGCGCCTCGTGATTCCGGCGGCAATCGCCCGAATCGCCACCTGCATTCTGGCGATCACATCTTTGTTCAGGCGCCCACCACCCACTAGCAGCATTGTCTGCTTCTCATTAAATGGGATGATGTACTGAAGGGCGAATTTCTTTTGAGTTGGCACGATGTAGCTAAATGCCAGCACAGCGGAGCCATTGCTCGACACGACCTCGCATCCTTTAACGCTTACAGACTCGCCCCATGTCTTGCTAAGGTCTGCCGGTAGTAGTGAGCAGAAAGTTCGGATTTCTTCAGGAGTGTACCGGGAATAGTCATTGGCATCGTTCTCGAGCTGCAGGCTGATGTTGTTTGTGAAAGTATCATTTGAAAGATGGGCGTCCAAGTAGAACTCCACTTTGCCGCTCTTCACGCGCCCGTAGTAGAGCTCAAGGTCCTTCTGATTCACTTTTTCGAGGCCGAGCTCTTCTGCACGCGGCACTTGTTCTGACGCCAGACGCGGCCCAAGCTGAACCCACCCTGATGGTAGTGAAATCTCAAAGCCAAAGCTGCTCCTGACGAGAGAGGACGTGCCCGGTTGTGCGGACAATACGGCGAGCGGCGCGATGGCACTGGTGACGACGAACATGAATGTGATGAACCTCATCCGGCCCTCCGTGAAGCCCAACGATAAGCTAAGCCGCACAGGCCATGGATTCAACAGGAAACGCGGCGCGCTGTCCCCGGTGTCGGCTTGAGCGTCTTGTTATATGGCGCAATCACTATTAGTGAAGACCGTTTTTTTAAGCTCACTTGTATGTGCCTTTAAAATTGGTTCGATGCTGTTTAAATAATTAGTAACCAATTGGGTAATCTGTGCATCATTTATGGATTTCCCAAAATTAGTATTTCTTGAGAAGGCAACAACAGCACATAATCCTTTTAATGAGGCGCCATTAAGTTTGGTTAACTCTGGCTGTAATGTTTTTACACTAATAACCTTCCCATAGATCATAACCTCAACTTTTTTTACTATAGGTTTGTCTACTGTGGCATTTGTGTATAAATATTCGGCAACCTCAACTAGAGGTTTTAAGTCATTAAGCACGTTATTACTTACAACTGTGACGTCGTCTTTTTTTGCACAGCCTAAAACAAATAAACCGAATACCATTAAAGTTGCTAAATTTCTCAATTTCTTATTTTTTCCATTAGCCATATAACGATTGAGATGTGCCGCGCCGGCCACAAAAGTATCAGGAAACATGGCGCGTTGTCTCTGGCGTCGGCACGAGCGAATTGTTAGAGCCTAGGGCCGAGGCCTATACAGCTGCCATCCTTTCAGACCTACAACCAGCGCCAGGATTACTAAACTTAAAATGAGCACCGGTTGCAGCGTCCAGAGCGGGCTCGTGCTCGGTGTAATGATTGGAAGTATTACCGCGAGCAGTACTACGCCACCTAATACCAAAAGCAATCTCGCTGGGAGGGCATTGTAAGAGAGTGAAATTCCACAATGCGCACAGCGAAGCGTTCGCCGACTCTGAAAGTCGAGGTTAGCGCTACATTTAGGGCAGTTTGTTTTCATTGGCTCTAACGTGTTGGTGTGCCGCACCGGCCACAGAAACAACAGGAAACATGGTGCGCTGTCCCCGGTGTCGGCACGAACAACTTGTTAGGGTTAATATGTCTTTTCATATTCTTGTAATTCTTTAATGCGTTGTTTTGCTCTAGCTTGCATGCATCCAATATACATGGCACCGCGTATGGTGCCTCCTGACCAGAATGTATATGTGGTTTGGCAATCTGCTTCACGGAATTTTACCCATAAACGCTGGGCATCAATGAAGCTTTTCTTTAAGTCTGATTTGTTTCCAGCAGATGGCTCTTTGCTAATTTTGTCCATCATTTTCAATACACGCTGATATACCAGATTTAATTCTTTTTCTACCTTATCCAGTTCAATTCGCCCGCATTCATTAATGTCGGACGTGGAAATCGCCTTCTCGCAATCAAGAGCAAACACCTGATTGGATAAAAACAATATGGGGAAAAGGAAGAGATATTTCATAATGAACCCTAACGCAGAGCTAACCTGCGAGTGGCGCGCTAGCGCCACGAGTCAGGTTGAGCGACGTGTTATGCCCATGTGCTTTGGCAACATGATTGACAATAATCGAAAGCGCCTTTCTCGACATATCTAAAGGCATGTATGGGGAGTCGCGATGTTCCTTCGTGACTTGTTCTGGCAATAGCGGGATATGAACGAATCCCGACTTGTGGGAGTAGCCATTCATTTCTGAAAAATGCAGGCTTGAATATAGGATGTGATTGCAAAGATGCTGCCCGCAGTAGAACGAGTAGCAAGCGGGGATGCCTTGTTCTTCCAGGACCGGTCTCAGACCATCTGTTCCTGGTAGATTCGACCAGTATGCGACGGGCCTGTCTGGGTCAATGATCTCCCGCATGAACGAGTTGGTGCCAATCTTTTCGATTGTGATCTTGTTGTAGGGTGGCGCCTGACCGGTGTGGATGCACAGCCTCGGTTGATGTCGCTTCAACAATTCGCTCAGCTGCGTTTCGAGGGTCAAATGCTCAGTCTCTCTTGATGCGTCATCACAGGTAATTACCTCAAAGGCTAGCATTTCCTGCAACGGCATAAGTTCCCTCGTAAGCTCATCTTTGAGCGATTGCACCAACATGCCGGACGCGTTAGTGGATTCCCGGTACGGGCCGAATCCGGTGACGAGAATCATGACGTTACTTTCCTTATTGGGCATAACTTGTGATAGGCGGGCCCACCGGTCCGCCTATGCAGGATTAGTAAATACTTATTTGTTCCGGCATTCCTTCGAACTTTCCAGAGGTTACGAGAATGTCCTGTTCTTTGCCAGTCCGGCAAGTACGGACCCGTACTTGCCGGCTGCCGGTATTGTCTGCTTTTGAGAGAATTGAACGGTTGGTATGGATGTCTGGTTTGGGTCGAATCCAGACTGTCTAAATTTCAGCGATGTCGGGCCTATTGACTGATTCCAGCTGGTTGTGATGACTACGTGCGCTGCTTATTGGACTGAAATAACCGCCGGTGTCTTTTCTAGCTGCCTGCGATTTCCATCCAGAAACGATGCGGATAATCGCGCTCAGCATCGGTGACCGGCAGCGGCGTGAGCCCGCGGGCCACAAAGAAACCCTCGGCCTCGGGCCGCGCTTTCACCAGCAGGCCGTTGAAGCCTCGTTCGCGCGCGGTCACCACTGCCGCATCCAGCAGGCGGCGGCCGATGCCGGCGCGCTGTTGGGCGGGGTCGACGTACAGGCCGTGCAGCAACAGACCGGTCTTGCCGGCCGGCAGGTCGCGTGGATTGGCTGGTTCCCACGCGGCGACGCCGACGATGCCGGCCCCGGCGCGCTCGGCCACCTTGAGCTGCAAGTGGTCGAGGTCGTGCGGCTGGTAGCGGTAGCTCGGGAGCGTCAGGCGCTTTACGCGTTCCGGCAGGTTCCAGGTCATGACGGCGCGCTCGATCACGGTGTTGACCGCGTCGAGGTCGGCTAGTGTGGCCGGGCGCAGAGTTGATGTGTTCATGCGTTGCCTTTTTGTTTGTGGTTCGACGGGCTCACCACGAACGGACTTGGTCAGATCTTACTTAATACTAAAGGCTGGGCCCCCGACAAAATCATTCGGGGGCGACGCGCTTAGACGGATTTGTCCTGAGCACTTAGAGATATTTGATCCGCGCGCGGAGGTTTTCGATATCCGTCGTCACGTCACGCAATGTCTGGCCGTCGTCGGCCGTGCCGACGATGACCGCCTTGCCCGATACCGGGATGACGCTGTCGATCTGGAAGCGGCCCTTGGTGCCGCGCAGAAAGCATTCCTCGTCGAAATAGAGGCGGTCGCCGGCGGTGCCGACGGCATCGGACTCGATGGTGTCGTAGCCGATCAGTTTGGCGATGGCGGCGCGATCGGCGACATCGATGGCCTCGATCGAGCGGCTCTCGGGATTGATCAAAAACGCTTTCATTGGTTTTCCTCACAGTCTCGCATGACTGGTTTAGTGCTGAACCGGTGCATGTTCTGCCTTGCTCGTACTGCCGGCAAGCGCCGGCTTCCGGGCGTCTTTTGAGCCACACTGGATTCCGGCTTTCGCCGGAATGACGACCAAAACAATGCGCGCGGGGGTTTGCCCCGCGCGCCCGTCATCTACTGCTTACGCGGCGTTCACTGCTTCCGGAATCACTTGAGGTCAAAGCGATCCAGGTTCATCACCTTATTCCAGGCCGCTACGAAGTCCTGCACGAACTTCTTCTGCGCGTCCGCCGCGGCATAGACCTCGGCCAGGGCGCGCAGCTCGGAGTTTGAGCCGAAGATCAGGTCGATACGGGTGCCGGTCCACTTCGGTTTGCCGGTCTTGCGATCACTGCCCTCGAACAACTCCTTGTCGGAAGAGGTCGCCTTCCAGGTGGTGCCCATATCGAGCAGGTTCACGAAGAAGTCGTTGGTCAGCGCCTCCGGACGGTCGGTGAAGACGCCGTGCTTCGTCTGTCCGACGTTGGTGTTCAGCACACGCATGCCGCCCACCAGCACCGTCATCTGCGGCGGGGTCAGCGTCAGCAGTTGCGCCTTGTCCACCAGCAGTTCCTCGGCCCTGACCGTGTACTTGGCCTTCTGGTAGTTGCGGAAGCCATCGGCGATCGGTTCTAGCGCGGCAAAGGCCTCGACATCGGTTTGTTCTTGCGACGTGTCCATGCGGCCCGGCGAGAACGGCACCGTCACCTCGACACCGGCATTCTTCGCCGCTTTCTCGACGCCGGCGCAACCAGCGAGCACGATCAGGTCAGCGAGCGAGACTTTCTTGCCGCCCGTGGCTGCCTTGTTGAACTCGTTCTGGATGCCTTCCAGCGTCTTCAGCACCTTTGCGAGCTGAGCCGGCTGGTTGACCGCCCAATCCTTCTGCGGCGCGAGCCGGATGCGCGCACCGTTGGCACCACCGCGCATGTCGGAGCCGCGGAACGTGGACGCCGACGCCCAGGCGGTCGACACCAGTTGCGCGACCGTGAGACCCGAGGCCAGCACCTTGCCCTTGAGGGCGGCAATGTCCTTGTCGTCGATCAACTTGTGATCGACCGCAGGGATCGGGTCTTGCCAGATCAGCTCTTCCTTCGGAACTTCCGGGCCGAGATAGCGGGCGCGCGGACCCATGTCGCGGTGCGTGAGCTTGAACCAGGCGCGCGCGAAGGCATCGGCGAACTCGTCCGGATTCTCCATGAAGCGCCGCGAGATCTTTTCGTACACCGGGTCGAAACGCAGCGAGAGGTCCGTGGTCAGCATGGTCGGCGCGATGCGCTTTGACTTGTCGTGCGCATGCGGCACGGTGCCGGTGCCGGCGCCGCCCTTCGGTATCCACTGATGCGCCCCGGCCGGGCTCTTGGTCAGTTCCCATTCGAATCCGAACAGGTTCCAGAAGAAGTTGCCGCTCCACTTCGTGGGCGTGGTGCTCCAGGTGACTTCCAGGCCGCTGCTGATCGTGTCGCCGCCTTTGCCGGTGCCGAAGCTGCTCTTCCAGCCCAGACCCTGCTCCTCGATGTCGGCCGCTTCCGGCTCGGAACCCACATGCGAGGCCGGGCCGGCGCCGTGGGTCTTGCCGAAGGTGTGGCCGCCCGCGATGAGCGCCACCGTCTCTTCGTCGTTCATCGCCATGCGCGCGAAGGTTGTGCGGATGTCCTTGGCGGCGGCTAGCGGATCGGGATTGCCGTCCGGACCTTCCGGGTTGACGTAGATCAGGCCCATTTGCACGGCAGCGAGCGGATTTTCCAGGTTGCGCCCGTGCATGTGTCCATCCGCCGTGTCGTCGGATACGAGCACCGCGCTCTCTTTGGCGACGCCCTCAGAACCGTGCGAATAGCGCTCATCGCCTGCCAGCCAGATGGTCTCGGCACCCCAGTAGATGTCCTTTTCCGGTTCCCAGATGTCCTCGCGCCCGCCGCCGAAGCCGAAGGTCTTGAAGCCCATCGATTCCAGCGCGACGTTGCCGGTGAGAATGATCAGATCGGCCCAGGAGATCTTGCGGCCGTACTTCTGCTTGATCGGCCAGATCAGCCGGCGCGCCTTGTCGAGGTTGACATTGTCGGGCCAGCTGTTGATGGGGGCAAAGCGCTGGTTGCCGGTTCCGGCGCCGCCGCGGCCGTCGCCGGTGCGGTAGGTGCCGGCGCTGTGCCAGGCCATGCGAACGAACAACGGTCCGTAGTGGCCGAAGTCCGCCGGCCACCAGTCCTGTGAGT
>Ga0209706_10001874_pt1 | contig 11871 bp, 8 predicted proteins | sample PPLLaktember2015_6_FD_187263 | JGI IMG/M metagenome (GOLD analysis project Ga0209706, IMG submission 187263) | Freshwater sediment microbial communities from Prairie Pothole Lake near Jamestown, North Dakota, USA - PPLs Lake P8 Core (1) Depth... | ecosystem: Environmental > Aquatic > Freshwater...
AATTCATCTGCCATTTGCCGCCACTCCCGCCTGGAGTAAAAGGGGGCGGGACAAGAGTATTCCTCGAACAGCACGGTGTGCTTGCCTGCCGGTGCGCGGGAAGGATCCCAGATGGTGTCAGGCGCCGTCAGACAGAAGAACTTGGAGCCCATGCCCAAAAGAAATAGCTCATGCATGTATTTGTTTTCCATATATGCCAGATCCTTGGGCGCCCAATAGGTGCGAGGCGTGGCATTGATATCCGGGTTCGTGCTTGCGGCTTTGTACTTGGGAAGCTCGTGGACTGCTAAGGTGCCCCAAAACACATGACCCCTGTCATACAAATTCGCTTCAAGCTTGCGCTTCATCTCACTGCTGACAAGTTCCTTTTCGATGAGGCGAAGAAAGAGTTGAGACGTCCCAATATCCCCTACGACCAATTGCCTTGCCGCAACTTGGGTGCCGTCAGCGAGTCGTATGCCTGTGGCCTTACCATTTTCTACAAAAATCTTATCGACGTCTGTATTGATGAAATATTCCACCTCCAGCTTCTTGCCCGCCGAGACGAGAGCATTCGTGATCGCCTGTGTTGCCCCTTTGGCAACAGCCGCAGGCTCCCACCCGAGCGCCAGGTGGATATTGGCAATAATCATCCCAAGGCCAGGCACGTCGTCAGGAAAGATACCCGCCGAGGTCATGAACCCCCTGAGAGCCAATATCCTGAGCTCATCACTTTCGAAGAAGTAGTGCGCGATCTGCTTGCAGGTCATAAACTGCATCGATGGATCCAGTCCGCTTTTAGGATCGGACAGAAGTTCTTCCAGGGCATCAGGAGTCCCATAGGGAGTAGGTAATGAATATCGGTGCCTGTGAAATGCCGGCCGCCATTTTTCATTGTATACTTCGGTTAGATGAACATAAGTTTCTGCGTCGGCCTTTGAAAACCGTGCGATCGCGTCATAAGTCTTTTTCGCGTTTTTTTCGCTGAACTTTGTCTCTCCTGTTAAGGGATTCACAACGGGAAAAGCGGCGTAACTCACATAGGCGGTTTCATCATCAAACACAATGGCTTCATTGGTATCCGGAAACGTATATTCCAGCCCTTCGGCCCGGAGGTTGAATTCCTTGTAGGCGTGATGACCGTAGAACCGCGTCCAGTTGGCGCAAAAGTTCATCCGAAAGCCCGGCGCCGGCCCGTCTTCCGTCACCGCGCCTCCGCCAAGATGATCCAGCCTCTCAAAAACTCCGACCTTCATGCCTGCTTTGGCCAGGTAAGGGGCAATAATCGTCCCATGGTGTCCTCCTCCGATAACGATTGCATCATAGACCTTGTCAGCCATATCGTTTCCTCCTCTCTGTTGAGTTGATGTCCATATGGAATCCACCGACTCCGTCGGTTATCTTAGCCCCCTGAAAACAGAAGCCGACTTACGAGCCATGTTTTCATGGCGATGCCCTTATTCTTAAAGCGGTCTGTTTGACAACACAAATTAAAAAAACTAAAATGATTTTAAGAAAAACTAAAAATCAGCTGCTGTCGGCTGAAGCCGACAGCTTGAGGGACAAAGGGGCAGATGAAGACAGGCATAAAGGCACAGAGGGACAAAGGGACAGAGCGGAAGGGTTTTTCTCCTTTGTGCCTTTGCACCTTTGTCCCTTTGCCTCTTTCTTTGTAGCTTTGTGCTTGCATCGTGGTGCTATTGAAGGAGCGGGTATGGCTCTGAATGTGAATCAGTTGAGATCCTTTTACTCTGCGGCAAAGTCTGAGAGCATCACAAGGGCCGCAGAGGAGTTGATGGTCACTCCCGCGGCGGTCACGTCGCAGGTCAAGCAGCTGGAGGAAAACCTGGGCTTGAGACTCCTGTATCGGTCCGGAAACGCCATGCGTCTTACCGAGTCCGGCGCAGTTGTTTTCGAAAAAATTCGAAAGGTCTTTGAGGATCTCGATCACCTTGAACTGCTCATCGAGGACATGAGCAAAAAAAAATCAGGGGAACTGAGAATAGGCTGTTCTGAGACAGCGGCTATCGATGTCATGCCAAAGCTCATCACCGCCTTTCAAGCCCATTATCCCGGCATTAAAGTCATTGTCGACCGTGGAACGACCTCTGAGATGATGAAGAGCGTTCTGGATCACAAGAATGAACTTGTCGTAGCGCGCTATCGGCCCGATGACAAGAGGCTAAAAATGCGGCTCATGGGACGGAAGGAAATCACTCTTATCGCCGCCTACAAGGACGCTCGTCTGCCGGCAGACAGGATTTCAATTGCTGCGCTCAACAAAGTCCCTCTCATAGCCCCCATAAAGGGTTCAGCCACAAGAGAGATTATCGATGAACAGTTGAAACGGTTCAAAGTATCTCCGAGAGTCATCATAGAAACCGCAAGTATCGCGCTCACTAGGAAGCTGGTTCAGCAGGATGAAGGGGTCGGCTTCATATGCAGAGATGAAATAGCTGACGAGCTGTCTAAGAAACGTCTCAGAGAGATCCGTCTTTTGGAATGCTCCCCTTACATCGAGTATGGCATCGGTTATCTGACCCGGAAAAATCTGTCCGAGTCATCGCTCGCTTTTCTCAGAATGATCGATAAATCAAAGAATGACTGAGAGGGCAAGCCTCACATACTGCACGTCACTGATGCGAAGGGCCGCTTTAAATCACGCTCCCTTTTGTTTGAGTGATTTTTCGAAATCCTTAAAGAACTTGTCCTTTTCTTTCCAGTCAGACCCGAATTTCCTCTCGAAGTAAGTGCCCGTTTTCTGCAGGGACTTTTGCCACCACAAGCGTTTTCCTCCGCCCTGAACTACCTCTTCAATCAATCCCTGCAGGTCCTTCATCATCTCCTTGGGCAGGAAGGAAACGGCTCCGAGTTCAATGGACTTCTTGAGCGCCTCCGGGGTCACGGCGTGGGCCGTGAGCATAACGGAGGGGAAACCTCTCAAAACGGAGTTCTTCAGAAGCTCGAAGCCATTGACACCCATGATATCCAGGATAACGACGTCGTAAGTATTCTTCGTAATCAACTGGAGGCCTGTTTCAAAATCGCTTGCTTTGTCCACATGGCCCATGTCAAGAATTTCGGCAACGGTTGTCAGAACGTCGGGTTCGTCATCCACCACGAGAATTTTTTTGTCTTTCAAAGGGCTCTCCGCTTTCATGGCTCTGCTTCCTCCTTCTTTAGCCTCAAAACTGTATCTTATAACAAAACCGGACCGCTCGGTCAAATAAACAAATGAATCCCTGTGGGTCTGGTCCCCCACAGCTCACTGCGGGTGAGATTATTCTTGCGCAGCACCGCCCTTGAAAAGCCTCAAGGCAGTGCCGGTGACTTTATCCGAATACACTGAGTCATTGATGTGACAGTCCATGCTGATAAACTCTACATGGGGACTGAGATTTGTCCTCAGTGTGTCTATGAAGGCCTTTCTCCCCTGAGGATAGAACAGTTTTCCCCCCGGCCTGTCGTATTCCATAAATCCCCTTTCAGGGATCACGACAGCCACGGGGCCGCGAGACCTGTTGAGCTTGGAGGCAATGACCTTTCCTGTCTCAGCCATCTCTTCGACGGTCGCCTGAATACCGGATGCGATTTCATTGTGGGCAAAGGTCAATCTCCCCTTAAACCGTTCCGGTAAATCCTTCAATGAACCAAAGCTAAAGAATCCCAACCCTCCTGGCCCAAGGATCTGAGGGATGCCTTTTTCCGATGCAGCCTCCACCCTTCCGGGCGAGGCGCAAGACCCTCCGGCAATCTCAGCGAGAACCCCCTGTGGGCACAGGTCCAGCACACCGCGCACCTTGCCCTCCCTGACGAGCCTTTCCATAAGCGCCCCTTGCATGCTCGAACTCACAGAGTGAAAGACGGCCACTTCGTATCCTTCTCTTTCCAGGGCTTCTTTCACCGGTGTGGCATACGTGAGAAAAGACCCTCCGAGGGTGGTCATCGTGATCAGAGGTGCGCTGTCCTCGGCCGGTTCCTCTTCGCTCTCGACCGAACTCGCAACCATCAGGGCAGCTTTCTTGAGGTCCCTTCTCTCCAGACGGTTCATGCCCCAAAGGTCGCAGGTGGCTTGGATCAGGACCACATCGTTCATGACGCTCTGAGGAGTCACGAAATCCGATAGCGCGACCGTTGAAAGCAAGACCTTTGTAAGCCCTGTGGGCAGTCCCCTGAAAACCCTGAGGGCCAAAGAACTCCCCATGGAGCCGCCGATCGCAAGGACGCCGTCAAAAGCACCGGTTTTGAAGATCCCCTGAACAATGCTTTCAGCCCCTTTGGCCATTTCAGCCATGGCCTTTGCCTCGTCATTGAACGAGAGCAATTCCGGCAGGGTTCGCGAAGCGGCATCAGCCACTTTATGGCTTGGAATATCTGCACTGAAAAGAGACTTGCCTGTGGTGCCTATGTCCATCACCAAGGTTCTGAGGCCCCTTTCTTCTATATGCTCTTTGACGAACAAGGTCTCAGGCCCCTTGGTATCAAGGGTTGCAATAATCAGGACGGTCTTTTCTCTGGCCATAGCGGTTCCCTGTACTCGGTTGTTCCTTTCCAAATCTCTGAAAAAAAGTTCACCGTGTTCTTTGCCCAAAACTCAGGCTGTGGATTCGCGGCAAAATGCCCATCTTGGGCTGTCTCATAATAGTGCTGCCGCGGCCGCCACCTCGCGAGGCGTCGGCCACGGCTTGGTTCAAATTGAGAGCACGCTTAAAATCGAGCGTGCAGCTTAAAGGGCGCAAACCCTATTTCTTGTCGAGGATATAGAGGGTGCCTTCCGTAGCGTTCACTCTGATCCTCTGCCCTGTCTTGATCGTGGCCGTACCCGTAAAGGTGTTGACCAGGGTCGGCAGCCCATACTCTCGTCCTACGATGGCGGTATGGCTGAGCGTTCCTCCCCGGTCGGAGACCACCGCCTTGACCAGGCCGAAGACAGGCGTCCACGCAGGGTTGGTCCCCGGACAAACCAGAATGTCCCCTTTCTGAACCTTATCCAGTTCGCCGTAGGTCATGATGACTTTCGCAGGCCCCTCGGCCACACCAGGAGCTCCGCAGACGCCGTAAATGTCCGCTTTCAACTCCGGCCTCACCCTGGGCAGTTCCCCCACAACAATCTTGATGATGATCGCATCGGCTGAAGGCAAGAGGTCCATGCCTACGGCTTCCTGTATGTTCGCTCTGGTTGTGTGTACAGGAGGAACCTGAGAGAACTTTATCTTTTCCCACCGGGCACGCCGCCTCTTGGTAATGTACTGCAATTTGTGGAACTCGGGGGCTCCCAACACTCTCTCCACTTCATCCGGGTTGAGGAAGAAGATGTCGTCCGGTTTATCGATGGTCCCGGCTGCGGCCAAACGCCTTCCGATGCCCAGGAGACCCCGCCGCTGGACCGCATGGCAGTGCAACTCACAGAAAAGATCGTGCTCCTCACTGTAAGAGCCTGTTTTGCCGCCCAGCATGATGAGGGCCTCGAACCAGGGCTTCTCGTCCTTGGGCACCTTTGCCAGCAGATTGGCAATGGCTTTTTCTCTGCCCTGGGCGAGTTTTTTTGTCATCGCGTCCAGGTCATAGTCCCCGCCCTTCTTGATGAAAGTCTTGATGGGAGAGATCACGACGGAAGGATCTTCAAGCCAGTAAGGTTCGTCAAAATCCATCATGCGCACCATTCTCCAACCGTCCACCGCCAGAAAAGCATGCAACTTCTTGAGCCAATCCTTGCCGGACTTGGCCTGTTCAATTTTCCCCATTACCTGTTCCGGAGGGGTGTTCAGGATGATGTCTCCCAAACCCATGGACCCCGCATCCTTGGCCAGTCCATACAGTTTCTTGTCCACCTGGAACACCTGATTGTCAAACCCCCTGAACATGTCCTGGAATTCGGGACTCTCACTTGTCAGGCCATAGGGCTTCACCAGGTCTTCGAGCAGCAGGAAGGCGACATAAGAGACGTTCATGCCTTGAAAGTGAATCTCCCACATTCGGCGACTGGTGCTGATCATGTCCCAGAGATGATGGATCAGATCGATATTGCTGGCCTTGTCCAGATCAACGGCTTTCAGCTTGTCGTACATCGCCACCAGTTCCTTGCGCTGTTTTGCCCATATGCCGTCGAAGTCTTCAATCCATGGGATCAAGGCCTTCTTGAACTTCTCCGTGCGCTTCGCCACCTCTGCCTCGTCGCGGACAATACGCATGGCGATGTATGTGGCGCCCTCATGATCTCTGAAGGTAAACCCTTTGTTTCGGGGCAGGCTAAGAGTTTCAGCAGAGTACTGAGCTCCATGGCCGCAGTGCCTGCACCAGAACCAGGCATACATGGGCGTCAGCAGCGGCACGCTGTGCGTCCCGTCAAAGAAATACGAATTCAATTCAGGCAGGTCGATCTCCGGATTAAAGTCAAACCCAGGTACTCCATCCCACAGTTTCACCACTTCCTGCTTCTCCTGTGCCATCGTCTTTCCCCTCCTTCTTGGTCGTCTAATTAGGTTTGTGTTCTGTGGTTCCTCTTCAAACCAACACCCATTCTCCTCACACCACCCGGTGCAGGATCCTAACCACCCCCAAACTTCTTGGCGATCAGATCAGCAATGTGACTCGACGCAGACACCTTCTTCTTCGCCGCCACCTTGGCCGGACGCGTTTGAAGCCAGAAAAGACTCCCGGGAAATGAGAGATCCTGGTCCAAAGCCCACTCCATATCCTGCGGACCCCCCAGACTCTTTTCCGCCTCTTTGGCAACCTTAGCGATTTCAATGATCTCTTCATCACTGATGCAGGGCATGTTCTGCATGTGCTCCGGCACATCCGCCCAGTCCGCCCCGTCTTTCGTGTACACTACGCACTTCACTTTGTTCCCTACATGCCTCGCAGTGATTTCCAGGCTCTCCTTGTCCACTACGAACCCGTCCACACTCTCCGCACCACTCACCACCCCCTCCCCAAGTCCCCAGTTCGCCTCCAGGAGAATCTTGGAGTCATCCGCCGTCACCGGATCCACCGTGAACGTGATCCCCGAAGCCCTCGCATTGACCATCTTCGGAATGGCAACTCCCAGTTCATCCCCCAATACCGGGAACCCCTTGTTGACTCGAAACGCCACTGCTCTGGCCGTGTACGCGCTGGCCCAGACCTTCTTCACCTTCTCGATCACCTCTTCAACACCCCGCACGTTGAGGTAGGTCTCAAACATCCCCGGCCTGCTCTCGGTTCCGGCAGATCGCACCGAAACAGGAACGTCTGCAATCCCTGTTTTCTTGCACAGCTTCTCGTAATAGGAGGTGATTGCTTCCTTAATCGAAGAGGGCATCTCCTTGGCCTCGATCATGGAGCGCAGGGTCCGACTCATCTCCTCGAAGATCGAAATCCCCACCCCCTGGAGGTTGCCCAAGCCTTTGACATAGGAGGCCATCTTCTCATTCGTGCCCGTGTCTTGAATGAACTTCTCGTACAGGGCGATGGAAATCGCAAAGCCCGGGGGAACTGCCAGGCCCATTCGCGTCATCTGTCCCAGATTGGCGCACTTCTTCCCGACCATGTCGTTGTGCTCTTTTCCCAGTTCCTCAAACCAGTAAATCATACGCCCTCCTTTCAGATAGAACCCTGTGCCTTGTCCTCCCTCGCTAAGAGGGCGGCCCCTAAAGCTCCTATGATCTGCGGCTCCTCAGGAACGAGGAGTTGACTGCCTATGGCGGTTTCCAGATAGCGTTTGACCCCTAGGTTCTTGGCGACGCCGCCGGTGAAGGCCACATCTTTATGAAATCCGACGCTTCGTCCCATGGTGATGGTTCTAGACGCAATCCCCTTGTGGATGCCGGCGATCAAATTCTCTCTTGATTCGCCCGTAGCGCGCAGCGAGACGACTTCGGATTCGGCAAACACGGTACAAGTGCTGCTGATCATGCAAGGCTTCCCGCTCCTCAACGAGAGAGCCCCCATGTCCTCCAGAGGGACTTCGAGGACGCTGGCCATCACCTCGATGAACCTCCCTGTCCCAGCAGCACACTTGTCGTTCATCACGAAGTTGGTCACGTTCCCATCCCCGTCCAGGGCAATCACCTTGCTGTCCTGGCCCCCAATGTCAATCACGGTGCGGGCGGACGGAAGCAGAAAATTCGCGCCTTTTGCGTGACAGATAATCTCGGAGACCGCTCGATGGGCAAAAGGAACCGCATGGCGGCCATAGCCCGTGGTGACCACACGGCTAAAATCCGCAATTCCCAGCTCGAGCTTCCGGGTCGCATTCTCCAGCACTTTATCCGTTGCCAGGTTGACGCTCTGGCCCGTCGGCAACACAGAGTAGGAAACCATCCTGCCGTCGTTGAGAATCACCGCCTTAGTCGTTGCCGCGCCGATGTCCAAACCGCAAACCAACATCCGTCAGTTCTCTTTTCGTTTGGTTGCTCGTTTCGCCTTCCTCGCGGCGAGCAAGTGGCCGAAGGTTTCGATTTTCGTTCTCATGGATTCCGCGCTGAAAACCCGGTTGTCATACCAGTCGACCTCCAGACTGAGCACCGGGATCTTCAACTCCTCTTCTATGGCTTTCTTGAAAAAATAGCCGGTGCCCGACATGGGTCTACAGTGGATCGGTTGAGTCCACAGGATGCCGTCAAGATTGAAATCCTCCACCGCCTTCTTGGTCCAGTGAAGGACCGCCGAAGTGCCGTGGTACAAGCCCCGCTTCAACTCCACTTGGGCATTTCTCTCAGCCAGGGAGGCGTATGAGGAATCCAGGCTCGCCGTGTAGGCGTCGTAACTCAAAAAAGTGACCGGTATGGCGATTCCGGCCTTCTCGAAGAGATGGGCTATGGATTGGTCTCGTTGGGGGATGAGAAAGCTGCAGACCCTTGGGCTTCCTTTGGGCAAAGGACCGATCCCATTGTTAACCCTCGCTTCGAGTTCCGGGACGAGGGTTTCAATCGCCTTGAGCGCCTCCGGAAACCGATCGTAGCTGATTCCGTTCCGAAGGAACCGCACGACCTGCAGGTTCGCCTGCGACATGGGTGGCGGGTCCGCCTTCATGGAGCGATTGCTCTTTGCAATCCCCTGATTGAACTTGCTGTACAGATCGTAATAAGCAGACCAGTGCTCTTTGTTCGGCTGGTAGCCCAGGATTTCCGCTGCTTCGAGCCAGCCGCTCTCCATCTCAGCAGCGAGGTAGGAGACTCGCTCAGGGTTGAGATTCGGGAATTCCCCCCAAGGGGAGTCCATCACATTGTCCATGACCACCCAAGGGATCCCGTAGACCTCACGCAGCCACTCATCGGTTTGTCCCCCCTGGTCACAGTAGAAACTAGAAGCCAGAAGCAGGTCTGGGACTGGGATAATCCCCTCGGTCACAGCGCCTATGCGGATTTTGTTGAGACCACACAAGGCCCGGCCAGGCGGAAGCGCCTTCGCTTCCCCAGCTTCGAGGATCGGATCGATCCGGTCAAAAATGGCTCCCAAGGCGATGTCCAGAATAAACTCAGGGCAGACACAAAGGATTTCCCCTTTTCCGATCACGGAGATCACACCGCTCAGTCCACCTAGAGGAGGGAAGGAGTAATAAACGAGTCGCTTGCCCTCCCGTTTGCTGAGGACCACGTCCACCATCCCGCCGATCCAAACGCCCAGGGCTTTCCTCACTCCCATCAAATCCACATCATACCCTTCGATCACCCGTGCTTCCGCTCGCTGCATGTCATCAGGCCCCAGGCCCAGGATTCCAAAGGCCTGATCGAGTCTTGGTCTTTCGCGGCGGATTTGCTCTTCTTCCCAGCCGCACAGTTTCAAAAGAGCCGAATAGTTCATTTCTGCGTCCTTTGTAACATTTGAGTTTTTTGAAATTGAATGTTGATGGCTGAGGTCATGGGGGTCTCTCTCAAAACAGAAAACGAAGAACCCCCAAGACCCCCATGGCCTTTTCTAGCCACTATTTCAAAAAACTAGAATGTTACCTTCCTTTTGATTATTTCGATGAACGTTTCAACACGGGTTCGAAGCGGACCCGCTTCCTCCTCGTCATAGTCGGATTCGATGACCAGTGTCGAAAGACCTGTCGCTTCTTTGATCAATTTCGGCACCAAGGTCGATTGAACCGTATAACAGTCGCGGTACATGAGGCCATACCAAACAACTCCGTCCGCAAAAAAATCCTTGGCCAGCCGGATCAAGAAATCGCGGTTGTCTTTGGAAGGCCTGAACCAGGCCGGGCCGATTCGGCGCTGGAAGTAAGCGTCAGCCAGCGCCTCCATAGGATTTCCATTGATTGCCACATCATCCCAGTAATTCCTGAGACCTTCGGCAAAGTGCTCCATCACGACAGCGCCTCCGGCCTCTTCGATGAGACTGAGGATCTTGCCGTCTCCGTAAGCGAGCGTTGAGCCGGTGAGCAAAACCCTGGGCCCGCTTATCGAAGGGAAGGCCGGTTGCTCCAGTTCCTTAATCACCGATTCCAGGGTCTTCACCATGAGCGCCTTGTCAAGCCACAAGGAAGCATGGAGGAGCCTGACAAAATCCGAACCCTTTAGAGACGAGGCGCCGGTCTTTCGCATTAAGCTGATTTTTCGGAAAAGCTCCCTTTCCCTATTGCACAGAACAATCGCTTCCCCCAGGTCATGATCCGTAACCCTTGTCCCGGTTTCCTTTTCTATTTCTGCTTTAAAGGCGTTGATGCCGTGAAGATAATAAGTCAGCGCCCGTTCGGTTTTGCGGTGGGGGACGCCGAATCGAAAGATTTTTCCGAGATGGTAGAACTCCCAAGCGTCGCCCAGGATCCTGACGTTGTTGTCGGTGATCGGAATCACGAACAGGTCCATGAGGTCATAAACAGGCTCGCCCCTGAGGACCTTGAAACCGATCTGAGAACGAATGAAAGTGTCGTACCAGCGGGGGAGATAGGCCCCGGCAATCAAAACCGGTTCGTGCTCGCCCCCGCGATGCAGACCCACGGGAACCGCGCCACCGGCCAGGATGATTTCTTCAGGGACATACCCTCCTGGGTAGTAGCCGATGATTTTGCGGCCTTCCTCCTTGAACCTTTCCAGTTCCTGAGCCCGGTTTTTCAGGTGAAGGTCTAACGCTTCGAGAGCTTTCATTCTATTCTCCAACCGATTACTGCTTCAGGCCGAGGTCCTCACGGATCACCTGATAGCAGTTGTACGAACATCCTCTCCCTGTCCCCACGCCGTTATGGGTCGCAGCGGAGCACAGATAGAAGTTCTTGACGGGGGTTCTGTAGTTGGAGAGTTCCGGGGTCGGCCGGAACCGGTCCATCTGGGAGACAATCATGTCCCCGACGGCGATGGAACCCTGATGCATGTTGGGCCGGCGTAGTTCGATGTCATAGGGAGTAAAGACACGACAGCCTATGATGTTCTCCCTCGTCATGTTGGGTGCATAGATCTGCCATTGGCTTATGATGGCATCTTCGAATTGCTTCCTCAGTTCCTGCCACCTGCTAGCCGAGAAGAACCTTGTGGGTGCGGCAAACTCCTCGATGCCGATCATGTGCTTTCCTTCGGGCGCTCTTGATTTATCCCAGATGGTGTCGGGTCCGAGGAACATGAAGAGCTTGCTGCTGATTCCGTTGACCAGTATCTCCGAAAGGTACTGGTTCGCCATATAATCCGCATTTCTCGGTCCCACGTAGAGTCTGGGTTGAGGCCCGCAATCCGGGTTGAAGGAGGCGGCTTTGTACTGGGGCAACTCATGCATCGCAAGGACTGCCCATATGACATTGTGCCTGTTATACCGGATGTTCTTGACCCGCCTGACAATCTTGCTGTCGAGATGCTCTTCACCGATGAGCTGGACCGTCTGAAGGGCACTCAGGTCGCTGACCACGAGACTCTTGGCTTCTATCTCTGTCCCATCCCTGAGGCGAATCCCCTTGGCCTTCCCATTCTCCATCAGGAG
>Ga0209706_10001883_pt1 | contig 11857 bp, 8 predicted proteins | sample PPLLaktember2015_6_FD_187263 | JGI IMG/M metagenome (GOLD analysis project Ga0209706, IMG submission 187263) | Freshwater sediment microbial communities from Prairie Pothole Lake near Jamestown, North Dakota, USA - PPLs Lake P8 Core (1) Depth... | ecosystem: Environmental > Aquatic > Freshwater...
GGGTCGCCGACGCTGTCGCCGGCCTCGAGGATGTCGCGCTTGAGGAGCTCGGGCTTGTCGTCGGGAGCGAAGGAGACGATGCCGCCCTGGGCGTAATAGGTGTTGGATTCCTCGGCCCGGGCCTCCTTGGTGATGACGACGACGCGCAGCCCGGCAGCGGCGGCCTCGAGGGCGGCGGACGCGCCGGCGATGCCGCAGCCGATGACCAGGACGTCGGCCCGGATGTCGCGATCGCTCATGCTCATGGGGGGCCGCCTCAACGGACGAAATCCATGCTGATGTCGATGGCCCGGGCCGAATGGGTCAGGGCCCCGACGGAAATGTAATCGACGCCCGTCTCGGCGACGGCCCGGACGCGGTCGAGGGTCATGTTCCCAGAGGCCTCGAGGGGCACGCGGCCGCCGGCGAGGACGACGGCCTGGTTCATCATCTCGGTGGGCATGTTGTCGAGCATGATCATGTCGGCCCCGGCCGCGAGGGCCTCGCGGACCTGGAGCAGGCTTCCCGCCTCGACCTCGATGCGGACGCCGGACCGGGCCTTGGCCCGGGCGCGGCGGACGGCCTCGGCGACGCTGCCGACATAGTGCAGGTGGTTGTCCTTGATGAGGACCATGTCGGACAGGCTGACGCGGTGGTTCTGGCCGCCGCCCGTCCGGACGGCGTATTTCTCGAGGAGGCGGAGGCCGGGGGTCGTCTTGCGGGTGTCGAGGATGCGGGTCTTGGTGCCATGGCCTCGACATAGCGGCGGGTCGCCGTGGCCACGCCGCAGAGATGCTGGAGGAAGTTGAGGGCCGTGCGTTCGCCCTTGAGCAGGACGACCGTCGGTCCCTTGACCCTGGCGAGCTTGTCCCCTTTGCGGAAGGCGGCCCCGTCCCGGAACCTCTCGATGAAGATGACCGAAGGGTCGATCTTGGCGAAAACCCGCGAGACGACGTCCAGGCCGGCCAGAACGCCCTCTTCCTTGGCCAGGAAAAAGGCCTCGGACCGGGCGTTGGGGGGGATAATGCTCTCCGAGGTGATGTCGCCTTCGGGCATGTCCTCTCGGAGGGCGGCGTCGATGGCGGAGTCCACAGCGCTTTTGAAGTCTTGAGTTCCCATGGCAGCTGGGACAATTATAAGCGTTCTGCCTGACGGGCGTCAATTCGGCGGTTTGCCTCGCCTCGGGAATTGTGCCATCATGGCCGCATCGTGAAGTCCCCTCAGGCGCCCCTCCCCTACGTCGATCATTTCGGCCTGTCCGCGGCCGAATTGCGGCTGATCTTGGGGGACGCCCTCTCGAGCGGGGGCGAGTTCGCCGAGATCTTCATGGAGCGCCGGGCCTACGATTTCATCCATATGGAAGAGGACATCATCAAGGAGACGGCCGAGGCCGTCAGCCTCGGTTTGGGCGTCCGGGTCCTCCGGGGCGATCGGACCGGCTACGGCTACACCAACGACCTCTCCATGGACAAGATCCGGAAGACAGCCCTCACCGCGGCGGCCATCGCCCGGGGCAAGGCTGGAGGCCCCCCTCCCCCGCCGCTCCGCGACCGGACGCGGGCGGCGAGCCGGTACGTCGTACGGCGGCCGGTCCATGAAGCCTCGCTCGACCGGAAGATCGTGCTCGTCCGCGAGGCTTACGATGCGGCCAAGGCCCGGGACCCGCGCATCGCCAAGGTCAAAGTGCATTATTCCGACTCGCTCAGCCATATCTCCGTGGCCAACTCCGAGGGCCTGCTCGTCCGCGACACCCGGCCCATGGTCAAGCTCGTCTGCGTGGCCATCTCCGAGAAGGAGGGCAAGCGCGAATCGGGCTACTACGGAGGCGGCGGCCGGGTCGGCCTGGAGTACTTCCGCGAGGTCCTGACGCCCCGGGCGATCGGCGAAGAGGCCGCGCGGGAGGCCCTCATCCTGCTCGAGGCCGCCGACGCGCCGGCGGGCGAGATGCCCATCGTGCTCGCGCCGGGCCACAGCGGGGTCCTCATCCACGAGGCCGTCGGCCACCTGCTCGAGGCCGATTTCAACCGGAAGCGGACCTCGATCTTCTGGAACAAGATGGGGAAAAGGGTCGGCTCGCCGCTGGTCACGATCTACGACGACCCGACCATCCCGTCCTTCCGCGGCTCCTACAACGTCGATGACGAGGGCACTCCGCCGCGCCAGACCCTGCTCATCGAGCGGGGCGTCGTGCGGGGCCTGCTCCAGGACAGGCTCTCGTCGCGGCTCATGGGCAACGCCCCGCTGACCGGCCACGGCCGGCGCCAGGACTACTCCGATTGGCCCATCCCGCGCATGGCCAACACCTATATCGCCGCCGGCGAGGACGCGCCCGAGGACATTCTGAGGTCGGTCCGGAAGGGCCTCTACGTCGCCAGCCTTTCGGGCGGCCAGGTCGAGGATTCGGGCAAGTTCACCTTCTCCGTGAGCCTCGGCTACCTCATCGAGGACGGCAAGCTCACCGCGCCGGTCAAGCAGGCCACCCTCATCGGCACGAACATCGACGTCCTGAAGAAGATCGACCGGGTCGGGAGCGACCTCGCGTTCGGGATGCAGACGGGGACGTGCAGCAAGGACGGCCAGGACGTCCCGGTCACGGACGGCTGCCCGACGCTGCGGGTCGAGAGAATGACGGTCGGAGGCCGGGCGTGCTGAAGCGGCGGGACGTCAAGACGGAGGGGCCGGCGCCGCCTCCGGCGCTGCGCGACCTCGCCGAGGCTCTCGTCGCCTACGCCCGCAAGCAGGGCGCCGAGGAGGCCGAGGTCTCCGTCTCCGACGGCTATGAATTCAATGTCGACGTCCGCAAGGGCCGCATCGAGACGCTCACCGAGGCCGGCTCCCGGTCGGCGGCCGTGCGCGTCATCAAGGACAAGAAGACGGCCAGCGCCAGCTCGTCGGACCTCGACATGGGCACCCTGCGGCGGCTGGTCCGGAACGCCGTGCGCCGGGCCGAGCTCGGCAACCCCGACGAGTTCGCCGGGCTGGCCCCGCTCTCAAACGAGCGTGTGGACGCGGCGGCGCTCGACCTTTACGACCCGGCCATCCCGCTCCTCGACGCGGAGAGGAAGATCCGCCTCGCCCGCGAGACCGAGCGGGCCGCGCTGCGGGACAAGCGCATCACCAACTCCTACGGCGCGACGTTCGCCTCCCACGAGGTCCGGTCCGTCCTCGTCCTGTCGAACGGCTTCGTCGGCGAGTACGAGAAGACGGTCTGCGGGCTGGGGGTCGGGCTCCAGGCCGGCGGCACGGACGACCGGGTCGAGGACTTCTGGTCCTCGACGAAGCGGCACTTCAAGGAGCTCGAATCGCCCGAGGAGATCGCCCGCAAGGCCGTCGAACGGACGGTCCGCCAGCTCAAGCCGCGGAAGATCCCGACACAGAACGTCCCGGTCATCTTCGAACCGACGGAAACGGCCTGGCTCATGGGCTTCCTCTTCGGCTGCGTCACCGGCACGGCGGTCTACCAGAAGGCGACCTTCCTCGAGGGCAAGCTCGGGCAAAGGATCGGGAACGAGAGGGTCACGGTCGTTGACGACGCGCTCCGTCCGGGCGCTCTCGGCTCGCACCCCTTCGACTCCGACGGGCTGCCCTGCCGCCGCAACGTGGTCGTCGAGAAGGGCATCCTCCGGAGCTACCTCTGCAACTACTACGCGGCCCGCAAGCTCGGGCTCCGGTCGACGGGAAGCGCCGACGGAGGGGGGGTCGGGCCGAGCAATTTCTATCTCGAGCCGGGGCCGGGGGCCCAGCGGGCCGAGGACATCATCGCCGGAACGAAAAAGGGGCTGCTCCTCATCCGGACCCTCGGCCACGGCCTGAATTCGGTGACCGGGGACATCTCGCGGGGCGCCTTCGGGCTCTGGATCGAGGACGGCAAGATCGCCTATCCCGTCTCCGAGATCACGATCTCCGGCAACCTCGGCGGCATCCTCGGCTCGATCGAGGCTGTCGGCAGCGACCTTGAGTTCCGCAGCCCGGTCACCGGCCCGACCGTCAAGGTCGCCGAGATGACCGTCGCCGGCTCCTAATGGGGTCGGACCTCAGCAATCAGAATATTATCAATAGGATAGGCCCGAAAACGAGGCCTAAAAGCCTTATTCCCCATGTTTTTGCCATCAAAAATGAAACGGTTGCCTTTGGCTGGAGTCAGGCATATAGATTTCATTTTTCACCTCAAAAAGCCCGAAAATAAGCCATTTCCGGGGCAAAAAACACGGCTAACTTGCAGATTTATATGGAAGGTGCTGAGGTCCGACCCCATTAAGCTCCCTTTTTCACCGGTTTTAGGTTAAAATAATCGGCTAATCAAACCCGGAGGCGAATATCATGACCCTGAAAAAGATCGGAACCATAGCCGCGGTGGCGGCTCTCGCCTTCCTCACCCATCCACTCGTCCTCGCCGCCCAGCCCGGCTCGGGAAAGGGCCGGCAGGGGGCGAGCATCCTCGCCGTCCTCTCCCGACCCAAGTTCGTCACCATTCTCGTCATCGGCCTCGTGGCCATGGTCCTGCTCCTCACCCGGAAGATGAAGAACTCGATCAAGGTGCCGATCCTGCTCCTCTCGACCTTCCTCTACGGCGTCGCCGCGAACCTGCCCGTCAAGCTCTTCGCCGGCTTCTCGATGCACCCCTCTCCGGTCTGCTCCGCGACCAAGTCCGTCCTCTACGGGTTCCGGCCGCCCATGATCGCCTTCCTCGCGGTCATCCTGGCGCTGACGCTCGTCGGGCCGAAGCTCTTCTGCGGCTGGGTTTGCCCGGTCGGGTCGGCCCAGGAGCTCATCGCCATGCTCGCCGACAAGCTCCGCATCCGCCGCCGGAAGTGGAATTTTCGTATGACCCAAGGCGTCCGGGTCGGCATCTTCCTCCTCTTCGTCTTCCTCAGCGGCACGGCGGTTCTCCACTCGACCGCCCCGAACGGCCAGACGACTGCTCTGTCGCTCTATGACTACATCAACGCCTTCCACGGCTACGAGATCGGCATCCAGCCGACCCTCGTCGACAACGTCGTCCACTTCCTGCCCTTCGTCTTGACCCTGGGCTTCGCCTTCCTCTTCTATCGTCCGTTCTGCTATCTCGTCTGCCCCATCGGCCTGTTGACGAACCTCGCCGAGAACATCGCCCTCTTCCGCGTCGTCAAGCGCCAGCGGACGTGCAACGACTGCGGCGTCTGCGCGGCCAAGGCCCCGTGCCCGACGGTCCCCGAGATCCTGAAGGATTCGGCCTACCGGCCCGACTGCTTCTCCTGCACGGTCTGCGTCAACTCCTGCCGGCCGTCTGGCTCGCTGGCCTTCGGCGTGGGCTACACGAAGAAGGGCGGCGAGGAGCCGAAAGCCTAGACGCGGAAGTTTCGGCGCATCCGGCTGCCGGCCATGCTCCCCGGCTCCCGGGCCGTCTCGGCCTCGTCGATGCTGAAGAAGGCCAGGTGGACGACCGTGTCGTTGAAGGCCAGCGCCGACCCGACGATCCCGGGCCCGGCATAGCGGTATGACCAGCCGAGCCCGACCGATTCGTACTTCTTCTCATCGCCCCCGGCGGCCCGCTTCAGGAACTCCCGGGCCTCGTCCGCCGCGAGCTTGACCAGCGCCATCGCCTCGTCGCCCTTGCCCCGGCCCCTCTTCCGCCGCTCCGTGAGCAGCATCGCCTCCATGGCGTAGCTCTTGATGAGCTTGGGGAAGAGGGTCGAGAAGGCCGCGGCCCTGGAGACGAAGTCCATCCCGGCCGGCCGGCCGTCGACGAAGACGAGGATCCCCTTCTGGCCCTCGGCCAGCCGGAAGCTCTTCAGATAGCCCTCGAGGTCGGCCCCCCTGGCCTCGTACACGTCGCCCATCGCCCCCGTCCTCGAGGGCACGGCCATATCGCAGTGGAGCTCGGCGACCTTGTCCCAGATCTCGCCCTGGTCCGAGCGGAACAGCTTGCTCGACCGCAGGCTCTCGCTGACTTTCCGCACGTTGAGCATGCGCATCTCCCGGTGCATGACGTTACCCGATTCGCGGAACTCCCGCTCCTCATAGCTCCACCGGCCGTGCTCGACGCAGCTGACCGGCACCTTGGTCGTGGACTTCGGCGCGACCAGGATCGTCGTGTTGAGGATGCGGTTCTGCTTGGCGCCCCGGACCTCCTCGCCGTCGAGCAGGAGCACCGGTTCCTCGCCCTTGTTGACGACCATGAGCTCGGGCACGGAGCCGCCCTCGCTGACCTCGGTGACCGAGAAGACGCCTCTCTCGATCGCCTCCCGGAGGGTGATATACTCCGGGCCCCCGTTCCGCGGCCGCAGGAGCTCGTAGACGGTCATGTTCTCGAAGCTCTGGCCCGCGCCGAGCTCCATTTCCATGAGACAGGTTTCGACAGACTTGTCCATTCGTGTTTTGTCCTTTCATTCTTTTCGAGGCTCAGAAAACCCGGCGATCAGTGCCGCCCGATGCTGCGCGCGGCCGCCCCCGCCGCCGCTAGGTGTAACCCGGTTCGAAGCGTCCCATCATCGACCTCCCTTTTCCTTGGCTTTCTATCCTAGAAGATCTCTCCGATCTCTTTCTCGAGCTCCGCGGCCGGCATCCCGGCCATTTCCGCGGCCCGTTCGACGGTGAGGATCTCCGCCGACACCGCGTAGTGGAGGAGCCGGCAGAATCGCGTCGCCCGCTCCTGGCCCGCATACGCCACGGGCTCTGTGACTACCCAGCCCTTGGCCTTGATGGTCTCGCGGAACGACCGGAGCTGCCGGTCGCTGACGAGGCCCAGCCCGTGGGCCCGGTACATGATGGCCTGGAGCGATATGCCATAGGTCTCCTTGATCTCGGCGAGATCGCCCAGCGTTACCTTGCGCCGCGCCGGCATGAAGGCCTTCTCGAGCGCCGCCTTCGGCAGCAGGAAGGCCGCGCCGAACGCGTGGCACTCCCCTTCCGGGCTCTCCGCGGCGTCGAAGTCGCAGAGCATGTGCCCGAGCTCGTGGGCGGCCGTGAACCGGATCCTGTCGGCCGGGCGCTCCATGCTCACGGCGACGAACGGCACATCCCCGAACCGGCCCGACAACCCCTCGAAGCCCTCGATACCTCGCGTCTCGTAGACCTTGATACCCTTGTCCTCGAGCAGGCCGAGCAGGTTGACGATCGGTCCGGAGCCGAGCTCCCAGCGCCGCCGGGCCTCGGCCGCCGCGGCCTCGACCTCCCGGCCTCCGCCGGCCGCGTGTCCGGCGAGCGGGTTCGCGAACGCCGCTTCCATCCCCAGGACCGACTCGAGCTCCAGGTACTTGTGAAGATGGTCGGCGATGCGATACCGGAGCGCCGATCCGGTCTTGGCCGACAGCCGCTCCCCGGCCCGGAACCGGATCTTGTCCAGCCCGGCGCCGGTTCCCCAATCGCGGACGAGATGGGCCCGCCGCGCGGCGAGCGGAGAAAAGCCCTCAACCATCGACGCGTTCTGCACATCCCTGAGTCTATCCGGGCCCGCGTCTTCGGCCAGCTTCGAAGGCGAGGCTTGGCTCAGTATGAAGAGGGCGGCGGACGGCCCTTTCTTGCTCTCACCCGCGATGCTCGCGCTCCGTTCGCCATTGTCCTTCCGGCGCAGGCGGTTCAAGATCGAGGTCCGACGGAACATCGGGCGCTCCATGGCCTCGATATCGATCCAAGCCGGGCTCTGCATTGAACGCGCCTCTTCGAGCTCTTTTTCGGAGTCCCGGAGCGGCGAAGCCCCGCACGTGGCGATCTTGAGGGCCTCGACAAGCTTCTCGAGGACCTCCCGCGACGGCAGCATCTGACCCTGCTCGTACTTGCTGATGGCCTGCTTAGTGACCAGCCCGCCGAGCTTCCCGGCCAGGTCTTCCATGCTCAATCCGGCCATCTTCCGAGCGGCCCTCAGGCGCGCCCCGAATGGCGTCTCTGGAATGTTGCGGCTTGGCTGACGTGTCACTTTTTTTCCCCTGTAAGTTGACAAGATAACAAATATATAGTCGTTTGTCAACCTCTAAAATTGAAATATTTCCATTACTAATATCTTGTTATTTATCTGCTATTTAAAGATATCTGTCTTCGCCCTGCAAGCTGGTATTGTCAACGCCCGGGATATTGGCGGAGATATTCGGCGGGAGCTTCGTTGGGTATCGGGAACGCCGGAAAAAGATTACCGGCGCCGGGGCGGCCCTGGGGGGGCTGCCGGCCTACTCCGCCGGTTAGTTCTGACCGCTCTTCCCGCTTCGCCCGCTGCCGTCTTTCGCGCCGCCGGGCACCGTGCGCTTGAGCTGGCTTAGCTGCGCTTTCGCGGTCTCGACGGCCTTCTTGATCTCGGCGTTCTCCGGGTCGAAAGCCAGCAGGTCCGACCACAGCGCGACGGCCTTCTCCAGATTGCCCTTTCGGTATTCGACGAGCCCGCTGTTCGTCAGTCCTGCGCTGCAGGTCCGGAGCGCCTCTGTCAGCTCCTTCCGGTCCGACGCGCCCCGCTCCGCCGGCGCCCCGAGCCCTTTGAACGAGGCAAGGTTCTTGAGGAGCAACCCGTTGATCATTCCGGCTTCCGCGTAATCTTTCGCCGCCAGCGCTTTGGCGCCCTTGGCCCGAAGCTCGCCGACGCCCGTCGCGTACATCGCCTTCACAGACGTGTCGCCGGGATATTCCTTGGCCGCGTCCTGATAGACCGCTAGGGCCGCGGCGGGATGGCCGGCCAGGAGCTCCTGCCGGAATAGCTCCTGGCAAGTCGCCAGGCGGCAGTCCTTCAGGCCGGCCTCGAGGTCGGTTCTCTTGAAGCTGAGCTTCAACTCGAACGCAGAGAACCCGTCCCATCTGTCGATGAGCGCCCGGTAAGCGCCCTGCGCCGCAACGTGGCTCCCCTGAACCCGGGCGCGGTCGCCGGCCCTTTTGACCTCCTCGACCGCCGCGACGAATCCCTCCAGGACCTTGGCATCCTTGGGGACCTTTTCATAGAGATCCCGGTTAAGGTCGATCGCCTTCCCGAAATCTCCCTCTGCGAAGGACTCCGCGGATTCCGCCGAGGTCCTTTCGAGCGCGGCCTTGTTCATCGACGCGCAAGCGACGAAGCTCAGCGCCGCCAGGGCCAACACCATCCCCCTTGCGACCCACCCGCCTTTTTCTGTTCTGTTCACGATGCCATCCTCTGCTCGGGCTCGACCGCCACGGTCGGGCCCTGCTTCTTGTTGATCTCCAGGAAAACCCGGGCGTACTCAGGGTGGAACTGCTTGCCTGCCGATTCTTCGATAATGACCAGGGCGCGCTCCTTGGTCATGGCTTCCCGGTAAGGCCGGTTGGACGTCATGGCATCGAAGGCGTCGGCCAGCGTGATGATGGCCGCTTCCTCCGGGATGGACTCCCGGCTCAGCCCGTCCGGATAGCCCTTCCCGTCGTACCATTCGTGGTGATGACGGACGGCCGGGATGTACCTGTAAAGGGACCGGGCCTTGCTCAGGATCTCGGCCCCGTATTCGGAATGTCTCCTCATCTCCTTGAATTCGCGGGGATCGAGGCGGCCCCGCTTGTGGAGGATCGAATCCGGTATCCTGATCTTGCCGACGTCGTGGAAGAGGCAAGCGATCTCGATCTCCTCGACCTTCCCGGCGTCGAGCCCGAGCTCTCGGGCGAGGGCCGTCGCGTATTCGGCCACCCGGGTGGAATGGCCCAGCGTATATTGGTCCCGCGCTTCGATGGCCGCGGCCAGAACCCGGACGGTCGCGATGTAGGCCTCCTCGAGCTCGTGGGCATAGCTGTTGAGCTTTTCCCGCTGCCCCGTGATGAGCTCGGTCATCTCGTTGAAGCTCGCCGTCAGCAGGCCGAGCTCGTCCTCCGAATAGACGCGGAGGGACTTGCTCCTCCGGCCGCGCTTGAGCTCCTCGACGCCGGCGGAGAGCTCCTTGATCGGCCGGGTCATCCGGTGCGAGACGGCGATGCTCGTGGCCACGCCCAGGAGGAGAATGACCGCGAAGACGGCGATGGCCTTGCCCCGGGCCTCGGCGCGAGCGGCCGCCAGGACGGACCAATCGACGTCTAGCACGACCGAACCCAGGTCCTTCTCCATAAAGACGATGCGGCTTTCGACGGCGAAGGAAGCACCGGCCCGAACGGCCGTTTCGCGGATGAGGGTCCCATCCGTCTCCTCGGCGAGGATCCGTCCGGCCGCGGGCGCCATCTTCGATCCCGACCGCCCGGCTTCGCTGTGGACGACAACCTTCCGGTCGGGCCCGAGGATGGCGATCGAGGTGATATCGGGATTGCTCTCCTTGATCTTGAAAACCAGGTTGTCCAGGGCCAGGAGGTCTTTGAGGATCAGGTTGTAGCCGGCCGAGGAGGCGATGCTCCGGCTGAGCGATTCGGCCCGGCGCACGATCTCGCCCTTGATGCGGCTGTTCAGCATGCCCAGGGTGATGACATAGGCGACGACAACCGTCACGGCCAGGAGCGAGAGGACGTAGAGAGAGGCCTTGGCCCCGATGCTCATGAAAAGCGGCGAAGGCCGGAGCCCGGCCGGATTGGGCGGGGGCGGAACCGCTGGACGGGATTCGGGCGCAGTCATCTTCCTTGACTCCGGCTCAGGATAAGCCGGCGGAAAGGGGCTGTCATCGCTCGCGGCGATGATTTGTAAGGTGAGTTTCAGGCCCTTGGGCTCACCCCGGGGGGTGAGAGAGAGCGAATGGGCCGGAAAAGCGGGAATTGGCATTGCGTCCCCGTTTTTTGCTATTATCGCCGCATCACCGCATGATGACGGGGCATGTACCTCCGGTACGTGTCCCCAGGAGAAAGGAGTCCCCGTCATGAACCGTCTCAGGACCGCCGTGGCCGCCATCTGCTTCTGCGCCATCGCCGCGCTCGCAGCCCACCCCCCCTATCCGGATGCGGCCCTCGCCGCAGCCGCCGCGCTCGCCGCCGCTCCCTCCGCGGACAACCCGGTTGTCGCCGACAACGTCCCGGCCTGGTTGCGCTACCCGGCCATATCGCCCGACGGCAAGACCATCGTCTTCGCGTACCGGGGCGACCTCTATCGCGTCCCGTCCGACGGCGGCGTCGCCGTGCCGCTGACGCTTCACGAGGCTCACGACTATATGCCCGTCTGGAGCCACGATGGCAAGTCCATCGCCTTCGCCAGCGACCGCTTCGGCAGCTTCGACATCTTCGTCATGCCCGCGGCCGGAGGCGAAGCCCTCCGCCTGACCTTCCATTCGGCCTCGGAGCTCCCTTTCTCCTTCACGCCCGACGACAAAGCGGTCCTCTTCGGCGCCGCCCGCGCCGACACGGCCGCCAACCGTCTCTTCCCCACCGGCTCGCAACCGGAGCTCTATAAGGTCCCGGCCTCCGGCGGGCGGGTCGTCCAGGTCCTCGCGACGCCCGCCGAAGACGCCAGGCTCAGCCGCGACGGCCGCCTCCTCGTCTACCATGACAAGAAAGGCGGCGAGAACGAGTGGCGCAAGCATCACAAATCGGCCATCGCCCGCGACATCTGGGCCTACGACACGCAGACCGGCAAGCACAACCGGATCACGGGATTCGCCGGCGAGGACCGCACCCCCGTCTTCACGCCCGACGGGAAGGGCGTCTACTACCTGACCGAAGAGAGCGGCACGTTCAACGTCCATCGGCTGGCTCCCGACGGCCAAGCCTCGACCCAGATCACGAAGTTCAAATCGCACCCCGTCCGCTTCCTGTCCCTGGCCGACGACGGCACGCTCTGCTTCGGCTATGACGGCGCGATCTACACCCAGCGCGGTGACACGGCCGCCGCCGCCCTCGTCCCGGTCATGATCGCCGCCGACGCTCGTTCCAACAACGAGATCGTCGTGCCGGTCAGCGGCGGGGCCCGCGAGTTCGCCGTGTCCCCCAACGGCAAGGAGATCGCGGTCGTCGTCCGCGGCGGCATCTTCGCCTCGAGCGTCGACGGCGGCGTCACCAAGCGCGTCAC
>Ga0209706_10001887_pt1 | contig 11842 bp, 17 predicted proteins | sample PPLLaktember2015_6_FD_187263 | JGI IMG/M metagenome (GOLD analysis project Ga0209706, IMG submission 187263) | Freshwater sediment microbial communities from Prairie Pothole Lake near Jamestown, North Dakota, USA - PPLs Lake P8 Core (1) Depth... | ecosystem: Environmental > Aquatic > Freshwater...
GGGTGGTGCGCGTCCTGCCCCGGGACCAGCATCTGGATGAAGCCGAAGCCGCCCTGGGCTGAATGAGAATTAGCGGCGCTATACGCTTCAGTTTTCAAGTCGCTGGGAACACACCTGTAAGTCACTGTAGAAAAAAGACACTGAGTTTCAAGACTGGAAACCCGGTGTCGGCAGCTTATTTCCTTAGAAACAGGATTACTTTCTTGCTGCGCCTGCCAATTCTTCATAGCGCGCTAACATCTCACCAACCACCAGGATCCCTGGTGAAAAACCTAATGAGGTGGACTTTTGGGCCAATTGGGTGATTTGCGGCGGTTCAATGAAAGTCCTGGCTAACACTTCGGTCTGGGTGAATACCTGTGCGGTGGGGCCATCGGCCAGGATCTGCGCCAACCCCATCGCCACCACCCGCCGGGTATACTGCGCCACGATCGGCATATCGTGCGTGATGATGATCACCGTATGCCCGTGCGTTTCATTCAGATCCTTCAAGAAATCCATGATCTCAAAGGACTGGCGCGCATCCTGTCCGGTGGTCGGCTCGTCCACGATGATCACCGTCGGGCGTAGGGCCAGGATCGAAGCGATCGCCACCCGCTGGCGCTGGCCTTTGGTCAGGAAGAAGGGGTGCTCGGTATAATATTTCTCCGGCAAGCCCACCACTTTGGCCGCCTCTTCCACCCGCTCCCGCACATCAGCTTCTTCTAACTGGATATTGCGCGGTCCATAGGCGATCTCATCCCAGCAATTGTTGTTAAAAAGCTGGTGGTCCGGATTCTGAAAGACGTATCCCACTCGCCGCACCATCTGCACGATAGGGGTGTTTTTTGAGTTCAAGCCTTCGACCAGCACATCGCCGGAAGTAGGTTTGAACAGTCCGTTCAAACATTTAGATAAGGTGGTCTTTCCCGAGCCATTCTGGCCGATCAGCGCGATGAATTCACCTTTGTACACCTGCAAATTGATTTGGTTCAGCGCCCGTGTCCCATCCGGATATTCGTAAATCAGGTCGCGTACCTCTATATAGGGTTGGTTGTCATTCATGTGCGGCTGGCCTCCTCCCGGCTCGGAAATTCTGGCAGCATCTGGCCTAGTTTCCGGGCTGCTTTTTCCACAGTCAGTGGGATATCGCCCGCGTAGTAGCCTTTCTGCTGCAGCTCATGGAAAAAGCGCGCCGCTCCTGGTGGATGGATGCCTTTTTCAACCAGCAGGCTGGTCTGTTGAAAGAATGCTTGCGTCTCATCAAACAGCATCACTTCACCATCCGAAAGCAGTACCATTTGATCCGCCAGGGGGATCAGGTTTTCCAGGCTGTGTTCAATCACGATCACGGTGTTGCTCTGCTCGCGCTTCAGTTGCGCCAGAACGTCAAAAACACGTTTACGGCTGATCGGATCGAGCATCGATGTGGGTTCGTCTAGCAGCATGACTTTGGGGGTCATCGCCAGTACCGCGGCCAGAGCCACGCGCTGCTTTTGACCTCCAGAGATTTCGTACGGTGGTTTGTTGAGCAGATGCTTTAAATCGGTCAGATCGGTTACCCACTCCAGGCGCTCGCGGATCTCGGAGATGCTCATCCCCAGATTCTCCATGCCGAAGACCAGCTCGTCTTCCACGGTCATGGCGGTGAACTGTGCTTCTGGATCCGAGAAGACCATGCCCACCGAGCGCTGCAGCTCGCCTCGCTCATATTTTTCGACTTCCTTGCCCAGGATGATGACCTCGCCGTCTTTGATGCCGTGATATTGCCCCGGGACCAGACCATCCATGGAATAAGCCAGGGTGGTTTTACCTGCCCCATTCGGGCCGATGATGCCGATAAATTTACCCTCTTCAATCTGTAAATTGATATTTTTCAAGGCTGGCGCGCTGGTGTTCAAGTAACGCCAGGTATAATTTTTGAACTCAATGATGGCAGTCACACATACCTCCCGCTATCCGCCCCACAGGAGCTGGTGTAGCCAGGCAAATATCCAGGAATCATCCAGGTTGAAATAGTTAAATCCGTAGCGCAGAACGAGAATGGCGATAAATGACAGGCCGATGATGGCAGTCATTATGCTATCCGATGTACGGAACTGGTAATGGGTCAGCACATAATCTGCGCGCTTCACCCGGCTGAACTCGCCCGTGAAAGCATAACCCCGTGCGATCAGGGCGTTGGTGAACTCCTCTGAACGCCGCAGGGACAGCGCGAACAGCGGGATCATATACATCACATACTTACGGATTTTATAAACCAATGATTTGCCTTTCGAGTCGAAACCGCGTGCCTGTTCTGCCTGGCGCACAATTTGGAAATCCTCCAGCACCATGCCTGCCGCCCGCAGCGCCATGGCGAATACGTAGGTGATGACAAAGGGCGTGCGGATACTGCGCATGGCGACGATCAAATCGCGCTCGCGGGACGTGGTGAGGAAAAATACCATCGTAAGGATCATCGGCAAAATGCGGAAATAGACCACGATTGCATCACGCACCCGTTCCCAGTAGAAGCGCACCCCACCTACGTTCAAGAGCAGCTCGTATTCAGGGTGGATGCCGCCCAGTACCGTATAGGACAGGAAGATAATGGTACCCATGGAGATTGCTACCGGAATATAAATGCGCAGGGTCTTCATGTTTACCCGGCTGATCCACATCATGAGCAGGATGAAGATCATAATCATGATATTCCATTCCGGAGCAGCGATAAACAGTGGAAACAGGCTGACAACCAGCAAAAAGAATAGTTTTACGAAAGGATGCACGGCGTAGATCGGTGACTCGTTGGGGACGTAGCCTAACAGAGTTTTATTCATAAACACCACCTTAAGCAATACTCAGTGGAGGCATTTCTGCCCCCACTGAGTTTATCAGTAAAGAACTGTCAGGCTTAAGCCCACCAACGTTTGACAAAAGCCGCGGTGCGGATCACCACGGGGGAGAGGGCTTTCATCAGAACGAAGTTGAAAACCAGACCGGCGACCACGTTGCCGCCAAACCATCCCCAAATGAAGAGCGGGATCGAGTCTGTGGTCAGCAGGCCAAAGCCGCGCAGAACCACCAGCGTGGACCACAGCGCCCCTAAGGCGCTGGAGACGATCATCGCGCCCAGCAGCACCAGGTAATCACGTCCCGTCTTCAGGCGTGGATCGGCTTTGTAATAGCGGAATGCCCAGGCAGGCAGGAAGGCTTGTAGCGCATTCGCTGGAACATAGGCCAGTGAGACATAGAAAGCCCCGCCGGCGATAGCGTTGGAAAAGAAGGGGAAAATAGCCCCCGCAATAACTCCCCATGCTCCGAACCAGATCGCGCCCACTTGCTGTACGGCAATGCCGGTCCAGAAGAAATTCACCCCGAAGCCCAATGGGAAGCTGATGCTGCCGAAGGCGCCGACGACAAAGCCGATACCAATCAGCAGCGCGGTGATAACGATATGGATCACGCCTACCGAGCGGCGTTCTCCGGGTTGTACGGTCCAGATTTCTTGAGCGGTCAATTCTGAAGAACTTGATTGTGTTGCCATGATATGATCCTCCGATTAAGAGCAATGTGCGTTGTCCAACGTAGTGTAAGAATCAAATTGACCCAGATAAGATCTCGCTCGACCTCCTTTCTGCCTTCCAAAACTCAGAAACGGTGCAACTCCCGTTGCTTTTTTTCTAATCCAGCGTTAATTATAGCATTATTCATGTAAAGTGTACTTTTAATATTACAATTATGCATCTAGGCTTTCAAGCGGCTGCCATCAGGTCCACTACAGCGCCTATTTAAAAAAGAAATTGATCGCCAGGATTGCCAGGCTTATCAGCATGCCAATCCCACCTTTGGCATCCCATGCCTGGAGATTGCCATCCCAAAAAACGATGAAAATCAGGCAGGATAATACCGCAGCGCTGATTGCTGCAGGTCGCCATCACTCCTGGCGCAGGAACAACCCCAGCCCAGCGCCCAGAAACCCAAATGTCACAAGTGCCAGTGATATCGTTGCCTTAGACCGGGTCAGGTCATCCCCAAATAGTTTAGAAAATAACCAGGAGCCGGCTGGCCAGACCAAGCCGGGACGCAGCTCAAACAAGCGCCAACTTTGCCCGGCGTAAAGGTCATGCACCAGCCCGTGCAGAATCAGGAAGATACCCAAAAAGATATCCATGATTGCCCTTACAAACCGAACTTATATGTTTTCCAGCTTACGCCGGGCGTCCCGTCTACCGCCTTGAATTCCGCGCCACCCAGAACGCCACCGAGATGGCAATCGCGTCCGCTGCCATCAGGGCCAATGCGAGCGGCGTGAAAACCAGGCTGACCGCTATGGTTTGGATCACGCAGTCACTGATCCAATTGTTACCATCTCCATTATTCTGCCCGATGCACAAGGGTGTCAAATTCAGTGCTCCCAGCACGATCAGCGCACCAAACCAGGCCAGGCATGCCCCGCCGAACAGCAGCCAGAATATCTTCCACATTCCATACCCACGCTGGTCCAGCCAGGGAGCCAGAAAACCTATCCCAAAGCTGCCCAACCAGAAACACCCCAATACCAGGGTGTAGGATAAGGCGAAGTACTCACCCTTAAAATATCCCGCGTTAGCAACCAATCCCAGCAACGCGGGGATGGCGAAGAAAAATCCGGATACCAGTCTGATCAAAAGGTTTTTCATCACTCAGTAGGTTAAACCCAGCCTGCCATTGAACAACTACCTGCGCGAGTTGCGCGCCACCCATAGCACGATCAGTATGGCGACTGCATCAATGATCAGCAGGAACCAGGTCAGCGGTGAAAAGCTTTGCGTTGCCTGCGCCAGCGGACCATACTTCGCCAGCTCGATGATCACCGCCATGAGCTGGGTGAAGATGAAGATCCCGGAGTGGGAGAGCACCACAAAACGCCAGGTACCCAACCCCTGCCCATTTTCACGCGCTTTCTGCACCTGGGTCTCGTAGCCCAGCCCGGTTTCGGGGCTTTCTAGGTGGGTGCGGATGTAAGTCGCCAGGTCGCGAATGCGGAAATCGTTCTGCGCCCAGCCGAAAGCCAGGAAAGCTGCCAGGGGTGGGTAAACCAGCGCCACAGTGTCCGTGGTCAGACCAAAGCCCAGAAAGACACCCGCCAGGGTCAGGGTGACCGAGATGATCTGCTGGCGCAGCTCGATGCGCTTCAGGATCTCGCCCCGCAGCGAGTTGTATTCGAGCTCGATGCCGCGCGGATTGGGTTGGGGTTTGGGGGTCGGGGTGGGTTGCTCGCTCATGGCTGCTATGGGCTCTCTTGTGTGGTCTGGGCATGCATGATGTCCATGCCGGATACAAAGCGTTATCAAATTAGCATGTTATGCCCTGGCAATGCAAGTGTAGAATGTCATAATCTGGTAACATTTATGGAATTGCAGGAGATTCCCGATTCAAGCCTGATCATTCCCATCTGCGGTTTAAAAAATCCCTGCCAGGCCGCAGGGGTCGCAGAGTAAATCGGAAAATTGACATGGATGCACAGGATATCGATCAAATTGGTGATGGATTAAAGGTTTGATCCTGTCCATCTTGCATATCAATGTAAATAAGGGCTGCTACGCGTCCGATAACCACGGCTTCCAACCTGTGCGGGAGCCCCGACTGTTACCTGAGCCGATTATATTATCATGCCACTACCCATCCGTTAGCCAGGGTTTCCAATTGGTACGGGTGACCCACTCCTCCGCCGCCAGGTAGATCAGGTCCACCGCCGGGTCTTTCACGTCGGGGTAAGTATAGGGATCTGCCAGGCTGGCAGCCAGACGGCGCTTGAGCTCGGCGTAGGCTTGCGCCGTTTTGGGGTGGGCGCGCAGGTAATCGCGGAACAGCAGCGGGTAGCGCTGGTTGGGGGCGCCAGCCCGCCGCACGTGCAGGTGAGTGGGGCGCTGGCCTTCCGGCGGGCGGAAATACCACTTCTCCCAGTCGGATTCGGGCCCGGAATAACCCGGCGGGACATGATCGCGCACCACACCTTCATGCTGCGTATAGCCGAGAGATCGTAACGCATTTTTCACCGCCTCATCCAGTGCGGCCACCGTCACCTGGATATCGATGATATCCTTGGCAGCCAGCCCCGGCACGGCCGTCGAGCCGATATGGTCGATGCGCAGCGCCAGCGGCCCCAGCGCCCGGCGCAGCTCGGCCGCCAGCGTCTGAAACTCGCCCGGCCAGGAGGCTTGATAGGGAATAATGATCGGGATGGTGGGCATGGCTCGGATTATAACCCGGCCTGCGCGTGGGAGAGCAGCCACACTTCCAATTCGGGGATCTGCTCGCTCAGGCGCGCCGCCGCTACCACAGGCAGCCAGCGCCGGTACACAGCTTCGCCGCCCGGCTCCCGCCGGAAATATTCGCGCACTACAGCAGCCTGAAACAGGCGCACGAAAACCTTGAGCGCCGGGTTGGGCACCTGGCTGGTGGCTGCTGCGCCCAGGGCCAGGATCGTGCTGCGCGCCAGGTCCGCCAGCGGATTGCCGCGCGTGGCGTCGATCCAGTCGATGATCGTCCCACCTGCGGGGGTCAGCAGGATATTACCAGGGTGCAAGTCGCCGTGGCAGATGCTGTTCCCGTCCGGCAGCCTTTCCAGGGCTGCCAGGGCTTTAATCCGCACCGCGTCAGGCAGGGCCTGCGCCTGGTGGAGCTTGTGCTCTAACCGTCCGCGCTGATCGGGGAGTTCCATAGCCAGGGTCGAGCGGTGCAGCGCTGTGAGCAGGGTAGCGGTCTGCCGGGCGCAGGCTAATACCCGCCAGGGCTTGCGCTGGAGATGTTCAAACATGTTCTCGCCATTGATGCGCTGGTAGAGCAGGCCGTGGCGCCCGCTCACCTGCACCAGCTCGCCCACCGCCGGGGCCGGCGCCCCGCTGGCATGCACTGCCCGCCCGATACGCGCCTCATACTCGATATCTTCCAGCGAGAACCAGTCGTAGAACAGCTTCAGCACCTGCTCTTCGCCCCAGGCGAAGATCTCCGCCGTGCGCCCGTAGGCGATGGGCGCACCTGAGAGGGTAGGCGTTCGTGAAGAGCGACCGGACGGATCGGTTTCAGCAGTCATAATAATGAGTGAAGATAGATAGGGGCTGTCAACGGATACCTGTTGCCAGCGCCTTGGTCATGAAGATGCGCGTGTACCCCCGGGGAAAATCGGGCAGCTCGCCGAATACGCGGTAGCCCTGCCCGGTATAGAATTCTGGCGCCTGGAAGCTGAACGTATCCAGGTAAGCGTTCCTGGCGCCGCGCCTCGATGCTTCCGCTTCAGCCAGCTCCAATAGCTGCCGCCCATAGCCTTGCCGGCGCAGCTCTTCTTTGACAAACAGCAGGTCGATGTAAAACCAGTCCCAAAAGGTCGCCCCGACCAGGCCGCCGCCGACGGATTCATCCGGGGCATACAGCACATAGCACAGGCGCTGGTAGCCTTCGGCACCGGCATGGCGGGTGTTGTATTCATTGATACCCCCGCCCACCACCTCCCAGACCGGATCGTCTGGTTTTTCGACATAACGGATCTCGTATTCATCTGGCATGATTTAGGCTCCTTTTTTGTGTGTTAAGACCATATGAAATAAAGGCCATGGGCCTTGTAATCCAGAATTGCAGTAGCATCAGCACTCCACACAGTCAAACAATCAGACCGAGTCCCCAAACACGGGTTTTCGCACCAGGCGTAGATCGCCGCCGTACGCCTGTAGGCGAGGGGTTCTCCGAGCTGAATATGAGAGCCACTTGGGATGCTCATATTACTCGATCTGCCGTATCGGCGGGATTTGAGCGGGCGGCGCGATGATCGAGATACTGTAATGCAAATGCAACTACTGCTGACCAGGCCAGTATCTTAAACTCTCCCGCCCTTAATGCGTTTTCAATTTCATCTCGACTGAGCAGTAATATTTCTTGGTCTTCTAGATCATCGCTATTTGGGTCCGCCACCTGTTTGGAATGTAACGCCAAAAATAAGTGCATGGTAGCGATGCCACGATTAGGATCCAGGATATAGCTGCCTAGGCTCACCCACTCGCTCGCTATATACCCCGTTTCTTCCAGTAACTCGCGTTGCGCAGCAGCTAATGGAGCCTCACCCGGTTCCAACATCCCGGCAGCTGGCGCCAGAGAAGCGCCTTCAATGGCATATTTGATCTGCCGGAAGCACAGAAACTGGCTATACTGGGTCATTGCCAGGACAATGGCTGCATCTGGGATCTTCACCCACGTCCAATCGAGGATTACCTGCCCATCCGGCAGCGCCACAGCGTGGCTTTCAACTGTCAGGAAGCGATTGGGATTTAGGATGGTCCTTTTGGATATAGTTTTCCACGCCCGTAATTGTTGTTTGGCCATATGATCACACGTTAGGTTTGCTTATTAATAGCGAAAATTTTTCAACCACCGCAGGTTCTCCTGAAGTCATTCGGCTGCTGGCGATTAAACCCCATGATCTACTGTCTAAAACAAGCGATCAATATTTCCTGCAATCCATCCCCGTGCTCTTTACGGGCATCCGTTGACAGTCATTGGTTCTCCGGTGTCACCACTATAAACCGGAAATGCCCGGTGATCTGCCCCAGCCGACTTCCATCCGCCCGGGTCAAAAATTCGCTCTCGATGGCAGCCTTGTACAGATGGGCAATCGCCCGGCGTAGCGCGGTGAACAATGCTGTTTGGGAAGGTTTTTCGCTGACACTGCCTTTCGCCATTGTTGGCTGCCTTTCTGGCTGGCTGAACCATACTCCTTGATTCTACTGCAACATCTCTGCGCGTTACTCCCTAGATTCCCTTTCTCAGTCTGCGAGCCAACCCACACCAACTCCCTCTGCTCCCCATTCAGCAACGAGACAATCCGTGTGTGCGATGCCCTTGCGCCAGAGCTCGCCGGCGCTCAGACCGGGGATCATCAACGGCAGCATCATCCCGTACAGCCCACCATGCCCCACGCAGACCAGATTGTCCGCCGTCTCCCGGTACGCATCAACCAGTCCTTGAACGAAAGGCTCAAACCGCCCCTGCAGATCGTTATAGCTCTCGCCGCCTGCGATGCGCTGGTCCCATTGGCCATGCTCCACCCAGGCCTCGGTGAGTTCCCGCCACGCCTGCCAGGCGAGCTCGTCGGCGCGGCCCTCCATCACCCCGCAGTCAAAATCTCGCAGCGCCGGTGTGATCTCATATTCCACCTTAAGCCGCATTGCCAGGATCTGGCTGGTCTCTACCGCACGCAACAGTGGGCTGGAATAAATCCGCCTGATCGGGATTCCCTCCAGCCGCCGGGCAAGCGCCTCAGCCTGCCGGCGGCCTTTCCCGGTCAGCCCGTGCTGCAGGCCGCGATTGGAGATTTCCCCCAGGAGATTGGCCTGGCTTTCGCCATGACGCGTGAAGTAGATGCGCATGAGGATAGATCCTGCCGCTCAGTTTTCCGGATCAGCCTGGCCTGGCGTCTCCTGCCCGCCCACCAACCACAGCGTGGACAGGACCGGCAGCCCGATCAAAGCGGCAATCAAGGGCGGGCCTCCCTCTGGCAGGACAGATAACAGTAGCAGGCTGGGGATTGCCAGCGTCAGGGCGCTCAGGGTGTACTGCTGGGCGGTGAATTTTCCGGCCTTGTAATGATACAAAAAACTGAGTAGCAGAAATACGCCAGTCAGAATGAAGCTGACTGTGACGCCAATCTTTAACGCAAATGCAAAGGTCCCCCCAGCGCCACCGGACTGGGCATCATAATTTCCTTGGATGAAAACAAACCAGGCTGACCAGATTACCCAGACCAGGCAGGTCGCCAGCAGGGCAGTCAGGGTGTGGAGAGACGCTCTCCGAAAAGCAAGCCAGGATCGCATAAACAACCTCCCGTCGATCGGTGGTGGTGAATGGCGGGCAGCGATGGTGGATGTCCTAATTCTACTGCAACAATCGGATGAATTATCCGTAGATAGATAATAAGCCTGTTCCGCGCCTGCGCATGCAGGATATTTCGGCGCACGTAGGATATATCTGCGCACTGGTTGACAGCCGGGAAGAATCGCTGTATACAGAATAGTATGCGTTCGCTTGCATAGCCTGCGACCGCGCCCGCCCTGGAGAATGGATGAATAAAGCCGCCCAAAACGCCTGGATCAACCTCGGTATGGCCGCCCTGTTGACGCTCACCGTGCTGGCGGCGCTGATCGAGGTCGCCACGCACTGCTTCCTGCACGTGGTGCTGGGCCTGCTGCTCAGCCTGGGCGCCTGGACCCATATCGCCCTGCACTGGGATTGGATCGCCAATGCTTTCAAGCGCTTCGGCAAGCTGCCGGACAAGGTGCGTGATAATTTCGTCCTCAACGTGGCCTTGTTCGCTGCCTATACTGCCGCCGGAAGCATGGGTTTGATGGCGCGTGGCGCTATCTTCACTGGCCCGTTCCATCTCGTCCTGGGTTGTATCCACGTCCTGCTGGCGCTGCTGGTGCTCACTTTGCAAACCATCCATCTTGCCCGGCATTGGAAATGGATCACCCTGACCACCAGGAAAATGTTCAGCAGCGCAATATAAAAACAAAAGGAGTTCTAAATGAGCACGAACCCCCAAACCCCCGAGAAAAAAGAAGCCTCCTGCGCAGATTGCCCGATGCGCAAGAAAGCCGAAACCAACCCCAAAGCCTTCCTCTCGCGCCTGTGGAAGTGGCACACCACCTGGTGCCCCGGCTGGAAAGCGTACCAGGCGAGTTTGGCGCAGAAACCTGCCCCCTGATCTCTCGCGACCCTACAGGTTTTCGTAGAACCTTACCGATTCAGAAATCTTGAATCGGGTATAACCTAATTTTCAAGCAGAAACCTTAAAACCTGTAGGGTCTTCTCACTCCGCGTGCAAACCCTATAGGTTTTAATGAACCTTGAAGCGATGGTTACCCGAAGCCAGACAGTGCCGTATGATGCACGGCTTCAATACGGAAACCTGTAGGGTTCAAAAAAGTCGGCACCCGACCCTACAGGTTTCCCATTCATTTCTTTATGTTAATTTACTGAAAGCCGCTCGGCCAGCTTCCTGAAAAACTTTGAGAGCCGCAAGGCAACCAGCCCCAACCGCACCCCGATCTTCCAGCGCAATCCTCCTTTGTGTGCTTCTCCCAGCACACCCCACGATATGGCGATGGCCTCAGCGATCTGCTTTGGCGTGGGTACCGCTCCAGATTCGTCGTTGTGTATCCATACCTCACCACCTACCGGTGAGGTGTAATAATGCTCGGGCTTGCACCAGCAGCGTGCGTATTGTATGTGTTTTCGTGGTTTGTTTGGGAGTTGATCCATAAGCCTCCTGTTTTTCTTCATCTGGCGCTTGGAGAATTCAATACGTCACACCAACAGTTGTGCTGGTGGTGGTTGTGGGTTCCATCCCTCCAAAATAAATGGCAGGAATTTCTTGGTCTGGTGGTCCTTATGGAGATTCAGTCATTCGGACGCGGGGAGCGCTTATTATACCCAATTTTTGAAATTTGTCAGCCCTTTTTGGGCGCATTTCACCCGAAATTCATCTTCTTCACCGACCCTACAGGTTTCCGTAGAACCTTACCGTTTCAGAATACTTGAAACGGGTGTTTCCACTTTTCCAAGCAGAAAAAATAGAACCTGTAGGGTCTCCTCACTCTGCGAGCAAACCTTACAGGTTTTACAGCATCCTGAATCGCTGACTGTCTGATGCTGGAATGCGTCTCAGTCAGTACAAGCGGCACGCGGAAACCTGTAGGGTCTCCAGTCATAAACCAAATTACATGGATATTCAGGATGATCAGGATATTACGATTTATCTTCTTCCGGTTTGATCGGAAATCCTGAATATCCTGTTCATCCATGTCAATTCTTGATTGGTCGGACGAGCCAGGAAAGCACTAGCTTCAAG
>Ga0209706_10001897_pt1 | contig 11805 bp, 11 predicted proteins | sample PPLLaktember2015_6_FD_187263 | JGI IMG/M metagenome (GOLD analysis project Ga0209706, IMG submission 187263) | Freshwater sediment microbial communities from Prairie Pothole Lake near Jamestown, North Dakota, USA - PPLs Lake P8 Core (1) Depth... | ecosystem: Environmental > Aquatic > Freshwater...
CGCAAGCAGAAGCCGCGGGCCGTCGCTGCTCCCCCATAGGCGACGATGGTGCTCGCGCTCGGATGCATCGCCGATGACTTCACCGGCGCCACCGACCTGGCGAACACGCTGACGCGGGGCGGCCTGCGCACGGTGCAGGTCAACGGCGTGCCGCGTGCCGACCTGACCCTCCCGGAGGCCGACGCGGTCGTGGTCGCGCTGAAGTCGCGCACGGCACCGGTCCGCGAGGCCGTCGACCAGTCGCTCGGCGCGCTCGCCTGGCTGCGGTCGCACGGCGCCGACCGCTTCCTGTTCAAGGTCTGCTCGACGTTCGACTCGACCGACGCCGGCAACATCGGCCCTGTCGCCGACGCGCTGCTCGATGCGCTGGGCGGCGACCTCGCGCTCGTGTGCCCCGCCTTCCCCGCCAACGGCCGCACGGTGTACCAGGGTCACCTCTTCGTCGGCGCGCAGTTGCTGTCGGACTCGCCGATGCGCGACCACCCGCTCACCCCGATGCGCGACGCCAGCCTCGTGCGTGTGCTCGGCCGGCAGACACGGCACAAGGTGGGCCTGCTGCCGCACGCTTTCGTGCGCTTCGGCGTCGAGGCCGTGCACACCACCATCGATCGCCTGCGGTCCGACGGCATCCGTTACGCGATCGCCGACGCCACCGACGACGAGGACCTGCACGTCCTCGCGCAGGCGGCGCGCGACCTGCCGCTGCTGGTGGGCGGCTCCGGCATCGCGCTCGGCCTGCCGGAGAACGCGCGCGCCCGCGGGGCCGCTCCGGCGCGCGATCACGCCGAGGCCGACGTGCCGCACGGAGGTCCGGCGCTTGTCCTCGCGGGCAGCTGCTCGCAGGCGACGCGCGCGCAGGTGGAGTCGTTCGCGCGCACACACTCCGCCCGCCAGCTCGATGCGGCCGCCCTCGTCGCCGGCCACGGCGAACTCGACGCGGCCACGCGGTGGCTGCTCGAGCACGTGACAGAGGGTCCGTGCCTCGTCTACTCGAGCGCGACACCCGCCGACGTGCAGGCGTTGCAGGAGGCGATCGGCACCGACGGGCGCGAGCGCGCCGCCGCGGCCATCGAAGCGGCGTTCGGGCATCTCGCGCGGGCTGCCGTCGCGGCCGGCGTGCGCCGGCTCGTCGTCGCCGGCGGCGAGACGTCGGGCGCGGTCGTTCAGGCGCTCGGCATCGAATCGCTCGCCATCGGCGCGGAGATCGACCCCGGCGTGCCTTGGACGGCGACATCCGGGACCGCTCCGCTCGCACTGGCCCTCAAGTCGGGGAACTTCGGCAGCGTCGACTTCTTCGCCAAGGCGCTCGCGGCGACCGATGCCGGCTGACTCGCTGCGCGACAGCGCGGGTGTGCTGCACACGCCGGCGCCGGCCGCGCGCATCGTGTCGCTGGTGCCGTCGATCACGGAGTTGCTGTTCGATCTCGGCCTCGGCGCGCGGGTCGTCGGCCGCACCGGGTTTTGCGTCCATCCGGAGCCCGCGGTCCGCGCCGTCCCGAAGGTCGGCGGCACCAAGGACGTGAAGCTGGAGGCGCTGCGCGCGCTGCGACCCACGCACGTCGTCGTCAACGTCGACGAGAACGAGGCCGGCGCCGTCGAGGCCATGCGGCGCTTCGTGCCGCACGTCGTGGTGACGCATCCCAACGCGCCCGAGGACAACCTGGCGCTGTACGCGCTGATGGGCGCGCTGTTCGGCGCGGAAGAGCGGGCCGGGGAACTCGCTGCGGCGCTGCGGAACGAACTCGACCCGTGCCGGCAGACCGACTGGCCGCGCGAGCGGGTGCTCTACCTGATCTGGAAGGACCCGTGGATGACGATCGCGGCGGACACGTACATCGCCCGGACGCTCGCCTGCGTTGGCTGGGAAGTGATCACGCCGCCGGGCGGCTGGGCGGGCGCGGCACGCTATCCGCAGGTCGACGACGTCGTTGCGGCCGCGAACGCGGTCGAGCGCGTGCTGCTGTCGACCGAACCCTTCCTGTTCACCGAGGCACACGCGCAGGAACTGCGCACACAGGTCGCGCCGCCGGTGCGGCTGATCGACGCGGAGATGACGAGCTGGTACGGCAGCCGCGCGATCCCCGGGCTCGCGTACCTGCGCGAACTGCGGCGCGCGGCGTCAGCGCACGGCGCGTAGCGCCGCGAAGCTGCGTTCGAGGTCGGCGACGAGGTCGTCCGCATCCTCGAGTCCCGCCGCGATGCGGACGAGCCGCCCCTCGAACGGGCAGGGCGCGACCGTGCGTTCGGGGAACGCCGGGATCATCAGGCTCTCGTAGCCGCCCCACGAATAGCCGCGCCCGAACAACTGCGCGCCGTCGACCAGCGCCTCCAGCGCGCCGGCCGGCAGCCCGGGCCTCAGCACGACGCCGAACAGGCCGGAGGCGCCGCTCATGTCGCGCTTCCACAGCGCGTGGCCGGGATCGTCCGCCAGCGCCGGATACAGCACGCGCTCCACTTCGGGCTGCCCGCGCAGCCACGCGATCAGCCGCTCGGCGTTGGCTCGATGCAGCGCCAGCCGCGCCCCCATCGAGTGCAGGCCGCGGTGCGCCAGGTAGACGTCGTCCGCGGCGGTGGTGAGACCGTAGAAGTGCATCGCCTCGCGCACCTCGGGCCACGCCCGCTCGTTGACCGTAAGCGTGCCCATCAGCAGGTCGGAGTGGCCGCCGATGTACTTGGTCGCCGCGTGCAGCGAGACGTCGACGCCGTGCGCCAGCGGCTGGAAGAAGAGCGGCGTCGCCCACGTGTTGTCGATGACGCTGAAGGCGTCGTGGCGGCGCGCGATGGCCGCGAGCCGCGGCACGTCCTGCATCTCGAAGGTCAGCGAGCCGGGCGACTCCAGGAAGAGCACGCGCGTGGTCGGGCGGAACAATTGCTCCAGCTCGTCGCCGATGCACGGGTCGTAGAACGTCGTGTCGATGCCGAATCGCGCCAGCGTCTGCCGGCTGAAGCGGCGCGTCGGCCCGTAGACCGAGTCGGGGAGGAGTACGTGGTCTCCGGCGCGCACGAACGCGAGCAGCGCCATCGTGCAGGCGGCGAGGCCGGTCGGCAGCGCCCAACTGCGGTAGCCGCCCTCCAGCGCGTTGAGCGCGGCGTAGAACGCCTGGTGGGTCGGCGTGCCGTAGATGCCGTAGGTGGCGACTTCGTCGTCGCCGGCGAGCCGCGCCTGCGACCGCGCCTTCATGTCGGCAACGCTGTCGTGCAGCACCGTGGACCCGCGCACCAGCGGCGGATTGACGTAGTCGAAGCTGGTCGCGCGGTCGCGACCGCCGGTGACGAGCCTGGTGGCGGGCCGGCGCGGTGTGCTGGGGTCGTCTTTGTTCATGCGGTCGTGAAGCGGTAGACGCCGTCGTCGTCGAGCCGGCGCGTGACGCTGCCCTCGTACCAGAGCGCGTGCAGGTGCGCGAGCGCCTCGCCGAGCGCGAACGTGGTCTGATGCAGGTCGAGGGCGCGCTTGAACAGCAGCGGCACGATCGACGCGGCGGTCTGCGGCGTCGCGCACGCGGCCAGCACCTCGGCGAGGCGCTCGGCGTGGTGCGCGTGCTGCTGCGCGATGCGCGCGTGCAGCCCGGTGAACGGCTTGCCGTGCGACGGCAGCACGAGCGTGTCGGCCGGCAGCAGCAGCAGGCGGTCGAGCGAGTGCAGGTAGCGCGGCAGCGGATTGCCGTCGGGCTCGAGGTCGAACACGCTGACGTTGGTCGAGATGCGCGGCAGCACCATGTCGCCCGAGACCAGCAGCTTGTCGTCCTCGCAGTAGAGCGACACGTGCTCGGGCGCGTGGCCGAAACCGACGATCGCGCGGAACACGCGCTTCGCGTGCGCGGGCCCCACCGCGACTTCGTCGCCGTCCTGCACGCGCCGGAAGCTCGGCGGAGTCGACGGCACCAGCTTCGGGTAATGGCCCGATCCGCGCGCGCGCACCTTGGCGAGCGCGTCGGAATCGGCCAGCCCGTTGCGCGCGAAGTGGCTCGCGGCCGAGTCGCCCGTGGTCTGGTCGGCGCCGAGCGACAGGAAGCGGCCGAACGCGTACTCGGTCGCGGACATCCACAAGGGCGCGCGCCACCGTGCCTTGTCGCCGCCGGCGACCAGCCACCACGCCAGCCCGAAGTGATCCGGATGGAAGTGCGTGCACAGCAGCCGCACCACGGGGAGCCCACCGAACGCGCCTTCGAACAGCTGTTCCCACGCCTGCTTCGTGACGTCGCTGCTGATGCCGGCGTCGATGACGGTGTAGCCCGCGCGGCCGTCGACCTCGTCGTCCAGCACCCACAGGTTGATGTGGTCGAGCGCGAACGGCAGCGGCATCCGCACCCAGTGCACGCCCGGGCGCAGCGTGGTCCACGTGCCGGGGGCGGGCACGTCCGGCCACGGGTAGTTCAGTTCGTGCTCGTGGGGATTCACGTCTTCAACTTGACGTTTACGGAAACTGACGCGATTCTACGGCCGCCATGGCGACGGCGCGCGAACCCAAGGAAGGCACGACCTACTCCATCACGGAGCTGGCGAACGAGTTCGACGTCACGCCGCGCGCGATCCGCTTCTACGAGGACCAGGGCATCCTCCAGCCGAAGCGCACCGGCCGCTCCGGCCTGACGCGCGTCTACTCCAACCGCGACCGCACGCGGCTGAAGCTCACGCTGCGCGGCAAGCGCCTCGGCCTGACGCTCACGCAGGTGCGCGAGCTGATCGACATGTACGAGACGCCGAAGGACGCGTCGGCGCAGGCCAGGCGCTTCCTCGCCGTGCTGGAGCAGCACCGGCGCGCGCTCGAGCAGCAGCGCGAGGACATCCAGGTGACGCTCGCGGAGATCGGGCAGCACGAGTCGGAGTGCCGGCGGCTGCTGGGGCGCGCGGCGCGGCCGCGGCGCTGAACTCGAATTCCCGACAGACCGCTCTCGACCCCGGCGGACACTCCGCCCGCAAGGACGCTGGCGCTATCGCAGGCGCTTCGGCACAGCCGGTGCCATGACTGCCGTCGCTCGTCGAGCCGCCCCTTCGCACCCTCTCGCTCGAGCGCTTCTCATCGGGCTTGCCCCAAGTGGCCGATCCCGCGGAGTGCTGGCAATGTGCGACGCTGCGAGCCCCGTAGTCGCGGGGATCTTCATCTCCTTCCGAATCGTTGCCCCTCATGCGCTGGATCGCCGTAGCCGTTCCGATCGTCATCGCCTGCATCGCCGCGTTGTTGCTCAGCCAGCAGAAGGTGCTGTGGCACGTCACGGAGCCCGGGATGACGCTGGCTGAAGTACGCGCCGTTCTGCCCGAAGCCGTGCCGCCTGCGCAACCCAGGTCGCTCGGCAACGGGCTGTCGCTTGGCCTCGTGGCTCCGGGCGTCTCGAATCTGGACCGTGCCTTCGATGCCGAGCTGTACTTCGACAACGACGGCCTGCAGCAGGTGCTGCTGCACCCGACGCGCCTGCTCGCCGAGCCCGCCGCGATGAGGGAGTTCGACGAACTCAGGCAGGCGGCGTCGCGGCGTTATGGCCGGGAACTTCCGGGGATCTCGACGCCATCGGCCGGGGTCCTGGCCGAGTCTCGCTGGAAGGCAGGCCCGGTGGCCATCACGCTTCGCGTCGAGAAGCGCGGGGCCCTTGCGGCGGTCACGATGGCGTACGAGGCAACCAGGGATCTCTCCTAGCAGGTTCGACGGTGAGCGCACCGGTCATCGTGCGATGACATCGGTTTGCCGTCTGGTGGCTCGGCGCGTCGAGGGCACTCCGAAACGAGGTGGTCACCAACGCTCCGCTGTCACTGGTTGCCATACCAGAGCGCGCCAACAGCGACCAGGACAACGGTCGCCCAGCCGAGACGGTCAACGTAGCGGTGCAGCAGCGCCTCCATGCGCGCGCCACCCCACGCCATCAGGCCGGCAACGAGAAAGAACCGCATGCCGCGGCCGACGATCGACGCGAGCGCGAAAGGCAGCAGCGCCATCGAGAGCGCGCCGGCGGCGATCGTGAACATCTTGTACGGAATCGGCGAGAAGCCCGCGATGAAGACCGCCGCGAAACCCCATCGTTCGAACCAGCTGACCGCGGACTGATAGGCGGGCCAGTAGCGGCTGTGTTCGAGCCACGGCAACACGGCATCCAGCGCGAAGTAGCCGATCGCGTATCCGAACAGCCCCCCGGCCACCGAGGTCAGGGTCGTCAGCAAGGCGAAGTACCAGGCCCGGGCCGGACTGGCGAGGCACATGGGCGCCAGCATGACGTCGGGCGGCACCGGAAAGAACGACGACTCGGCAAAGCTCATCGCACCGAGGTATCGCGGAGCGTGCGGATGCCGCGACCAGGCCAATGCCTTGCGGTAGAGCGGGGAAAAGAGTTTCAAGCGACCCTCATGACGGACTGACTGCTTTTCATGCTGCGGATTGTGCGGCGGCGCGCTTCCGCCACATCTCCAGCAGCGCGAGCGTGACGGCGAGCACCACCGGGCCGAGGAAGAAGCCCACGGCCCCGAAGACGACGACGCCGCCGATCAGGGCCACCAGCAGCGGGATCGTGTGCAGTCGCAAGTACCGGCCGACGACGACGGGGTAAAGCACGTTGTCGGCCAGGCCGACGACCGCCGCACCCCAGAGCACCATGATGATCGCCTGTCCCCATTGACCGTCGAGCAGCAGGAAGAGCGCGGCCGGCAGCCAGACCAGCGGAGGGCCGAGCAGCGGAATGATGGACAAGAGTCCCATCACGATCGCCCAGAACCACGCGGCGGGCAGGTCGAGCCACCAGAACATGAGGCCGCCGAGCAGGCCCTGAACGATGCCCACCACGACCTTCCCGCAGACCGTCGCGAAGATCGTGTCGCCAGCGGCACGGAGAACGCCATCCGCTTCGGAGGGCGACATCGGCAGCATGGCGCGAACGCCCGCAAGCACGGCGTCGCGATCCCGGAGAAAGAAGAAGAGGAAGAAGAACGTCAGCGTGAACTCGACGAGGCCGACGAACGAGGATGTCACCGCCAGCGAGCCGAGCTGGGTCAGGAATGCGCCCACCTGCTGCAGAACGACGCTCATGTCGATGCGCTGGCGCAGCCATTCCCACACGGGCCCGACCCACTCGTGACGGTTGAGCGCCGCGTCCCAGGCGCTGGACTCGATCTGCGAGCGGACCAGCCGGTATCCACTCAGCGCCTCGTCCACGACACCAGGGATGAGCATCCCGGACGGCACGACCAGCAGCAAAGCGATCGCAACGACCGACAGTGCGGCGGCCGCGGCCGGCCACGGGACGCGCCGCGCGAGCCGGCGATGCAGGGGCCAGGCCACCACCGCCAGTGCGGTCGCCCACGCCAGCGAACTCACGAACGGTCGCGCGATCAGGAAGCACAGCACCAGCGCGAGCACGGTAAGTGCCAGCGCCGCCAGGTTGGACAGGCCGCGCTCGGACCAGAATCTCTCCGGCGGACGCGATCCTGCCGAGCGGGCCGTCGCGTCCGTGTGCGGCTCGTTCATCAAACACTTCTCCTGGCGAGGATCCGCTTCGCCGCACTCATCCGCACTGTCCTGGTGGCACCGGCGTAGCCGCCCCATCTCGGCCACGCAGTGGCGGCGCTTATGCCCGCTCATGAATCGTCCGAGCCGGCGGGTCCGGTACCCGGCGGCCAATGATCGCATCCGCCCGTCGCGGCAGATCTAGGGAAAGCCCGCGGAGCTGCGTGCCAATCGCTGCCTATTGGAATGAATCAAGGAGCATCGTTCGATCTCGTTGTCGATACGGGCGCGACCCGACACCGCGGCGGCTCGACCGCACGATGAGCAGCGCGCTGCGCGTTCAAGGAGAATCCGCATGACGTTGCGAAGTCGCGCGCGCCTCCCGGAGCAGAACTGATGCCATTCGAAATTGCCTTCCTGTTCGGGCTGATCCTTCTGAACGGGGTCTTTGCAATGTCGGAGATCGCGCTGGTCACGGCGCGAAGGGGCCGGCTGCAGACCCTGATGGATCGAGGCGATGCCGGCGCGGCGGCCGCGCTCGCGCTGAACGAGGACCCGACCCGCTTCCTGTCCACCATCCAGGTCGGCATCACGACCATCGGCATCCTCAGCGGCATCGTGGGCGAGGCCGCCCTCGCCGAACCGCTCGGCGAGTGGCTGATCACCCTCGGCGTCGAGCGCGAGCATGCCGAGCTGGGAGCCACGGCGTTGGTGGTCGTCGTGGTGACGTACTTCGCCATCGTGCTCGGCGAACTGGTGCCGAAGCGGCTCGGCCAGATGGCGGCCGAAGGCGTGGCGCGCCGCGTGGCGCGGCCGATCGGCTGGCTGGCAGTCGCCGCCAAGCCCTTCGTCCGCCTGCTGTCGGGCTCGACCGGCCTGCTGCTGCGCATCGCCGGCGTTCGCAACACGACCGCGAACGCGGTGACGGAGGAGGAGATTCATCAGCTGATCCAGGAAGGTTCGGAGTCCGGCGTCATCGACGAGCAGGAGCGTGCGATGGTCCGCAACGTCTTCCGCCTCGACGACCGGCAGATCGCGTCGCTGATGACGCCGCGCTCGGACATCGTGTACCTCGATCTCGAGGACTCGCGCGACGAAAACCTGCGCAAGGTGCTCGAGTCGGAGCGCTCGCGTTTCCCCGTGTGCCGCGGGGGCTTGCGCGACGTGGTGGGCATTGCCAGCGCGCGCCGGCTGCTGCAGCAGAGCATCCGTGGCGAACCGATTGACCTCGCGACGGCGCTCGACCCGGCGGTCTATGTGCCGGAGTCGCTGACCGGCATGGAACTGCTGGAGAACTTCCGCTCCTCGACCGGGCATCTGGCGCTCGTGGTCGATGAGTACGGCGAGGTGCAGGGGCTGGTCACGCTGCAGGATCTGTTCGAATCGATCGCCGGCGAGTTCAAGACGCCGCGCGGAGAGGACTCGTGGGCGGTGCAGCGCGCCGACGGCTCGTGGCTCCTCGATGGCCTCATCCCGATCCCGGAACTCAAGGACCGGCTCGGCTTCGGTTCGGCGCCCGAGGAGGAACTCGGCCGCTACAACACACTGGCCGGCATGATGATGCTGCTGCTCGGCCGCGTGCCCTCAGAAAGCGATTCCGTCGAGTGGCAAGGTTGGCGGTTCGAGATCGTCGACATGGATGGTCATCGCATCGACAAGGTGCTGGCTGTCCTGCTGCAGTCCCGTCCGGCCGCGGATTCGTTGCCGCTGCGCTGACGGCAGCCCGGTGGCGGCACTGTAGCCATCGGCGGGTTCAGGATTGCGTTTGGCGGTTCGTCCCGATGGTCGCGAGCCGGTCACCTGGCTCTCCCCGGACTTCCGGACGCGGGCCGGCTCGAATGAATGGATGAATGGGGTGTCCGCAGCCTGGCCGACAGAGGACGTGCCGTACCTCAGCCCCCCGCCCCAACCAGCCGGATCAGGTCCTCGCCGTAGCGCTCCAGCTTCTTCTCGCCGACGCCCGGGACATCGGCCAGTTCGTCGAGGCTCGATGGCCGTCCCGCCGCGATCGCGCGCAGCGTGCCGTCGTGGAACACCACGTACGCGGGAACGCCGTGCTCCTTCGCGACCGCTGCCCGCCACGCGCGCAGCCGCTCGAACAGCGGCGAGTCGACCGCCGCCTCCGCCCCGCCCGACTTGCCCTTGCGCCTGCGCGCGGGCGCCGCGGTCGTCCGCCGCAGGCGGATGGTGCGTTCGCCGCGCAGCACGGCCCGGCTCGCGTCGGTCAGCCGCAGCACGTTGTACGTGTCGTAGTCGACTTCGACGATGTGCTCGGCCACCAGCTGCCGCAGCAGCAGTCGCCACTCGGCCTCCGACAGTTCCTGGCCGATGCCGAAGGTCGACAGCCGCTCGTGGCCGTACTTCGCCACCTTCTCCGTGGCCTTGCCGCGCAGCACGTCGATGACGTGCGAGGCCGCGAAGCCGAACCCGCTCGCCTGCTGGCACCGGTAGATGGTCGACAGCAGCTTGCGCGCGGGATCGGTGGCGTCGACGAGTTCGGGCGGCGCGAGGCAGTTGTCGCAGTTGCCGCAGGGCGCGCTCGCTTCGCCGAAGTACGCGAGCAGGCGCACGCGGCGGCAGTCGGCCGCCTCGGCGAGTCCGAGCATCGCGTCGAGCTTGGCGCCCGACAGCCGCTTGTATGCCGGATCGGCCTCGGACAACTCGATCAGCCGGCGCTGCTGCACGACGTCCGCGAGCCCGTAGGTCATCCACGCGTCGGCGGGCTCGCCGTCGCGGCCGGCGCGGCCGGTCTCCTGGAAGTAGCCCTCGATGCTCTTCGGCATGTCGACGTGCGCGACGAAACGCACATCGGGCTTGTCGATGCCCATCCCGAAGGCGATCGTCGCCACCATCACGAGGCCGTCCTCGCCGAGGAAGCGGCGCTGGTTGGCCGCGCGCGTCTTCGCGTCCATCCCGGCGTGGTAGGGCAGCGCCTTGATGCCGTGGCCGTCGAGGAACGCCGCGACCTCGTCGACCGAATTGCGCGCCAGGCAGTAGACGATGCCGGCGTCGCCCGGATGCTCGTCGCGCACGAAGCGCAGCAGCTGCTCGCGCGGCTCGCGCTTCTCGACCACCCGGTAGCGGATGTTGGGGCGGTCGAAGCTGGCGACGAACAGCTTCGGCTCGACCAGCAGGCGCTCGGCGATCTCGGTGCGCGTCGGCACGTCGGCCGTCGCCGTGAGCGCGATGCGCGGCACGGCCGGAAACTTCTCGCGCAGCAGCGCGAGTTGCCCGTACTCGGGGCGGAAGTCGTGGCCCCACTGCGACACGCAGTGCGCCTCGTCGATGGCGAACAGCGCCAGCCCGGCGCCCTGCTCGAGGTCGCCGAGCAGTCGCAGGCAGCGCTCCGTGACGAGCCGCTCCGGCGCGACGTAGACGAGGTCCAGTTCGCCGGCGCGCAGCCGGCGCTCGACCGCCGCCGCCTCGGCGGCGCCGAGCGTGGAGTTGAGGAAGGCCGCGCGCACGCCGACCTCCTCGAGCGCCGCGACCTGGTTCTGCATCAGCGCGATCAGCGGCGAGACGACCACGCCCACCCCCGGCCGCATCAGCGCCGGGATCTGGTAGGTGACCGACTTGCCCCCGCCGGTGGGCATCAGCACCAGCGCGTCGCCCCCGGCAACCACGTGCTCGATGACCTGCTGCTGGAAGCTCCTGAAGCTGTCGTACCCGAAGGTGTGCTTGAGGATGTACTGCGCGCTGCCCGATTCCATCGGCGGAGGGTAGCGAAATGCGGGATCGCGCGGGGCGCGGCAGTGTCGGGCGAGCGGCTACCATTCCGGTCCCTCCACGGTATCGGCCCGGAACACGCCATGAGCGCCAGCGAACCCGTCCCGTCGTCGCGCGACTTCACCTTCGTCGGCATCGCCTACGGCCTGCACGTCACCGGCCTGTTCCTGTTCTGGCCGGCGCTGATCGGCCTCGTGCTGGACTACGTCAAGCGCGGCGACGTCGAAGGCACGGCCCTGGAGTCGCACTACGGCTGGCTGATCCGCACGTTCTGGTGGTCGGCGCTGTGGGGAGGGCTGATCCTCGGGGCCATGCTGTGGGTGATCGTCCCGGAGGCGATCTCGGTCGCCGGGCTCGCCCGCAGCGGCAATTACCTGGCGATCCCGTGGTCGATCATCGGGGCTGCTGTCGGCGGCGGCTTCGGAATCGCGGTCGTGTGGTTCTGGACGGCCTACCGGCTCACGCGCGGAATCCTGCGGCTGTCCGACGGCCGGGCCGTGCCGTAGGCGCCTCGCGAGCGAGCGGGGCGGGCTGGGTTGACGTTAACGTCAACGTCACCTAGATTTTCAGGCTCGCCGGTCGCCGTCACCAGCTCCCACCCCCGAAGCCCGAGGCACGCATGACCCACCAGCCCCGCAATCCCGACTTCGAGG
>Ga0209706_10001898_pt1 | contig 11803 bp, 7 predicted proteins | sample PPLLaktember2015_6_FD_187263 | JGI IMG/M metagenome (GOLD analysis project Ga0209706, IMG submission 187263) | Freshwater sediment microbial communities from Prairie Pothole Lake near Jamestown, North Dakota, USA - PPLs Lake P8 Core (1) Depth... | ecosystem: Environmental > Aquatic > Freshwater...
CCGTCGCCGTGGGGTCCCGCGTCTCCTCGAGGAAGCCCAGCCGGTTCTCGCCGGCCTGGAAATCGACGTCGAAGATGCCGGCCGTGAACGATAACAGCATCCGCAGCGTGATCGGCTTGTCCGGGAAGCGCGGGTTGCGCACGGAGAAGGAAAGATAGCGGTTGATGTCGTCGTCGAGACCGCATTTCCCCTCCTCCCACAGCCGCATGAAGGCGGCCAGGGTCACGGTCTTGGAGACCGACCCAACGCCGAAGATCGTCCCAGGCCCGACCGGACGCTGAGCCTCGATATCGGCCAGACCGGCCGAGCCGATCCAGGCCACCCGGCCGTCCTTGACGATGCAGGCGCCGAGGCCGGCCAGCCCGAGCTCGCGGACCTGGTCGCCGAGGAACTCGTCCAGCTCTTTGGCCGCGCGGGGGAGCCCCTGTCCCGTTTGGGTCGCGGCGGGGCCATTCTTGCCGGTCGAGGAGAAGCCCAACGCAGGGATCAGGGCGGCGCCCAGGGCGGTCAGGGCAAGGACGGCCAGAGACAGCGCGGCCGCAGCCTTGGCGCGGGCGGAACGGGGGGCCAGGAGCTTTGGTCTCATGGGGCTCTCCTCTCGGTGGTCTCGCACTATCGTCAATAAAGACGCCGACAGGCGGTCAATGGTTTGTTCTGATCCTCTCGGGCAGGCCGCTTTTTGCCCTACAGATTGCTGCCATTGAATTCAGCTTGGCAATATCAACAAGGATCGAAAAGGTCGACATCGACCAGATCCGGCGCGAGGTCGAGCCTTTCGTGAAGGACCCGACCGCTTTGGCGATCTGGTCGAAGGAATTCTTTTTGGATGTTGCGTCCCGGATCAAGATCGTATGACGTACTGCCCCCGTCGGGCGATCCGCGAAAGGTCCGCTACCTGACCTTCCAACTCACGGCGTACCGCTTGACATACTGATAGCCTTCTTCGTCTTGCTCCAGGGCGTAATACTTGCCCTTGAGGATCGATATCCCGTATGACTTGAGGGGAATGCGGCCGAGGAACCGACCCTCGGCGTCGAAGACGTCACAGACGACCTTCCCGTCATCGGTCTTCTCCCAGGTCCGCACGAAAAGATGCCCAAGGTCGGACATGAAGAACCCCTCATAGGCCGAGTGGAACTTGGAGAAGTCATAAGTGATCCCCGATCCCGGGGGAACGGCGGCGAGCCTGTCCTTTTTCTCCGCTTCTGTGACAGGCACGGGATCGTATTCGCGTTGGATCTTCTTGAAAACCTTCCCGTCGGATGCCGCCATGAATTCGACTTCGTAGGTCTCGGGGCAGCCATAGACCAGGGCATCGTTGCGATCGATTTGGAAGCTGGGAATGGCCATGAAAGGGTTCGGCATGTCGGTGCCCGGGGCCGGCGCCTGAGCCATGACAGAGATCATCGAGGCGTCGGGGGAGAGCTTCTTGACGACATAGCTTGAGTCGCGGTCGCCGTGGACGAGATCGATGACGTAGATATTGCCTCTCGAGTCGACCTGGCCGCGAAGCGCCATCGTGTCTTTGAGAGGCTGTTGACGAAGAAATGTGCCGTCCGTCTTGAAATAGGACATGCGGCGGTTCAACTGGAGAACGGCCAGCTCGCCGGTCGTCCGGTTGAGCGAAAGCGTCAAGGGCATGAACAATTCGCCCGGTCCCTGGCCTTTGCGGCCGATCGTCCGCAGGTACCTGCCGGCATCGTCGAAGACCTTGATGTGGGAATCCTTCTGGTCAAGGACGTAGATCGAGCCCTCGTCGTCGACGATGAAGGTCAGGATCCGGCCGAAAACGTGCTCGCCCTCGGCTTGGGGACCCCCTATCGAAAGGTCCTCTTCGAGTTCGAGGACGGGCGACTCGAAGAGCGGCTTCCTGGGGTTCCTGACGACGGTCACGTCGCCCTCCTTGACGATCGTCCCCTGCCATTTCTCGCGACCGCAGGCCGCGACCAGGGCGGCGAGCGCTAAGATCAGGCAGCCGGTCGTGAGGGTCCGTCCCGCTTTGGCTGTCATCTCCGCACCTCCTCTCCCTTCGGGTCCGCCTATCCTTTTTAGCATAGCACAGCCGTTCAAGTACATGACTTGGGCCAAGCGCTCTGAGCACCTTGACCAATTCTTGACCAAACCAACGGAGAAACCGGGACGCCCCTTGCCCCCTGATCAGGCGCTCGTCCCGGCTCTTCCTTGAGTTCCGCGAGATCCTGAGGGCGATTCGCGAGCTGGTCAGCGGAGTATCTAGAGGGTCGATGGAACTCGATATTTCCTGATAGTGAAGGTCTCGTCCTCGGCCTGTTCGACGACCCAAAGTGAGTCGCCGTCGAAGGCACAGCGGCCCGGTGCCCAGAGGCTGGCCAAGGCCGGGTCGGGAAGCTTGAGCCAGAAGCAGTCCCGATAAACGCCGTTTTCATCGAAGGCATCGAAGAGAACGCCCTTGGATTTGTCCCTGGTCGATGTCGCTACCAGGATCCGGCCGTCGCGCGCAAGGATGTTCTTAATGTCGTTTTGATATTTCCGTTCCGGCGGGTAATAGAACTTGCCGTTGATATTAATGAAGCCCTTCTTCTGGTCAGCCGTGAGCGGCTCGGACTTGACGCGGTCGTAGGTCCTGCGAAATTCCCGAACGACCCGATCCGCCGCCAGATCATAGATCTTGAGGAGGTATCCCTCGGTGTGGGTCAAGGCGAGGAGCACATTCTTAAACGGTGCCGTAATCAGGCTTGCGATGGTTATGGCGCCACCCCCTCCGCCGGATGTGACGACGTATACCGTTGCCGCAAAGGAGGAGCGGGTCATCATGGACCCATCGGACTCTCTGAGGGCGACAATGGTCTGAGGGGTCTCGACGATCTCGGAGGCTTGGAAATAGTACGCACCCGGGAGATGGCAAAGGAGGGTCAGAGAGTGATCTTGCGATGCGACCGGCAGCTCCTTCTCGAACTTCCCGTTTCGGTCAAAGAATACGAGCTTATTCCCGTTTCCCGAGTAGACGACGAGGCGCTCTCCGATAAAGAGGCAGTCCCCGGGATATTGCATCTCCCCCGGCCCCTGCCCCTTCTTGAAAAGATTGTGAAGGAACCGGCCATCCCTGTTGAACCAAAGGAGTTGGTCCTTATCGCGAAGGACGAGCGAACCGTCGGGCCCCACTCTAAGGCTATAGGGATACTTGAAATAGAAGTCGCTCGTTCCCTCATCCGAAATGGTCAGGATCTCCTCGGGCACGATCACGCGTCCGCCATTCGCCGCTATCGGCTTGGCAGGATTCTCGATGACCTGGGTCCAGCCGACAGCCGAGAAGCCGAGGAGGAAGGCGATAATCGTGGCAAGTCGTCTTCTTTTACCGTTCATCGTCAACCCCGAATTTCCCTTCCGATGTGAATCTTAGGAATTCCTCGCGCTCGGCGATAAAGATGGACCCGTCGGCCGCGATCTGAAGATTATGCGGACTTCGAAAATAGAAATCGTCGCCCTCATCCGTGATCCTCCATACCTCGGAGAGGCCAAGGACGCGGCCCGCATTCTTTGACGTTGGCTTGACCGGATTTTCCATGATCTGACCGAATCCCAAAGCACATACCGAGAGCAAGCCCATGAGGATGATAAGGCTGGCCCCAAGCCCTTTCTTCATTAGCAACCCCGCCGCGAAGGAACAACCATGAGGTCATGATATGTCCGGAAAGCGATGTTATCAATACCCATATAATGATGAAGAACGCATCTTGACCAAACCAACGGAAAAATCAAAACGTCCCTCGCCCCCTAATTTAGGCGCCTCATCGAGCTCCGCGAGATCCTGAGGGCGATCCGCGCGCGGCTGGAGCGAGGGATCGCCGGCTTCGATCCTCATATCGGTAGACCCGGAAGCCCGTCTCCTCCCTGTCGATGGAAAATATCAGGTCCCCTTGAATGACTATGTCTTTCGACGGGGGATTGAATTCAAAAGGCAGGATATGGGAAGAGACGAGCTCTCCGGCGGCCGAGAACTGGTCGACGCGGGGCTTCCCGTTGAGGCGGTAATTGGACACAGCCAGAAAGCCCCGCTGCCAGGGCAGGATCCTGGCTATCGCATAGTTCTTGAGGGTTTCCGACGGATCGAACGCTTTCGCGTCCTTGACCTGGTCGGGCTCGGGCGCCTCGAACGCGCGTCTCCGCCTGACCTCCCCGTCGAAGTCCAAGAGATCGAATTCATATTTGTCCGAGGCCGAGGCGACGAGCCCATCCCCGATGACCGCGAACGCCGGTTCGGCCAGAAAGAAGATCCCTCCGCCCTTGATCAACTTCCCTTCATAGAGGGCATAGCCTTGACCGGTCACGATCGGCAGCTCGCAAAGGACGCGAGCTCCCTTGGACCTGCTCCATTCGGTCAGACCCAACGTGAACCGGCCCGAGCCGTCCGTTCTTCTTTCGCTGAAATAGAAGACGTCGCCTCTTTTGCCGATCAGCCCTGTAAGATCGGGGCCGGCTTTTTCTTCCCAGACCAGACCGCCCGCGATATCCAGGCAGATGACTTTTCGGCGGGCGTCGAGGACATAGAGCCTGTCGTTCTCGAGGAGGAGCCCGAGGACCCTGGTGTACTCTCCGGGGCCCTCGCCGGATCGTCCGACCGGGGCGAGCCCCGCTCCATCGAGCCTTGAGCTGAACAGCTGATTCAAACGGGAATCAAAGAAGTACACCGCGTCTTTGGACGAAGTCAGGGGAAACGCGGCCGAAGCGATCTCGGGCGCTCCGGTCGCGTCCGCGACTTGAAGCAGGGGCAGATCCTCGAGGTCTTCGAGGTGAGGAAGCGCCGTCTCCCCGTTCTTCCGGCATCCGAAGAGGCCAAGGATGATCGTCAGAAAGAAACGAAGGAACCAGTTAGCACGTCCGTGGACAAAAAACGTATTTGATCTCGCCATCAGAGAAGCCCTGATACTGTGTATCTTAGGATTATCGGCATATCGTCATTATCGAGGCGAATGCCAAGTAGCCTCCCTTTGGCATCCGAGCCAAGGAACCTCACATCACCATTGACTCTGGCAGACCCAGCCGGCTTTGCGGTTTCGGTATAGAAATGAAGGACGGCAAATTTCCCTTTGACCTTGAAATACTTTCCCGGATCTCGTTCCGCGATGGACACATCGATCGTGCGTCGCGGATCTCCCTCCCAATCAAAAGCGAGAATGGAATGGATGATATGAGTACGGCCGAAAGAGAATATCTTCAGAGCGCGCGTGAATCCTCCAAAAAGCATTCCGTTGACTTGATTCGTTCGAAAAATGAAGGGCGTCCAATTAACAGCCTCTTCCTGCCTCAACGGCAGAGGCTCCATCGCATCGCCTTCAAGAACCACGATCCGATAAGGCCAATCGTATGAGAAGAACATCAAGCCGCTGTGGCTAACACACAGAGAGCCTCCTACAAGGTATTGGTTAACCATCCTCTGGCTGTGGTCGCTCAACGTGAGGTCCGTATATTCGATGATCGGCAGAGGGAACTTCTTTACGAGATCGCCCTTTGGAGAGAATTGGCATAGTACGGTATCATCGTTCGGGTAGTAGCCGGAAATATAGAATTCGCCGTTATCGCCCACTGTAAGGCTCATCGAATTCCCTGTGGGGAAGGTCAGGATCTTGATGGACCTGAGGTATTCATCGTTCGAGTCGAAGACCTCGATCCTCCGGTTGGAGCTATCCAAGACATAAATAAAATCCTTCGCGTCTATATAGACGGAACGAGGCTTTTGGAATTCTCCAGGACCTTGACCTGAACGGCCCAGTCTCCTTAAGAACCGTCCTTCTTCCGAATATTTGTATATGGTCTTCTCGCCGCTATCTATGACATAAAGCATGTTCTTTGAGTTAGCAGCAAGATCAGCAAGCTGGCCAAAAAGGATGCCGTCGGTTTCCTGTATGGCCAGGTCCAAAGACAGGATGACTTTTCCTGTCGGGGATTGGGGAGAAAGCATGACAGCAAGCACGGCGGCCAGGAAGACCCTCATGCGCCCCTCCCACTTCTATAACTCACCCTGAAGCCTACACGATACATCAAGATCAAACCGGATGCTTATTTTTCCCTGATCCTGTACTCGTAGAACTGCACGCCGCGGTCGCGGTCGAGGAGAAAGAGGCGGTCCCCGTAAATCCAGATCCCATCAACGAAATGCGTCAGCGGGATCGCGACGAGCAGGACGCCGTCCGGGGCGAAGACCTCGAGCTTGTACATGTCCGTCTTCCGGAGGTCCGTGTCGCCGACGACCTTCCGGGTCTCGCGGCCGTCGGCAAAGCCTTCGATCATGACGACGACCTCTTCGTCCTTCCTGATCTGCCGGTCGCAGGTCACCGCCCAGATCCGGCCGGAGCCGTCCGCGGCGAGGCCCTTCGATACGGAATTGAACCTGGGATAAGAGATCCTGAAGTGCGTCCCGGATCCTTCCCGCTTGGCCTTCTCCACGACCTTCGTCGAGTAATTCAGCTCCCTGTCCGCCCTCCAGATCAGCTGTCCGTCCGGCGAATATTTCTCGATGCGATTCTGGAGGCGAAAGCCCAAAATGATGTTGTCCTCGCGGTCGACCGCAAACTCCCAGGAGTTCCCCGCGCTGTTCGTCAGCTCGTCCCCGTAGTCGAAGGGCTCCCCGAACTCCGCTAGCGGCGCGAGGTCCGGGCCCAGCAGCTGGACCAGCTTGGGCCCGCGCACGTTGCTCTCGACGGCGATCTTCCCGGAGCGCAAGAGCCGCAGCTGCCGGATCTCCAGCTTCGTGGTAGGCTTAGTCCTGACAAGTTCGCCCTTGGGCGTGAACACCTGGATCCGTCTCTGCTGGCTGTCCAGGGCGTGGAGACGGCCTTCGCCGTCGAAGTCGATCGAGCTTGTAGCCGCGAATTCCCCCGGGCCCTGCCCTTTTTGGCCGATGGTCCGGAGATAGCGGCCTTCGGGACTGAACACCTGGATACGCTGGTTTCGGCTATCGGCGACATAGATATTGCCGGCGGCGTCGACGGCCAGGTCCGCGGGGAAGTCGAAGGCCAGGTTCTCGTCATCCGTGTTGACGTCGCCAAGCGTCCTTACCAACTCGATTGAGACCTTCGGGGACGTTCCCCAGGTCCCGCCCCTGACGTTGTGAACGATCCGGACGCCGTTCTCGGTTACGATTGTTTGAGCAGAGATGTCCGCGGAGAGTACGGACCTGAGGACAAGCGGGGCGCATAGGGCGATGAACAAGGATAAGGCGTGTGCCGCGTGGTGGTTCTTTGTCCGTATCTTCATGGATAAGGACCTTCCTTCCGCACAGCAAATAAAGCTGCCCCTTCGGTGAAGGCCCGCTTTCTTATGCCCCCATTATTAAGTCTGGACAATCGGGGCGTCAAGCGGTTAGTTTTTGATCTCTAATTCAGGGCTCCATTGTTCGAGGTGTCCAGTAGTCTAGGGATCCAGGCTCGGGCGACTCAGGGTGATCTCTGCGGGCTCAACTAGCCTGGACTATTCATAAAAACGCCGTTCCCAGCCACTCTGATCTACACTAGTGATCAGCGTGAGGAGGGGTCTGAGATGGCACTTCATGGTGTTTCAGGTGCCCTGCCCCGAGACTGGTGAGGGGCCGGATGAGGAGGAGGGTTCGGAGCAGTCGCCTTAAACTTGACAACGCGGCCCATAACTGATAGACTGGACTGCAAATAACTGCCTTACGCGGATAAGAACCACGTCATCGTAATCCCCGAATACACTGGCTTCTTCCCCCCGGACGCAGAACAAGAGAACGTAGGAGTTTATTTATGGAATTCAGCGATTTTGATCTTCACCCCCATGTCGCGGCCGGGGTCAAGGCCATCGGTTATCTCAGGCCGACGCCCATCCAAGAGCAGGCCATCCCGCCGGTCCTCAAGGGACACGACCTCATGGGGCTGGCACAGACTGGAACAGGGAAGACTGCGGCCTTTGCCCTGCCGATCCTCGACCGCCTGATAAGGGGACCTCGCGGTCATGTCCGCGCCCTCATCGTCGCGCCCACCCGTGAGCTGGCGGAGCAAATCCATGAGGCTATCGTCAGCATGGGCAAGCCGACACGCCTTCGAAGCATGACGATCTACGGCGGTGTAGGCGCAAGCCCTCAGGTACGGAGCCTTCGCAAAGGCGTCGAGATCGTGGTCGCATGTCCGGGTCGGTTGCTCGACCATATCAACCAGCGCACGATCGACCTCTCGCACGTGGAAGTGCTCGTCCTCGACGAAGCGGACCGGATGTTCGACATGGGTTTCCTGCCTGATGTCAGGAAGATCATCAGGCATCTGCCCGCGCAACGACAGACGCTCCTGTTCGCGGCGACCATGCCCGATGATGTCCGTAAACTGGCGCACGAGATCCTCCGCGCCCCCGTGACGGTTCAGGTCAATTACGCGGCGCCGATCAGCACCGTCGCGCACGCCCTCTATCCTGTCGAGCAGCACCTGAAAACCGCGTTCCTCCTCGAGCTGCTGCGTCATACCGATGCGGAATCGGTCTTGATATTCACGCGCACGAAGCACCGGGCCAAGCGCTTGGGACAACAATTGGAGAATGCCGGCTACCGGGCCGCGTCCTTGCAGGGCAACCTTTCGCAGAACAGGCGGCAATCGGCGCTGGACGGATTCCGGGCCGGCTCTTATCAGATACTTGTCGCAACGGACATCGCGGCCCGCGGGATCGATGTCTCGAGCATATCCCACGTCATCAACTACGACATGCCTGACACCGTCGATGCGTACACGCACCGCATAGGGCGCACGGGACGCGCCGCCAAGACCGGCGATGCCTTCACCTTCACGACTCGAGAAGACGGGGAGATGGTCCGCAGTATCGAACGCGTCCTCGGCGATCGAGTGGAGCGCCGCACGCTGGACGGCTTTGATTATCGGAAGCCAATGCCGGGCCGCGATACCGAATTCGCCCGTCTTCCACGGAAACCTCAGCAGCGCAGGGAGCAGAAGATCGCGAAACCATCCGGAGACCGGCCCGCGACTGCAAGCAGCGCACGTTTGACTTCCCGCCCATCCCTCTGTTAGGCTGAGCCCAAGTTAGAATAGGGGGGCTCGCGTGGCCAACAAGTGCCCAACCTGCCGTTCCGACAATTCCGAGACTTCGAGATTCTGCGCCGGATGCGGTACCCGGCTTCCTCCGCCCCAAGACCATCCTCCGGTCGCAACGGAGACCCTTCAAACACCAGTCAAAGAACTGACAACCGGCGCCACGTTTGCCGGCCGCTACCAGGTCATTGAAGAGCTCGGCAAAGGGGGCATGGGGCGCGTCTATAAGGTCTTCGACACCAAGATCAAGGAGAAGGTGGCCCTCAAGCTCATCAGGCCGGAGATTTCCGCAGATACAGGGACCATCGAGCGCTTTGGCAACGAGTTGAGGCTTGCCCGGAAGGTCAGCCAAAGGAATGTCTGTCGAATGTTCGATATGGGGGAGTCCGAGGGCGCTCATTTCATCACCATGGAATACGTCCACGGCGAGGATCTGAAGAGCCTGATCGAGATGTCCGGGAGCTTGAGTCTCGGCATGCTTCTGAGCGTCGGGAAGCAAGTCTGCGAGGGTCTGGCCGAAGCCCACGGTCTGGGCATCATCCATCGAGACCTGAAGCCTCAGAACATCATGATCGACAAACACGGCAACGCCAAGATCATGGATTTCGGCATCGCCCGATCGGTCCGCGAGAAGGGGATCACCGGGCCAAGCGTGATGATCGGGACGCCGGAGTACATGAGCCCGGAACAGGCCGAGGCCAAGGACGTGGACCCCCGCTCGGATATCTACTCCCTGGGCGTCATCCTGTACGAGATGGCGACCAGCCGCGTCCCGTTCGCGGGGGAGACCGCCCTCAGCATCGCCATGAAGCACAAGGGGGAGATGCCCCGGAATCCGAAGCTGCTGAATCCCCAAGTCCCCGACGACCTCGGCGCGGTCATCCTGAGGTGCCTGGAGAAGGACCCGGCCAAACGCTATCAGAGCGCCTTCGACGTCCGTTCCGAGCTCGAGAAGATCGAAAGGGGCATCCCGACGTCCGAACGCGTCGCGCCCGAGAGGAAAACGATCACCTCGCGGCAGATCACGGTCCGGCTCCCTTCCACGAAGATCTGGGTCCCTGCGGCGATCGTCCTGGCGGCGCTCCTGGCGATCGGCGTCTGGCAGCTTGTCCCGGAAAAGGCCGGGGCGGGGCGTCCCATCGCCGTCATCGGCTTCAAGAACCAGACCGGCGACGCGGACCTCGACTATCTCCGGGAGGCCATCCCCCATCTCCTCATCACGAGTCTTGAGCAGTCCAAGAGGCTGCGGCTCACCTCCTGGGAAAGGATGAAGGACGTCCTCCGCGATTCCGGCCGGACCGCGGCCGCGATCTTCGACGAGGACGCGGCCTTCGAAGCTTGCCGCAAAGAAGGCATCGAAGCTCTCGTCCTGGGGAGCTTCGTCAAGGCCGGCCAGTCCTTCGCGATCGAGGTCAAGGTTCTGGACACGTCGAGCAAGCACATCTTGAAAAGCGCCTCCGCCAGGGGGGAGGGGATCGACAGCATCCTCAAGTCCCAGATCGACGAGATCAGCCGAACGATCCGCCGGGGCATCGCCCTGCCGCCCCTCAAGATCGACGTGCCGGGGCGGAAGATCATCGACCTCACGACGAGCTCGATGGAGGCCTATAACGCGTATCTCAAGGCTTCAGAGGCTTACGACAACTTCTTTTACAAAGAAGCCCGGGAACTCGCCGAAAAAGCAATCGCGGTCGATCCCGAGTTCGCCATCGCCCACAGCCTCCTCTCTCAAGCCGCGGGCCAGCTCAGCGACCATCCGGCCCGCGACGCCGCTCTGGAGAAAGCCAAAGCCTATTCCGCCCGGGCCTCGGACAAGGAAAGGCTCTTCATCGAGGCCCGCTACGCTTCCGTCATCGAACAGGACGACGCCAAGCGGCGCCGGCTCCTGGAGGAGCTCGTCCGCAAGTATCCGCAGGAAAAAGAAGCCCATTTCGAGCTCGGGCTCGTCTATGACTCCTTAGGCCTCGAGCGGGAGGCCATCGCGGCGAATGAACGGGCCCTGGCCGCCGACCCGAAGTTCGGGCCCTCCGTCAACCAGCTCGGTTATCTCCACGCCAGGGTCGCGGACTTCGCCAGAGCGGCCCAGTTCTTCACGCGCTATGCCGATCTGAATCCCGGGTTGCCCAACCCCCTTGATTCCATCGCCGAGATGACCATGCTCATGGGGAACCTCGACGAAGCCGCGGCGAAGTACCTGGCGGTCCTGGAGTTGAAGCCGGATTTCTACAGCTCGTGCCGGGGCCTGGCCTACACCTACGCGCTCAAAGAGGACTATGAGGAGGCTGAGCGTTGGCTCGAAGCATTCGACAAGAGGGTGCCATCGCCCCAAGCCCGGATGGAGGCGCTCTGGCTCAGGGGCTTCTATGATTATCTCCTGGGGCGACTGGACCGGTCGCTCGCCGCCTACCTGGACCTCCGCGAGCAGGCCGGGAAATTCGGATCCCCCTACTTCGTGGCGACGGTGGATTGGATCACCAGCTTCCTCTACGCGGACAAAGGCGAATGCGGGAAGGTCATCGAGGCGGCGCAGGGCTGGCAGGATTACCTCGCCAAGTACAATCCGCAGGGCAGCGCTTTCAACGCGGCGAATGAAGCCTGCCATCTCGGCTGGGTCGACCTCGCGGAGGGGCGGCCCGAGGCCGTCGAAGCCCATATCGAGGAGATCGAAAAGCTCCTGCCCCGAATGGATGCCGACGACCGCGAGATGGTGACGCGGTATCGATTATTGCTGGAAGCGGAGGCCGCCCTGGCCCGGGATGCCGCTGACGCGGCGATCG
>Ga0209706_10001900_pt1 | contig 11802 bp, 11 predicted proteins | sample PPLLaktember2015_6_FD_187263 | JGI IMG/M metagenome (GOLD analysis project Ga0209706, IMG submission 187263) | Freshwater sediment microbial communities from Prairie Pothole Lake near Jamestown, North Dakota, USA - PPLs Lake P8 Core (1) Depth... | ecosystem: Environmental > Aquatic > Freshwater...
TCGCATTCCACCGCGGGCGCATCGTGTTCGCAGCGCTCGCCGTTGGACTCGGCTATGCGGCGTTCGAGCAGTTCGTCGCCGGCGCGCCGGGAAGCTTCGCGGCGCGCGCCACGTTCGCCGGGCTGTGCGTCCTGGCACCGCCCGTGCTCGCGGCACTCGCGTGGCTGGAGGAGCGCGGAACCTTGAGCGTGCACGCGCTGCCGCGGCTCGGGGTTGTTGCCGCCGCGGCAGTGCTCGTCTGGTGGATCGTCGCCACCGGCCGCGCCGCGACCGTCGACTGGGCCTACGCGCCGCTGACCGCGACCGCAACGCCGTTCGAGACCCCGATTCCGCAAATCGGGCTGGCGTCGATCGCACTCGGCCTCGTCGCGATCGCCGGCGCGGCCGCCGTCAAACGCTCCGCGGCGGTCGGCGGGCTGGCATGGGCGCTCGCGGCGTTCGCGTTCGGCCTGCACCTCTCCGGTGTGCGCGCGGCGCTGCCGCTGCTCGTCGCCGCGTCGGGCCTCGTGCTGGTCGTCGGCGTGCTGCAGGAGACCTATCGACTCGCATTCCGCGACGAGCTCACGCGCCTGCCGAGCCGGCGCGCGCTCAACGAGCGCCTCAAGGCGGTCGCGCGGCGCTACGCGATCGCGATGGTCGACGTCGACAATTTCAAGAGCTTCAACGACGCCTACGGGCACGACGTCGGCGACCAGGTGCTGCGGATGGTCGCCGCGCGGCTCGCGCGCGTGGGCGGCGGCGGCGAGGCGTATCGCTACGGCGGCGAAGAATTCACCGTGCTGTTTTCCGGAAAGTCAGTGGACGATGCCCTGCCGCACCTCAAGGCCCTGCGCGCGAACATCGAGGAATACCGTATGGCGATTCGTGCGCCCGACCGCCCCCGGCGCACACGTGCCGGCAAGCGCCGCAGATCCCCGGCCTCCACCGGGCGCACGGTGTCGGTCACTGTGAGCATCGGCGTCGCCGAGCGCAGCGACCACAACGATTACGCGGAGGCGGTGATCAAGGCGGCGGACAAGGCGCTCTATCGCGCCAAGCGCGGGGGCAGGAATCGGGTCGCGACTTGAGCGCGGCTCATTCGCAGACGAACTCGACGACGGAGGCTTCCGGATCGCTCGTCCTGTGCCCAAGCGCGATGTGGCCGCGCAGGCGCAGGATCAGCTCCTCGCGGCGCAGGCCCATCTCGCTTTCGCCGACGATCGCGACGAACGTGCCATTCGAGCTGTGATCGACCAGGACAAACTTGTCGCGGCGGCGCTCGATCTTCGCGTGCTGCCGGGATGCCTTGCGATCGTCGAGCACGATGTCGCAGGCCGCGTCGCGCCCGAGCGTCACCGCCCCCGCGCCGCTGCCGTCGAACCACAGCTCGCGCCCGCCGAACGCGAGCCGCAAGCGCGGCACCCGCTCCTCCGTGAGCCGGGTGCCCAGCATGGTCAGCTCCTCCGAATCCTGCCAGACGAGCTCGTGAATCTCGACCGGCTCGCGCTTGCCTTTCACCGCGACACGGTCGAGCATCCGCGTCTTCTCCTGCAGCGCAGCCTCGAGGCGCGCGATCACGTCCTGCGTGGCGATGATCTGGCCGACCTTCGCAACGCCGGCCACGCGCGCCGCGACGTTCACCGCGTCGCCGTAGAAGTCGCCGCCGCTCTCGATCGTCGAACCGTAGTGGCAGCCGACGTGGATCGCGAGGGTCGGACCGCCCAGCGCGTGCTGCTCGTACACCCGCATGTGCATCGCGCGGGCGGCCTGCAGGGCCGGCGTGGCGTCGTCGAACGCGCACATCAGGCCGTCGCCGGTGGACTTGACCACCTGCCCGCCGAGCTCCTCGGTGACGCGCTGGAGGAGCCGCAGACAGGTTTCGACCCGCGCGAGCGCCTGTGCGTCCCCGAGCTGCTCGTACAGCTGCGTGCTGCCGCTGATGTCCACGAACAGGATCGCGCGGTGTTTCGGATCGGTGGTCATGGCAGCCGGAGGGATCAGTGTGGCAGCGCGCCGATCGGGTGCCGCTCCCTGCCAGCGCGCCGCGCGGGTATGGAATGCGGAGCGCGGTCGATTGGCAGGCGCGCGGTCGATGGGTCCACGAACAGGATGGCGCGGTGCTTCGGGTCGGGGGTCATGACGGGGACATGTACGGATGCCCAGCAGGGCGCGTACCAGTATATGCGACCACACGCGGCCGCCCATTGTCGGGAACCTGCCGTTCGGCCTAGTCGCGGGGCCGATTGACGGGTCCCCGGGCCCCGCCTAGTATCGATGAGCTATCCGCCGCTCGGGCGCCGATGGCGACAAGCAGCCGGATACGGTGCACATCCAGGAGAGGGGAGCGCGTGCGCGCTTTGGGCGCTTTGACGTTGTGGCTCGCCGCCGCGTGCCTCGCGGCGCCGCTCGGCGTCGCTGCCGCGGAGCTGCCGGCGACCGTCACGCTGCTCGAAGGTCCGGCGGCGGTACTGCGCGGCACGACCCGCTACGCGCTCGCCGAGGGCGTGCGCCTGCAGTCGGGGGACATCGTCGAGATGGGCGACAAGGGCGTCGCGCAGATCGAGTTCGTCGACGGTTTGATCCTCAGCCTCGGCCCCGGTGCGCGTCTCTACGCCGCGGCGCTCGTGTCGCGTGCCGCCAAGACCGGCGGGATTTCCGAGCTCTACCTGATGCGCGGCTGGACCAAGTTCGTGAACGGCAAGGCCGCGGCGCCGTTCCGGCTGTCCACCCCCGTCTTCGGCATCGCGACCGCAGAGGTGATCGGCGTCGTGCAGGTCGGCGATGCGGAGGGTGCGATGTTTGTCGAGACCGGGGAGGCGCGCATTGCCGAAGGGTTCGTCAAGGCGGTGCCGAGCAGCCCGATCCGCCTGCGGAGTGGCGAGTTCTACACACGCAAATCCGAGCAGCGGGGTTCAATCCAGCCTCGGCCGTCGAGCGCTTTCGTGAGCGCGATGCCGCGGCCCTACATGGACAACCTGCCGGCGCGCGCCGCCAAGTGGAAAGACCGGGAGATCCAGCCGCGGCTGCTCGGCGCGCTCGCGTACGGCGACGTCGAAATGTGGCTGAAGGCGCCGCCCGAGATCCGCAAGGTCCTGATGCGCCCGTTCATCCCCAAGGCCCACCAGGACGTGGCGTTCCGCTCGGCGCTGATCGCGAACCTCAAGTTCCACATCGAGTGGGACCCTATACTGTTCCCCGAGAAGTACAAGCCGAAGCCGCCGCCCGAGCCGCCGACGGTCGAGGTCCAGCCCGCCGGGAAGGCGGGCCCGTCGCAATGAACGGATGAATCCAGGAGGCAGCAATGAGACTGATCTTGAAGTTCAACCTCGTGTTCCTCATCGTGTTCCTGCTCGGACTCGGCGCGGCGGGCTACGTCTCGCACGAGCTGCTGCAGAAGAACGCGCGCGAGGAGATCCTGCAGAACGCGCGCCTGCTGATGGAGACGTCGCTCTCCACGCGCGCCTACACCTCGGGGCAAGTCGGTCCGCTGCTCCAGACACAGTTGAAGTACACCTTTCTGCCGCAGTCGATACCGTCGTACTCGGCGACCGAGGTGCTGAACGGCCTGCGCAAGAAGTTTCCCGAGTACAGCTACAAGGAGGCGGCGCTCAACCCGACCAATCCGCGCGACCGCGCGGTCGAGTGGGAGAGCGACATCATCAACCAGTTTCGCGCCAACCCCGAGCGGGGCGAGATCATGGGCGAGCGCGACACCCCGACCGGCCGCACGCTGTATGTCGCGCGTCCGTTCCAGATCAAGGATCCCGCGTGCCTCGTCTGCCACAGCACCGTGGAGGCGGCGCCGAAGACGATGGTGGACCGCTACGGGCCGGCGAACGGATTCGGGTGGCAGCTGAACGAGGTCATCGGCGCGCAAGTGGTGGTCGTGCCGACCGCGGTGCCCGTAGAGCGCGCCAACGCCGCGTTCAAGACCTTCATGACCTCGCTGACGGCGGTGTTCGTGGTGATCGGCGTCGCGCTCAACCTCATGCTGCTCGCGATGGTGATCCGGCCGGTGACCCGGCTCTCGAAGCTCGCCGACGAGGTGAGCCTGGGCAACATGGACGTGCCCGACTTCCAGGTGCGCGCGAAGGACGAGATCGGCACGCTCGCCGATTCCTTCAATCGCATGAAGAAGAGCCTCGTCCAGGCGATGAAGATGCTCGAGGAGTAGGGCGCACCGACCCCCCCGGACTGCGCTGATCGATGGCAACCCTCGACAAGCTCGGCAAGTACGACGTCACCGAGGTGCTCGGAAAGGGCGCCATGGGGGTGGTCTACCGCGCGTTCGACCCGAACATCCGCCGCACGGTCGCGCTCAAGACGATCCGCAAGGAGCTGATCGACGACGACGATCGCGCCGCCACGATGCTGGCGCGCTTCAAGAACGAGGCGCAGGCCGCGGGCCGCCTCTCGCATCCGGGCATCGTGTCGGTCTACGAGTACGGCGAGGAAGGCGACCTCGCCTACATCGCGATGGAATACGTGCAGGGCAATCCCCTGCGCGAGTATTTCAACCGCGGCACGCGGTTCGAGGACCGCGACGCGGTCAGCATCATGGCGCAGCTCCTCGACGCGCTGGCCTACGCGCACGAGCAGGGCGTTTATCACCGCGACGTCAAGCCGGCGAACCTCATCGTGATGACCAACGGCCGGCTCAAGGTGGCCGACTTCGGCATCGCGCGCATCGACTCCTCGAACCTGACCCAGATCGGCGCGATCATGGGCACGCCGGGCTACATGGCGCCGGAGCAGTACGCCGGTTCGGACGTGGACTGGCGCGCCGACGTGTTCTCCGCCGGCGTGGTGTTCTACCAGCTCCTCACGGGCGTCAAGCCGTTCGCGGGCAGCGCGGAGTCGATCGCCTACAAGGTGTGCTACGAGACGCCGCCGACACCCTCGGAGGTCGACCCGGAGCGGATCCAGGCGAAGTACGACGCCGTTGTGATGCGCGCGATCGCGAAGAAACCCGAGGCGCGCTTCGCCACCGCGCAGGCGTTCCGCACCGCGCTCCTGACTGCGTACGCCGCCCCGGTGAGCCCGACGGTGTCCGAGGAAACCGTCATCACCGAGATCATTCCGACCACCATCAGGATCGAGCCCACGAGCCCCTCGGGCCACTCGGGGCAGTCGGGGCAGTCGGGGCAGTCGGGCCAATCGAGGCCCTCGAAGTCGCACGGCAGCGGCGGCTCGTCGCCGACCCCCGCGCGCACCACGCAGCCGCCGCCGGGCTGGGACTCGAGCGTCCTCAAGGCGGTGGAGGGTCACCTCGCACGCTTTGTCGGCCCGGTGGCGAAAGTGATGATCAAGCGCGCCGGACTGCAGACGACCGAGCTCGATGCGCTGTACGGCATCCTGGCGGAGAACCTGGCGAACGACGGGGAGCGCAAGCAGTTCCTCGCCACGCGCGCACAGGTGAGCGGCGCACCGGCGCCGAAAGGGCAGCCGGGTGCGCGAACCGGAACGGTCGAGGCGAGCACGCTGCTCGCCGCGCGGCTCGCGGGCGCGCAGCTCACGCCGGAGATGGTGGCCGCGGCGACGAGCAAGCTGACGGCCCGCCTCGGACCGATCGCCAAAGTGGTGGTGAGGAAAGCGGCGCTGCAGGCGACGACCGCACAGCAGTTCTACACGCTGATCGCCGAGAGCCTCCCGACGGAGCCCGAGCGCGTCAGGTTTTTGGAAGAGCTCGGGAAGTCCTGAGCAGCACCTCGATCTCCTCCGCCCGCTCGGGCGTGAGGCCGCCCTTCTCCAGCGCGATCGGGATCACCCGCTCCGCCATCTCGCGGTAGAACGCGAGGGTGCGCTCGTCGAGCGCGCCGAATGCGGCGACGTGTCGCGCCACGGTGCCAGCGTCGCCGCGCGCGAGCGGCCCGGCGAGGCCGCGAACCGTGCCGTCGCGCGCCACCGCGTCGAGCGTGCCGCGGGCGAGCGGCACCAGTGCGGCGAGGGCATCCGCCTCGCTCATCCCGAAGCCCTTCCAGATGCGCACCGCCTCGTGCAGCAGCGCGGTGATGAACGGCGCGGCGAAGCTCCCGGCGCCGTGGTAGAGGGCGCGGGCGCCTGCGGGGAGCCGTATGGGCCGCATCCCGAGCGCCTGCGCGAGCGCATCGAGGCGAGCCGCTAGCGGCTCTTGGGCCTCGATCGCAACGACGCAGCCCGGGAGCCCGGCCAGCGCGACGTCCGGATCGGCAAAGTTCTGCAGCGGATGAAAACCGCCGATCAGCGCCCCTCGTCCCGCCGCCGGCGCGAGCACTTCGATTTCCGCCGCGCCGCTCGCGTGCACCACGCCGACGCCCGCGCGCCACGTGGCCGCGGTCACGACCTGCCCGATCGCATCGTCGGGTACGGTGAGGAAAACCAGATCGGCGCGGTCCACCGCCTCCTGCGGCGCGCGCACGGCGCGGCAGCCGGGAATCGCCGCGGCGAGCGCGCCCGCGGATGCCGCGTTGCGGCTCGCCACCGCGACGACCGGATAGCCCGACCGCGCGAAGCCGCGCGCGAGCGCACCCGCGACGCGCCCCGCGCCCACGAACGCCAGGCGCGGACGCTCCGGGAAGGCGGTGGTCGCGCGCTTGATCATCGGCGGGAGGAAATTCGGGAGGCCCTGGAAAGCACACGGCCGGCGCCGCGCTAGCGGGGCCGGCCGTGCGGGAAAGGGACGGTTACTTCAGGTGCTTGCTGACCAGCTTGGTCATCTCGAACATCGACACCTGCTTCTTGCCGCCGAAGACCTCGCGGAGCTTCTCGTCCGCGTTGATCATCCGCCTGTTGATCGCGTCCTGCAGCTTGTTCTTCTTGATGTAGCCCCAGATCCTCTTGGTGATCTCGGTGCGCGCCTGCGCGATCGGCCCCACGACTGCCGCAAGCGCGGCGCTCGGGGTCATCGGCTTCATGAACGCGGGATTCGGCTTGCGCTTCGCCCCGGACTTCTTCTTCGCCGGGCGGCGTGCCGCAACCTTCTTGCCGGATTTCTTCGCAGACTTCTTCGCAGCCTTCTTCTTCGTCGCCATCTTTGACACCTCCACTAAGCGTGTGTTGTGGTCCTGCACCTTATGCTTGTCGCTCTATGAAGAGCGACGCGGCGACGAGAGGATGCCGAAGTGAGCGCGGGAGCGCAAGCGTTTTTTCGCTCTGAAACCCGCTCTTCCCCTCTGTAACGCGACCCGGCGCCGCGCGTGCGCGCACCGCGCGGACGTTATGTCGTCGTCCTGCGCATCCCGCGCGCCCGGCGTGTAAGCTCGCGCTCACCGCGTGCGCACCCTCGGGATGTGCCCGAGCGGGGCGTGAAAGAGAGGACCGGAAATGAAGAAAAGTGTCGGCGGAATCAGAGGTTTCGCGCGCGCTGCGGCGCGCGTCGTCGTCGTGGCCGGCGCGCTCCTGGCGGGCGGCGCGGCGGCGCAGAGCACCGCGAAGGCGACATTCGCCGGCGGCTGCTTCTGGTGCATGGAGCCCCCCTACGACAAGCTGCCGGGCGTGCTCTCCACCACGTCGGGCTACATGGGCGGCAAGAAGCGCTCCCCGACCTACGAGGAGGTTTCCACCGGCACCACCGGTCACACCGAGGTGGTCCAGGTCGTCTACGACCCGGCGAAGGTGCGCTACGAGAAACTGCTCGAGGTGTTCTGGCGGAACATCGACCCGACGGTCCGCGATCAGCAGTTCTGCGACGTGGGGTCGCAGTACCGGACCGCGATCTTCTATCACGACGACGAGCAGAAGCGCCTCGCCGAGGCCTCGAAGGCGGCGCTCGAGAAGTCGAAGCCGTTCAAGGCGCCGATCGTGACGCCGGTGCAGGCGGCGGGCGAGTTCTGGCCGGCGGAGGACTACCACCAGGACTACTACAAGAAGAATCCGGTGCGCTACAAGTATTACCGGACCGGCTGCGGGCGCGACGACCGGCTAAAGCAGCTCTGGGGAAAGGCCGGCGACTGATCCTTCGTTGAGCCTCGGGGCGCGCCCGCATTGCGCGGACGGCTGAGCGAGTTCGACCGCAACCTCCGGATGGCGGCGCGTCGCGCACCACCCTAGACTGCACGCCATGAACCCCGCAGCCAACGAACCGCGCCGCACCGATTCCCCCCTCGATGCAGCGCGCTGGCGCGCGATCAGCGCCCGCGACGCCGCCGCCGACGGCGCCTTCTTCTACGCCGTCACCACCACCGGCGTGTACTGTCGCCCGACCTGTCCGTCGCGCCGTCCCCGCCCGGAGCACGTGCGCTGGTTCGACACCGTCGACGCGGCCGAGCGCGCCGGATTCCGGCCGTGCCGGCGCTGTCATCCGGAGCGCACCCTGTCACCGGCCGACGACCGGCGCGACCGCGTGCTCGCCGCGTGCCGGACGATCGAGCATGCGGAGTCAGCGCCCACGCTCGCCACGCTTGCGCGCGATGCCGGACTGAGCCGGTTCCACTTCCAGCGCCTCTTCAAGCGTGTCGTCGGCGTGACACCGCGCGAATACCACGTGGCGCAGCAGCGCAAGCGCCTGCAGGGCGCGCTCGGCAACGGAACCACGGTCGATGCGGCGCTCTACGAGGCCGGGTACGGCAGCCCGAGCCGCGTCTACGAGCGCGCCGACCGCCTGCTCGGGATGTCGCCGGGCGCATACCGCAATGGCGCGCCAGGCGCGGTGATCCGTTGCGCCTATGCGCGCACCGCGCTCGGCTGGCTCGCCGTCGCCGCGACCGTGCGCGGCATCTGCGCGATCGAGCTCGGCGCGACCCGCACGGAGCTCGCCGAGCGCATCGGCCGGCGCTTCGGCCGCGCGACGCTCGTCGGTGCCGATCCGGAGCTCGACGCATGGCTCGCCGAGGTCGCGGCGTTCGTCGCGGCTCCGGCGGGGCGTCTCGACCTGCCGCTGGACGTCCGCGGCACGGCGTTCCAGCAGCGCGTCTGGCGCGCGCTGCAGGCGATTCCGTCGGGTGCCACGCTCTCGTACGGCGAGCTCGCGCGCCGCGTCGGGGTGCCGCGCGGGGCGCGCGCCGTGGCACGCGCGGTGGCGACGAACCCGCTGGCCCTCGCGATTCCCTGTCACCGCGTCGTCGCGGTCGACGGCGGGATCGGCGGCTACCGGTGGGGCGTCGAGCGCAAGCGCAAGCTCCTCGCCCGCGAGCGGGCCGCGAAGTAGGGCCAGGCGTTGCGCCCGGCCGATCTCGCGCGCCTCGTCGCGCTCGCGGCGATATGGGGCGCTTCCTTCCTCTTCATGCGGGTCGCGGTGGTCTCGCTCGGGCCCGTCGGCACCGCCGAGAGCCGCCTCGTGCTCGCCGGCGCGACCATCGCGCTCGTCCTCGTCCTCAGCGGCAAGCGCCTCGACCTCGCCCGCCACTGGCGCCACTTTGCGATCGTCGGCATCCTCAACTCCGCCGCGCCGTTCGTCCTCTTCGCGTGGAGCGCACAGCACCTGCCCGCGTCCTATCTGGTTGTGGTGAACGCAACCGCCCCGCTCTTCGGCGCAATCGTCGCCGCGGCCTGGTTCGGCGAGCGGATCACCGCCCGCAAGGCGCTCGGCCTCGCCGCGGGCCTCGCGGGCGTCGCGATCCTGGTCGGGCTCGGTCCGATCGCCGCGACCCCGACCACCGTCGCGGCCGCGCTGGCCGGCCTCACCGCGGCGCTGTCCTACGCGCTCGCGAGCGCTTACGTTAAGCGCCGCTCGTACGCGGTCGACTCGACGGGGCTCGCGGGGGGCAGCAACGTCGCGGCCGCGGCAGTGCTCCTCCCGTTCGCGCTCGCCGCGCCGCCGGCGGGTCTGCCGACCGCGGAGGCGGCCTGGGCAGCGGTCGTGCTCGGCGTGGTCTGCACCGGAGTGGCTTACCTCCTCTACTTCCGGCTGATCAACGACGTCGGACCCGCGCGCGCGCTCACCGTCACCTTTCTCATCCCGGTGTTCGGAATGCTCTGGGGCGCGCTTTTCCTGGGCGAAGCGATCACCGCGACCATGGTTGGCGGCGGCGCGCTCGTTCTGGTCGGAACCGGACTGATTCTCGGGGGCGGCGTGCCGCGATCTGCGCCGACACGGGAATCGGCGCGCGCCTCGGGTCGATGACGGGTCGCGCTACCGCGCCGAGTCGAGCCAGGCCACGAGCCCGTCGGCGTTCAGGTCCACGTCCTGACCGTAGGCGGCCATCACCTGCGCCTCGTTGAACGGCGCGCCGTAGCGGCGCACCTCATCGAGCAGCAGCGCTTTCACGCCGGCCCACAGCCTCTCGCGGCGCGCGGGACCCGCGTCCTTCTCGCGCAGCCCCAGCGCAGCGAGCGCGTCCACCTGCCGGTGGAGCGTCGCGAGGCGCGCCTCCAGGTCGTCGACCTGCCCGTAGTGCGTCACATAGACCGCCCCGCGCGCGAGGCCGGCAATGAGGTCGAGGGAGCGGTGATACGGCGCTGGATCGAACTGCGTCGGGCTCGAGGTCGCGAACGCGAACCGCCGGCCGTGCCAGTCGAGCTCGGGGTACGACAGCCCGAACGTGTCGCCGGCGAACACGTGCCCGGATGCCGAGTCGTGAATGGCGACGTGATGCCGCGCGTGCCCGAACGTTTCGTGAAAGGTCAGCGCCCGACCGTTCAGGCGGATCGACGCCCCGTCGGGCGTCTCGAGAATGCGCGCCGCCGGCACGGGCAGGATATCGCCGTACAGGCGGCGTGTCTCGGCCTCGCCGTAGACCCCGATCGTGCCCGCGACGAGTCGCGTCGGGTCGGCCATGTGGCGCGCCCCGCGCAGATGCACGGTGAGCGTTGCGTTCGGCAGCTTCTGCATGAGCAGGCCCGACCCGCCCGCGTGGTCGAGGTGGATGTGCGTGAGGATTACGTAGTCCACCTGCGCGGGACGGATGCCCTTCGCGGCCAGCGCGTCCAGGATCAGCGGCACCGACGAGTTGGTGCCCGGATCGACGAGCGCAGCGCGATCGCCTTCCACGATCGCGTGGACCGCCATCAGCTGCGGCCGCAGATAGGCGCCGTCGATGGCGCTGATGCCGTGCCCGTAGTCGATCACGCTGCCCATGGTGCGGCTGATTCTAGCGCCCCGCACGGTAGAATCCATCTCGATCATGGACATCGCCAGCCTGCGCCGGGAGTACAGCCGCGAGAGCCTCGACGAGGCCGACGTCGACCGCGACCCGATCGCGCAGTTCGGCCGGTGGTTCGACGAGGCGCTGAAGAGCGAGCTGCGCGAGCCGACCGCGATGGCCGTCTCTACCGTGGGCGCCGACGGGCGGCCGTCGTCGCGCATGGTGCTGCTGAAGGGCTTCGATGCGCGCGGCTTCGTGTTCTTCACCAACTACGAAAGCCGCAAGGGCCGCGAGCTCGCCGCCAACCCGCACGCATCCCTGCTGTTCTTCTGGGCGGAGCTCGAGCGCCAGGTCCGCATCGACGGCGCGATCGAGAAAGCCCCCGCAACCGAGTCGGACGAGTATTACGCGACGCGCCCGCTCGGCGCGCGCATCGGCGCATGGGCCTCACCGCAAAGCGCGCCGCTCGGCAAGGGCGCGCTGATGGCGCGCGTCGCCGAGATGGCGCTGCGCCACGGCATCAGCCCCTCGCGCCCGCCGCATTGGGGCGGGTACCGTCTCGTGCCCGACGCATTCGAGTTCTGGCAGGGCCGCCCCTCGCGCCTGCACGACCGCATCGGCTACCGCAAGGACGGCGCGGGCTGGATCATCGAGCGGCTGGCACCTTAGGCCGCCTGCGGCGGTGCGCAGCGACCCGCCTCCCGCCGCCGCCGGCGCCGCGCGCTTCGGCGCGTTGCCCGGCTCGGTCTGGGCGCTCGGCGTCGTGTCGCTGCTCATGGACGCCTCGTCGGAGCTGATCCACGCGTTGCTGCCGGTCTTCGCG
>Ga0209706_10001909_pt1 | contig 11770 bp, 10 predicted proteins | sample PPLLaktember2015_6_FD_187263 | JGI IMG/M metagenome (GOLD analysis project Ga0209706, IMG submission 187263) | Freshwater sediment microbial communities from Prairie Pothole Lake near Jamestown, North Dakota, USA - PPLs Lake P8 Core (1) Depth... | ecosystem: Environmental > Aquatic > Freshwater...
CGATCGCGTCGTCGGCGACCTGCCGGAGCGCCGGATGCGTCGCCGGCCGGCCGTCTCCGATGAGGACCGTCTCCGGCCACGTCCGGCCGAGGTCCGAGCTCTTCCGGATCCGGATATCCCCGGGCCGGCCGCCCGTCCATTGCTCGGCGGCAGAGAAGATCGTCCAGGTCCCGTCGCTCGAGCGGCTGATGCCGGCCGAGGGGTTCTTTTCAGGCTCGGGCGAGACGAAAACGGGGTACGCGCCCGCCACCGCGAGGACGGGCTTGACGTTCCCGGTGGGTCCGTCGGGCCGGTCCGAGGGAAGGGCAGCGCCTGTCTTCGATGCGGTGGCGGGATCGCCGGCCGCATCCGAGGGGAACAACCGGCCAAAGACCCGGGCGGCGCTCTCGAGATCGCCGATCGCCCGGAAGTGTATCAATCTCTGGGCCAGTCGACTGAGGCCGGCTTCATCGCCGCGGGGATCGGCCTCTCTGGCCGCCTTGACTTGCGCCGCGTCCTTCAAAGCCCGGCGGGACACCTCCTGTGTTCGTCCCGTGGTCTGGAAGAGCGCGAATCCCGCCAGGACCAGGATCGGAAGGAATGCCCTTTGCCTGAAAGAACGTTCCCTCATGGTCCTCGCTCCTTATGTGTTCTTCTGCTGTTCCCGAGCCCGCTCTCCCGGGAGCGACCTTGAAGCCTGCCGGGGGAAGTCCCGGCCCGGAGGCATCAAATCATACCACACGCGCGACGTCTGTCAATTCGTCCATCTTCGCCAGGCGGGGGGTGGCTAGAAGAGGGCCAGCGAATATTCCCGGAGACGGGCCTGGCGGCGTCGGGCGTCCGGCATGCGGCGCTCGAGCTCGGTCCAGAAGGCCCGGCCGTGGCCCCTGACGCGGGTATGGACGAGCTCGTGGAGGATGACATAGTCGGCCAGGTCGGGCGGCACGACCGTCAGGAAGGCGTTGAGCTGGATGCGGCCGGCCCGGGAGGCGCTGCCCCAGAGGGTCCCCTGGCCGCGGACGCTCAGGCGCCCCGGCGTGAAGCCGTGCTCTCGGGCCAGGGCGTCCATGCGCTCAGCCAGGACGGCCCGGGCGGCGAGGCGGTCGAGGCTTCGGGCCGCGGCGACCGCCTCGCGGCAGCGGCTGCGCGCCCGCTCGAGCCGGGCCAGCGTGCGCCGCATCCAGGCGAGCTTGGACAAGGCGACGCGGTGGGCCTCGTCGAAGGACACGCGCCAAGGGACGGCGACCCGCACCCCGCGCGCGCCCCGCACCGTCAGCGAGATGTGGCGGGCCCGCCGGCTCTTCTCGAACAGGACGGGCCCGACGCCGTCCAGGACGACCGTCCGTGACGGCCGCCCCCTGACGGTCCTCTCCTGAAGCAGCGCGCCTGTCTCAGTCCTCGAAATCGAACCGTCTCCGGGCCGCCTTGTTGTTGATCGTGTTGGCATCGAGGGCCCACATGCCGCGGCCGTGGGTGGCGATGACGATGATGTTGTCCCGGGGATGGATGATCAGGTCGTGGGCGTAGACGGTCGGGAGGTTCCCGCCGAGGGCCATCCAGGTCTTGCCGCCGTCGGTCGTGACATAGACGCCCATGTCGGTCCCAACGTAGAGGATGTTCTCGTTGACAGGGTCCTCGCGGATGACGTTGACCGGCCCGACCGGGATGCCCTTGGCGATGCCCGTCCAGGTCTTGCCGAAGTCGGTGGATCTCCAGACATAGGGCGTGAAGTCGTCGTCGCGCTTGCCGTTCTGGGTGAGATAGACGGTGCCGAGCTTGAAGGCCGAGGCCACGACCCTCGACATCCACTTGCCCGGGGCCAGCCCGGCCGTGATCTCGGCCCAGGCCTTGCCCCCGTCCTTGGTCACCCAGAGCCGGCCGTCGTCTGTTCCGGCGTAAATGAGGCCGTACTTGACGGGCGATTCGGAGATCGTGAAGAGCGTCTGGTAACGGATATCTCCGCGCGTCGCCGGGTCGTTGGTCGTCAGGTCGGGGCTGATGCGCTCCCACGTGTCGCCCCGGTCGAGGGAGCGGAAGACGTACTGCATGCCGTGATAGAGGATGTTCGGGTTGTGCGGCGAGAGGATGAACGGGGCCAGCCACTGGCCCCGGAGGGCGGGTTCGTTCTCGTACAGAACAGGCAGGAGCTCCTTCGTATACGGATAGCCCGGGTATCGGCCGGGCTTGTCATACTCGGCCCGGGAGATCGTGCCGTAGAAGCCGGCCGAATAGACGATGTCGGGGTTGGTCGGGTCGATGGCGTGGTTCGAGCCCTCGCCGCCGGGGGCGTTCTCGAAGTCCTGGGCGGGGATCTTGTCGCGGCCGGCGCCAAGGTCGACCTTGCCGCGGAAGCTGCCGTGGTCCTGCATCGAGCCGTAGACCTTGAACGGTGTCGCCATGTCGTAGTTGAGGTTGAAGAACTGGCAGACGTTGATCTCCTTCTGGAAATAGCGCCAGCTCTGGCCCTTGTCGTAGGACACGGCCACCCCTTGGTCGAACCCTCTGAGGAGATAATTGGAATTGGCCGGGTCGATCCACAGGGCGTGGTTGTCTCCCCCGGGGGCGCGACGGAAGGTCGTATAGGACTTGCCGCCGTCGGTCGAGACGCTGAAGGGCACGCCCAGGATATAGGACGTGTTCGGGTCGTTCGGATCGACGCGGATCTGGCCGAAGACCCAGCCGTACGTCCCGGAGTGTCGCTCCATGAAGGTCTTCTGCTGCGGCGTCAGGCCGCTCACCTGGGTCCAGGTCGCGCCGGCGTCGTCGGACCGGTAGACCGTGGCCCCCTTGATGAAGCCGGAGGAGGGGACGCCGTACGAGTCGGTGATCTCCTGTGGCGTCGGCTCGCGGGAGACCTCGTAGTTGTCGACGAGGGCGTAGAGCGTGTCGGGGCTTGTCAGGCAAAGGTCGAGGCCGATGCGGCCGCGCCAGCGGGCGTCCGGGAGCCCCGTATTGACGGGCGCCCAGTTCTTGCCTCCGTCGGTCGTCTTGAAGATGCCGCTGCCGGCGGAGGAGGCGTCGTTGCGCGGGTCGTTCCATTTCTTGCGGGTCCGCTGCCACATCGCGGCATAGAGGGTATCGCTCGAACGCGGGTCCATGACCAGGTCGTAGGCGCCGGTTTCGTCATTGACGAAGAGGACCTTAGCCCAGGTCTTGCCGCCGTCCAGGGTCTTGAAGACGCCGCGCTCGGCGTTCTTCGTCCACTCGTGCCCGCCGGCCGCGACGTAGACGACGTCGGGGTCCGTCGGGTGGATGACGATGCGGGAGATCGTGTTCGTGTCGCCGAGGCCCCTATGGGCCCAGGTCTTGCCGCCGTCGGCCGATCTGAAGAGGCCGACCCCCGCCTGGGAGCTGCGGAAGATGTTGTGCTCTCCGGTCCCGACCCAGACGACGTTCTGGTCGGACGGCGCGAGGGCGATGTCGCCGATGGCCGCCGTCACCATGTTCTCGAAGACCGGCGTCCAGGTCGTGCCCTCGTTCTCCGTCTTCCAGACCCCCCCGGAGGCCGAGGCGGCGTAGACCGTGTAGCTGCTGCCCTTGGGCGCGACGACGGCCACGTCGGTGACCCGGCCGCTGATGTTCGTCGGGCCGATGAACTGCCACTTGAGGTCCTTGAACTTCGAGGCCGCCTGCATGGCCTTATAGTCCTCGAAACCTTTGAGTCGGAGCTCGGGGGCGGTCGACTGAAGGACCTTGGGCTTGGCCGCCTTCGTCTGGCCGAAGGGAAGAGCGGCCAGGACGAGGACTGCCGCCGCGACGGCCCATGCGGACTTCCGGAGGGGGGACCTGCGGGAAGGGGACATCGGACACCTCCATGCGGGGATCGCGAAGCCTCACTATAATGAAAACCTTCGCGGGCTGTCAACGCAAGTCGCGATCCTCCCGTCGGTCGCGCGTTCTCAGGCGCGGCCGCAGGATGCGTCTCATGGGACTCTCGGCCCAAGATAGCAGGATGCCGGCGGGAATGGGCGCCTGTCCCTGTACGAGACCTCGCCCCGCCGATGTGTTCGGGGCGAAGCCGCCCCATGATATAATGGACGGAAATGCGTGTGAGTAAAGCCCGCCCGGAGGACGTCCCGGCCGCCGTCGATCTGGCCCGGACGCTGGGGCTCGACTATCCCGGCCTGGAGGCCGATCCGCTCTGGGTGGCCGAGGCGGAGGGGCGGATCGCCGGCCTTGTCGCCCTCAAGAGGCATCCCGACTGCTTCGAGCTCTGCGCGCTCGGGGTCGATCCTGGCTCCCGCGGGAAAGGCGTTGCCAGGGCCCTCGTGGAGGCCCTGATGAACGAGGCGCCTGGCGACGTCTATCTGGCGACCATCATCCCCGATTTCTTCGCGAGTTGCGGCTTCCATTCTATTAAAGAAGATGTCCCGGCGACCTTCCCTGCCAGGCGCGAGACGGCCTGGTGCGAGGGCTGTCCCCGGGAGCGCTGCACGGTGATGCTGGGGAAGAAGCCTTGAGACCGCCGGCCTTTCCCGATCTCAAGCCCGTCGGCCTCGAGGACCAGCCCGTTTTTGCGGAGTACCTCGACCGCGAACCCTCCGAGGTGTGCGAGCTCAACTTCGCCAACATCTTTATCTGGAAGGACTCCGAGCACCCGCGCTGGACGATCCTCAACGGCAGCCTCTGCGTCCTGGTCGAGCCCGATTTCGAGGACCCGTATTTCCTGCCGCCTGTCGGCGGCGAGCGCGTCCCCGAGACGATCGCGGCCTGCCTGGCGCGCGCGCCCCGATTGTCCCGCGTTCCCGAGGCGTTCGTCCGGCGGTTCGGCGCAGGCTTCCGCGCGGAGGAGGATCCGAACAACTTCGACTATCTCTATCGCGTCGAGGACCTGGCCGAGCTCAAAGGCAAGCGCTATGACGGCAAGCGCAACAGGATCAGGAAATTCGAATCGACGTTCGTCCACGAATACCACACCCTGATGCGGGCCGACGTTCCCGGCTGCGTCCGGCTGCTCGAGGACTGGTTCGAGGTCAAGATCAACGGCGATCCGTGCATGCGGGGCGAGAAGAAGGCCATCGTCCAGGCCCTGGCCTCGTTCGAGCGCCTCGGCCTCAAGGGCGGCGTCGTCAAGGTCGGCGGCCGGGTCGAGGCCTTCACAGTGGGAGGGCGCCTCGCTCCCGACATGGCCGTCATCCCCATCGAGATCGCCAACCCCGGTCTCGTCGGATTGGCGCAATGGATCAACCGCGAGTTCGTCCGACGGGAGTGGTCGGGGTACCGGCTCGTGAACCGCGAGCAGGATATGGGCCTCGAGGGCCTGCGGCAGGCGAAGCTTTCGTACCAGCCGGCCGGGCTGGTCAAGAAATACAACCTCTCCGGACGGCCCTGAGCCCGCCGGTCAGAGGGTCACGACCTCACCCAGGGCGAAATGGCCCTTCTCGTCCCGCTTGACCCGGCCCGCTGGGACGTCGGGGTCGTGGCCGAAGACGAGGATCCAGCTTTCCGCGACAGCCCGGCCCAGGAGCGCGGCTTTTTCTTCGAGCAGGTTCTCCGCGGAGATGTCATAGCCCATCAAGTAGGGGAGGGGAAGATGGCGGGATGTCGGCACGATATCCGAAGGGAACGCCAGGGACGTGCCATCGCCCTTGACCTCGACCCATTGGTGTCCGCGCGTGTGGCCGTCACCGCGGTGGACCCAGAGACCCGGATAGATCTCCTGTGATCCCGAGGTGAGGACGAGCCGCGTCCGGGCCAGGAGCCCGACGTCCTCCGCGACGTAGCTGGCCCGCTCGCGGACGTTCGGGGCTTTGGCGGTCTCGTAGTTCGCCGCCTGGACGTAGACGCGGGCCCCCGGGTAGCGGAGGTCGACCGCGCTCTCGTCCCCCGGCCGCGCCCTGAAGATGCCCCGGGCGTGGTCGAAATGGAGATGGGTCAGGACGACGTCGGTGACGCTCGCCGGGTCGAGGCCGGGCCCGTCGCTCTCCGCGGGCCGGATGTCGTAGATGCGCCGCAGCTTGTCCGTCCAGCGGTCGCCCATCCCGGCGTCGACGAGGATGACCCGGTCCTCCGCCCGGATGACCAGGGAGCGGGCGGCGAGGAGGATGCGGTTGTCCTCGTCCGGCGAGCAGAGCTTCGACCAGATGGTCTTGGGGACGGTCCCGAACATGGAGCCGCCGTCGAGGCGGAAGAGGCCGTGGTTGTGAACCGTGATCTCAAAGGGTCCGAATCGCATGCTGGTCAGGTCCGCGACGAGTCTACCACGGGCGCCGGGGCCCGTCCAGGGCCGCGGGGCTTGTGCGGGCCCGGGGAATTGGCTATCCTAGTGTCGCGTCATAGATGATCATTCGGTCCATCCGGCGTTCATAGGAGCATTCATATGGCTGATCAACCCGCGACCATCAAACTTGGCCAGGTGGCCGAGGTCATCTCCCGGGAGTTCCCGGATGAGGACAGCATCACCTGCTACCTGGGCTCCAACGCCGCGACGCCGACGGCCGTCATCGAGCATCTGACGGCGGCCATAAAGGCGGGGGCGCCCCGGCTCCCGTTCATCCGTATGGCCCACATCCTCCTCCAGGGGCCGGTGCCCTACGTAGAGCGGGGGCTGCAGAACCGGATCATGACCTATTCCATCTTCTCCGCGGGAGATGTCCGCAAGGCAGCCAACGACGGCCGGGCCTACTACCTGCCGTGCACCCTGGCCAACCTCGACAGCCTCCTCGGCAAAGGCCGGCCCTTCGCCCCGGACCTGGCCATCTTCAAAGTCCGGCCGCACGAGGTGACCGGCGAATACAGCCTGGGGCTCTCCGTCGAAGCCATGCATACGGCCATCGACCAGGCCCGCTGCGTCATCGCCGAGCTCGATTTCAGCATGCCCTTCACCGAGGGCCAGTCCATCATCGATTCCCAGTCGATCGACTATATCATCGACGACGACGACGTCAAGCCCGTCTACGCCTTCCCGGGGCCCGACTTCGACGACCTTCCCCCCGAGGAGGCCCGGATCGGCGAGCTCGTCACCGAGCACTTCATCTACGACGGCGTGACGCTTCAGGCCGGCATCGGCCAGATCCCCGACGCCGTGGTCGGAACGATCAAGCGGTCCGGTTACAGGGACCTCGGCATCCAGACCGAGCTCTACGGCGACGGCCTGATGCTCCTCCAAAAAACGGGCATCGTCACGAACCGGAGGAAGAAGCAGCACAAAGGCTACAGCACGACGTCGCTGATCATGGGCTCCCAGGAGCTTTACGAGTTCGTCCATATGCGGTCCGGCGTGCAGATGCGGCCCTGCACGATCACCAACGCCGCCCACGTCATCCGCATGAACAGCCCGTTCATCTCCGTCAACACGGCCATGGGCGTCGACCTGTTCGGCAACGTCTGGGCCGACTACATCGACGCCCGCCGCTACTACAGCGGCGTCGGCGGCCAGCCGGATTTTGTCAGGGCGCTGAACGACCCCGCTCACGGCGTCCCGATCATCGCCCTCAAGAGCGTCACGGACAAGGGGGAATCCAAGATCGCCAAGGTCCACCCGCCGGGCGTGAGCCTGACGGCCTCGGCCTATGACCCCGTCGTCATCGTGACGGAATACGGGATCGCCGACCTCAGGGGGCTGACCGCCGGCGAGAAGGCTCTGGCCATCGCCAGCGTCGCCCACCCGAAGTTCCGGGACGCCTACCTCAAGGACCTTTACGAGGACCCGATGTTCACCAAGCCTCTCGGGTTCACGCTGGACAGAACCCCGCACGGCGTCAGGCCCTACACGGGGAAGATCCGGATCGCCTCTTAATGGGGTGCTGATCCTTTATGCGGACGCATCTAATATAAGTTAGGCATCTGAATAAGTGTCTTTGCATTCGACTACGCGAGTCCCGGTCGATGATTCCTACGCTGCACTCGTTGGGAAGGCGGTCTATGTATTTGCCTACTACGAATGGGCTCTAGTGTGGATTGTGGAGTTCTTACAGCCAGGCTTCGTAGGCCGATATAGCCGGGGGAGTTCTATGACCTCGGGTCAGGTGAAGGACTCATTGCAGGCCGTCATCCTCGACCCCGCCACGAGTTTTTCAAAGGTCTCAAGGAAGGACCTCGAGACTTGCTGGGCCGAGTTCGAACTACTAATCGTGAGGAGAAATGCACTGATTCATGCGCACCCCATCACCGACTCGGATGGGTCTCAAATCCTTGCGTACCAAACCAAACCCACAAAGCCATTGCCAGACATGAAGTGGCCTATAACGGAAGTTGAGGCAATCATCGCAGATTTCGATTCGGCAGCCTGTAGGGCCGGTGCGCTTCTCGATAGGCTTAGGTAACAGGAAAGTCAGATGCCTAACCAGCCGCTTCACCACGACGGTTCTGGCGGCCTGACGTCCCTCGTCGACGCCGGTGGGCGCCAACGTTAGACGGCAACAATGGACCTGACGAATCTGGAACGCGCAGTGCTGAGAGCTATTGCCCAGGGTGATCCTGAGCGCTCGACGATGGAGAGACAGGTTGAGGCAGCGGAGGCCGACACGCGCGAATACACTGGCATGGGCTTTTATACCAAGCTACGCATCCCAGAAGATGCGCCGCTGCTCAGACCTGACCGCTGGAAGATCGAAGATATGGGACATGGCTTTGCCCGTCACCCGCTACTGGACGGTGGTGCCTGCTTTATCTTGTGGATACGTAACAGCAGAATCGTGACGCTGGAGGGGTACTCACTTGATGACGGGTGGCCCAAGGATGAAAGCGCATTCGAGGTTGCCGTCTAACCACGCAGGCGGACTCAGATAGACGGGCAAGATCCAGGTCGACTGAACCTATTTTAGAAAAACCCGCTCCGGGTCGACGACGTCCCGCAGGATGCGAAGCTCCTCGTCCGACGGCGGGGCGGTCTCGCGGGCCCCGGCGATATCGAGCTTGAACTCCGTCTCCTCGGCCACGGCCCCGGGCGTGAGGCCCGGGTGGAAGCTTTCCAGGAAGGGGAGCTTCGTGTCGGCCCGGAAACGGATGACGCCCATGGTCGTGACGATGACGTCCGGGCCGCCCCGGACGAGCCCGGCCGCTTGCCGGCTGGCGCCGCCTTCGATCCACCCCGGGCTCGTGACGTAGTCGACCTTCTCGGGGAACCGGCGCTTCTCGTGCTTGGCGATGATGATGGTCCTCTTGGCCAGGCAGGCGATGTCGCAGGCCCCGCCGCTGCCGGAGAATCGCACCTTCGGCCGTCGCGGGTCGTCGCCGATGGAGGTGCTGTTGATGTTGCCGTAACGGTCGACCTGGGCCCCGCTGAGGAAGCCGACGTCGACGCGCCCCGCCTGGAGGACGTAGGTAAAGACCTCGAGGAGGCCGGCCGCGACGGCCGCGCCGCGCATGGCCCGGGGATCTCCGACCGACATCGGCAGATGGGCCAAGCGGCTGGCGACCGTGCCGGCCTCGAAGATGATGACGCAGCCGGGGGCGTGGGTCTTCTGGGCCAGCATGACGCCCAGCATGGGCAATCCCGTCCCTGCGAAAACGATCTCCCCGTCGGCGACCTCGCGCGCGGCGATGACCGTCATCAGCTCCATCAGCGAATAGCTCGGGGCGGCCATGGTCATATCCTCCGCTTCAGGTCCGGGCTATAGCCGAACCCGGGCGCGGCCCCCAGCCCGTCCAGCCGGGCGGCCCCGCCCACGGCTTCGAGGTAGGCCCGGTGGTCCCGGACACCGTAAACATAGCGGTCGAGGTAAGCTCGGTAGGCGGAGTCGTCCCTGGCGCTGTCGTGGTACTCCTTGAGCTGGACGGGGTCGTAGTCGTAATAATTGTAGACCGCGTACGGGTGGGCCCCGAACGGGACGTGGCAGATGTGCTTGACGGCGAAGAAGGGGATGGGATTGAGCTCGGGGGTTTGGCGCAGGGCCTCTTCCTCGACGATCTCCTCGGCCGTGACGATGACCGTGTCGGCCGAGAGGGCCTGCTGGATGTCGGCGTAGCTCTGCCCCTCGATGCGGACCGTGCCGGCGGCGGTGGCCTTCTGGACGTGGAGGACGGCGAACTCCGTATGGATGGCCGGCACCAGAACGACTCGGTCCGCGGGGTCGAACGGCGACTCCATGACGTGGGCTTTTTTCGCCGCCGTCCGCGGGTCGGCCGCCCTCTCGCCGGGCGTCAGGGCCGCTTTGCGGACGACGTCGCTCCCGAGGAGGCTGCGGACGGGCATGAAAGGGATGCCCATGGCTCCGGCCGTGAACCGGGCGACCATGGAGAAGTTGCTATAGTCTTCCCACTCGATCGTGCCTCTCTCGACGGCCCGCCGCCAGCGCGGCCCGACCGTGTTGAAAGCCTCGTCGGCCTCGTAGGCCAGCTCGACCCGCTTGACGCAGCCGGCCCCGATGAGGATGTCCCAATCGCCGCCCGGCGAGTGGCCGAAGAGATAGAGGTCGCGCCTCTTCCGCCGGATGAGCTCGTAGACGAAGGCCATCGGATGGCGCTGGGTCGTGAAGCCGCCGATGGAGAGCGTCGCGCCGTCGGGGACGAGCGCCGCGGCATCCTGGAGTCCGATCATCTTTCCCGGCATCCCCGTCCTCCTTATCAGTATTCTATAGCCCAGCCCCGCCGAAAAATCAACCGTTTCGCCCGCGCGGCCCCCGTGGGGATCCCGGGGATCTCCGATCGGCGACATCGGGGTCTCCGGTTGACTTGGCGGGCGAGGTGGGGTATAGAAGAAGAAGGCCTCGAGACGTGTTCGCGGTTCATTTTTTTTGGCCTGACGCACTTATATTATTTTTGAGCGGATAATTTTCAGCGCTCGATAAGGAGGTCGGATGGCCGGAATCATCGGTTACGGGGCCTACATCCCGCGGAATCGCATCCGCGTCGAGGAGATCGCCAAGGTCTGGGGGGCGGACGCGCCGAGCTTCAAGAAGGGGCTGATGCTCGAGGAGAAATCCGTCCCTTCCCCCGACCAGGACACGATCACCATGTCCGTCGAGAGCTCGAAGCGGGCCCTCAAGCGGGCCGGGATCGACCCTCGCGAGATCGGGGCCGTTTACGTCGGGTCGGAGTCCCATCCCTACGCCGTCAAGCCGAGCGGGACCGTCCTCGCCGAGGCCATCGGGGCGACGCCCGCCGTCCACACGGCCGACCTCGAGTTCGCCTGCAAGGCCGGGACGGAGGGCATGTTCATCGCCCTCAACCTCGTCCGCTCCGGGGCGGTCAAATACGCCTTGGCCGTCGGGGCCGACACTTCACAGGGCGCGCCCGGCGACGCCCTCGAATACTCCGCCGCGGCCGGCGCGGCCGCCTTCGTCTTCGGGGCCGAGCCGCTCCTGGCCGAGGTCCCCGAGACCTACTCGTACACGACGGACATGCCGGACTTCTGGCGCCGGGAAAACATGTACTATCCCCGCCACGGCGGGCGGTTCACGGGCGATCCGGCCTATTTCGCCCACGTCACGGGCTCGGCCCGGGGCATCATGGCCAAGGCCGGCCTGAAGCCGGCTGACTTCAAGTACGTCGTCTTCCACCAGCCCAACGGGAAGTTCCCGCTCCGCGTGGGCGAGATCCTGGGATTCACCAAGGCCCAGATCGAACCCGGGTGGCTCGTCTCCAAGCTCGGCAATACCTATTCCGGCTCTTCGCCGCTGGGCCTGACGGCGACGCTCGACATCGCCCAGGCGGGAGACCTCATTCTCCTCGTTTCCTACGGCTCGGGGGCGGGCAGCGACTCGTTCGTCATCCGCGTCACGAAGCGCATCGACGAGGTCCGCGATCTGGCCCCGCGGACCCGGACGCTCCTCGACACGAACAAGGTCTATCTCGAGTACGGGGCCTACGCCAAGTTCCGGCGCAAGATCCGGAAGGCGGAATAGGAGGC
>Ga0209706_10001910_pt1 | contig 11766 bp, 10 predicted proteins | sample PPLLaktember2015_6_FD_187263 | JGI IMG/M metagenome (GOLD analysis project Ga0209706, IMG submission 187263) | Freshwater sediment microbial communities from Prairie Pothole Lake near Jamestown, North Dakota, USA - PPLs Lake P8 Core (1) Depth... | ecosystem: Environmental > Aquatic > Freshwater...
TGGGGGCTCAATGTGACCTGCAGGGAGCGGACGACGTTGCGGGCGATCTCCTGCTGGATGGAGAAAATGTCCCGCAGCTCCCGGTCATAGGATTCCGACCAGAGATGGAAGCCCCGGGAGGCCTCGATGAGCTGGACCGTGATCCGGAGCCTGTCATCGGACTTCCTCACGCTGCCCTCGAGGATATTGTCGACGCGAAGCGCGTTGCCGATCTCCCGGAGGTCGGCCGCCCCATCCTTGAACTGGAACGAGCCGGTCCGGGAGGCGACCCGGAGGCCCTGGATGCGGCAGAGAGCGTTGATGATCTCCTCGGCGATGCCGTCGCAGAAATACCCCTGGTCCCTCTCACGGCTCATGTCGGCGAAGGGCAGGACGGCGATCGACGGCGGCCCGGCGGCGCGGCCCTCGGCCCCGGCCTGCCGGAGCGCCTCGAGCTCCTCCCGGAGGTCCTTGGCCGAGGCCATGCGATAGCGGGGTTCCTTCTCGAGGCAGTGACGAAGCACCCGGTCGATCTGGCGCGGCAGGCGCGGATTGAGCTCGGACGCCGAAAGGGGTTCATCCTTGAGGACCGCGGCGATCCTCTCCGGGCCGGTCTTGCCGGCGAAAGGCAGGCGTCCCGTGGCCCATTCGAAGAGGACGACGCCGAGGGAGAAAATGTCGGTCCGGTGGTCGAGCGGCGCGCTCCGCAGCTGCTCGGGCGACATGTAGGCGATCGTCCCGGCAAAATCGGTGTCGAGCGTGGCCGTGCTGCCGTCGTCCCGGCCGATGACCCAGGGCAGGGGGAGGAGGATGCGGGCCAGGCCGAAATCGAGGATCTTGAGCGCGCCCGTCGCGTCGATCATGATGTTCTGGGGCTTGAGATCGCGGTGGACGATGCCGCGCGCATGGGCGGCGGCCACGGCGCCGACAAGCGGCAGGGCCAGCTCGAGAAAGCGGTCGAGGGAGACGCCGCCGGGCTCGATGAGCTGCGAGAGAGGCCGGCCGTCGATGAGCTCCATGGTGAAGAAGATGGTGCCCTCCGCCTCCGCGACGGCGAAGATGGTGACGATGTTGGGATGGCTCAGGGCGGCGACGGCCTTGGCCTCCCGCTCGAAAAAGGCCCGCCGCTCGGGATCGTCAACGGCGCCCCCGGGCAGGAACTTGACGGCCACGTCGCGGTCGAGCTTGAGGTCGCGGGCCTTCCAGACGACGCCCATGCCGCCTTCCCCGAGCTTTTCGAGGAGGCGGTAGTTGCCGAGGACAAGGTTCTTTTTCGGGTTCATGGGTGCCGCGCCCTAAAACACTACAGGAACCCCCGCGGACCTGTCAACATCGGTCCACCCGGCTATTTAGGCGTGCGGCCGCGGAGGGGACTCGAGTATCGTGGCCCCTTCTTCCGCGGCCTCCACCGGCTCTGTTTGATCTCCCGGCGGCTTGAGGGGATCGGGGCGAGGTGGTAAGATAGGAATGACACGAAACGACGAACGGGAGGAGGGCCCATGTCCAGCATCATTTATGCGTGTTCGGTATGCGGAAAGCAGATTACGGCGGAAAAGGGCGAGCCGATCCCGCTGTGCTGCAAGAAGGAGATGGAGCCGCTTCCGTTCTGCACGACGCAACCCCATCCCGAGATGGCCCGCAACTACGATGAGGACCTGCCCTGCAACGACGGCACCCAGGTCCATCCGAAGCCCGAGCCCGCTCCCGCCAAGAAGGAATAGCGATGGTCCGGGTCAGGCCTTTTTCCTGTCTTTGACGACCACCCGGTCGTAGATCCACAGCCCGATGACGGAGAGGACCCCGATGGCCACGATGATGAGCCACATCGTCACCGTGTCGACCGGACGGCCCTCCTTGAGCGGCGTGTTGATGTAGCGCTGGAACAGCCCGCCTCCGATCGGCCCGCCGATGATGCTGGCCAGCGCGATCGGCAGGCTCTGGTAGCCGAGATACAACCCCTCCTGCCCCTTGGGGGCGATGGCCCCGATGTACTCGTAGACGCGCGGCGAGGCCATCATCTCGCCCACGGCCATCGAGGCGATGGAGATGATCATGAAGATCCCGGCGATGGGCAGGCTCAGCCCGAGCAGGCCGGTCTTCGCGTTGGGGTCGGCGAAGAGAAGGGGCGGCAGGATGTTGACCAGCATCCCCAGGGTCACGACGATGGCGCCGAGCATGATCGTCCTGACCGGGAGCCACCGCTTGACCAGGCGTGTGATGAGGAGCTGGAAGCAGACGATCATGATCGGGTTGGCCAGGGTATAGAGCTCCATGGGGGCGTTCGGGTCGACGTAGCGCATGAACAGGGGCATGAGGTTGTAGAGCTGGATGTAGAGGAACCAGAACATGCCCAGGACGAGGATGAGGAAGAGGAACTTGAGGTTGCCCAGGACGATGAAGATGCCCCCGAGCGCCTGGCCGAGCGTCCGCTTCCGGACCTTCTGGCCGTCCTTGATGCCGTCGCTGACGTACTCCGGCTCCTTGTAGATGAACAGGGTGACGAGGAGTCCGATCAGGGCGAACGAGGTCGCGGCGTAGGTGAAGATGGCCGGGATGCCCAGGCTCGTGCGAATGAAATAGGACACGCTCCGGCCGGTGATCGAGCCGATGTTGATGACCATATAGAAGATGCCGAAGGCCAGCGTTGCCCGCGTGCCCGCCGTCTTCTGGACGGTGCCGGCGATGCAGGGCTTGACGATCGACCCGCCCAGGCCGATGAGGACGATGCCCAGGACGACCGGGACGGTGAAGTCGACGGTTTCCGCCGCGCCCTTGCCGATGAGCCCGGGCCAGAGCCGCTGGAGGTTGCCCATGATGAAGTAGCCGAGCGAGATGAAGACGAACGACAGGGACAGCGACCGCTTGAAGCCGAACTTGTCGGCCAGCGTGCCCGACAGGATGGGCATGAAGTAGATGATGCCCCAGAGGAGGGAGCCGTTAAGGAAGGTCGCGAACTCGGGGCTCATCCCCAGCGATTCCTTCAGGTAGATGACCATGAAGGAGGCCATGGAATAATAAGCGGCCCGCTCGAAGAGCTCGATGGTGTTGGCCGTCCAGAACGTGGCCGGGAATTTCGGCTTGGCGGTCGGTTGAACGTTCATGCGGGGGTTCCTCCCTCCGGACGGACGGTCCGGGTCACTTGAGTTTGGCGGCGGGGATCCTGTCTTCGGCGCGGCGGAGCAGGCCGTCGCAAGCCGCCCGGTCCGGCGCCTCCAGGACGATAATGAGGACGGGGCCCTTTTTCGCGGCCCCGGCCCAATCGCCGGTCTCGATCATCTCGACGAAGCGGGGCGTCCCCGGATCGAACGCCGCCGAGAAGAAATCCCGCCCGAAGCGATCGTAAACCTTCCCGGCCTCGTCGGCGGCGGGATAAACGACGACAAGCAGGAGGGCTTCGCCGGCCTCCGTCCGATAGCGGGCGAAGGCCGCATCCGTCTTCCGGCCGAGCCCGAGAACGGCTTCGTCGGCGAGGTAATAGTGGGCGTTGAGGGCCGCCTGGTCCCGGATCGCGACGACGCTCGACGCGATGCGCCCTTCGGCCGGGAGGATGTCCCGGGCCCGGGTCGCTGCCGCCGCCCGTCCGGGCGCGGCGAGAGCGAAGAGAACGGCGGCGAGGAGCGCCAGGACGGAGATCGTCTTTCGCATAGGCCGGTCCCTCCTCTAGAGGATGAACTTGTCGACGACGCTGATCAGGAAATACGAAACGCCCGCGGTAAGCGCCGCGCCGGGGATGGTGAAGACCCAGGCCCAGACGATCTTCAGGGTCACGCCCCACCGGACGGCCGTCAGCCGCTTGGCCGCGCCGACGCCCGAGATGGCCCCGGTGATGACGTGGGTCGTACTGACGGGGACCCCGGCGTGGGTGGCGAAGAAGATGCTGATGGCGCTGGCCGTCTCGGCGCAGAAACCGTCGATGGGCCGGAGCTTGGTGATCTTCTGGCCCATCGTCTTGACGATGCGCCAGCCGCCGGAGAGCGTCCCCAGGGCGATCGCGGCGTGGGCGGAGAGGACGATCCAAAGCGGGATGTGGAACACCTTGTTCGGATCGGCGCTGGACACAAAGATCAGGCTGGCGATGATGCCCATCGTCTTTTGGGCGTCGTTGCCGCCGTGACCCAGGCTGTAGAGGGCGGCGGAGATAAGCTGCAATCGGCGGGCGACCTTGTTGATCCGGGTCGGGTTCCCCTTACGGACGAGCCAAGTGGTGGCCGTGATGAACAGGACCCCCAGCGCCATCCCGAGAAGGGGGGCGATGAAGATGAACATGATCGTCTTGACCCAGCCGTGGGCGATGATGACCCCCGGGCCCGCCTTGACGATGGCCGCCCCGGCGTAGCCGCCGATGAGGGCGTGGGAGGAGCTCGTCGGCAGACCCATGAACCAGGTGAAGATGTTCCAGCCGATGGCCCCGAGAAGGGCGGCGAAGATGACCGGGGGGGTCACGACTGAGATGTCAATCATCCCCGCGCCGATCGTGTGGGCAACCCCGGTGCCGAAGATGAGGAAGGCCGCGAAATTGAAGAAGGCGGCCCAAATGACGGCCTGTCGCGGCGACAGGACCCGCGTCGAGAAGACCGTGGCGATGGAGTTGGCCGCGTCGTGCATGCCGTTGGTGAAATCGAACGCCAACGCGACGAAGATGATGAAGATGACGAAGATGAGGCCGGCGTCGGGCATGAGGCTTAGTTGGACTTGAGGATGATCTCCTCGATGACGTTGGCCACGTCCTCGCAGCGGTCGGCCGCGACCTCGAGCCGAGTGTAGATCTCCTTGAGCTTGATGAGGTCCTTGAGCTCCGCGGCCGTCTCGGCCTTCTCGAAGAGCTCGGCGATGGCCTCCCGGCAGATGACGTCGGCCTCGTACTCGAGGATGTTGATCTGCTTGCAGAAGGCGTGGACGTGGCCGAGCGATTCGAGGTGGTCGACGGCCTCGAAGATCTGCTGGACGGCCTTGACGATGACGTCGACGAGCTTCTTCAGCTCCGGCGTCGGCCGGGCCAGCTTGAAGGTCCACATGCGGCTGGCCACGCCTTCGATGCAGTCGAGAACGTCGTCGAGGCCGCTGGCCAGGCCGTGGATATCCTCCCGCTCGAGCGGGGTGATGAACGTGTCGCGGAGCCGGGTGAAAAGCTCGTGGGTGATGTTGTCGCCCTGGTGCTCGATGGCCTTGATGTGCTCGTATTTCTTCTCGACGTCCTCGCGTTTTTCGGGGAAGTGGTCGACGAGCTCCTGGAGGGCCAGGGCGCCCTCCCGAAGGTTGGCCGCGTCCTCGCGGAAGAGGTCGAAGAATTTGTGGTCCTTCGGAAAGAGCTTGAATGCCATGGTGATGTTGCGTGCCTCGAGGGGCCAATACTATCGGAGCCCGGGGGCGATGTCAACCGGCGGGATGGGCGCGCCGGGACCCTAACGGGCGACCTTGATCTCGAAGATCTGGCGGATCTTGCCCCTCATGCCTTCCTTGCCCGTGACGATGACGTCGATGTAGTTCGTCCCGGGTCCGAGGGCGCGCGGGAAGCGGAAGTCGACCGTTTTCATGGCCTCGAGCTCGGCGTCCGTGACCACGACGGAACGGGCGTCGGAGAAGCTCTCCTTCTTGGCCCCCCCGTCGGTGTAGACGTAGAAGAGGAACCTCAGGTCGATCTGCAGGCGGCCTTCGTCGTTCTCCCGGAACATCAGGCCCTTGGCCGGGAGGCGGACCTCGATCTCCCCGGGGCCCCGATCGTACGATGTTTCGAACTTGAGGAACTTCCGGTTAAAGACATCGTCGGCCCGGACGTAGCGGCCGAGCTTGACGAGGTCCATGGCCCCGAAGAAGTCCCCGTCATAGTCGGTGATCCGGTATCGGCCGTCGCCCCGTTCGTCGGTGAACTGGACGCCCAGCCTGTCGTCGTAATAGATCCACCAGATCATGAAGCCGCCGGACTGGCCGCTCAAGGGGGGGAATTCCTCGACCTTGTCGGGCGGGCCCATGAAGATGTAGACCCGGCCGCGGTCCGTGTTGTAGGCCGGCCCGCCTTCCTTGTTGAACCGCTTGGCGACGAACTCGACGCGGGCGTCGAAATCCTCTTTATACTCGTTCTCCGGCGTGTCGGGATCGGGGTCCCGCTTGAGCCAGAAGTCGGAGATGAACTCCTTGCGGCTTCCGGCGTCGGGGAGCAGGCGGAAGATCTTCGTCTCCTCTTTGGTCATGATGAGCCGGGCGGTCTGATAGAACTTCTCGCTTTCGGGATCGAGCTTTTTGGCTCCGGCGAGATCGGTCGCCGACAGCGCGGCCAGGACCGCAAAGAGCAGCGGGACGAGGCGCTTCGTCTTAGTCATTGGATCCCTCTCTTCTCTTATATCTTACCATGAAGCGAGGCGACTCCGAAGCGCCGGGGGACGTGACCCCCGAGGGCGGGCCGCTATGGTAGAATAGAAAGGAATGGAGACCGGAATGAACATGAGGCGTCCGATCCTGGCGGTCCTGGCGGTCCTGGCGGTCTTGGCCGTCGTGGCCACGGCGAACTACCTCCCGGCGGGGCCGTCCCAGGAGGCGGAACGCCCCTCCCCCCAGCCCGTCGAGGTCCGCGTCCATGTCTCGAGCGATAGCCGTTTTGTCGATGACCTCTCTCTCGGAGATTTCGTCATCCTCGAGGCGGGGGCGTCGCGGCCGCTCGGTTCGCTGGCCCTCGTCAGGAACGGGCAAGTCTCGCGCCGGGAGGGGCCGGACATCGCCCCGGTCCATTTCGACCGCTCCTACACGCTGCTCTTCCAGATGGTGGATTGGGACCCGAGCATGGCCGGGGCCGTCGACTATCTCTTTGGCTCCGTCCTCAAGTCGGGCGACACGCTGACCATGATCACCCCGTTCAAGCCCTACAATCTGCACAAAGACGCCTTGGCCCAGAGGTCGAAAGCCGAGCTCGCGAAGAGCATGAAGGACGTCCTGCGCAAGGACATCCTGCGCGGCTCCGGCGAGTACCGGGCGCTCCTCGGCGAGCTCCGGCGCCTGACAAGGGCTATCGCGGGCACGACGACGAACTTCCAGGAGGACATGGAATCCGACCTGACGACCGAAGCGGAAGGCGGCATGGGACTCGAGATGCAGATCGACCGCTATCGTCAGTCGCTCATGAAGCTCGAGGGCATCCGCCTCGTCGACGAAGCGAAGCTCCTGTCCTTCGCCGGCTCGCTCAAGTCCGTTCCGGGCCAGAAGACCGTCATCCTCTTCTATCAGCGGGAGTACCGGCCCGAGATCAGCTCGGCGGCCATGAACAGGCTGATGAGCGATTATCAGGACAAGCCGGATATCCTGGGCAACCTGATGGACCTCTTCCAGTTCTACAAGCGCGAAAAGACCTTCCAGGCCGAAGCCGTCAAGAGGGCCTTCGCCGACGCCGGAATCGATTTCCACTTCATCTTCATGGAGAAGAAGAACCAGCGGGTCTTCGGGGCGACGATGCGGGAGCAGTCGGAGGACACTTTCCCCGGCTTCGTCGACATCGCCCGGGCCACCGGGGGGACGGTCGGCGTATCCCAGAACCCGACGTCGGCGTTCAAGCACGCCGTCGACGTCTCAGCGGACTATTACCTGCTCTCCTTCGTCCCCGAGGGTCCGTCGGCCGGCGGCGGTTTCCGGACGATCGAGGTCACCGTCAAGCGTGAGGATTGCCAGGTGACGAGCCCCCTGGGCTACTTCCCCAAATAAGCGGCCGCCACACCCGGCCGCGAATCCCTCACAGCTTCAGGAGCAGCCCTGCCCGTGTGAGGACAGCCGTGAGGACGAGTACGATCCCTGTCATGACCGCGGCGTTGAGCATGCCGGCGGCCCCGCCCGTTCCATAGAACGGCCAGAGCAGGCGGTCGATGTCGGCATGGAGGACGGCCCCCAGGAGGCCGGCCGCGTTGCCGATGAGCCCCGGCAGGAGGTAGGCCAGGAGAGGGTTTTTCCCGGCCGGGAGGATGAGCGCCGCCGCTCTCTTCCCCTTATAAACGTCCAAACCGGCATAAAAGAGCAGGAAGGCGAGACAACAGAGGCCCGCCGTGGCCAGGGCATAGGACTCGGTGCCGTGGATCTTGCTGAAGCCGTGAAGGGGCCTGAGGACGTATCCGGCCAGGACGAGTCCCGTCCCGAGCACGGCCAGGAAGCGCATGCGCCGGCGAGGCGTCGCGATGTCGGTCCCCGGCAGGAAGATCGTCCCGGCGAGCATCCCGGCCGTGACGATGGCCGCGTGGGAGCCGAAGAGGCTGCCGACGTTGAGGAATCCGTTGACGGGGCCGAGGAAATCGAGCGCGCCGTGCCGGCCCCCGATGTAGAGGGCGGTCATCAGACCGATCGCGCCGGCCAGGACCGTCCTGTTGCCGCGGCAGGCCAGGAAGAGAAGGCTCGCCGCCATGTAGCACCAGCCGATCATGCCCAGGATCCCCCACCACGACGTTTGAAGCATCGTCACCCGGCCGTCCTCGCCCTGGCCCCGGAAGACGAGGACGAGGGCGACGAGGGCGATCGCCGCGGCGATCTTCAGGCCGAGGAGGAGGCGCTTTTTCTTCGCTGAGGCCCCTTTCGGCACGACGGCCCAGAGCCCGAACACGGCCAGGATGGCCAGGAAGTACCAGAGATCTTTGCCCATGCCGGTAGCCGCCGCCGAAAAGCGGTTCTCGTTGACGAGGAGGACGCCCAGAAAAAGGAGGGCCAGTGTCCGCGCGAGCACGTGCCCGACAAGCGCTGGGGCGGACCGGCCTTCGGCGCGCCTCTTCGCCAGGGCGAGCGGGATGGAGACGCCGACGATGAACAGAAAGCCGGGGAAGACGACGTCGGTCAGGGTGAAAACGTTCCGGTCCGCTTCGGCGTGCCGGAGGATGAAGGGGATCGCAGCCATGCCGGCGATGTAATTGACGAAGACCATCGTCAGGATGTCGAAGCCGCGAAAGGCGTCGAGGCTGGTCAGCCGCTCCTTCGCCGCGGACGGGGCTGCGGGCGCGACCGCGGGGTCCGCCGTCATCCGCGGCCTCCATCCTCGGCCGCCGGCCGGTCCGTCCCCCCGTCAAGGGCGGCGAGGACGCCCCGGACGTAACCGGCGGATTCGGCCAGACCCGGGAGCGGATCGCGACCGTCCTTCTCGTACTCGAAAGCGGCCGTACCGCGGTAGCCCATTGCCAGGAGCGTCCGCATCAGGCGCGGCAAGTCGATGACGCCCCGGCCGGCTTCGACGGCGACGCCCTCGGCGGTCCAAGCCGTGACATCCTTCAAGTGGATGTCGAGGAGGCGCGGGCCGCAGCCGATCGCCTCCCCGGACGGGTCGAGACCGGCGCGCGCACAATGGCCGACGTCGAGGCAGACGCCGACCCGGGGATCGAGCATCGAGATCCGGTCGAGGATCGTCCGCGGGGTGGGGTAGCGGAGGTCGCCGGGCCCGTGGTTGTGGATGGCCAGCCTGATGCCGGTTTCGCGCACTCTCTCTTCGGCCCGGCCGAGGAGGCCGTGGTCGGGGACGCCGATGATGATCCCCATGCCGGCGGTCCGGGCGTAGGCGAAGGCCCGGTCGACTTCGGCGTCGGTGCTCATGTAGATGACGCCGCAGCCGTAGGGGACGAGGCCGTGGGCCCTGGCCTTGTCTACGGCCGCCCGGATCTGCTCGTCCGGGCTGTTCAGAGGCAGGTGCATATCCTTCAGGGCGATGCGGCCGAAGCCGAGGCGCCGGGCCATGTCCAGCGTCTCGTCGAGCCCGAATTCCCGGAAGGAGTAGGAGGCCAGGCCGAGCTCGAATCGGGGCGCCGTCCCGGGCTTCGTCGCCTTCGTCCCGCGGCAGGACACCGCGGCAAACAAGCTTCCCAACGCCGCCGGGGCACAAGAGCCTGCCGCCGCGGCCAGCGCAGCCCCGAGGAATCCCCGTCGCGTCGTGGTCCTCATGCGGGCTTACTATAAACGGTTTCTCCGGGCCCGGTCAATTCCCTGATTCCTTGACATCCCCTTCGCCCCTGCATTAGCATCGGGGCTGCGCCGGACGGCGGACCGCGGCGCCATCAAGACGACACAGAGAAGGAGGTCCCGATGGACGAACGACACGGATCCCGCGGCTGTTCCGGCTGTCCCCTGAGCCGGCGCCGTTTTATCACGGCCGCCTCGGCCGGCGCCCTGGGGGTCCTTGCCCCGGCCGGGCTCTTCCAATCGTGCGCGAAGGCCGATAAGCTGCGGCTGCGCGTCGTCTACGCCCTCCACGCCGTCGTCCAGCCCGGGCCCGACTGGCCCAACGTGGGGTTCGATTTCCAGCCGGTCATGGACCGGACCACGGCGGCCCTGGTCAAGGCTTTTCCGGCTTGGGAGCTCACGACCGCCATGGCCAAGGGTCCGGAGGAAGCCCAGAAGATCCTGGCCGAGGACGCGGCCTCGCGCGTCGACGGCTACGTCGTCGTCCAGCTCAATTGCTGGAACCGGGTCGTCCAGACGATCGCGGGATCGGGCAAGCCCACCCTCTACGTCGACTTCCAGTACGGCGGGAGCGGCGGCTTCCTGGTCTATGCGGCCGACTTCCTGCGCAAGAAGACGGCCAACCTCGGCTTCGTCGCCTCGTCGCGGCCCGAGGACCTCATCGCCGCCTGTCGCGCCTTCGGGCAAGTGAAGAAGAGCGGGAGGGCGAACGATTTCGGCGCCCTCGTCGCCTCGGCCCGGCGCGCGGCGACTCCCGGTCCCGGTGACCTCGGCGTCGCGGCGGATGACCTCGCGGTCCTCACGGCCGGCGATTGCCTGAGGAAGATGAAGGAATCGAAGATCCTGGCCGTCGGCGGCAATTGGCCGGGCATCGCGCCGGCCGTCCAGGAAGGCATGGGCATCGAGGTCCTCAACGTGCCCTTCGCCGAAGTCAACGACGCCTGGGCCGCGGCCGACAAGGACGAGTCCCACGTCATCGCCGACCGCTGGCAGAAGACCGCCGCCAGGATCCAGGGGGTGGACCGGGACACCCTCGTCACCTCGGCGGCCATGTATCTCGGCCAGAAAGCGGTCCTGAAGGCCCACGGCGCGAACGCCATCACCGTCAACTGCCTCGGCGGCTTCTACGGCGGTCACATCCACGCCTATCCCTGCCTTGGTTTCCACGAGCTCCTGAACGAGGGCCTCGTCGGGGCCTGCGAATGCGATGTCCGTTCGACGGCGACCATGGTGGCCATGACGGCCCTGACCGGCGGACGCCCCGGGTACATCTCCGACCCCGTCATCGACACCGCCGGGCGGCAGATCATCTACGCCCATTGCGTCGCGTCGAACCGCGCGTTCGGACCCGACGGCCCGACGAATCCTTTTGAGATCCTGACCCACTCGGAAGACCGCCAGGGCGCCTCGGTCCGGTCGATCCTGCCCGTGGGCTACATGACCACGACGGTCGAGTTCTCGCCCGAGCGCAAGCTCATTCTCTTTCACCAGGGCAAGGCCGTGGCCAATTCCCCGGATGACCGGGCCTGCCGGACAAAGCTCGCCGTCGAACCCGTCGGCGACATCGAGAAGCTCTTCGCCGAATGGGACCAGTGGGGCTGGCACCGAGTGACCGTCTACGGCGACCTCAAGAAGCCGGTCTTCGAGCTGGCCGATGCCCTCGGCTGGCAAGTTCTCGAAGAGGCCTGACGGTCCCTCTGAACGATATTGAAGGTCCCCGCGGATTAGGATAAGATAATCGGGGAATCGACCGCCGAAGAAAGGAACCCGCCATGGCTGAGCCGTTCATCGAAGAAAAAACACGCAAAGTCGCCTTGCTCATCGACGGCGACAACGCCCAGCCCTCGCTCATCGGGCAGATCCTGACCGAGGCGGGCAAGT
>Ga0209706_10001912_pt1 | contig 11764 bp, 12 predicted proteins | sample PPLLaktember2015_6_FD_187263 | JGI IMG/M metagenome (GOLD analysis project Ga0209706, IMG submission 187263) | Freshwater sediment microbial communities from Prairie Pothole Lake near Jamestown, North Dakota, USA - PPLs Lake P8 Core (1) Depth... | ecosystem: Environmental > Aquatic > Freshwater...
CGAGTACGGCCGGACGCTCGCGCGCCATGCCGGGTATCCGCCGACGTTCGACGTCGTGCAGCTCGGGCTCGGTCCGGATGGGCATACCGCTTCGCTGGTGCCCGGCGATCCGCTGCTCGAGCGCACTGGGCTCGAAGTCGGCGTCAGCATTCCATACCAGGGCACGCGAAGACTCACACTCACCTTTGCGCCGCTGAACCGGGCCCGTCAGGTCCTCTGGCTTGTGACCGGCGAATCCAAGGCGGAGATGCTTCGCCGCCTGGTCACCGGTGATACGGCGATCCCCGCGGGTCGCGTGGCCCGCGCAGAAGCGCATGTCGTTGCGGACACCGCGGCAGCCTCGCTGCTGCCGCCCGCGTCATCCTGATATCCAGCGGTCGAGCAGCGGTTCGACGCGCAGGTGAGCGGGAATCCGGCCGGGCCCGATGCGCCGATCCAGTTCCTCGTGCCAGTGATAGATGCGGCGCTCCTGGTAGTTCAGCGTATTGCCGCGGTAGGCGCGGGATTCCACCGATTCCTGGATCTGTTCCGCGAAACAGGTGTCCTCCGCGAGGATGCGCTCGAAGTTCGCGAGCCGCTTCTCCCACAGCGGGTCGAGGTCGCCGCCGCCCCAGTCGGGTGCAAACCATGCAACCTCGATCTCCATTTCGCGCGGTCCTGAGGGCCAGAACAGCAGGAATGGATTGCCGGTGGCATCGATGGGCGTTACGAGATTCGGATAGAAGTTGAGCGACAGGTTGTTGCCGGAAACGATCTCGGTAGCGGTCTCGATGCGGCGCATACCGCGCGTCCCGGGATCCCTCCAACCCGGATCCCGGTGCGGCGTCAACATGATGGAATGCCCGCGTGACCAGAGCGCGATGCTGGAGCCGCGATAATCGAGGAAGCGATCCGCGGAGTTCGCATGCATGGTCTTCAGGTGATACACCTCGAGAAATGTCTCGAGCAGGACCTTGACGTTGCACTTCACGCGATGCGAGCGGCGGCTGACGAAGCGCAGCTGCGAGGGCTGGATCTGCGCGAGGTATTCCGGTATCAGGCCGAGGTGTGCGAGCAGGGGCTCCGCATCGGGATCTTCGTTGATGAAGAACCAGTTTCCGAATGCCTCGCAGCGGACCGGCAGCAGCGGAAAGTCCGCCATGTCGAGCCCGACGAAGTCCCGGCGGTCCCTTAGGCCGATCAACTTCCCGTCGAGAGAATACGTAAATCCATGGAAACCGCAGATGAGACCGTCGACTTTGCCGCTGCAGGCGGTGACCAGTGGTGCTCCGCGGTGGCGGCAGGTGTTGTAGAAGGCGCGGACCACGCGGTCCTTGCCGCGCAGCACCAGGATCGGCGAGCCGGTGTGCTTGAAGAGTCGGAAGCTGCCCGGGTCCGGCAACTCGTCGGCGTGGCAGGCGTACAGCCAGGATTTCCGCCACAGGTGATCCAGCTCGAGTGCGAGGAACTCCGGATCGCAATAGCGACCGGCGGCAATGACAGGCAACTTCGGAAATCCGTACGGCGGCCCGGTGCGTTCCGACTCATCAAGCATGCTGCGCTTAAGTCTCGCTACGGTCGACGCATCCATCCCTGCGCCCTCCGGCGGCGGCGAATGCACATATAATATCGTGTGTCAGAACTGATCCTCCATCATCACGATCCTTCACCGTTCGCCGAGAAAATCCGACTTGCGTTCGGGATCAAACAGCTGGCGTGGCGGTCCGTCCAGCTCTCCATGGTGATGCCGCGGCCCGAACTCACGCTGCTGACCGGCGGCTATCGCAAGGTGCCGGTGCTGCAGGCCGGCGCCGATGTCTATTGTGACACCCGGCTGATTGCGCGCGAGCTCGAGCGCCGCCATCCTGCACCGCCGCTCTTTGCGGCCGGCGGCGAGGGGCTTGGAATCGCGCTCGCCTCGTGGAGCGACCGCACGTTCTTTGAACCTGGCGCGGCGCTCGCGATGGCGCTCAACCGCGCGGTGATCCCGCAGGAAGTCATCGACGATCGCAAGGGCTTCTTCAACTTCATGGACTTCGACCATCTCGAGGCTGAAACCCCGCACATGCTTGCCCAGTTTCGCGCGAGCCTGGCGCTCATTGAGCGGATGTTCGCCGACGGCCGGTCTTTCCTTCTGGGCGAAACCGCGAGCTTCGCGGATATCGACGCCTGGTTTCCGGTATGGATGGCGCGCGGCAACTTCGGCATCGCGGACACGCTTCTTGCGCCATTCCCGCGGCTGCTCGCCTGGGAATCACGCATGCGCGCAATCGGGCACGGCGTCCGCTCCGAGCTCGACGCTCGCGAGTCGCTTGCGATCGCGCGGTGGTCGGATCCCTTGCCGGCCGCCGGCGTCGATGTAGCGGATCCCCAGGAGTTTCGCCGTGGCGATCGCGTGACGGTCACGCCGGACGATTACGGCCGCATTCCCGTCGAAGGCGAGCTGGTCACGCTGTCGATCGACGAGGTCTCAATCCGGCGCGCGTCGCCGGAAACCGGCGCGGTAGTGGTCCACTTCCCGCGGCTCGGCTATCGTGTCACGCGGGTCGCCAGAAACCAGGGCTGATATCGACATGAACTTTGTACTGACTGACCAGCAGCGCGAGATGCAGGAATCGGCGCGCCGGTATGCGCGCGAACGTCTACCGTCGTTCGCCGCGCGTTGTGAGCAGCACGACGAGCCGCCTCCGCCCGAGCTCGTTCGCGAGTATGCCGGCATGGGTTTCCTGGGAATCAATGTCGCGGAGCGCTATGGCGGCCTCGGTCTCGGCAACATCGAGGCGCTGATCGTCCTCGAGGAGCTCGCGAAGATTTCCGGCGCAGTGGCCTTTCCGGTGTTCGAATCCTGCGTCGGACCGGTGCGCGCCATCGAACATTTCGCGGACGAGCCGCTGCGTCAGCAGGTAATCCCCGCGGTATGTCGTGGTGAAAGAATGGTGGCGGTCGCCATGTCGGAACCGGAGGCGGGTTCCGCACTCACGGACTTGACGACGCGCGGCGAGAAGCGCGGCGGCAAGATCGTGTTGAATGGCACCAAACGCTGGTGCTCGGGCGGCGGCCACGCGGGCGGCTACGTCGTGTACTGTCGCCTGTCCGATGCTGCGGGTTCCGCGGGCATTGGTGCTGTGTACGTCGAAAGCGGCACCTCCGGGATGAGCTTTGGCGCTCGCGAGCACCTGATGGGCTTTCGCGGCGTGCCGTCCACCGATATTGTTTTCGACAACTGCGCTGTTCCTCCCGGGAACCTTGTGGTCGATGCGGGCGGATTCCGCAGGCTCATGGAGGCCTTCGACCTTGAGCGCTGCGGCAACGCCACTATGGCGCTGGCGCAGGCGGCGGGGGCACTCGAGGACGTGTTGGTCTACGTCCAGGAACGGCGGCAGTTCGGCAAACCCATCGTCGAGTTCCAGGCCGTCCAGATCCGGCTTGCCGAGATGCAGATGCGCGTCGACGCCGCGCGGCTCCTGATCTGGCGCGCGGCCGCCAATGCGGAAATGGGGCTTCCGTCGGTGTTGGATTCATCGCTCGCGAAGTGCTTCGCCAACGAGATCGCACGCGAAGTCTGCGGTCATGCGGTGCAGCTGATGGGCGGTTACGGCTATTCGATCGAGTATCCGATGGAGCGGCGGCTGCGCGATGCCTGGGGCTGGGGAATCGCGGGCGGCGCCATAGACATCCAGAAGGTCAACATAGCCGCCGCGATGGTGGGCCGGCGCTTTGATCAACGCCGTTGAGCCCGCCTCAGGAGCCGAGCGCGACTTCGACCTGGCCCTCCGCGATGCGCAGGCGGTGGATAGCGATCGCGGTCGTGGCCGGAAGTCCGAGCACCCGGCCGTCGCGGATGTCGAATGATGCGCCGTGCAACGGGCAAATCAGCCGGTAGCCCCTGAGCCGCCCTTCGCACAATCTCGCGTACGCATGCGAGCAGGTGTTGTCGAGCGCAAACCAGCCGTCGCGGCCGTGGCAGACGACGATTTCGCGGCCTTCGACGGTGAAGGCCCGCATCGCGCCTTCCGGCAACTCGTCGATGCTCGCCAGCCGGTGCCAGCTCCCGTTCATGTTGCGCCTCGCCCGATCCGACCGGCGGACGATATCCGAAGGAAGCGCGGTGAAACAGACTTGACTGCCTGCTGCCGCCGCACCATCGTGCGGCCTTCGGGATCCGCGAGAGGGTGCCCATGTCCAAGGTGACATTCATTTCCCGCATGACCGTGAAGCCGGGTCGGGAGCGGGAATTCGTCGAACATTGCAGCCGCCTCGCCGCGCGCGTCCGCGCGAGCGAGCGCGGCACGCTGTACTACGAGTTCTTCCGGCTGCGCGAGCCGCGCCGCTATGCCGTGGTCGAGTCGTTCGAGGACGAGGCCGCCGAGCAAAGCCACATGAACTCGCCGCTTCTTGCCGAGCACGGGCCGGGCATCATCGATTGCCTCGATGGCCCTTACGTCCGTGAGTACCTGGATCCGTTCACAGCGCCCTGACCGCCCTCAAGGGCTCGGTACCACCCCAATCCAGGGCGGCTTCGCGGACCATGCCGAAGAACGCGTCGATCGCGGGGCAGCGCTGGATGAGCTCGATCATGGCTCCAGGATGGCTGCCGGACAGCGCATCGGTGTCGAGGTAAGCGAAGCGGATTCCATTGGCGGCGGAGCCCGACTGGACGGCCGCAATTCCTGTCCCGGCCAGGGACTTCAGTTGCGCGTCGATGGAGTCGGTCATGACGCCGACATGGTGCAGTCCGCCGGCGCGTGTGCCGGCGAAATCCGTGTAAATAGTCGGCACGTCGTCGTGCTGCTCGATCAGCTCCACCTGCACGGGCCCCCATTGCGCGAGCGCTGCCGACATGTCGAAGCTGACCGGCGCGCCGCGGTAGACGCATTCGGCGAACCCGATGTGCTCGAGCAGAAAAAACGGCCCGATACCCAGCCCGGCCCAGTGACGTGCGGCACGCTCGAGGTCTGGTACCACGAATCCGAGCTGCATGACCGGCCCGAATCGGGCCGCGGCCGCAGCGGCCATCAGCCGACCCAGTCGTAGAAGGCGAGATCCATCCCCGCCACACCGCCGTCGAGGCATTCGAGGATCGGAGGGACGAGCCGGTCGTGGAATGGCGTGGCCTGGTGGAGCTCGAATGCCGCCTGGTCCTTGAAGCGCGCGTACACGGCGTAGTGGCCGGTCCGGTCGCGAAGCCTGACGACGTCATAGACGATCGTGTCGGGCTCGAATTGGTGCGTAAGCGACGATAGCTCGCGCTGCAGCTTCTCGAACTGCGGTTCCTTTCCGGGCTTGACCCGGAGCGTCGCGAAAAATACGGCCATGGCGTCCTCCTCAGGACAGCTTCAGTTCCTCGATCAGCGCGGCCCGCAGCCTGAACTTCTGGATCTTGCTCGAGGACATCGGCCACTCGGTCACGAACCGGACATGTCGCGGCACCTTGAAGCTTGCGATCTCGCCCTTGCAGAAATCCACGAGTTCCGCGGCGGTCGCGTGTTGATCCGGGCGCAGCTCGACGAAGGCGGCAGGCACCTCGGCGTACTTCGCATCCGGGATTCCGACCACCTGCGCCAGCTTGACGGCCGGGTGACGCTGAAGCTGGGCTTCCACCTCGGCGGCGGCGACGTTTTCGCCACCGACTTTCAGCATGTCCTTGAAGCGCCCGTGAAACATGACCGTGCCGTCGCCGTCTATGGAACCGATGTCGCCGGTGTGAAACCAGCCATCGTGGTCGAGCGCCTTCGCGGTCTTTTCCGGATCGCGGTAATAGCCCTCGAACAGGCTGTAGCCGCGGACCAGTACTTCGCCGCGCTCCCCCGTGGCCGCGTCCTTGCCGCTTTCGGGATCGACGATGCGGACCTCGAGGCCGGGCAGCGCGCGGCCGAGACGCGTGATGCGCCGGCTCTCCGCCTCGTCGGGAGATCCCGTTGATACGGTTCCAGCCGTCTCGGTCATGCCGAAGCTGCCGACCTGCAGCGCGCCCGGCATGGCCTTCATGATGGGCTCCGCCACGCCCGGAGGCTGCACCGCGAAATTCGAGTTCATCAGGCGAATGCTCGTCAGGTCGCGCTTCGCAAAGTCCGGGTGATAGACGAGGCCCTGCATGATCGTGACGAAGCACGGGTAGGTGACGGTCACCTTGTAGTCTTCAAGCATGCGGAGCGCGACACCCGCATCGAACTGGCCCATCGTCAGGTAGGTGCCGCCGACGTCGAAGGTCGCAAGCATCGGCAGGACGGCGGCAATGTGGAACATCGGAAGCGGCGACCAGAGCCGGTCGTCGCGAACCAGCCGGTAGCGATGGCGCCCGAGCGCGATTGAGTTCCTGACCTGCGCCTCGTGCGTGATCAGGCAGCCCTTTGGATTCGCGGTCGTTCCCGAGGTGTAGAGCATCAATGCCACGTCGCGGACCCGCGCGCGGAGACGGGTCTCGTGCACCCGCGCCTCCTGCACCGCCTCGCCCGCGGCCATGAATTCCGCCTCGCTCACGAAGCCCGGCGGCGTTCGCGTGCCGATCAATACGATGTTGCGCAGCTTTGGCGCCGCTGCGAGGAGGAGCTTGGCGGGATTGCGCTGCGACGCCAGGTCCGGCAACGCCTGGCTGAGCCTCTCTACGAAATCAACCTGGTCCGCGATCGAATCCGTCGTGAGCAGGGTGACCAGGTCGGCGTTCTCGACCACATAGCCGATCTCGGCCGAGCGGTAGCGCGCATTGATCGGGACGATGACCGCGCCGCAGAGCGCAATCGCGAAGTAGAGCTCCATGAATTCCGGGCAGGTGTGCATCAGCAGGCCGACGTGGTCGCGCGGACGTACGCCGAGCGCCTGGAGGCTTCGCGCCCGCCGCAGCGCGCGTGCCGCCAGCTCGGCGTAAGTCTGGCTCGAGTCCGGGAATATGAGCGCGGACTTGTCGGGATCGCGATCCGCCGCGTTCAGCAGCAGGTCGCCGATCGTCGTGACGGAGATCCTGAGGCGCGCGAGGTCCTCGCCCGCATAGGACGCGGGCGAGGCAACCTTCGGCCTGCGCGACGCCGACGATTGCTTCCTGGTAGTCACATGCGCCTTTCTATACTGCCGTCAGCGGGCTTCGGTTCCGAACGCGAACAGCACGTTACCCGGCATGTGGAAATAGATGCCGTAGCCCGATGCCGCGAACAACATGCCGTCCCGGACCACCGGACCGGCACCGCCGCCGAAAGAGCCGCCGCGCGCCGTCCCGCCTCCGGTGGTCTGCACCTCCCGCGTCGTGTCGTACTGCCACAGCACGTGACCTGTCGCCGGATCGTAGGCGCGCAGGCGCCCGTCCATGTGGCCGGCGAGCACGGCACCCGGCATGATGGTGATGGCGGCGGAAATGCCGGGGTCACAGAACTCGCGGTCGGCGCAACGGTCGTCGGCCGGCTGCGACCAGAGCAGTTTTCCGGTCGTGACGTCAAGCGCGTACAGGCCGGGACGCGCCTCTTCCTCGTATACCTTCCCTTCCACGTGCTCGTCGCGCATGTCCGAGATCGGGACGAACAGGCGCCGACCGTCCGCCGCCATGCCGAAGTGCACGCCGCCCTGGATGCCGCCGCGGCCGACCTTGTTGCGCCAGACGGGTTCGCCCCGCTTCGCGAGATCAAGCGCGTAGACGTTGCCGGACTTCTGGCCTGCAAGCAACAGGTCGCGGCCGTTGCCGTCGCGCGCGATGATGGTGCTGGCGCCGAAATCTACGTCGGGCCCGTCCTCCGCTGGACAATTGGGGTTGTCCTTCATCATGCAAGCGACGTTCCATGCGTCGCCGCCGGTCATCTGGCGGTGCCAGAGCAGCCTCCCGGTGCCGAGTTCGAGAGCGAGCAGCGCATCGCTGCGATCGTTGGCCGGCGACGAGTAGTTTTCTCCCGTGCCGACGTAGAGCAGGCCGCGCCCCCTGTCGATCGTCGGGCTGTTCCAGACGGGCGCGCCGGATGGCGCAAGTATCGCGGTGCCCGCGGACGTGACGCCGACTTTGCGCGGCGCTTCGTCGATCGTCCAGGCCTTCCAGGCCGTCTTGCCGCTGGCGGCGTCGAGCGCGAGGACCGATCCGCGGAAACTGCAGCAGGGATATTTCGGGTCGGCCGCGGAGGTCACTTCCAGCGACGAGACCGGAACATAGAGTCGGTCCCCGTCAAGGACCGGCGCGCCCGTCACTGTCGCATTCGGATGGTCGTCTGCCTTCGTGACCCAGGCGAGCTCGCCGGTCGTCGCGTCCACGGCATAGACGCGCGCGATCAGGTCGGCGAAGTACGCCAGCGGGCGCGAGCCCGGTTCCGCGCGGCCGACGAGGACCGGTGTCCGCACCTCGGCGCTCGCGCGGTAGGTCCAGCGGACGCACCCGGTCTCGCGATCGAGGGCGTAAACGGTGCCGTTCTGGCTGCCAATGAACACGGCGCCGAGAGCGATCGTGGGCTGGGAACGTATGCGTTGCGCGCCGGGAAAGGCGAATGCCCACTTGAGCCGGAGTTTCGGGAGGTCGGCGGCCGCAAGTCCCGCCATTTCCGCGGGAATGGAGCGCTGGTTCTCGCGCGTCACGCCCCAGCCGGTCCCGACCGCCGGTCGCGCCAGGTCGAAGGCCGCGTGCGTTCCTTCGCAGCGCGGCGCCGCAGCCTGGTCTGCAGCCTGTTCGAGCGAGTGACCCGCGAGATACTCGGCGACGTCGCGCCGCTCCGCGACCGACAGGTGCTGGCCCTGCATTCTCATGACGCCGAGGTCGAGTGCCGCGAGGATACCGTCGGCGGGCATCATCTCGAGGAACATCCGGTGCGGTGCCTTGGGGACGCCGCCCTGGTGGCAGGATGCGCAGGCTTGGGCGTAGACGGTCTCGCCGGGGTGAATGGCCGGCGCAGTCTCGGCAGCTACGCAATCGGGAGCTCTCGCCGTGAATGTCACGGCGCAGGCAAGCAGGACGGTGGGAGCCAGCCGGATCACTGGATGGTCAACGCGTTGTCGAGGACCAGCTCCGCGCCATTGATGAAGCGCGATTCTTCCGAGGCGAGGAAGACCACGACATTCGCCACGTCCTCGGGACGCCCGAGGCCAGGGCCGCTCTTCGTATAGGCCTCGTCGGGAATGCCGAGCAGCCGGTTGGCCTCGGCCACCATCGGCGTATCTGTCGCGCCAGGATGCAGCGAGTTGCAGCGGATCCCGTACTTCTGCATCTGGCACCAGACCGCGATCGCCTTGGTCATGCTGCGGATGGCGCCCTTTGCCGCGCTGTAGGCGAAGAACACGGGATAGCCGAGGTGACTCGCGACCGAGGACATGTTGACGATCGAGCCGCCGCCCGAGTCGCGCATGGCGGGAATGGCGTGCTTGCAGCCGAGAAAAGTGCCCTCGGTCATGATGGCGTTCTGCAGGCGGAACTGTTCGAGCGTCGTGGCCTCGGGAGTGCCGGGAATCACGATGCCCGCGTTGTTGACCAGCACGTGCAGGCCACCAAAGTGGCTCACGGTGCGGGCAATCACCTCCTGCCAGCGCGCCTCATCGCGTACATCCTGGAGCAGGAAAAGCGCGCTGCCGGAGCGCATCGCGTTGAGCGCGCTTACGATGGTGCGACCCTCGGCTTCCTTGACGTCGGTGAGCACGACGCTGGCGCCTTCCCGCACCAGCGCTTCACAGTCCGCCTTGCCGAGGCCCTGCGCGCCGCCCGTGACTATCGCGACCTTGCCTGCCAAACGCGCCATGCGCCGCTCCCCATGACGATTCTGATGAAGCCGGGGTGCCTCGAACTTATCAGTCAGCCGTGCCGGTTTCAATCACCTTTGACTTTTCCAGACAGCATCGACATGCTTCGGTGCCATGAACCGCAGTGCCGCAGCCGCAGAGAGTCCGGAATCGTCCAAATCAGCCGGGTGGCAGGCGCAGAAAAGCGCCGCGACCCGAAGCCTCATCGTCGAGGCGGCGATCAAGTGCTTTGTCGAGCTCGGCTACGCGCGTACCACGACCACCGCGATTGCGGAGCGCGCGGGCCTGTCGCGTGGCGCAATGCTGCATCACTTCCCGTCGAAAGTGGACGTGGTCCGCGCCGCGGTCGAGCACCTGCACGCGAAGCGGCTCAAGGCCTTCCGCCGCGCGGTGCAGCGCACACCGACCTCGGGCGATCGCGTTCACTCCAACCTCGAGGCCTATTGGCAGCATGTCCGCCATCCGATGTTCGTGGCGTTCTTCGAGCTTGTCGTCGCAGCGCGCACCGATCCGGAGCTCGCTGCGATATTGAAGCCTGCGCGGGACGCCTTCGAAGAGGAGCTTCACAGCACGGCGCGACAGGTGTTTCCCGAATGGCATACCGACGATTCAACCTTCGATGTCGCGCTCGACCTGACCCGCTACGTGCTCGAAGGGATGGCAATTAGCATCCACATGCATCGCGAAACCGATCGCGATCGCCGCGTGCTTTCCTATCTCGACGACAAGCTGCACGAACTGCGCGACGGTCGCGACGCGCGGCGCGCCTCCGCGCGGTAAGTCGAGCGCGCATCTGGTGGGTCCCGACTGCGACGAGCATCCGCCGGACGGCGCGGCGAGACCATCGTAGAGGCACTTCAGCAAGCGGGCTTTGGATGGCGGCGGACGATAGCACCCGCCGGGCGTGGCAGCCGCGCGGTCATGCACCGCATTTCGCCGGAATCACCCCGCCCGCGCGACGATGTCGCACACGGCGTCGATCGCATCCAGGCGAGAGGTGGAGCGCCGCCAGGCCGCGCCGATCACGCGGTGCGGCGTGGGCGGCGCAAAGGGCCGCACGGCCAGGCCGCGCGCCGAGGCGAAAGGCCCGTCGGCCGAGAGTCCCGGCAGAAGCGTGAGGCCGAGACCGGAAGCGACCATTTGTCGCAGCGTCTCGAGGCTGGTTGCGCGAAAGGCCTGCTCCTCCGTGCCGACGTGCGCGCAGACCTCGAGCGCCTGGTCGCGCAGACAATGACCTTCCTCGAGCAGCAGCAGCTTCTCGCCGTCGAGGTCGGAGGCCTTCACGCGCTTCTTCGCCGCGAGCCGGTGGGCCTCCGGCATCGCGACCAGGAAGGGCTCGTCGAACAGCGGGCGCGTAGCGAGCCCCCGGCTTTCCGCCGGCAGCGCGAGGATCGCGAGGTCGAGATCGCCCGCGAGCGTTCGCTCCACGAGCGGGGCGGTCTGGTACTCGTGCAGGACGAGTTGCAGTTTCGGCAGCGCCTTCGCGATCTTCGGCGCGATGCGCGGCAACAGGTAGGGTCCGAGCGTCGGGATCAAGCCGACCTTCAGGGTCCCCGAGAGCGGGTCCTGGCTGGCGCGCGCAAGGCTGCGGATGTCGTCCGCATCCCGCAGCATGTGCCGCGCTCGCGTGACCACCGCCTCGCCCGCGGCCGTCAGCGCGATGCGCCGCGGCTGGCGTTCGACGAGGGCAATGCCGAGGTATTCCTCGAGCTTGCGCAGCTGGGTCGACAGGGTGGGCTGGGAGACGTGGCAGCGCTCGGCCGCGCGGCCGAAGTGCCGAGTTTCGGCGAGGGCGACGAGGTATTCGAGGTCCCGGAGGTTCATAGGTTTAGTCTATCAAAACCATCGTTACATTCGATTGTACAAATGGAGCGCCGCTGTGCATGCTGCACGTGTTCCAACTGCGCCAACTCCAACGAGCGGGGATTCCATGAGCCAGGACAAAGCATCTGAAACGAGCGGCGCGGGCAAGTGCCCGGTCATGCACAGCGCCCCGCCGCGGAGAAACCGCGACTGGTGGCCGACCTCGCTGGACATCGAAGTGCTGCACCGGAATTCCCCGCTGTCCGACCCGATGGACGAGGATTTCGAC
>Ga0209706_10001916_pt1 | contig 11750 bp, 11 predicted proteins | sample PPLLaktember2015_6_FD_187263 | JGI IMG/M metagenome (GOLD analysis project Ga0209706, IMG submission 187263) | Freshwater sediment microbial communities from Prairie Pothole Lake near Jamestown, North Dakota, USA - PPLs Lake P8 Core (1) Depth... | ecosystem: Environmental > Aquatic > Freshwater...
CCGACCTTGTACACCTGGCTGACGTCGTTTTCTGCCTTGGTCCTGGCCTCGGCTTCGTTCATTCCGGTCAGTGGGCGGTTTGCACCAACCGGGCGCGGCGCAGATCGCGCATTTTCCTCGAAGATGAATTCGGTGTTCAGCATTTCGCCGCCGGTGTCGATCTCCACTGTCTGGACGCCCGGCAAGCGCTTGAGAATGTAGCCGGCCATAAGCTCTATCAGCAGTTTGTTCTGGGCACTGACCGAAATCAGCAGTTTGTTGGCGGCAATCTGGCAGCGTTGTGCGGTATTCGGGGATTCGACAAACTCTGGCCCCATCTGCCAGCCACTGTCCATGTCGCGATCCATCTTCTGGAAGAATGCCTCGCCCTCATCCAGCATGTCCTGCGGAACATCGATGCGTTGGGTCTTGCTGTCGATAATGACATCCAGCTTCATGCATGGCCTCAATGGAAGATTGGTAAAAAATTTCCCGGATCACGCTTTACTATAACAAAGGAACAAGACGAACAAATTAGGTTTCACATATCGTGACAGGACGAGCGCAGTAGGTCTCCCTTATTGCGTCGCCAGAATCTGACAGGCAGATGGATGCTCCAGCAGGTCTTCAATCGCCGCAACCGATTCTGCCCCGAGGCTGCGGTGCAGCTCCAGCATCTTGCGGGAAATGTCGAGCCAGCGTTGTGCCCCATCACGTACCACCTGGTGCAGTGGCTCCACGTCACCGTCCTCGGCCCAGCGTAGATAGGCCGCCATGGCCTCCGGAAAAAGATGGCGGCGCATGCCACTGAAGCTGGCGAAGTAAAAATGCAGGGCCGGGTCGTTCTCGAGTTCTATCAGACGCGGCAATGTCGACAGGCAATCGGCGAGGATATCGCGCGCCGCGCGGGCCATGATCTCGCCTTTGGTGCGTGACAGATCGGCCAGCATCGCGTGCCACGCCTCGCCCAGCTGTTCGCCGGCCAGCGCCTCGCCGACCTCATGCAAAACAACGGATTCGGTTTCAACTTCAGTCATGCGATCCAAGGAGGCATCCAGGTCGCGCTCGAAATCGTAGTAGGCAAGCGCGCGCGCCATGGCTTCGGAGTTGCGATTCAGTCGCCATTCTTCGATGCGTTCCCACAGATAGCGGCGCAGCGATTCCTGGCGCAGATAGATCGTTCCGTTTTGCATCATCGCTGGCGGCGCCACCAGATCGCGTGCGTACTCACAAGTCGAGACGTAAACGGTATAACCGTCGCGTCGTTCCTCGCGCTGCAGGGCGCCAAGAAAGAAATGCGGCTTGTTGAAGCGGCCATAGCCGGCGCTGTACACATAGCCCTGGGGCACGAGCGTGCGGTTAATATTGTCGGCGTCGAACGGATCGAGGCGGGCGCCGCCAACCGTCAGCGATTCGAACGCGCTCGCCCCCATGTCTTCCCACAGCTGCTCGCGCTCCTGCATCCATTTTCCGACTTCATCGCGCGGCAAGGCGCCAGTGAAGGGAATCTGGTTTTCCCAGCGGTAGAACTCGCGCATCTTGAGCAAGAATATGCAGAGTGTGTAATCCCCGGCGTACTGCGCATCTGAGATGTGGCAGTTCTTCTGGACGGTGGCAGCGATTTGACCGAGATTGAGCATACGAAGACGGTAAGTTAGCGATCCTAAATGTATATATTATAGAGATAGAAACCCGCGCGAAAATGATCAATTTTGTAGGGTCTCTGTACTAGCGAGCCGGGTGCGATGCGCTTCCAGCACAAGGAGAAGACGTAGCTCGGCAGCAAGCAGTATTGGCGAATGGCATACGCCGGTTGCTGCAGCGCCCGGATATCTGGCTGAGCTGGCGTGAGACCTCCGGTTAGAGCGAGAACCTTGTGTGGCCGGGATCGACGCAATGCCTTTGGACGAATCCTGAGGTCTACGCCTAGTCTGGGGCAACAGGCGTGGATGCGGCTACACGCCTGCGTTATATCGAAGGTCGACGGATAGAAAATATTCAGGCGCGTCACGGGTTCATTAGCAGATGTTGAAATGCGCCCGGCTTCGGGTAAGATATACGCGCTTTATGGGCAGGGTTCCAGGCAGCAGTCAACACGAGGAGTGGTTCTTTCATGAGCAACGTGTACTACGAAACCATCGACACGATGGAAAAAAGCGGCGTAGACAAGGAATACATCAACGGTTGGGCGGGCGGTTTTCTGCACAATCCGAAGCGCGAGGAGCAGCGCATCAACGAGGCTTATGAGGCCGGTTACAACGACGGCGCCGCCAAGAAGGCCGACGGTTACAAGGCCTGGATCAAGAAGTAACGGCGGGATACACAGAAAAAACGGGCGCGTTGCGCCCGTTTTTTCGTTCTTTCAGCTATCCTTCACTCCCGCTCGTTTGTACCATTTTTTTGCTTCGGCTTCGTTCTTTTCCACCCCGAGGCCCTGCTCATACATCATGCCGAGTGTCATGGCCGAACCGACCAGGCCATGTTCGGCGGCATCCTGAAACCATTTCGCCGCCTCCTTCTCATTCTTCTCCGTGCATTCGCCATACAGGTACATGAAGCCAAGCCCGTGCTCGGCCATGGCATAGCCCTGTTCGGCGGCGGCGCGCATCCATTTGTAGGCCATGAGCGGATTGGGCGCCATGCCAAGCCCGTTCTGACACATGATCGCCACACGGTGCTGGGCCTGCGGGTCGCCGGCCTCGGCGAATGGCCTGAGCAGGCGCCAAGCCTGGGCGAATTCCTTGGCCTCGAACGCGGCCATGCCACTGGCCATGTCCTGAGTGGTGTTGTTGAATTCGGGCATGATGTCTCCGTGCAGAAACGCTAAGTGATGTTGAAGCCATTCTGACAGACTGGTTCCGGCCCAGCCACCAAGCCCACAGTGCACAGACGTGTTTAACAATGGCTGCCCACGCGGGTGATGCGCGTGCCTGGTGCCAAGATACGTCCCGATGGTCTATCATCCCGCGCTTCGAGCGAGAGGCAATCCGGAGCAAAGCATGGCGATTCGCATGCGCACCAAGTGGCACACCGGTGGTTCCAAGACCATCGAAGACCGGGCGGGCGTGGTCGGTTTTAATATCTGGAAGATTGCGAAAGAAACCTGGGTTCGCATGGAGCGGGAAGGCTTCCGTGCCGGCGAGGACAAGCAGTTGGCCGCCGTACTTACCGAAATGATCGCGTTTCTTGTGCAGGTCTCCGATCGCCTGGTTTATGGCCAGCTGAGCGAGGAGGAAAGGGCGCGATTCATCAATGCGCTGGGAAAACACCTTGCGCAGACCATGCAGTCGAACCTGCTCGACATGTTGGGTCCCGGCGATCATGCCGCGCCGTTCATCGACACATTGAATGCGCGCACCGCCGATTACGCCGAATTCGAGTTCACCGATTTCGCCCCCAGCTACGGCTTTCTGCGTTATCTTGGCGAAAAAATATCGGAAGCCATGGCCGCCACCGACAACAAGTGGGTCATCGAGCATATCATCGAGATTGAAGCGCCCGAGGCGTTGAAGCCCATCAAGAAACTGGTTGGCGAGGTCTTGGGCGTGAAAGTGGCCTGATTAACAACATCAAAAAAACATTATAAATAATTGATTTACAGTATATAAAATTCAATAATCCATTAACTAATCTCACCCCGACAGCAATCATGGCCCTCGAAGCACTGAACCCCCTCACCAACCAGCTCAAGGAACTGCGCGAACGCGCGCAGATCTTGAGGGGGTACCTTTGACTACGTCGCCAAGGATGAGCGTCTCACCGAGGTCAATCGCGAACTCGAGCAGCCCAATGTCTGGGACAAGCCGGATCGCGCCCAGGAGTTGGGGCGCGAGCGCGCCCGCCTCGAGGCGGTGGTCGACACCTTCCGGCGCATCGACACGCGCCTGAACGACGTCGCCGAGTTCCTAGAGCTGGCGCGTGACGAAAACGACGAAAGCATGATCGTCTCGATCGCCGCCGATCTCGGGACGGTGGAAAGCGAGGTCGGCGAACTGGAATTCCGGCGCATGTTCTCGGGCGAAATGGACGGCGCCAATGCCTTTCTTGAGATTCAGTCGGGCACCGGCGGCACCGAGGCCCAGGATTGGGCGTCCATGCTGCTGCGCATGTATCTGCGCTGGGCCGAGCGGCGCGGGTTCAAGACCGAGTTGATCGAGCAGTCCGATGGCGAAGTGGCCGGCATCAAGGGCGCCACGATACGCATCGAAGGCCCGTATGCCTTCGGCTGGTTGCGCACCGAAACCGGCGTGCATCGCCTGGTGCGCAAGTCGCCGTTCGATTCCGGCAACCGTCGCCACACCTCGTTTGCCTCAGTGTTCGTCTCGCCGGAGGTCGACGAGGATTTCGACATTGAGGTCAACCCGGCCGACCTCAAGGTCGACACCTACCGCGCCAGTGGCGCCGGTGGCCAGCACGTCAACCGTACCGAGTCGGCGATTCGCATCACCCACGTGCCGAGTGGCGTCATCGTGGCCTGCCAGAGCGACCGTTCACAGCACAAGAACCGTTCCACGGCCATGAAGATGCTCAAGGCCAAGCTTTACGAGCTGGAAGTGCAGAAACGCAATGTCGAAAAGCAGAAGCTCGAGGATAGCAAGGCCGACATCGGCTGGGGCAGCCAGATACGCTCCTACGTGCTTGACCAGTCGCGCATCAAGGATCTGCGCACCAACGTCGAGGTCGCCAACACCCAGGCGGTGCTGGATGGCGATCTCGACAAGTTCATCGAAGCCAGTTTAAAGAGCGGTTTATAGGGCGAATCCACATGAGCGATCAAGACAAGTCGGTGCGCGCTGAGCAGGAGACTGTTCAAGACGAAGAGAAACTCGTTGCGGAACGTCGCGCCAAGCTAACGGCGTTGCGCGAACGCGGCGCACCGTTTCCGAACGATTTTCGGCGCAATGTCATCGCCGGCGAGCTGCATGCCGAATACGGCGGTAAGGACAACGAAAGCCTTGAGGCCAATCCGGTGCGCGTGCGGGTCGCGGGCCGCATGATGGGCATGCGCGTCATGGGCAAGGCCAGTTTTTGCCATTTGCAGGACATGTCCGGGCGCATCCAGCTGTATGTGCAGCGCGAGGCGATCGGCGAGGCGCTGTATGCCGAATTCAAGCACTGGGATCTCGGTGACATCGTCGGCGCCGAAGGCGTGCTGTTCAAGACCAAATCCGGTGAATTGTCGGTGAAGGTGGATGGCTTGCGGCTTCTAACCAAGTCGTTGCGCCCGTTGCCGGACAAGTGGCACGGCCTGACCGACACCGAGACACGTTACCGTCAGCGCTATGTCGATCTCATCATGAACGAGGTTGCGCGCAAGACCTTCAAGGTGCGCTCGGACGTGGTGAGTTTTATCCGCCAGTTTCTGATAACGCGGAACTTCCTGGAAGTCGAGACGCCGATGATGCAGGCGATTCCGGGCGGCGCGACCGCGCGTCCCTTCGTGACCCATCATCACACCCTCGATATGCAACTGTTCCTGCGCATCGCGCCGGAGCTTTACCTGAAACGCCTTGTCGTCGGCGGTTTCGAGAAGGTCTTCGAGATCAACCGCAATTTCCGCAACGAAGGACTCTCCACCCGGCATAATCCCGAGTTCACCATGCTGGAGTTCTACGAGGCCTATGCCGATTATCGCGATCTGATGAATCTGACCGAGGAGATGCTGCGAGCTCTGACCCAACAGGTGCTGGGCACGACGGTCGTCAGCTACCAGGGTGATGCCTATGATTTCGGCAAGCCGTTCACGCGCCTTTCCGTGAAGGAGTCGATCCTGCATTTCAATCCGGACATGAAGCCAGCCGATGTCGAGTCGCTGGAGAATGCTCGGCGTGTTGCCGAGCATCTGAAAATTCCGGTCAAGCCGGGCTACGGGCTGGGCAAGGTGCAGATTGAGATCTTCGAGAAAACCGTGGAGTCTCGTCTCAAGGATCCGACATTCATCACGGCCTATCCCACGGAAGTCTCGCCCCTGGCGCGTCGCAACGACCAGGACCCGTTCGTCACCGACCGTTTCGAGTTCTTTGTCGGCGGACGTGAGATTGCGAACGGATTCTCGGAGCTCAACGATGCCGAGGATCAGGCAGAACGTTTTCGAAAACAGGTGCAGGACAAGGAGGCGGGAGACGAGGAGGCCATGCACTTCGACGCGGACTACATCCGCGCCCTCGAGCATGGCATGCCGCCGACCGCGGGCGAGGGTATTGGTATCGATCGTCTGGTGATGCTGCTGACCGATTCACCCAGCATCCGCGATGTGATTTTGTTTCCGCACATGCGCCCGGAAACGGGCGGCTGAAGTTCGTTGCTATGAATTTTAGCCACGGACGAACGCAAAGAAGGTACTTCAGAAGGAACCGCGTCACGGACAGGAAGTTTTTTGATCCGCGTTCATCCGCGCTGAAAAGATGAAATTGGCATTTCAACTCAGGCCGCGAGCATGGTTTTCACTTTCCTTCATTTCCGCAGCCGCCTCTTCCAACGTGCTGAGGCTGGTTTCAGGCGTGAGCCCGAGCTTGGTGAAGGCCGGCACGTCGGTAAACTTTGTTTTCGCATGGCGGTGCTTACTGCCCAGGTAGCTGTGCAGGTTGGCGACCATCACGATATCGGTGTAGTCAACCTGCTCGCTGATGCGCGCCAGGTTTTCGTGCTCGGCGGCGACCGCGACCAGTTCCGGCGGAAACTTCCAGGCCTCAAGAATCAGCCGGCCGATGGAGGCGTGCAGCTTGTCGATAATGTCATTGAGTTGCGTCTCGTCGGCGAGCAGTTCCGGATGGCTCTCGGCCTTCATCAGAATCGGTAGTGCACCGATGTCGTGGATCAGGCCGGCCAGCATGGCCTCGTCCGGTTTGAGGCGGGTGAACTTGCGCGCCAGGATGTGGCTGATCGCCGCAACCTGCGTGCTGTGTTCCCACAGTGTTTGCATGTGCTGGCGAAGCAAGGTCGATTTCGTCTGAAACAGTTGTTTCAGAATCAGGCTCGTCACCAGATTGCGCACCAATGGCGGCCCCAGACGGGCTATGGCGGATTGCAGGTTGCTGATGGCGTTGCTGCCCCGGTAGAGCGGGCTGTTGGCCACCTGCAGGAGACGCGCAGCAATCGTGGCATCGCTGCTCACGGCCTTGGCAATGGCGGCAGCGGCGGCATTGTTGTCATTCACCGCTTCACGTACCTTGAAGGCCACTTCCGGCAAAATCGGCAGCTTCAGGCGATTATTCTTGATATCGTCGAGCATCTCGCTGACGAAGCGATCAACCAGCGTATCCACGAAATTTCCTCTATGTTGTGCGGTCTGATGCGAAACCCAACACGGCTTTCTTGTTTAGCATAGTCGATAATTTCTACGGTCACCCGAACGGGCGGCCGGCCTCTGGCATAATCCGGTCATGCATGACATTCGGCGTCCTCCGGCCATATTTCTCATGGGCCCGACTGCGGCGGGCAAAACCGCCCTGGCCATGATGCTCTACGACCGCCTGCCGGTTGAGATCGTCAACGTGGATGCCGCGCAGGTTTATCGTGGACTGGATATCGGCACCGCCAAGCCAACTCTTGAGGAGCGCGTGCAGGTCCCGCATCGCCTGATCGATATCCGCGACCCGTCTGAACCCTATTCGGCCGCCGACTTCTGCGCCGATGCCCTGCGGGCGATGCAGGAAATTACAGCCGCCGGGCGTATTCCGTTGCTGGTCGGCGGGACCATGTTCTATTTTCGCGCGCTGGAACGGGGCTTGCCGGAATTGCCCGGCGCCGATCCTGCCTTGCGCGCCCGGCTGCAGAGCGACCTGGATCGACACGGGCAGGCCGTTCTGCATACCCGGCTCACGGCACTCGATCCGGAACGTGCCGCGCGTATTCACCCGAACGATCCACAGCGCATTTTGCGCGCACTGGAAATCATCACCCTCACGGGGCGCACCGCCAGCTCCTATGGGAAGCAGGGCGAGTCGCCACTGCCGTACCGGCTCGTGAAACTCGCGCTCTATCCGGAAAACCGTGCATGGCTGCACCAACGTATCGCGGAGCGGTTTCACGCCATGCTGGCCCAGGGGTTTCTGGATGAGGCCAGGGCGCTTTTTGCCCGTCCGGATCTTAAGCCGACGCTGCCCTCTCTACGTACTGTCGGTTACCGCCAGGCGGGGCTATACCTGAGTGAACAGATCAACTATCATCAGCTAGTCGAGATGGGGGTCGCCGCCACGCGCCAACTCGCCAAACGACAGCTTACCTGGCTGCGCGCCGAGGCAGACTGTCAGCGACTGGATTGCAGCACCGCGGAGGATGTCGGCGCGCTGGCCCTGGAATACCTGTTCGCCAGGCTCTCGGTATAAAGGTTATAATTTCAGCAAACCCGGTTTCGTTCGGGGCAACCATCTGTGGCACTCGCGCACAGAACATAAGAAAGAGGAGAACATCATGAGTCAGCAAAGAGGGCAGGCACTACAAGACCCTTATCTCAATACGCTGCGGAAGGAACGCGTCCCGGTGTCCATCTTTCTGGTCAACGGTATCAAGCTGCAGGGCCAGATCGAGTCATTCGATCAGTTTGTCGTGTTGCTGAAGAACTCCGTAAGCCAGATGATCTACAAACATGCCATTTCCACGGTTGTTCCCAGTCGGCCGGTGAAGTTCGCGTTTGAGCAGCCTGACGATATCGCCAAAGGGCCCGGCAACGAATAACCCTTCCGCACTGCCGGGTTCGGACCGCGCGCGTCAGCGCGAGCGCGCGCTGCTGGTGCAGCTACGTTTTCCGGGCACAGACCTGGACGCCGAACTCGACGAGTTTCGTCTGCTCGTGCAGTCCGCCGGTGCCGAGGCCTGTGCCGTGCTGACCGGCAAACGCGAGCGTCCGGACGTCGCCACCTACCTTGGCAAAGGCAAGGCCGAAGAGCTGCGCGATCTCGTGACAAGCACGCACGCCGATGTCGTGATCGTCAACCACGACCTGTCACCCGCGCAGGAACGCAACCTCGAAAAAATCGCGAGCTGCCGGGTCCTGGATCGCAACGGCCTGATCCTCGACATTTTTGCGCAACGCGCGCGTTCCCATGAGGGTAAGCTGCAGGTCGAGCTCGCGCAGCTCGAACATCTCTCTACGCGCCTGGTGCGCGGCTGGACGCATCTTGAGCGCCAACGTGGCGGCATCGGCTTGCGCGGCCCGGGCGAGACCCAGCTCGAAACCGACCGGCGCCTGATTCGCGAGCGCGTCAAGCATCTCACCAAGCGTCTCGAGAAGGTGCGCGCCCAGCGCCAGAGCCGCCGCAAGGCGCGGCACAAGATTCCGATTCCGACGGTATCGCTGGTGGGCTATACGAATGCCGGCAAGTCCACGCTCTTCAATCGTCTCACCGGTGCCGGTGTGTACGCCGCCGACCAGTTGTTTGCCACCCTCGATCCCACCATGCGCCGCGTATCGCTGGCTGGCAACGCCGAAATCGTTCTGGCGGATACGGTGGGTTTCATCCGGCACCTGCCGCACCAGCTGGTCGAGGCCTTCAAATCGACGCTCGAAGAGGTGGCCGAGGCCGATTTGTTGCTGCACGTGGTGGATGGATCGAGTCCGGAGCGGCGCGAACAGATCGAACAGGTGCAGGCGGTGCTGCGGGAGATCGGCGCGGAGCACATCCCGCAGATCACGGTCTTCAACAAGATCGATCTGACCGGCGAACCGGCGCGCCTCGAACGCGACGATACGGGCAGGATCACGCGCGTGTTTCTTTCGGCACATAGCGGGATGGGCACCGAACTCCTGCTCGAGGCATTGTCCGTGCATTGCCGGCGCGGCCGCATTACGCAACGACTGTGCCTGCCGCCGGATGCCGGACGTCTGCGGGCGTTGATTTACGAGCACCTGAGCGTGGCGCACGAATCGCTGACCGAACAGGGCGAGTGGCTGCTCGATATCGAGTTGAGCCCGCCGGACCTTGCCTGGCTGAAGAGCCTGCCGGATTTTCGTCCGGAGTGGATGCTGGAGACGGAAGAACGCGTCCTTGCTCGCAGCGGCTTTTAACCTCTAGAATGCCGCCTTTGATGTTTCCGCACTATTTTCAATAATCAGGAGAGACCGTGGCTTGGAATGAACCCGGCGGCAGCGGGGGCAAAGACCCCTGGGGGCAGCGCCGCAAAGAACAGGGACCGCCCGATCTTGACCAGATCCTGAAAAATATCCGGGACCGGCTCTCCGGCCTATTTGGCGGTGGCGGTGGGCGTGGAACGGGTGGCGGAGGTGAGCGCATCAACCGCATCGGGCTCGGTCTGATTGTCGCGGTGGCTGTCGGCCTGTGGCTGTTGTCCGGTTTTTACGTTGTCAACCAGGGCGAGCGCGGTGTGGAGCTCAAGTTCGGCAAGAAAAACCAAGTCACTGGACCCGGCCTGCACTGGCACCTGCCGTGGCCAATCGAACGCGTTGAGAAGGTGAACGTCGACCAGGTATCGACGATTTCAATCGGCCGGCGCGGCGATAAAGGCTCCGGTGGCGGCATCGACAGCGGCTTCATGCTGACCGAGGACGAAAACATCGTCGTCGTGGAATTCACCGTGCAGTACAAGATCAAGGACGCAAGCGACTATCTTTTCAATGTGCGCGATCCGAAATCGACGATCATCCAGGCCATGGAGTCGGCCAGTCGCGAGGTGGTCGGCAAGAGTCAACTGGACTTCATTATCACCGAGGGCCAGCTGGAGGTGTCGGAAAAGACTCAAAAGCTGCTGCAGGAAATCCTCGATCGCTACACGAGCGGCGTTCAGATCGTGAAGGTGCAGATGCAAAAGGTATCGCCGCCGGACGAAGTGAAGGCGGCCTTTGATGACGCCACCAAGGCGCGCGAGGATGGCGCACGCATCATCAAGGAGGCCGAGGCCTACTCCAACGACATCATCCCGCGGGCACGCGGCGCGGCCTCGCGGCTGATACAGGAGGCGCAGGGCTACAAAGCGAGCGTCATGGCGCGCGCCGAGGGTGATGCGCGCCGCTTCACGTTGATTGTGAGCGAATACGTCAAGGCGCCGGGCGTGACCCGCGACCGCCTGTACATCGAGACCATGGAACAGGTGCTGTCCAGCACCACCAAGATACTGATCGACCAGAAGGGCGGCAGCAATGTTCTCTATCTGCCGCTTGACCGGATGCTGCAACATGCTTCCGGTGGCGCCGGCACCGGACCGGTCAACAGCCTGCAACCATTGCCGGAGCCGTCCGATGCGATACCCAGCGGGCTGCGCGAACGCGAACGCGGGCGTGATGTGCTGCGCGACCGGGGGGCACGCTAATGAACCAGAATAAACTGTTTGCCGTCCTCGGCCTGGTGCTGATCGGCCTGCTTATCGTGAACAGCACGATCTACACCGTGGACGAGCGCGAGCGCGCGGTGGTGGTGCGCTTTGGCCAGGTGATCCGTTACGACGATAAACCCGGTCTGCACGTCAAGACACCGTTCCTGGATGCGGTGCGTTTCTATTCGGCGCAGATCCTGACGCTGGACGCCGAGCCGCAGCTCTATCCAACCATCGAGAAGAAGTACGTGGTGGTGGATTCGTTCGTGAAATGGCGCATTATCGATGTGCTCAGGTTTCACGTTGCCGTGGGCGGAGACGAGGCCAAGGCACGCGAACGCCTGGCGCAGGTTATTAACAGCGGCCTGCGCGGCGAGTTCGGCAAACGCACTGTAAAGGATGTGATCGCTGGCGACCGTGCCAAGATCATGGCGTTGCTGAGCGTGAATGCCGACCAGGACGCTAAAGAGTACGGCATTGAAGTGGTGGACGTGCGCATCCAA
>Ga0209706_10001917_pt1 | contig 11743 bp, 7 predicted proteins | sample PPLLaktember2015_6_FD_187263 | JGI IMG/M metagenome (GOLD analysis project Ga0209706, IMG submission 187263) | Freshwater sediment microbial communities from Prairie Pothole Lake near Jamestown, North Dakota, USA - PPLs Lake P8 Core (1) Depth... | ecosystem: Environmental > Aquatic > Freshwater...
GCCGTGGTCGCCGGTGAAGACAAAGAGGGTGTCCGCAAACCACGGCGCGTGCCGGGCTTGCTCCATGAATTCGCCGACGGCCCAGTCGGCGTAGTGAATGCCGTTGAGGCGATCGTTTTGTTCGCCTCCGTCTTTGATGGGCTGGAGGCTGTGAACTTTGGGGAGGTTGAATGGGGCGTGGTTCGACAAGGTAAGGATCAGGCCGAGGAACGGTTTGCCGGATTGCGCGAGGGCGTCGAATTCCTGGCACGCGCGGTTGAAAACGTCGTGGTCTGACACACCCCAGTCGGGGTCGACGAAGGTGAAGTTGACGTAATCGTAACGTCCAATAAAGCGCTCGACACCGTGGCTGCGGAAGAACCCTTCCTTGTTGTCCCATGAGAACAGGCCATTGTAGAGGAAGAGCGTGGCAAAACCCTGTTGGCGGAGCAGTAAAGGCAGCGTGAGGATCGGTTGGTTGCCTTCGACCTGCTTCATCAGATTATCGTGGTCAGGAAGGTTCGGAAGCGAACACAACGTGGCCAGAACGCCTTGGGCGGTGTGGGTACTGACGGACAACCCACGGTCAAAGAGGATGCCCTGCTGGGCCAAGGCGTCAAAGCAGGGCGTCGCTCCATAGGTCGCACCGGTGGCGCCACAAAACAGGGCGCTGAAACTCTCCATGATGACGACGACGACATTTCTGGGTGGGCGACGCACCGGCGAATCGGTCGGCGGCGAGCGGCGGAGGAGCGGGTTCTTATCCGGCTCGATCAACTCCTCGCCCGGCAGAAGGACCATCGCGCGGGTCGTGGCGATGGCCTCATTGAGTTCCATGGCGCGGACCCATTTGGAGGCATGAGTTGATTTGAAACGCTGGCGGATGGCTTGCGTGAGAATGTAGATGCCGTTCTGTGCGATGGCGTTGGCGTAGGCGTTTTGCGAGAACATCGCATCGCCCCACCGTAAGGGGGTGTGTTGCAAACCGCCTCGCACCGCGACAACCGTGCCGACGGCCAGCAGCAGGGTCCCCACGATCTTGCTGGTAAAACTGAATGTCGTTCCCGTCGCGCGCAGCCACCGGCGATTGACGGCGACGAATCCGGTGGTGACCAGCACACACACGAAGATCCAGCGCAGGACCGGGTAACCATGCCAGATCATGCGAAGAATGGTCAGGTCATTCTCGGCGCCGGTTCCAAAGAATTGAAACGCCAGCGGCCCGAGGCGCATCTGGAATTCCTTGTAGTATTCCACCTCGCCGGCAAGGGTGAAGATTCCGAGAAATGCGAGGCCGGTGAATAAGCTGGCGCAGAGCCGCCGTTCCCATGTGCCGGCACCGATCCGCCAGATGGTCCAGATGGCAAACGGCGCGGTCAGCATAGCCGCCATGGAGAGGTCGAACCGGAAACCGTGAAGGAATGATTGCACGAGCAGTGCCGGTGTCGCCGCGCTGCGCAAGTGCCAAGTTGCACCGATCAACACGCCCCGAAACAGTATGAATACGGCAATCCATGCCGTCCATAACGCCAGCGGACCGATCAACAGCCGCCCCACCGAGGGGCAGTCAGCCGAGGACACTCGCACGCTCATTCCTCCATGCCCGACACACGAAGACTGTCTTTCTTGAATAGAACGACGGACCTACTGCTACTGCCTTCGCGCGGATTGAAACAGGTCCAGTTCCGGCCTGTAGGCGTCTGTCGTGACGCTAAACAGCCCTAGCAGGCTGTGGAACAGGTAGTCGTGATTGAGCCGGTCTATTCGATGCTTTCTTAGCAGATCCTGATCAATGTTTTTTTCCCTTAGATAACTGCTGGATGCCCAGAAGATCATGGGGACGTGCTTCTGTTGTCTGGGGGCGATGGCATAGGGGAGCCCGTGCAGGTAGATGTTGTTCTCTCCCAGAGACTGGCCATGATCGGAGGTATACAACATTGCCGTGGCATAGCTCTGAGCCTTCAGCAAATCGATGACTTTGCCTAAGACATAATCGGTGTAAACAATGGTGTTGTCGTAGGCATTGATGATGCTCTGCTGGTCGCACTCCTGCACATCGTCCTGGCTACATTCCGGCAGGAACTGTTTGAAATTCTTCGGGCTCCGCTTGTAGTATGACGGCCCATGGCTTCCCTTCTGGTGAAGGACGATGAGCATCTCTCCCGCATTACTGCTGAGCATCTCCCCCAGATCTCTCAACAGAATCTCGTCGTAACATTCGCCGGAAGAGCACAAGGCGCTATCTTTCTCATCCGCCAAATCCTCGAACCGGATGCGGTCGGCGACCCCCTTGCTGCCGGAACTATTGTCCCGCCAGACCACCTGGACACCTGTCCGCTGCAGGATGTCGAGCAAATTTTCGTACCGGCTGGCCTCCGCGCGGCTGTAGTGAGCTCTCCCCAGGTGAGAGAACATGCCGGGCAGGGACTCAGCAGTATCCGTGCCGATGGATTGCACCTGAGTGAAAGAAAAAACATCACGGCTTTCGAGCTGCGGGTTGGTCGCCCGTGCGTAGCCGTTCAAGGAGAATTGCTCGGCCCGGGCCGCTTCACCGACAACCAGGACGACCGCCGTTCTGGGGGTGTTTGCAGGTCTTTTGGCATCTGCCGCTACGACCTTGAGCGCTTCGCCGTGGGTCCCCTGCCAATTCCTTTTCACTGTTTTAGACAGGCTGTAAATTGGATAGGTGGGATTGATATACATGCGGAGTTCTATGTTTTTTCGGCCAAACAGGACAAATTCCTTGAAGTCCGCCATAACTATCGCCACGAGGAGAACCGCACTGCCCATCATCACACCTCTGCGCACCAGTAGTTCACTCCGCCACGGTCGATAGGTAACTCGGGTGACCAGCAGCAGAGTTGAGGGGAGTACTCCCAGCAAAAGAAAATGTCTGAACAGCGGCCAGGTTAGCTGTTCGGATGCTTCGCGGACATCCGTCTCAAGCAAGTTGGTGATCATTTTCTGGTCGATGACGATACCGTAACTGCCCATAAAATAGCTGGCAACCGCGGCCGTACAGAAAACGACAACCAGAAATGGCTTATGCACGGCGCTGAACGAGAAAAACGAAAACAGAATGTTGAACACCAGACAGAGGGACAGCCCAGTCATCAAAACAAACGCCAAGTGGTTGGCGGTTGCTAGCCCGCCGATCTTGTTGATAAACGCTGTCCAGAAGGGGCCGTTGGCGCAACAGACGAGAAAAGCAGCAGCAAGAAAGTTGATCACCGTCGCGCTGGCCTGCAGTCTGCGAAGGGCAATGTGAATCCGTCGAATCATGGCGAGCTTATGCTGAGTAAAAAGTCTCTTTTTGTGACTCGGACTGTAGTTGTCGAAGTCTTTCGGTCAGGTCAGTTCACCCTGAAAAATAGGTTTTTCTAAAAAATAGGGTTCGTCAAATGCACTTTTTGTGAATAAATTATTGGCCAGCCTTTTTTTAAAGGAGTTTACCCGCTTTTAGGTTGCCTAGGCACTAGGCGCTTGCCCCATTTCTTGAGATCCCAGCGCATGACTGCCAGGGTACAGTTTGATTTGTTCATCCTTTAATCCGAAGCGACGGTCTTATTCACCGAAGTGTAAGGAATCTGAATATAATCAAAGACCCTGGTCTTTACATATTTTTGCACCAGCTTGCTTATATTGAAGCCAAGACCTACGTAAATTGTACGTCGGCGATCGTCCGTGCCACCTTCCTCGTAATCCTCGTAACCGCGAGCGTAATATCCCACATGAAACTCCAAATAGCGCAGATAAGGATTCTTAACGAAATCGAATCCATCGGCTTTGAGGGCTATGAGAAAACTCTGTCTTTCATAGTTGTCTGCGAATCCGAAATCGCTGGAACTGAATTCTGGTTTATACTCCATTCTGAAATCAATCTTACTGGCCAAACTCGGGTATTTTCCCCAAACATAGGCGACTCCAGCCCCCACAATATTCATAATCATATCCTCATAAGAAAACCCTTGTGATGGGCTGAATCCATCGGCCACCTCCATGAATGTTTGAAAGCCTAGATTAGAGAGAGCCCCATATAGATTCGCTTCGCTCTCTGCATATCCCCATTTACGATAGACGTAAGAATAAAGGTGACTCAGCGTATAGGAGGCCCAGAAATGGCCAAACTTGTCTGCACCTCCATTCGGTGTATCTCGTTCAAACCAGCCTTCGTCTCCGAAATGGAAGCTTGACTCTCCGTAGTCCCAGTCCGCAAAGCCGTAAATTAGAACCCCCCCCATCGATCCCACATTCAGCAGCAGTGTTTTCTGTCCACGAGTAAGAAATTCCTTTTTCTCTGATGGAATCTTATACTCACAAGTAGCAGGCTCTTCTTCCTCCATTGCAACCTTCGGTTCACCGGCAACAGAGTGCTCTTCCTCTAGAGCGATCTCCTGCTCGGGGGTAAGAAACTTATCATTCCCAGACTGAGAAAACCCACCTTGTTGCGCCCACGAGGAACTTGCAAGGAAAAGGCACAGAAAGGTAAGAAAAGATATTTTCAAGAACAATCTGGTCAAAAAGCGCTCCGTACCCAATCGTGTTATAGGAAACTCAAAAAGACTTTCTTTCATCAAACCGGGATGCGTCTCGCATCTCCACATCGAGAAAACCCTGATCCCCCACCGGCTCAGATACGTCAAAACGGCTATGGCGAAAACGTACCAGAAATAGTGCCACTCAAGATGTTTGAAAAAAGGGCGCAGGGTCGGAGAATCCGCACTGTCTCTGAACGCAGTAGCACAGAGAAGGACCGCCGCGACCATAGCAAAGAGAGCAGCGAAACGGCCATCCCATAGAGCCAGCGAGGCAAAAATCAGTGCGTTCCACCGGTGAGGTGCGCTGAGCTTTCGCCAGTACAGGGCAAGACACAAAAAAGTGGGAATCCCTATGGCCGCCAGCATCTCCAGTTCGACGCGTTCGAGATAGACGTGCCCGTCTGGGTGAAACTGCAAGGCGGAGAGGATCGACCGATCGAGCAGGGCATGACTGGAAAAGCCCACCAGGAATCCTGCAATGAGCATGTAACAAAGATGCCGCCGCAACTGCGGTTTTTCAGCTCGGGGAAATGCAAGATACATGGTGGAGAATACCACGCCTAACCACCAGGTGGATTCCGCTAGAGACCAACCTAAGAACAATGCCGGCAGAGCATAGATACGCGTCGGCCGCCTCTCGCGGTATCCTTCCATGACGAAGACCGTCAATCCGAAAAGCAGGTAAGGGACAACCCATTTGGAAACAACGATCGGGGCCTGTGCAACGCTCACCGCTGCGAAAAGAACAAGGGACACCACAAGATGATCTTCTGTTTTTTTCTTAAGCCCCAGAAACAGAAAGAAGGCCCCTAAAGTGGCCAGGAGCGTTTCATACCAAGAAGCAAGATCACCAAAATACAAAAGCGCAATGATCGAATAAACAGACGCCATTCCAAGGTACTCGACTTTGAGCTTTCTTCCAAAGCGCTCAACGGGCCCCGGGACGTAGCCTAGGTTAAGTGGTGTCACTGCAATTGAGGAAGTGCTTCTCATGTGCTTCCCTCCAAAAATAGTTGATCGTCAGCGGGATTAGGTTTACATCAATCTCAGTCCTCGGATCGCTGCAATGGCTTTGATAAGGCTACCTGAGCGATACTTATTACAGGTCTATCGGATTGGCAGCCAAATTGGCTTAAAACCCAAGGGCTAAGAGGTCCTTAAATAGGGATTCACTGTGCCATGGCCCCAAGCAAGTCTCCTACCCAATGCGTGATCACCACCACCACGCCTGCGATCAGGAGGTGTTCTCCTATTATTTTCCATGCAGGCTCACCATTCGCTCTTGCCATGAGGTAACTCAGGCAACCAAGAACTAGGAATCCCCACACAAGACTAACGATTATGGCATGCGAAAGCGGGAGGAGAAAAACCGGAACGACAAATGTCATCGCAAACAGGAACTTCGCTAGAAACGTCGATATCGTAGCGCCCCAGATCTCTTTTACGGTGTGAGCGTTTTCAAATTCCTTTGAGATGTGAATTCCGAGCGCATCGGAAAAGGCATCAGCAATAGCGATAGTGAAAATTCCACTCAAAACAATCATCTTGGAGTGGGTCCCTGAATGTAGGCCGACCATTAGACCGAGGGTAGTTATGACTGCCGATGTCAGCCCGAAAGAAAGTCCTGTGCGCAAGGAATCCTTCATATCCGTTTTTCTCCTTTCATTCGACGAATGCAGAGGGGATGGCGGTTTAGCGCTTGTCTGTAGAGACTGAGTATCTCACGACGTCAGTCTGGAATAGCGACGTAATCATCATCGTAGATCCCCTCTTCAGCCCTTCTATGACAGGCCAAACAATTTGACAGTGAACCGATTGAATCACGTTTGATAATCTCTGTTGAAATACGGTGATGTTTGTCTTTTATGTAAGGTACTTCCGTAATCCTCAATGGCACATAACTACGCAGGCTTTTCATGATTTTGACCGCTACCTTTGCTTTAGAGCGTTCTGAAGCATTGGGCTCAAGGTAACAGGAAATCGCAGTCTTTGTTGCTCGGTCCAGATCAAGAGACTCGCCAAAATGATCATCGACTGTTTTCAAAATTCTGTTCCATGACGCATATGGCAGCAGTTCCGCTTGATAGGCAAAATGGCAGGCGCCACAATTGTCCTTATAGGTCGGATTAGATACTGGCGTTAGACAACTTGTTGTCTGACGATCCCTTCCTCCTGTTTCACGGTGTCTGGCGCGGTACTTCTGATTGTCCCTATCATCACCAAACGCGCTGTCGGAGATACCAATCGGTACCATCGCGAGTATAGCCACAAAAAGAAAACTCTTTCTGATTTTCATCAATGCCCTCTCCTTTATTTGCGGCGGTGCCTGTCGGATGAGCGAAACAGATGTGATCTCTCTTTTGCCAGGAGCAGCCTCGATATAAACCCGGAGATCAGATCAGCAGCAGGCACTAGCCATTTAAACCAGGAGATCCCTTCACGAGAAAGCGGCCATGAGGGCTTTCGAAGTTTTGGGCCTGGCGGCACATGAATGCGATTCCACAACGGTTTCCGAGAAGCAAAAGAGAATCTAGAGAAAACCCTGAACTGTCCTCTCGGCCGTTGGACACGCTTTGCGGCAGGCTCTTCGAAAAAGGCACCAATGCCCCTCGATTCTGCTTTCCCTATGCTAGCCTTGGAGCGTCCTCTTTCTGGTTGAGCTTGACAAGGCCGTAAGACAAGACCGGGGCTCCAGATCTTGGTCCCGTCCCACCTGGGCAACGTGGCAACCTTTCTGAAGAAGTCTCCCCTATTTGTTTTCTCATTTTCCTGCTCTTCGGTGCCGATGAACAGCACCCCCGAGCGAACGGTGCATTGACCAGCGATGACTCTGTTCACTCTCGCATGCGCTTGCCAAGAAATTTGGCCATCAGCCGCGACGGTAATCAGATATTTGTCAAGCCGGAAAGTGCCTGGACCTCTATGTGCGATTGGTGTTTCACGACTACTGGCGATAGTCACGGAGTAAAACATCCGATCGAGGAAATCATCATTAAGGCTTCGCCCGGAAGCAACGTCCAATAGCTCGGAAGCAAAACAGTAACTCTTTGTCTTATTCCAAAACGGTAGTTTTTCTATTCGGTCAAGAAACTCTCCTTTCAAGTATCCGACCTCTTCATGGCTACAAGGCCCGATGATAAGAATGTCGTTATGGATGAAGCACATGCCGTGCTGCTGTGCTCCGAACCCGTAATGCGTTTCCCACTCCAAGAGGCCATTCTCATGTTCGATAATTAGATATTCATTTAACCTGTATGTCGCCGTTTCCATATAAATCACTTTCAGGAAGAACTATGGAGACCTACAGCTAGTCTGCTTTGCTCGGCATGAAAAGCTAAACCACGCTATTCCCGCAAGAGAGGCAGAATTTTGACTGAGTTGGGACCTCTCTTTTACAGTTCGGGCACAGCAGACTTTTCTCTGCTGGAGAGCCGCAATTCGGGCAAAAACTGTATGAAGGCAGTAGCTTTTCCGAACACTTCGGGCAGGATAGAAATGCATTGTTTGGCTGATAGCCGTGCCGCTCGTCATATCGATCCTGATGATGGTGATCGTCATGGTGCTGGCCATGGCGGTGATGACCCTCATAATGACTGCTACCGTGCCGGCGTTTTCGTCGGAAGCTTTCAAGAACGTCTTCTAGGAAATCCATATTAGGTTTCTCCTTTCTCGCTTTTAGCAAATAATTTCGCCCGCATCTCAGGGTTTGTTTCTGGAATGATTCCTTGGCAGTCTTCTCACAGGGGATGAAATCTGCCGAAACCATCGCATTAGTTGATTGTACTTAAATGAGTGCAGCTTTCTCCTTGTCATGATACGAAGGATAAGCGAAGTCCACTTGAGATAAGGTGGGGGACTGCAAAGGTGAAATCAAATACGGAGTATGACTGAGGAAAGGCAAGCGATAGAATTGAATGGAAATGGCGAGGCATCAGTATTCAGAGCTATTGAGTGATCTTGCGTTGTGTTTCGGGGTGCACGAGATGATGGCCGCTCACGTTCTTTGCCCTTTGAAATCGTTTGGGTTGTTGTCGACCCTTGCTTTTCCGTATGATGATGTTCCGAATGAACCCCGGTGTGGGAAAAGATATGGAATCCTTCGTCCGTGCTGGCGACAAGGAGGGTTAGCGTCACAAAGGTGGTGACAAGAGCATTAAGAAAGACTGAAGGTGAAAATCGATTCATTCAATCCCCTACATTTGAACGAAATATAGAAGCAACCCTCACTCTGTGTCAACAGCAAATAATAACCACCTCTAATTCTTAACTTTCTTGGCATAGAGGTGAGCCTGGGAGACTCTGGTTTGGTGACGATTAGCAGCACAAGTCCATTTCGTCACAGGCAAACCGCCAGATAAGGACTTCCAAATTCATCCTATTGCGAGGGTAGTAAAGGGGCCGGTTATGATTTCGACATTTGAACCGGAGCCTGAGCCTCCCTTTGAAATTTTGACTTTCACATCAGCGGTCCGAGCGGAACCATGTGTATCGCAAGTCATAAGTCTGAGGTCTCGGAGGAGGCGATAGACTACCAACTCAAGTCACCACCTCGCTTGAAACAAAAAAGCGGAATGGAATCACCATTTTTAATCTCTCCCAAGGCTGGGATTGCTTCAGTCCGAGCCGCTGGCTAGATTCAATATAAACGGATATTCAGCCCGCTTCTGGATAGTCTCCGGGGCCAAACTCAGGGGATGGGTCGCCGCCTTAAGCCACAAGGCCACCTGGTCGCCGTAATGGGGCGAGAACAAAGGTCCCCACTCGCCGATGGTAATGGACCCGGTGGCTCTACTCGCTCTGAGGACGAAGTCTCACAAAAGCAGAAGACACCATGGGTGAGAGTCACAGCGAAGGTGTCCGCTCTTACTCACAGTCTATTCATTCAACAAAAGAAGGAAGATTGAGCCCATTGGATTTCTTCGCTTAACAGCATTGGGATTCGATGCAGAGAATTCAAGATCATCGTACGCTAAGCCCCCGCCCGATGTTCCTGTGTATCTTGCCTCAAACCGTCTAATCCCATTGGCGATTATAGAAAGCTGGGTGTACGGGAAACCCGACCAAGCACTTTGCCTGACAATCCCAAGACTGTTTCCTCCTGATGATGCGTCAAACACTTCCAGTTCCCAGGATTCTGCATTCCCTCCATCAATGTCGCTTGCATCTCCAGCCCATAAGCTCACAGAATCTTGAGGCGTGTCGAATACACCGACTATCGGGCCTAGGCCGTCTGGCGAAGCGCCTATCGATTTAATGGGAGATCTGTAGTATGCGCCATACCGGTTGTTTGCAACTACTTCCAAGAACTGTGTATCGGGAGAAAACAGTCTAATCCCACCGACATTGACGCCATGGAGGTTTCGACCATCATTGAAGGATTCGAAATCGATAAAATGCTGGCGAAATTCGAGGTCATCGTATGCGACGCCATACGTGCTGTTCCCTGTGTATCTTGCCTCAAACCGTCTAATCCCACTGGCGATTATAGAAAGCTGGGTGTACGGGAAACCCGACCAACCACTTTGCCTGACAATCCCAAGACTGTTTCCCCCTGATGATGCGTCAAACACTTCCAGTTCCCAGGAATGGTCCTGAATATTTGGATCCGGCCCCCCTGAATTGCCGGCCCATACGCTGACATAATTTTCCGGAAAATCAAAGATCCCCACTAAGGTTAATAACCCACGAGTCGTAGCGACTGATTTGTACGGTGACTTATATTCAGCGCCGTCATGATTGCCAAAGACTCCTATTTGTCCGTCGGGGGAAGACAAGACAACACCCCCTAGATTCCTTAAATTCAGATTTTCGCCATAATTGTAGGACTCGAAATCAACTAGGCGACAAGCCCCCGGCGTTGCATGAGCAAGAAGTATGCAAAATAATAAAGATGCTGAAAACTTGTTTCTCATAATCTGCCCTATTATTGCAGTTTCAAAAAAGTCCAAAACGTATTAGCTATCACTATCACGATTAGCATTCCAAGTCTAGCGCCCTACCAGGAAAACCCCCAGATATCGACTAGCCCAATTCATCCTATCGCGTGGATATAAAGGGAGCCGGTTACGATTTCGATACTGAACCCGGACCTGAGCCTGCCGTTGAAATCATAATCTTCGAATCACCCACCCACAGGGAAACTCCCACGCGGGACGTAAACCGAATGCCGTTTCAATCGTCTAATTTGATAAGAAATCGGCAGGTTCCAGCAAACCGCTAGACAGGGCGGATCATTGGTGGTTAATATAACAGATAGAATTCAAGCGAGGGATTGACATGAAGACCTTGAAATCCTTCCGATTCATAATGGCCTTTCTTCTGGCAATTCTCCTGGCGGTGCCCTCGGTGGTGCTCGCCCAGGACAGTAAGGCCTCAGCCGCAAAGAGATTCTCCCAGGAGGAGCTGGATCAAATTCTGGCCCCTGTCGCTCTTTATCCCGACTCGCTCCTCGCTCAGGTTCTGATGGCGTCTACCTACCCTCTGGAGGTCGTCATGGCCGAGCGGTGGGTCAAGCAGAACAAGAACCTCACGGGGGATAAACTGATTGAAGCCGCGGACAAACAGCCATGGGACCCCAGCGTTAAGGCTCTGGCACCTTTCCCCGACCTCCTCTCCACAATGGCAGAGAAGCTGGAATGGACGGAAAAACTTGGGGACGCCTTCCTGGCCCAGCAGACCGACGTCATGGAAACGGTCCAGAGCCTCCGCAAAAAGGCCTATGAGGCCGGGAACCTGAAATCGACCAATGAGCAGCACGTGATCGTGGAGAAGGAGACCATCTGGGTTGAGCCGGCCGACTCGAGGGTCGTCTATGTGCCCGTCTATGATCCTTGGCTGGTTTACGGATCATGGTGGTGGCCCTACTACCCGCCCTACGTCTTTTACCCCTATCCTTATCCTTCGGCGTTCTATTATCCCGGGTACATTGGGTTCAGTGTCGGTTTCGTCGTAGGTGCTTACTGGGGAAACTGGGGGTATTGCAACTGGCCTTATAGAACAGTCCATGTGAATCATCACTACCACGGGCGTCAATACCCGGGGTATCGCACGGCATCCATGGGCAGCGTTGTCGCGTCAAGGGGTGCGCCCACCATGCAGAAGTGGAGGCACGACCCCTATCACCGAAGGGGAGCGGCGTACAGGGACGCGGCCGTCGGGAACCAGTTCGGGCAGGCGAGCAGGACAACCGCGGATAACCGCCGTGTTTCCCGCACCTTCGAGGATAA
>Ga0209706_10001922_pt1 | contig 11732 bp, 12 predicted proteins | sample PPLLaktember2015_6_FD_187263 | JGI IMG/M metagenome (GOLD analysis project Ga0209706, IMG submission 187263) | Freshwater sediment microbial communities from Prairie Pothole Lake near Jamestown, North Dakota, USA - PPLs Lake P8 Core (1) Depth... | ecosystem: Environmental > Aquatic > Freshwater...
ATATGTATACCGGATCCATTGCCTTCTTCGTGGCGTTATATCAGGCATTCAGGTTATTGGGGTACATTGGACGAAATGAAGTATTTTCACAACGTTCGGTGAAGGCTTTGCGAACTATAAAATACTGCGCAATGACCCTTGTCGCATTTATTATGGGAGCGGAAGCCTACTTCTTTATAGTCGTGCGTGGCAAGGATGACATTGCGGGCGGTGTAATGATGGGTCTTCTTTTGATTTTTGTCTTTGTCGTAATCGCCACCGCAGCCGGGGTGTTTGAAAGAATTGTGCAAAATGCAGTGGATATCAAGACTGAGAACGACTTAACCGTTTAATGCTATGGCAATTATTATTAACATCGATGTCATGTTGGCCAAGCGGAAGATGAGCGTCACCGAGCTCTCCGAGAAAGTCGGCATCACAATGGCCAACATTTCCGTGTTGAAAAACGGAAAGGCAAAAGCAATTCGCCTCTTAACGCTGGAGGCAATTTGCAAGGCTTTGGAATGTCAGCCAGGTGATATTTTGGAATATAAAAAGGAAGAACCTCTGTCATACCCGGGAAGCTAACCTGGTAATCGCGCTTGTTTAACAAACTCTTTGACAAAGCTTTGAATTTAGGCTGGTCTGTGCGAACTTTGGCCCCGTAAGCATCCGGGATGCTTGAAAAAAGCACAATTTATCTTTCAAAATTCAATTCTGGTAAAATAATCTTGAATTCATTTTCGATCTCCAGGAATGTGCCTGATAGCGAAGCGAAGGAAACTATACTTGCTTTAAATTCAGTATTATTTTTTCGGTATTGTAAAATAGAAGATCGATTCTTTCCCGAATACTGATTCAACCCAAATCTTTCCTCCATGACGCTCAACAATTCTCTTACATATTGCCAGGCCAATACCAGTTCCTTCATACGTATCTCTTGGATTTAACCTTTGGAATATCTGAAAGATCTTATCAAAATATTGAGGTTCTATTCCCAATCCTTCATCTTTAATTGAAATTGTACTATTAACTGCATCAGAGCATGATGATATATAAATTTTTGGAGTACCATTACTGAACTTAATGCTGTTTCCAATAAGATTTTGAAACAGAAGAATCATTTGACTTTCATCTGCAAACACTATTGGTAATTCAGTAACATCTAATGAAGCATTACTTTTCAATAAACTGAGGCCAAGATTCTTCCTGACAGTGTCAACCGTTTTATTTAAATCAACCTGAGTAAAAGTTTTTCCTTTAGTTTGTACTCTTGAAAATAACAGCAAACCATTTATAAGTTCATACATCCTGTTTGCTCCATCGACAGCAAAGTGTATATATTCTAAGGCTTTATCATCAAGTTTTTCCTGGTATTGTTGTTCAAGTAATTGGGTGAAACTGGTTACCATTCGCAAAGGTTCCTGAAGATCGTGTGAAGCTACATAGGCAAAATTTGCAAGATCTTTATTTGAACGCAGGAGATCTTCGTTGAGTTTAATAACCAATTCTTCAGTACCTTCTCTAAGGGAAGTGACATCAAAACATACGCCAGTTAAGCTTATGGGTTTACCGTATCTGTCTTTATTTAATAAACCTTTGGAACTAATATATTTTGTTTTCCCGTTAAGAGATTTAATCCTATAAATCGTTACATAAGGCTGGTCTTTCTCCAGTGCATCCCGAGTTGCTTTTTGGACATGTAAAATATCTTCTTCGTTTACCAACTTTTCAAATGCATCATAAGTTTTTCCAAATTCACCAGGATTAAGGCCAAACATTTTTTCAAGTCTTTCATCCCAAATAACTTCATCTGTTTTGAAATCCCATTCCCATATACCGATGTTACCACTTTCAAGAGCAATATTCAGTTTAGCATTTACCCTTTCAAGATCTTCAGTGCGTTTTTTGACCAATTCCTGGAGGTGATCCTGAAATTCTATGGTTTTTGTAATGTCAGAGATTATAATACAAATATCACCATCAACTTCAGGTGGTAAGGGACGCAGAGAAAAGTTAAGATATAATTCACTCTTATTTTGAGCATTAGAATAAAATATTGTTCCATTTACTCTTTCTTTTAGCCCCTTTTTTATCAGCTTGTTTAATGCAGGTTTTTCACTTCCCAATACGAATCTTAAGATGTTAGAACCAACTACAGGATGAGACGAGTCAGAAAAAATATCAATAAATCTCTGATTACAATAGAATATGGTTCCATCTGCTTTAATAATTACAGCGCCTTCTGCCATTTCCTCGAGTATAATCCGGTATGGGGTTTCTGCAGATGTCAGAGAAAATATTTTTTCTCCTTCCGCCCCTGAGACAACTATTGCATCAACTTCGCCATTTCGGATTGCACTTAGAGCCTCCTCAGATTCACTCAGACGAGATTGTAATTCGGCATTTTTCTTAAGCAGTTCATCAACAATATCTACTTGTTTCTTTGCCATGAGAATTATTTTTTTACTTCTTTTAAATCAAGCCCTACAAGAACACGCTCTGAATTTGACATATCGCCAATTATCCTTCGAAGCGGCAGAGGTAGTTTTTTAATAAGGGTAGGTGCAGCAATAATCTGTTCACCCTTCGCAAGCGACGGATTTTTGTATAAATCGATTACTTCAAGGCTATACCTGCTTTTAAGGTGCTCCTCGCAGATTTTTTTAATATTATCAATAGCCCTGATGGATTGAGGAGTCAATCCGGTGACATATAATTTAAGCACGTACTTTTCATCCTTAAGTTTCTTAACAGAATTTTCAAATTCCTTAAGGTTTAATGTTGCCTTTTTTGCCTTTTTCATCTTCGGATTTATGAGTTAGATTATTTATGGGGCTTTAAATCCAGACCAATCAGTACACGTTCTGTATTTGAAAGATCACCTATAATTTTTCTTACAGGTACTGGTAATTTTCGTACAAGCGTTGGCAGAGCAAGGATCTGATGTTCACGACCAAGTTTGGGATTAACAAGAAGATCTATTACTTCAATCGTATACTTATTCTTTAAGCGTTCTTCGCAGATTTTTTTAAGGTTTTCAAATGCAGAGAGACTTTTAGTAGTCTGTCCGGCAACATAAAGCCTTAAAATCCATTTATCTGATTGAGGGTTGACTTTTAGCCCAGTTGACGGACCAATCTTAGAAACAGGTTTTTTAGCATTCATGTAAGGTTATTTTTTAGATTTTCGGCTTGTGGCCATATCTTTCCGGTTCTTTGTAATATTGGCGATCCGGGACTCTTCAATACTGATTAATTTAAGCGATTCGGCCTCATCGGCTTCAAACTCAGCTTGAAGCGATGCAATCTGAGCCTTAAGGTTTTTGCGTTTGCGTTCCAGTAGAAGCTTTTTCTGTTCTACCAGCTGTTTGTGAATAAATAGCTCAGAACTATCCTTAGCCTCCTGCGCTACCCTTGAAGATCCGGTAAGGACACCCTCCATACCGACATAGACATCCTGAAGAATGATTCCGTTATTTGTAAGAAGGAACTCGCGGATCTGATTTGAATGAGCCATTCCCCTTGATTTCAAGACATAAAGGCCCCTGTTACGCTCTCCTCCAAGTTCGATGTCGCGCAGTAACAGCCAGGTATCAATGAGTGATGAGATGAATACATCGGTATGTTCGAGTGAAGAACCACTGGTGGTTAGTGTGGTAAAAAAGGCTGTTATATGCTTTAACTTGAGATGATCGATCAACCTCATTGCAAGCGATTTGGCTTCAACAGAATTATCAGCAGAAATAAAGCTGTTAAGAGGATCTACTATTACAGCAGATGGATTGAATTCTTTTACAATTTTAAGCATCGTTGCAAGATGCATCTCGAGCCCGGTAAACGTTGGGCGCATTGCATGGAAGAGAAGTTTTCCTTTTTTTACAAGAGGCTCAAGATCGATTCCGATGGAATTCATATTTCGAATGATCTGTGCTGGTGATTCCTCAAGTGAAAAATAGAGAACACGTTCTCCGCGTTTACATGTAGCTGAAACAAAGTGAGCAGCAAGGCTCGATTTACCGGTACCGGCTGTACCCGATACCAGGATGCTTGATCCTTTGAAATAACCTTTATTCTCAAGCATCGAATCAAGCTCTTTTATACCTGTGGAGACACGCTCGGAAGTAACACCATGTGTGAGCCCGAGAGAGGTAATTGGAAGAACAGAAATTCCGTTTTCATCGATAAGGAAAGGATATTCGTTTGTACCATGAAGAGTTCCACGATATTTGACTATACGCATCCGGCGTGTAGAGGTCTGTTCGGTGACCCTGTGGTCAAGAATGATGACACAATCTGATACATACTCTTCCAGGCCCTGCCTGGTAAGGGTGCTATCGCCACGTTCGCCCGTAATTACCGCTGTTACCTTTTTTTCTTTGAGCCAACGAAATAACCTTCGAAGTTCTGACCTAAGGATTCCAGGATTAGGTAAACCTGCGAAAATTGATTCGATAGTATCGATTACTACTCTCTTTGCTCCAATTGTGTCAATTGCATGATTAAGTCTTATAAACAGTCCTTCGAGGTCATATTCTCCGGTCTCTTCAATTTCGCTTCGTTCAAGATGAATATGATCGATGAATAATTTTTTTTCTTTAATAAGGTTTTCAAGATCAAACCCAAGAGACGAGACATTATTTGAAAGCTCCGACTCTGTCTCCTCGAAAGCTATAAAAACACCTGGTTCATTATACTTTGTTGCACCACGGACCAGGTATTCCATTGCAAGGAGAGTTTTACCACAGCCCGCGTTACCGCATATAAGTGTGGGTCTTCCTTCTGGTAAACCTCCCCCCGTAATCTCGTCAAGTCCCTGGATGCCAGTTGGGGATTTTGAGAGGAATTTTCTTTTTGGGTCAGTTTTTGTGTTTTTCATTTTAGCAAGATATAAATAAGTTTAAAGCCATAATCTGTTTCCAGCATTAAGCATTGTCAATCCTGGATAGTGGGTAGAGAGTAGGCGCTAATGAGATTGGCCAGCATTGATTGAACCTGATAGTGAATTTCCCTCATAAATATAGAAAAATAGAATAATAAGATGCTAAAAGAAGTCAACGAATTTGTCTCGTTGAAACGGGATTTGTTAAAGCTAACGGGAGTCTGTCTAACAAAGAGACAAGCATCCTCAGATACTCCTTCAGCCGGTTCATGGTCAAAATATTACCAATCCGCCGAAGGTTATATGCGGTTTCCCTGTTTTTTACAGCAAATACCAGTTGAACATAAATTTGGGTAAATGTTCCAGGTTTCCCTGCCCCCAAGCCCCCTGCCAGAGACTTTTCACAGAGTGTTGAGAATAGTTCATAGTTAATTTACAGGCCTCAGATGGCACTATTTTTCATCTCGCAGATTGAAAAAGTTTTGTGAATTTAGTTTCGTTTTCCAAGCCACGAAGTGGCTTAATATGAATAACCCCCGGCGCCAGGGGTTATTCATATTTGGCTCTTTCAGAGCCAAATTGACTAAAAAGATAGAGTAAATTCAGAATCTAAAAAGATGTATATAAAGGTTAGTTACGAAGTAGAGAGGGGCCGGGGGTGAGTATGGTGAGGTTGAGAGTGACAAACTCACTTTTTATTAAAATAAATGTATAATATATTTGACATAATGTAAATAATAATTATCTTTGAGTCGAATAAAATATACATAATGTCTAAATTAAATTACAAAGGAGGTTGAAATGGACCAGAAAGAAAGACAGGTACTCGTAACCATACTGGCAACGATATTGATATTTGTAGTCTATTCGTTATTTGTTTATAACAGGTATATAGCGCCAGATCCTGAAATTATAAACAACTCCAGCTTCTGGGGCAAGGCTTTCCTGCTGCTTATCCCGGTGGCAATTGTTGCACAGATCATCATCCATATAATATTCGCAATTGTGAACAAGGCGGTCACCAATGAGGATATTCCTTCAAAAGATGATGAACGTGACAAGCTGATTGAGCTGAAATCAATAAGAATTTCACACTGGATCTTTACCCTTGGTTTTATGCTTGCCATGGGATCGCAGGCTTTGAAGATGGAGCTCTCGGTTATGTTCATCACGCTTATAGCTTCAGGCTTTCTGTCAGGAATTATTTCAGAAGGCGCCAAACTTTACTTTTACCACAGGGGGGTGTGAAATGAGCAGGTGTAATATCGGTAACAATATCAGGGTTATGCGTTTTCACAATAACGAGATGACGCAGCAGGAACTGGCTGACAGGACAGGAGTGACACGGCAGACCATAGTTGCAATTGAACAGGGTAAGTATTCTCCTTCGCTTGAGCTGGCTTTCAGGATCGCAAGGGTTTTCAATAAGCCGCTTGAAGAGGTATTTTCATATCTGGTCGTAGGAAATGATGAAAAGGACTGACATGATGTTAAATAAAATTAAAGAAATGAAAAACGTGGAAGCATCGATATACGGTCAAAAAGAATCAGCCATTGGCCTGCTGGAGGAGAAGATATTCCCGGTACTCCAGACCTATTCCAATATTCACCGGGGAAGCGGACACAATTCGGTTGTGACTTCGGGACTTTACGACAGGTCAAGGAATACCGTGCTTGAATACCTTGGCCTTGACAATAAGAAATATATAGTAATTTTTTGCACTCCGCGAAGAGCTGCAATCCTTTGTAAGAAACTTGATCCTGAAAAATACAGGATGGTTTCGGATACGGAAACCGGCCTTTCTTTGGGTGTCAGAGCGATCGCAGTTAAAAAGAAGGCTCTGCCCGGATTGGTACCATTCATGAGTGGGGGAGGAACTGCCCGCCTTGTTTCGCCCGGCTGGGTAATATGGGCTAAAGCACCGGAACGGTTTGAACCCGGTACGCCGGCAATTGTCAATATAATTGCTTTCGCTGAGGCTCTGAAGATGATCAGGCAAAACGGCCCACACATCTTCAGTTCGGAAAGAGGTCCCGGTAACTTTGACGGAGGTATTTTAAAAGATGATGAATTCGGTGCTCTTTCGGGGAGGGCGCTTCTTGAAAAGCTCAGAGAGACTCTTATCGGCAAAGAGGTCATTGTGAATACAAAAAATGGCCCAAGGACTTTTATAAACCTGGATAATGCTGCCAGCACACGAACTTTTAAAGCTGTCTGGGACACCGTACGAATGACATGGAGACTGAGCCCCGGAAGCCATGGGGAAATAGCAGGAGAGGTGAGGTCGGTAATATCGGAAACCCTGGGAGCACCGCTTACAGATTATGATGTAATCTTTACTTCAAATACAACCGAATCGATCAATCTTGTTGCGGAGAGCCTGTCGAACGAGGCAGAGACGGGTATTACAGTACTCAATACGATCCTTGAGCACAACTCAAATGATCTGCCATGGCGGGACGGCGGAAAGATAGCCCTTGTCAGAGTAATGGCCGATCCTGCGGGATACATCAATCTGGATGAGCTTGAAAATGTACTGAAGAGCCATAATGACGGTTCCCGGGATGAGGTGGCAAGGATCAGGCTCGTAGCCGTGAGCGGGGCATCAAATGTCCTCGGAACATTCAATGATCTTAAAAAAATCAGCAGAGTGGCACATAAGTATGGAGCCCGGTTGCTTGTCGACGGGGCACAAATGGTTGCACATCGCCGGGTTGATATGCAGGATTGGGGCGTTGATTACCTTGCTTTTTCCGCACACAAAGTCTATGCTCCCTTTGGCACCGGTGTGCTTGTAGCACGGAAAGGACTTCTTAAATTTGACAGGAATGAGCTTGCCGGGATAAATGCATCGGGTGAGGAAAATGAAGGTGGTATAGCTGCACTTGGTAAATCACTTTTGCTTCTCCGGCGAATAGGATTTGATCTCATCCGGGAGGAGGAATCCAGGCTTACAGGATATGCACTTAAGAGTATTTCGGGGATCAGTGGAATAATTATACATGGGATCAGTGATCCGGAATCACCGTCATTCAGCAGCAAGGGAGGTGTAATATCGTTTAGTCTGAATAACAAAATGCCCTGGAAAATTGCATCCGTACTTGCCGGAAATGGTATCGGAGTTCGTTATGGATGCCATTGCGCCCACATGCTGGTTAAGCACTTCCTTAACGTTCCCCGTTTCCTGGCTGAGTTCCAGGGCATACTTTTAAAAGTCTTCCCGGCAATGAGCCTGCCCGGTGTTGTGAGGATCAGCTTCGGAATTGAGAACGGGAAGGGAGACATTGACATCCTTGTAAAAGAACTGGACAGGCTTACCATGTCTGAAAAAGATTAGCAGGGAATTTTCAGAGATTTTTTGCCGGAAGGGAAGACAAATAGAAATTCAAAACATATTGAGAATATGAAAATTGTATCGTGGAATGTTAACGGAATTCGTGCCATAGCAAAAAGATCCTTCTTTACCGATCTTGAATTACTTGAGGCGGATATTGTATGCCTGCAGGAAACTAAAGCACAGGACAATCAGGTTGCCGATGCCCTTAAGCCCCTGAATGGTCGTCATATCTATTCAAACTCAGCTGTAAGACCCGGTTACTCGGGCACAACTGTTGTCTCGGGTATTCTGCCCCTTAATGTGACAAAAGGTATTTATGCAAAAGAACAAGATAATGAAGGCCGCGTATTATGCCTGGAGTTTGATAAGTTTTTCCTTGTAAATGTCTATGTGCCAAATTCAGGCAGTGAGCTAAAGAGGTTAGGCTACAGGCAGGAGTGGGATAACGCTTTTTTTGATTATCTTAAAAATCTTGAAAGGGTCAAACCGGTTATTGTCTGTGGTGACCTTAATGTTGCTCATAAACCGGTTGATCTGGCACATCCGAAGGCTAATTATAATAAAACAGCCGGTTATATGCAGCAGGAGATAGACGGAATGGACAGGATTGCCGGCGGCGGATTTGCTGATACATTCAGGCGTTTGTATCCTGATGAGACCGGCAGGTACTCCTGGTGGAGCTACAGGGCAGGAGCCAGGTCAAAGAACATAGGCTGGAGGATCGATTATTTCCTGGTCAGTGAATGGCTCATGCCGTCAGTTGAAAGTGCCTTTATTCTTGAACACATAACCGGATCTGATCATTGTCCGGTCGGGATCGTACTTAAGTTGTAAAGGTTTTTTCCCTATGCGCCAGTTTTAAGCCAGGTTTTGAACGAAAATAGATGTTTTTGACCGGAAAAAAGTATCGAAAAGTTCAATGAACTTTACAACCTTTAAATTATCGGAGTAAACCTCGATAAATCATAAATACCCAATTGTTTCTCAATATTGGCAACTTTTTCGACCATTGTTTCGAATCCGTCTTCACCAAATAATTCATGCTCTCTGTCTTCGAAATCCTCGCCCAGTGCAAAATATTCGTCTTCTGAGACTATTTTCCGCATAGCAGGAAATAGTACAGTATCTTCCCGTGCTTCGTGTGGACGGTACATCCCGTTGAAATCACCGAGCAGTATTATCAGTTTTTGAGTTTCATCAGTATTTGTAAGCGATTTCATTTTCGCAAATTGTAATATCACGTCTGTCAGGATACGTCCAGCCTTGTGTTGTTTTCGCAAAACCTTCACCAGGTTGGTTAATTGGTTTGCCTTCTCGAATCGGGGAAAAAGAAAATCTTCTTCAAGTTTTATATCTATTTTCAAAGATACGCTACCAAAAATCCGAAGTCAATAAAATCTAAGTCACTTGACTTCGCACAAACTGAAAGCAACTTGACTTTTGTTTAAAGAAGGTGTAATTTTGATAATGAAATATACCTCAGATGCCTGATTTATTCCAGCGGCTGATTTCACTTTTACAGTTTTTGCAGTGAAATAACTTATTAACATTATAACAATGAAAGTATTAATCATTTATGCTCATCCAAATCCGATGTCCTTTACTCATGCAATTCTTGACAATTTTGTAAGAGGCCTCAACGAGGCTGGACATCAACATGAAATTGTCGATTTGTACAAAATAAAGTTCAACCCCGTTTTGCAGGATAAGGATTCTGCTTTTTTTGTGGATAAAGATATGCCTGAATGGCTTTTCAAGCAAATGGACATGAGGAAGATGATAATCGGGCTTGCAGGTGGACCTGTAAGAAGGTTGGTTGCAAAATTATATATTAAGAACAAGAGTGATGATGATTTGCGTGAGCTTATTAGTTCTCAAAAGCCCAGGGATGTGCTTGTACAGCAAAAGAAAGTAGCAGAGGCGGATGTGCTCGTGTTCATAACACAGGTGATCTGGATGCACTTTCCTGCGATAATGAAGGGGTGGTTGGAACGTGTTTTTTCTTACGGTTTTGCATACAGATTGAATGAAAACGGTTGGCATGGTGATCCGGATGGAAGAATTCCTTTATTGAAAATTAAGAAAGCTATTGTAATGCATCCTACTTTCTTCAACGAAATAGTGTACAGGGAAAAGGGATTCAGAGAGTCCATGGAAAAAATTATTGATAACTGGAGCCTGAAATACCCCGGAATTCAAATTGTCGACCATATCTACTTCCATTCTATACTGGCAGTGGATAATGACACACGCAAAAAGTATCTTGAAATTGCTTATTTAAAAGGTAAACACTTATAAGAATATGAATACTCTCCATTTTACAGACATTAACTTTTATGCGGTATTGGCTGCATGGATAATCCATACTGCAACGGGATTATTGTGGTTTCAGCCTAAGTTGTTTGGAAATGAATGGTCAAAGGGGTATTTCCGGGTTCATCCTGGGTGCATGACAATGAATTAATTATTAAACAAATAAACCCAAAGCAAGAAAAATGTTAGTATGACAAAAACTACTTCACAAATAAATCCTGAAAAATCCGCATTGGTTTCCCCCGTCCTAAGTAGCAGAACTAAAAGGATATATCGCCGTCGCGGCTTGTCTAACTTATTGAAGATGGGTCATTGTGCCCCGGCCGTCATGCAGACACTTCTGGATCTGGGGAATACTAACGAAGACTGGATAGTTAAGATGACTGCCGGACTGCCCGGTGGAATAGGCAGTACCGGATTTGAATGTGGAGGAATTACAGCTCCGCTGGTTCAGTTCGGGCTGGAGCATGGCCTCAGTGCAAGGCATGACGGACTGCCCACCGTTATCTATGCAGGGCACGACTATCTCTATCGATTTCATAAGTGCAACAACTCACTCTTGTGCAAGGAAATCCTCGGCGACCGGAGAGTTCCTCTGCCATGCATAAAGGTCGCCCGTCATGCCCCGGAGCTTTACAGACAAACCGAGTGCAATGACAACTCCGAGGCTATATCAGGCGAGACCAGCGAAGCCTTTACCCTTATGTATTCTCACCTGTCCGCAAATGGTTTTCACTGTGCCCATGCTGTCCTGAAGGATCTGGATGACACAATTCCCGTAACCCGGGAACTACTGGATGGAACCAGCGGTTTTATCTGTGGAACGGCGTTCAAAGGACTAACTTGTAGTGCTTTTACCGCTGGCCTGATGGCTGTCGGCCTGAAACTTGGTGAAATTGAAGATAGTTACCTTCGCGTCTTCCGGATGTTGGCGACCATGATTGCAGGTGGTAATGCACTGGCTGACAACATGAACAAGTTCAACAGGCTCCTGAACATAGGCCATAGGATGTCGAAGTGGTTCAAAAAAGAGTTCAGAAGTACCTTATGCCGGGAAATCACACAGTGTGACTTTTCTTCTTTAGGGGATGTACACCGCTATATCGATAATGGTTCATTAACCACCTGTAAGGTAATAGCGGAAAAAGTAGCCAGGCAGACCGAAGAGGCCCTCCGGGAAAACTCCCGTAAATAATTTAAGGTTTAAATTCCACATTTGGC
>Ga0209706_10001923_pt1 | contig 11729 bp, 13 predicted proteins | sample PPLLaktember2015_6_FD_187263 | JGI IMG/M metagenome (GOLD analysis project Ga0209706, IMG submission 187263) | Freshwater sediment microbial communities from Prairie Pothole Lake near Jamestown, North Dakota, USA - PPLs Lake P8 Core (1) Depth... | ecosystem: Environmental > Aquatic > Freshwater...
CGAAGATCCGACGACGTTCCGGGTGGCACCCGCGGAGCTCGCCGAGGTGATCGGCCTCGTAGCCGACGGAACGATCTCGGAAGCTTCCGGAAAGAGCGTTCTCGCGGTGATCGCGTCCGAGGGCGGCAGCCCCGGCGAGATCGTGAAGGCGCGCGGCCTGACGCAGGTACGGGACGAAGGCCAGCTCGAGGCGTGGGTCAGGTCCGTGATCGACGAGCATCCGTCCGAGGTCGCTCGCTTCCGGGGGGGCGAAGCGAAGCTCGTGGGCTTCTTCGTCGGGCAGGTGATGAAGCGCTCGGGCGGGAAGGCCGACCCGAAGAAGGTGAGCGAGCTGCTCCGCGCCGCGCTCGGCTGAGCTACGATTCGTCGCCGTTCGCGCGAGGGGCGGCGCCGATCATCGTGCGCGGCTTGGGCAGCGTACGCGCATTCGCACCGGGCGACGTGATCCCCGCCGCGAAGTCGGCATCCTGGAGCTGCGGCCAATACCGCAACGGACCCGAGGGGAAGGGGAAGAACTCCCCCGCCATCTCGTTCAACACCTCGGGGTGGTCCGCCGTATGGTCGGACATCGCCCGCCGGCGAACCATCTTGGCGAGTCGGAGGTTCATGTCGCCGACCGGATCCATGTCGCCCGCGGGAGAAGCGTGCCGATCGCGTAGATATCCGACCGCGTAGTCGAAGGCGACCTCGAAGTATCGATCGACGACCGGGTTCGGCAGATCGAACCGCGACTTCGCGAGCACCCTGCCGAACACGCGCTGCCAACGCTCGTGACCGGTGAAGCGGATCATGCCGCGGAAGATCCGGCGGTTGGTCCCGAAGCTGAAGAGCGTCCGGCTCAGCACGTCGTCGAACAGCAGATCCGCTTCGCTGTGATCGTGATCGACGACGATGTGGCGGGCGAGTGCCAGGAAGTCCTCGCCCACGTGCATGTCCATGCGATGCTCCCAATACGTATGTCCGACCGCCTGCGAGGTGCTGGTCAGTAGGAGCCGGCGAGGGATGAACACGTTGTGCGCGATCGTGTCCGCAGCCAGGTGCGCGAGGTATCCGTAACCCACGGCGGCGAGGCGCTCCGAGTCCGCCGAATCGAGGATCTCCTCTCCGACGGCCCAGCTGTGGCAATGACGGCCCTCGGGCACGTACTTCTTGGCGAACGAGATATCCGCTGCGACCGAGCCGTAGAGGAAGTGCAGCGGATACTTCTCTAGCAGGGCTCTGACCGCGGGGGGTACGAGATAGAGCGAGCCTAGAATTGCCTCCCCGATCGCGATGTGGGTCGCCGGACCCCACCCGAGCACCGGCTCGGGCACGAGCAGCCAACACGCGGCGAAGAACAGCGGCGTCAGGATGCCCAGGGAAGGGCGAGCCCGATCGTCAGCGGTTCCTGATCGCAAGGCGCTCGTCGGGGACTTCCGGGGAGCCTGCGGGCAGCTCTCTCGCGTCGCCGTCGCCGGACGGCTCGTGTAGCAGATCTTCGTCGGAAGGGTCGTCGGTGAGCGAGCGCGTTCCGGCGCGTACGCCGCGCACGGTGGCGGCGGTGTCGATGAAGACGCCTTCGGCCTCTTCCTGAACGACCTCCATCAGGGCGTTGAAGTCCCCGATGCGCTCTTCCATCCGGTCCGAGGCGAGCTTGAGCCGGTCCGTGAACGCCTGCACCGACTCGTTCACTCGGCTGACGTCGTCCCGAAGCGAGCGCGTGATGTGCTCGACGTTCTCGGCGATCCCGCGCGTACGCTCCGTGACCGGCGAGATGTGCTGCCGCACCTCGGCCAGCAGCCGATACGTCTTGAGCAGCAGCGCGGCGATCACGAGGGCGAGCAGGACGATCGTCGCCGCCACGATCACGATCGAGATATCCGCGGCAATCGACAGGCCGTCTCGCGGAGCCACTGGAACCGCTGGAGCCGCCTGGATCGTCGCCAGGGCGAGAGCCGTCTGCATGCACGAAGTTATCCACGCGCCGGGGCGAGTACCAGCCGGAGCCGGATGCCCGAAGTCGATGTGCCGCGGGCGCTTTGGCGCGCCAAGCGTCTCCTGCGCGCGGCACGCGCGTCGCCTCCGGAGCGGGGAGGGACTTACCAAGCCCTTACACCGCCTTCCTCAACAGTGGGGCCGGTCCGGTTGTTATAGTGGCGTATCCGGCGCCCGGTTCACGGGCCCTCGCCGGTCCCACGACGACCTCGAGCTCATGCCCCGACTTCGTCTTCGCGGTCTGCCACGCAGCGTCCACCGACCCCTTTGGACCGTTCTCGGGCTCGGCATGACGGTCTCTCTCTCGGTACCCGCGGCGCCTCTCCTCGCGCAGCCGGCGCCCGCGCCGACCGAGGCCGATCATCCGATCTTCGGCGAGGGTCGCCGCACCATGACGGCCGAGCGTCTTCGCGAGGGCGAGGAGATGAGCCTCGACGGGCGACTCGACGAGAGCGTCTGGCTGCGCGCGGTCCCCGCGACGGACTTCATCATGCAGGACCCGATCCTCGGCGGGATGCCGACGGAGCGCACCGAGGTTCGCATCGCGTTCGACCGGGACAACCTCTACATGGGCGTGACCGCGCACGACTCGGAGCCCGATCGCCTGCTCGGCAACACGATGCGGCGCGACGAGACGCTTGGCTCCGACGACCGCTTCATGTGGACGATGGACACGTTCCTCGACCAGCAGAGCGGCTACTTCTTCGAGATGAATCCGTACGGCCTCATGGCCGACGCGGTGATGGGACCGGGGGGATCCAACAACCGGCAGTGGGACGGTATCTGGGACGCGCGCGTTCTGCGCAGCGAGATCGGCTGGACGCTCGAGATCGTCATTCCGTTCCGGACGCTCAACTTCGATCCGAACGCGCCGGCGTGGGGCATCAACTTCCAGCGCACCGTTCGCCGGAAGAGCGAGGAGACTCTCTGGACCGGGCACCAACGCAATCAGGGGCTCCGGCGCATGTCGAACGCGGGCCTGCTCGTCGGCATCCAGGACGTGAGTCAGGGTGTCGGACTCGACGTGCGCCCGTATACCGCGGGCTACATCGCGGAGGCTCCGGGCAGGACACCGCCCGTCGGGCGTGACGAGAGCGCCGACATCGGGCTCGACGTGTTCTACAACATCACGCCGAACCTCCGCGCGAACCTCACGGTCAACACCGACTTCGCCGAGACCGAGGTCGATCAGCGGCAGGTGAACCTCACGCGCTTCCCGATCCAGTTTCCGGAGAAGCGCGCGTTCTTCCTGGAGGGCGGGACGTTCTTCGACTTCGCGCAGGCCGCGCCCGTGCAGCCGTTCTTCAGCCGGCGGATCGGACTCGGTGCGAACGGCCAGCCGCAGACGATCCACGGCGGAGCGAAGCTCACGGGGCAGGCCGGCGCGAACGACGTCGGCGTGCTGCTCGTGCGGACTGGAGAGGACGTCGACCAGAGCATGATCGGCGAGGACTTCGGCGTGCTGCGCGTGCGCAGGCGCATGCTCACGCAGTCGTATCTCGGGGGCATCTATACATGGCGGCACCAGCGCGGCACGGGCGCGGACGACGGACACACCGCTGGGCTCGACTTCCGACTCGCCACCACCAGCTTCATGGGCTCCGAGAACCTGGAGCTGACGGGTTACCTTCTCGGCAACACCAACGCGGGCAGCTTCGACGACGCGCTCGCATTCGGAGGGCGGCTCAGCTATCCGAACGATCTGTGGAGCGGCAGCCTCGACTTCAGCGAGGTACAGCCGGACCACAACCCCGCGATGGGCTTCGTGCGCCGGCGTGGATTCCGGAGCTACTCGCCCTCGGTCAACTTCGCGCCGCGCCCGCAGGGGCATCCGATCATTCGACAGGTACGGTGGGGCGCGGACCTGTCCATCCTGACCGACATGGACAACACCGTCGTGACGCGAGAGTGGAACGTCACGCTCGGGGAAGTCTCGACGCACGCGGGTGACAACTTCGGGTTCGGCGTGAGTAGGGTCTATGAGCTGCTCGACGACGACTTCGAGATCAGCGAAGGCGTCATCCTACCGAACGGGACCGACTACACGTTCAACCGCTGGCGGGCCGGGGCGGGCACGGCCAACCGCCGGATCGTTGCGATCAACGGCCAATATGGATGGGGCGGGTTCTACTCCGGCGACCGCCGGGACGTCAACCTGGGTCTCGCGCTCCGCCCTCGTCCGGGCATCCGTGTGAACGCCAACTTCGAGAGAAGCCGCGTCGAGCTCGCGGAGGGGAGCTTCACCACTCGGCTCTACCGTCTGGTTCTGGACAACCAGTTCAATCCGCGCGTCTACATCATCAACAACGTGCAGTACGACTCCGTGAGCCGGCTACTGGGCTGGCAGGCGCGCTTCCGTTGGATCCTGTCTCCCGGGAACGACCTGTACCTGGTGTATCAGCAGAACTGGCTGGACGACCCGGTGGCGGGGACGCTCGGCACGCTCGACCGGCGCGCGGCGACCAAGCTGAGCTACACGCACCGATTCTAGCGCCGGCGCGGCACGCCGGAGGCGGGGGCGCCACCACGCGGAGCGCGGTGAACTCCTGACGGCACTGGCCCGTCCTCGTGGCGATGTTCCGCTCGTATGTCAGAATCGACCATGGATGCGCGCCCAGCCCCCGCTCTCGGGGCGCCGCACGAGCATTACCCGGTCGGGCTCGAGATCGACTATCCGTCTCGGGAGCTCGACCGGCTGACCACGGTCCTGCGCCCGGTGATGATCATCCCGATCGCCCTCGTGCTGGGCTTGGTGTCCGGCCCGACCGCGCATGCGGGCACCGACGTCGTCTTCGAGTCGGGCGGGATCGTCTTCGCGGCGACGGCCCTCATGCTGGTGTTTCGGCGGAAGTACCCGCGGTGGTGGTACGAATGGAATGTCGCCCTGACCGAGTTCGGCCTGCGGGTCGCCGCGTATGCAGCGCTCCTGCGGGACGAGTATCCCTCGACCGACGAAAAGCAGGCGGTGCACGTCGAGGTCCACTATCCCGATGCCGCACGCGAGCTCGACCGGTGGCTGCCGCTCGCGAAATGGCTGCTCGCGATCCCGCACTACTTCGTGCTGGCACTCCTTTGCGTCGGGGCCGTGTTCGCGGTGATCGGGGCCTGGCTCGCGATTGTGTTCACGGGAGCCTATCCGCGGCGGCTCTTCGACTATGTGGTCGGCGTTCTACGGTGGTGGTTGAGGGTGGCGGCCTATGCGTTCCTGCTCACCACCGATCGGTACCCTCCCTTCCGTCTCTCGGCGTGACCCACCCTCCGCGGCTTGCCGTCTCCCGGCAGCCGCGCGTATGGTGACGATGCCGACAGCGGGAGGTCACGATGGCGCCAGAGCACGAAGCCTGGACAGGAAGTCGAGCGCGCGACGTGTGGCTTGCCGCTCTCACCGTGGTCCTCCTGACGGGCTGCGCCGGGTCGACCCGACGATTGGATCCGTTCACGGGCGAGGGTTCGACCTCCATGCGCGTGGACGTCCAGAACAACAACTTCAACGACGCCACGATCTACTTCACCCAGCTCGGAGGACCGGAGCGACGCATCGGGGACGTGATCGGAAATGGGCGGCGCTCGTTCACCGTGCCGCTGGAGTTCACCGGCGACGTGCGCTTCCGGATCGAGCTCCTCGCAGACGGCGAGTGCACGATGTATCCGGTCGTGGTCAGCCCGGGTGACGTGATCGGGCTCCAGATCGTGCCGGATTTCCCCGGCGCCGCGAACTGCGAGAGCGTCGGCGGCGAGTAGATCGGCGATCGTCTCTTCTAGATGCCGTACTTCGATCCGTCCGAGACGGGTGAGCCGTTCGCGCGCATCGCCTCCCGGCTGAGCGCTGACGTCACGGCGGCGGAGACGAGGCTGCGCGCGTTGAGCGAGCGCTATGCCGCCGAGCCGCGGAACGGGGGAAAGTGGTCGCCGAAAGAGATCCTCGGACACCTCGTGGACTCGGCCTCGAACAACCATCAGCGGTTCGTGCGGGCTCAACTCGCCCCCTCACTTCGCGTACCTGGGCTTCGCGTACCTGGCTACGAGCAGGAGCGTTGGGTGTCCGTCCAGCGCTACCAGGATCAGGCGTGGAGCGATCTGGTCGCGCTCTGGTCAGCCTACAATCGACACCTCGCGCACGTGATCGCCGCGATCCCCGAGGAACGGCGGCACGTCTCGTGCGAGATCGGGGGCGACGCGCCGGTGACGCTCGAGTACGTGGTGCTCGACTACGTCGGCCATATCCAACACCACCTCAGGCAGATCTTCCCATGAAACAGCCCGCCATTCCTCTCGCGGAGTTCGATGCCGAGATGGCCACGACGCGCCGGCTGCTCGAGCGCGTTCCGACGGAGAAGGGCGAGTGGAAGCCGCACGCGAAGTCCTTCCCCCTGGGCCACCTCGCGCAGCTCGTTTCATCGATGCCGGGCTGGCTCGAGCGGACGCTGCGCGACACCAGCATCGACCTCGCGAGCGGAGGCGGCTACTCCTTCCAGCCGACGGAGACGCTCGTCGCCGCCTTCGACGAGAACGTGCGGAAGGCTCGCGCCGCGCTCGAGTCGGTGGTGGGTCCGGATCTCGACGTGTCGTGGTCGCTGAAGCACGGCGAGCAGGTGCTCATGACGATGCCGCGCGGCGAGGTGACGAGGCAGCATCTGAACCACCTGATTCACCATCGCGGGCAGCTCACGGTGTACCTCCGGCTGCTCGACGTGCCGATCCCTTCGATCTACGGGCCCACCGCCGACGAGAAGTGGTGAGCGCCGGAGGTGCGCCCGACAGGCCGTCGCGGTAGCATTCGCCTCCGGCAACGGGGCACGGAGAAAAAGGAGATGCCATGAGGTCGATCGGTCGGCGCGGCGTGGCTCGTACGTCGGCGTGCGTCGCGCTGGCGTTCCTCGTCGCGGGTGGGATCGAGTCCGCCCGCGGGCAGGCTCGCCAGACACAGCTCGACGTCGTGTATGCGACGGTGGATGGTCGCGACCTCGCGCTCGACCTGCACTGGCCGGCGGGTGAGACGCAGCCGCCCGTGCTGGTATGGGTGCACGGCGGACGGTGGAGCTCGGGAACCAAGGCGCAGGTGCCGCCGGTGTTCGCCGAGAACGGCTTCGCGGTGGCGAGCCTGGACTTCCGCCAGTCGACCGACGCGCGCTTTCCGGCGCAGGTGCACGACATCAAGGCGGCCGTCCGTTTCCTTCGTGCCAACGCGTCCCGCTTCGGGTATCGCGCGGACCGGATTGCGATCGGCGGATATTCCTCGGGCGGACACCTGGCGGCGCTGGTCGGCGTGACGAACGGCCACCGGGAGCTGGAGGGCAACGTCGGCAGCCACCCGAACGAGTCGTCCGCGGTGCAGGCGATCCTGAGCGTGGCGGGGGCCTCGAACCTCACGACGATCCTCGCGCAGAGCACTCCCTTCGGGCTCGAGGTCCGCGAGCCCTCGCTCGCACAGCTGCTCGGCGCACTCCCCGATCAGGTGCCCGAGCTCGCGCGGCTCGCGAGCCCGGTCCTGCACGTGGACGCGAGCGATCCGCCCCTCGTGCTGCTGCACGGCGACCAGGACGTACAGATGCCGATCAACCAGGCTCACGAGCTCGTCGGTTCGTACGAGAAGAATGGGCTCGATGTCCACTTCCAGGTCGTCCACGGGGGCGAGCACCTGGGAAACGCGTTCTACGCACCCGAGCACCTGGAGCCGACGCTGGCCTTCCTGCGGAGCGCGATCGTCCGCTAGCGAGCCGCAGACTCGCACGCGGCGCGAAGAGATGCGCATCGCATCGCTGATCCCGAGCGCGACGGAGATGGTCCACGCGCTCGGTCTCGGCGACTCCCTCGTCGCCATCTCGCACGATTGTGACTTCCCGCCGTCGGTCCGCGAGCGTCCCGTCGTGACCAGGTCGTACATCCCCAGCGACGTGCCGAGCGGCGAGATCGACCGTGCGGTGCGGGAGCTCCGCGGCGCTTCGCGAGCGCTCTATTCCTTGGACGTGGACGCACTCGAGCAGCTCAGCCCCGACTTGATCCTCACGCAGGCGCTCTGCACTGTCTGCGCGGTCTCGGAAGAAGAGGTGCACGTCGCGGCGCGTAGGCTCCCGGGACGACCGGAAGTGGTCAACCTGGAAGCTCGGTCGCTCGAGGAGGTGTGGGATGGCATTCGGCTCGTGGCGACCAAGGCGGGCGTGACGGCGCGAGGAGAGGAGCTCGCCCGGGAGCTGTCCGGCCGAGTCGCCGAGGTCGCGGCACGAAGCGCCGGCAGGGCGCGCGTGCCGATCGCGTTCATCGAATGGCTCGATCCGCCGTTCGCGTGTGGTCACTGGAATCCGGAACTGGTGCGGATGGCCGGCGCCGCCGACCCCTTCGGGCGCGCCGGGGAGCCCGCCCAGGTGATCGACTGGGAGCAGGTCTCTCGCTCGAATCCGGAGCTGATCTTCGTCGCCGCCTGCGGCTTCGGCGTCGAGCGCACGCTCGAGGATCTTCCCGCGCTCGCGAACATGCCGCGGTGGCTCGACGTTCCCGCCGTGCGAAACGGCCGCGTGTACGTTACCGATGGCTCTCAGTACTTCAGCCGTCCGGGACCGCGTCTCGCCGACAGCCTCGAGATCCTCGCGCACGCGGTCGATCCCGAGCTGCATCCGCTCGCCGAGCGGATTCCCGCGGCGGTGCGCTTGGACGCAGGGGCCGTGGTCGGGGGACGCCACGCATGACGACGCAGCAGATGACCGACCCTCTGCGCGGGGCGCTGAAGAGCCAGTACCACGCCGCACTCGCCATGCTGCGCGAAGCGATCGAGCGCTGCCCGGAGCACCTCTGGCTCGACGGAGGGCCGAAGAACGCGTTCTGGCAGATCGCCTACCATACCCTCTTCTTCACGCACCTCTATCTCCAGCGGCGGGTCGAGGACTTCCGCCCGTGGAGCGGACACCAGGGCAACGTCCAGCACGGGGACGGCATCGGCGGCCCCCGCGATCCCGCGAGTAACCTGCCGCTGATCCCCGAGCCGTACACCCGGGAGCAGGCGCTCGAGTACTGGCGGCAGGTCGACGAGATGGTGGACCCTGCCGTGGACGGCTTCGACCTCGCGAGCCAGGAGAGCGGCTTCCATTGGTATCGGATCTCGAAGCTCGAGCATCAGCTCGTGAACCTTCGTCACCTGCAGCACCATCTGGCGCAGCTCGCCGATCGCCTGCGCGCGGCCGGCGACATCGGAATCCGATGGGTAGGAGCGGGACGTGGCCGATGAGGTGGCGGGGGAACGGCGTTCCGCCGTGTGCCTGAACTGCGGCGCACCGCTGCACGGCCGCTACTGCTCCGTCTGTGGACAGGAGGACCGCCCGGGCGCGCCTACGCTGAGGGAGGTCGTGGGCGATGCCTGGGAAGCGATCACCAACCTGGAGGGACGGATCCTCCAGTCGCTGGGACTCCTCTTCTTCTTTCCCGGGTTCCTCACGCGGGAGTACCTGGAGGGAAGGCGCGCACGCTGGGTGTCACCGGTACGGTTGTATCTGGTGATCAGTGTAGGCTACTTCGCGCTGGTTTCCATCACCGGTTGGTCCGGCAGCTTCACCATCGAGATCACGGGTGAGACGGTCGCCGATACGCAGGCGGAGCTCGAGGCGCGCGGCTTCGAGAGCGAGGAGGATCTGGAGCGAACGGCTCAGAACGCCGTGGGGACGTGGATTCCACGAGCGATGTTCCTGCTCGTACCGCTCTTCGCGGGCCTGGTGGCGTTCGCGCGGCGGCCGTCGAAGCACACCTATCCGCAGCACCTGGTCTTCACGCTGCACGTGCACGCGGCTTGGTTCTGGGGCTTCGCGCTCGCCACGGTCGCGAGCGCAGTGGTGAACGAGCCGCCGGTCGACTCGGTGCTGAGCGCGCTGGCCATCGCCTACGCTCTCTGGTACCTGGTCGTGGCCCTTCGCACGGTGTACGGCGGCTCGCTCATGTCCAACGTGTTCAGCGGCGTGGTGATCGGCGCGACGTATTGGATGGTCGTCATCGGCGTGACGATCGCCATTCTGCTCCCCGTCGTTCTCCTCATGGGTCCGTGACGCCATCCTCGACGCGCGAGGCGCACACCGTCGGCGTGGCCGGGCTGCTCCGCAGCCTGCTCGCGATCGGGATGGCCCTGGTGATCGTCGGTGCGGCCGTCTCGTGGGCGCGTGGGGGCTTGCTGCCCGCCGGCACGGCGTCGCTCGACGTGCTCCTCGCCGGGGTCGCGCGGCTCGACGGCGCGTCTCTGGCCACGCTGGGCGTTCTGGTGCTGCTCGCCACGCCGCCGCTCGCTCTCGTGTGGATGAGCGCAACCTTCGCGCGCGCATCCGACTGGCGCTTCGCAGGAATCTCGACCGCGCTCCTCGCTCTTCTGGCGGCCGGTCTCCTCGCCGCGTGGCTCGGGGAAAGCGGAGCGGGCGCGGCCAGGTTCGATGCCTCCCACCTCTCGACCGAAGCGGCCGTGCTGCTCGCCGCCGCGGCCGCCGGGGCGCTCGGTGTCCAGGTGGGCCTCGGCGGCGGCGCGTTCCTCGTGCCGATCCTGTCGGGCTTCCTCGGCGTCCCCATGAAGCTCGCGATCGCGGCCGGTGCCGTGTCGGTGGTCGTGAACTCCGTCGTAGGGACCTCGACCTACATGCGCGATCGCATTCCCAATGTGCGGCTCGGGCTGCTCCTCGAGCTGCCCACGCTGGTGGGCGCGATCGTCGGCGGCCTACTCGTCGCCGTCGTGGCCCCGGACTTCCTTCGCGGGATCTTCGCGGCCGTCCTCCTCGGGTTGGCGCTCCGCACGTTCACCCAGCCCCGGACCGTGCACGCTGCGAGCGGTGGCCCCGATCCGTTCGGCGTCGCCGGGGCCTATCACGACGCCGCGCTCGCCGAGGACGTGAGCTATCAGCCTCAGCGGCTCTCGCTCGGTGCGTGGGGAGGCCTCGTCGGCGGAACCCTGTCCGGCCTACTAGGTCTCGCGGGCGGCGTGGTGACGATGCCGGTGATGCTCAACATCATGCGCATGCCGGTGAAGGCGGCGGCCGCCACGAGCGTCTTCATGGGCGGCATGACGGTGTCGGCGAGCGCGTACATCTACTACGTGCACGGTCTGCTCGACCTGTCGATCGTCATCCCCGCCGTGATCGGTATCCAGTTCGGGTCGAGGACCGGTGCGCGACTCTCCCGGCGCCTCCACGGCGTGGTGCTCGAGCGTGTGCTCGCGCTCGTGCTCACCGGGCTCGGCGTTGTTCTCGTCCTCCAGCTGCTTGGAATCGGTCCACCAGCTTCGTGACCGGCTTCCACGCCACCCGTCAGCCGGTGCCGCGCACGCCCGGCAGGACGATGGCGGTCTCGATGTCGTCGATTCGTGCCCGCTTGTAGGCCACTTCGGCCTCCAGTCGGAAACCGCCCAGATCGTAGCCGACGAAAAGGGCGCCGTCGAAGCCGTAACCGTGGTCGAGGACGACCTGCGAATCTGATTGGCTGGGGGTGGTTGGAGTCTGGCCGGAATTAAATCCGACATCCTCAACGATCATCCCACCGAAATCACCACCGACATACCAAGCGCCATTGCGCGCAAGTGCCGGAGTCGCGAGCACGGTGGACGACAGCGCCACAACAATGGCGAGCTTCCGCATAATCTTCCCCTTTCTTCTGCGTCCCGATCGGGATCGACCAGAACTCCTTACGGGAAGCCGAGATGGCGCGCAAGCACGCTCAGCCCCACTTCTGTTGCTGAAAAGCCGCAGTTCACCAACAAGATGAACCGCCGCTTGTCAGCCCGCTTCAGTAACGACATC
>Ga0209706_10001925_pt1 | contig 11727 bp, 12 predicted proteins | sample PPLLaktember2015_6_FD_187263 | JGI IMG/M metagenome (GOLD analysis project Ga0209706, IMG submission 187263) | Freshwater sediment microbial communities from Prairie Pothole Lake near Jamestown, North Dakota, USA - PPLs Lake P8 Core (1) Depth... | ecosystem: Environmental > Aquatic > Freshwater...
CGGTGCGCACTTCCTTCAAATGCACGCGGATGCGGTCGCTGAACTCGTGCGAGCGTTTGCTGAGCCGGCGAACCTCGGACGCCACCACCGAGAAACCGCGCCCGTGCTCGCCGACGCGCGCGGCTTCGATGTCGGCGTTCAGCGCCAGCAGGCTGGTCTGGTCCGCGAGTTTTTCCACGTCGAGCAGGAAGCCGTCGATCGCCTGCGTGCGGTTCTGCACGCCGTCGAGTTCGCGCACCATGTTCACGGAAAGATCGGCCACGCGCACGACTTCGTCGGCCATCTTGTTGAGGCGTTCGTCCGAAACCTGAATGAAGTCCTTGAGGGATTGCGGCACGCCGTCGCTGGCGGCGCCCTGCGTGCCTTCGAGCAGCTCCATGGCCTGACGCGCCTGGATGGTGGCCTTGTTGATGACCGCCTCGAAACTGCTGGCAATGGTGCCGGTCGCCTGCTCCGTCTGCTTGATGACCGACTGAATCTCGCGGCGCAGCACCAGCGCGGCTTCGCCATAACGCTGGCCCACGTCCATCCAGCGCCGCATCAGCTCTTCCAGGCGGCGCCGCTGGTTGTCTGCCGCCATCGATTGCAGGACGTCGTCCACCTGCGGGATCTGTTCGATGTCCTTGGACGGCGACAGCAGGTCGTCCACCTGCTCGAGCACATGCTTGGCGTCGTGCCCTTCCAGGACTTCCTCGCCCTGCAGCGGCAAGGCCTCTTCCTGCCTGCGCGCGTAAAACGCGAGCACGGTGAGCGTGAGCACGGCGCACAGGCCGCTGCCCAGCGCCGCCCACCAGGGCACGAAGGGCACCGTCCAGGCCAGTGAAATGCCCATGCCGACGGCGGCCGACAGCCACCAGCGCGGCCAGGATGAAATTTTTGACGTAAGCGAGAGATGCGCGCTCATGACGCCATCCCGAGAATGGTTTCGAAGCCGAGCACGCGCGCGGCCTGCTGCAAAACGGGGGACGGGCTGTGCCAGGTGAGTGCCAGACCGCGTTCGCGCGCGGCGCGGGTGAATCCGGCCAGCACCTGCATGGCGGCGGCATCCAGCCGCTCGATGCGGCTTCCATCAATTATGATGGCGGTGGCGGCGACCAGCACGGTGCTGAGTTTTTCATGCAGCACACGGGCGTCACGAATGCCGAGCGCCGCCTCCAGCGCCACATGCGTGGTGTCGGCGGTGTGCTCGATATGTACCGGTTCCATGCTGTTTCCCATGACGACCCCTCCTTGTCGGGGTCCTGCTATCCGCATCAGTTCCTGTTTCCCGGGATTTCCCGGCATACCTAAGTTATAGCAATACCTGTGCCAGTCCCTTAGGCATTGCCGGGAAAACAGCCGAAAAGCATCTGAAATAACAGCCGAATTAGAGATATTTCGCCTGAAACTGGGGATTTACCGCGAACTGCGGGACCCCGTCGGATTTACGGGGCAACGGACGTGGCGGGGAGGACAGACCCCGGAGCCTGACGCGGCCGGGTATTGCTGGAGGCATCAGCCCGGGGCGCGGGGCAGATTATCCAGGATGGTCTTTTTGACGGCCTCCAGCTCGGCCTTGATCTTGTGCAGCGGGCCAGTGCTTTGCTGGATGGCGGTATCGGGGTCCTTGAGGCCGTGGCCGGTCAGGGTGCAGACCACCTGGCTGCCGGCGGGGATCTTGCCGGACTTGATATCGCGCAGCGCGCCGGCCACGGAAGTCGCCGATGCCGGTTCGCAGAACACGCCCTCCTTCCCGGCCAGCAATTTCTGCACGGCGAGAATTTCTTCATCGGTACACTCGTCGAACCACCCGCCGGATTCCTCCTTCACCTTCCAGGCCTGATCCCAGGACTGGGGATGGCCGATGCGGATGGCGGTGGCAATGGTCTCCGGGTTGTCGACCATGGCGCCGCGCATGAAAGGTGCGGCGCCGGCCGCCTGATAACCGACCATCCTGGGCCGACTGTTGGAGACGGCACCTTTGGCATAAGCGCACTGGCCCTGGCAGAAGCTGCAGGCGGCGGTAAGGTTCTTGCCGGAAGCCGAGGAATATTCACAGTAACCAATCCAGTGCGCCGTGATATTGCCGGCGTTACCCACCGGCAGGCAGTGATAATCCGGAGCGCGGCCGAGCTCTTCAATGATCTCGAACGCGGCGGTCTTCTGTCCTTGCAGACGATACGGGTTGATGGAATTCACGATCGTCACCGGCGCCTGGCTCGCCACCTCTTTGACAAGCTGCATGCCGGCGTCGAAATTTCCCTGGATCTGGATCACGACCGCACCATGAATCATGGCCTGCGCCAGTTTGCCGAGCGCGATCTTGCCGTCCGGAATCAGCACGAAGCAGGTGATGCCGGCGCGCGCGGCGTAGGCCGCCGCCGATGCCGAGGTGTTGCCGGTGGACGCGCAGATGATGGCGCGGCTGCCCTCTTCCACCGCCTTGGTCACGGCCATGGTCATGCCGCGATCCTTGAAGGAACCCGTCGGATTCAAACCTTCGAACTTGACGTAGATGTCCACCTGCTTGCCCAGCTCGCGCGGAATGTTCCGGAGCTGGATCAGCGGCGTCGCGCCCTCACCCAGACTGATGATGCGGGTGTCCTTCGAGACCGGCAGGCGGTCGCGGTACTTTTCGATCAGGCCGGTGTAACGGCTGCCCAGATTCATATTTATAAAATCCTAAATAATTTTTTAACCACTGATGAACACAGATAAACACAGATCAAGAAGCTTCCTAGTCTTGTTTTTATCCGTGTTAATCCGTGTTCATCGGTGGTTTCAATAATATTATTTCCAATCTGCATTCAGGTGTTCAAGGCGGATACGCGCAACCTTGGCCTTGATCGAGGAAAGCTTCTCGATGCGGGCAATCGCCTCGTTCATGTTCTTTTCCTTGACGCGCTGCGTCAGGATGATGACCGGCACCGTGTCTTCGCCCGCTTGCGGTTCCTTCTGCAGGATGGATTCGATGCTGATGCCGAGATCGGCCAGGATGCGCGTGACCTCGGCGAGCACGCCGGGCTTGTCCAGCGCGTGCAGGCGCAGGTAATACGAGGTCTCCACCTCCTCGATCGGCAGGATCGGCAGATCGACCAGCGCGTCCGGCTGGAACGCCAGGTGCGGGACGCGGTTGTTCGGGTCCGCGGTCAGGGTGCGCACCACGTCCACCAGATCGGCGACCACGGCCGAGGCCGTGGGTTCGGCGCCGGCGCCGGCGCCGTAAAACATCGTCGGTCCCACGGCGTCGCCCTTGACCAGCACGGCGTTCATGGCCCCGTCCACGTTGGCGATCAGCCGGCGCTCCGGGATGAGCGTGGGGTGCACGCGCAGTTCCACGCCGCCGTTGGTGCGGCGGGCGATACCCAGCAGTTTCACGCGGTATCCCAGCTTTTCCGCATATTGCACGTCCAGGCGCGTGAGCTTGCTGATACCCTCGGTGTAGGCCTGCTTGAATTTGAGCGGTATGCCGAAGGCGATGGCGGCGAGAATGGTGAGTTTGTGCGCCGCGTCAATGCCCTCGACGTCAAAGGTCGGATCGGTCTCGGCATAGCCCAGGCGTTGCGCCTCCTTGAGCACGTCGGCAAAATCCGCGCCCTTGTCGCGCATCTCGGTCAGGATGAAGTTGCAGGTGCCGTTGATGATGCCGGCCATCCATTCGATGCGGTTGCCCGCCAGCCCTTCCCGCACCGCCTTGATGATGGGAATGCCGCCGGCGACCGCGGCCTCGAAGGCCACCATCACGCCCTTTTTCTGCGCCGCCGCGAAGATTTCATTGCCGTACATGGCAATGAGCGCCTTGTTGGCGGTAACCACGTGCTTGCCATTGGCGATGGCTTCCAGCACCAGTTCGCGCGCCGGTTCGTAGCCGCCGATCAGCTCGACCACCACCTCGATTTCAGGATTGCGCACCACTTCATGCGGATCCTGGACCAGCTGGATGCCTTCCATGGGGCAGGCGCGTTCTTTCTTGAGATCGCGCGCCGAAGCCTGGGCAATGCGGATTTCACGCCCCGCGCGGCGGGAAATTTCCAGGGCGTTGCGCGCCAGCACGCTGACCGTGCCGCAACCGACGGTGCCGAGGCCGAGAATGCCGATTTTGACGGGTTTCATTTGTTTAATATTTATTAGCCACAGAGGACACAGAGAGCACAGAGTAAAAGGCGCTCTTTTTGATCTCTGTGTCCTTTGTGATCTCTGTGGCAGAAATAATAATTTTCATTGTTGTTGCTTATACTCAGTTCTTCATCTGGCGCGCGTCGAGCGACACCCGGTCCTTGCGGAACATTTCACGGATGGAGCGCACGGCCTGGCGCGTGCGGTGTTCGTTTTCAATGAGCGAGAAGCGCACGTGGTCATCGCCATACTCGCCGAACCCGATGCCGGGTGAAACCGCCACCTTCGCCTCCGTCAGCAGTTTCTTGGAAAACTCGATCGAACCCATGGCCCGGTAGGCCTCGGGGATACGCGCCCAGACGAACATGGTGGCCTTGGGTTTCTCCACCAGCCAGCCGGCGGCGAACAGGCCGTTGCACAGCACGTCGCGCCGGTTCTGGTAGTTCTGCCGGATTTCCTCGAGGCAATCCTGCGGTCCTTCGAGCGCGAGGATGGCCGCGATCTGGATCGGCGTGAACATGCCGTAATCGAAGTAGGACTTGAGCCGCGACAGCGCCGCCACCAGCGTCTGGTTGCCGCACATGAAGCCGATGCGCCAGCCGGGCATGTTATAGCTTTTGGAAAGCGTGAAGAATTCCACCGCGACGTCCTTGGCGCCGTGCACCTGCAGGATCGACGGCGCGCGGTAGCCGTCGAACACGATATCGGCGTAAGCCAGGTCGTGCACCACCCAGATGCCGTGCTCCTTCGCGATGGCAATGACCTTCTCGAAGAAATCGAGTTCGACGCACTGCGTCGTGGGATTGGCCGGGAAATTCAGCACCAGCATCTTCGGTTTGGGCCAGGCGTTCTTGATGGATTTCTCCAGCTCGGCGAAGAAATCCACGCCGGGCACCAGCGGCACGTGCCGGATGTCGGCGCCGGCGATCACGAAGCCATAGGCGTGGATCGGATAGCTTGGGTTCGGCACCAGCACCGAGTCGCCCTTGTCCACCGTGGCCAGCGCCAGATGCGACAGACCCTCTTTGGAACCGATGGTGACGATCGCCTCGCTGTCCATGTCGAGATCGACGTCGTAGCGGCGCTTGTACCACTGACAGATGGCGCGCCGCAGGCGCGGAATGCCGCGCGACACCGAATAGCGATGGGTATCCTCGCGCTGCGCGGCCTCCACCAGCTTGTCCACGATGTGTTTGGGCGTGGCGCCGTCGGGATTGCCCATCCCGAAGTCGATGATGTCTTCGCCACGGCGGCGTGCCTGCGCCTTGAGCTCGTTGACGATGTTGAAGACGTAGGGCGGCAGCCGCTTTATGCGGGGGAATTCGTCGTTTTGTGACATGCGTTTCGTCGGGCTGTTATAGTTACGCGCGGCCGCCAAGATATTGAATACGCGTACATTATAGGGCTTTCACCATGATGAGGGAATAAGCCACACACATGCGACAGCGACTTTACGATGAAAATCCAGCTTGAAACGGGCGGCGGGCAGAACCTCGTCCGCGCCTACGCGCCCGGCAGCATCACCGTCAACGACAAGGCGTACTCCCGCAGCCTGATCGTGACGCCGCAGACGCTGACGGACTGGCCGCCGGCCAGCTTCGCCGATCTGCTGGCGACGCATTTCGAGATGCTGGCCGAGCTGCAGCCGGAAGTCGTGATCCTGGGCACGGGCGTGAAATTGCGCTTCCCGCCCCCCAGCCTGACGCGGGCGCTGGTGGAGGCGAATATCGGTCTCGAGGTGATGGATACCGGCGCCGCCTGCCGTACCTACAACATCCTCATGGGCGACGGCCGCCGCGTCGTGGCGGCACTGTTGATGATCGAGAGTGGATAAGCTTAAGAAATCCGCCACAGAGATCACAGAGAACACAGAGTCAATCAACTTCTTTTTTCTCTGTGACCTCTGTGTACTCTGTGGCTCAATTATTATCAGTCATCTCTAAAACAAAGAATCCACCGAGTAGCCGGCCTTTTCCAGGATCACCCGCAGGCGCTTGAGGGCCTCGACCTGGATCTGGCGCACGCGCTCGCGCGTGACGCCGATATCGGCGCCAACCTCTTCCAGGGTGGATATCTCGCGGTGGTTGAGACCGAAACGGCGCTCGACCACTTCGCGCTGCTTGTCGTTGAGCTCGTTCAGCCACTGCTGGATCAGCTGCTGCAGGTCGTCGCGTTGCAGCACCTTCTCGGGATCGGGCGTGCGCTCGTCGGCGATGGCGTCCAGCAGCGAGCGGTCCGGGTCGTCATCCAGCGGCGCATCCACGGAGGCGACGCGCTCATTGAGGCCCAGCATGCCCTTCACGTCCTCCACCGGCTTGTCGAGCAGGTTGGCGACTTCCTCCGGGGACGGCTCGTGATCCAGCTTCTGCGACAGGTAACGCGCGGCGCGCTGGTAGATGTTGATTTCCTTGAGCACGTGCACCGGCAGGCGGATGGTGCGTGTCTGGTTCATGATGCCGCGCTCGATGGTTTGCCGTATCCACCAGGTAGCGTAGGTGGAAAAACGGAAACCGCGCTCGGGGTCGAACTTCTCCACCGCGCGGATCAGGCCAAGGTTGCCTTCCTCGATGAGATCAAGCAGCGACAACCCGCGGTTCATATAGCGCCGCGCGATCTTGACCACCAGGCGCAGGTTGCTTTCGATCATGCGCTTGCGCGCCTTGCCGTCGCCCTTCTGCGCCTTGCGCGCGAAAAACACCTCTTCCTCGGCCGACAACAGCGGCGAGAAGCCGATTTCCTTCAGATAGATGCGGGTCGCGTCCGCATGGGAATAATAGGTATCGCGTGGCTCTTTCCCGGCGGTCTCGGGTTCTTCTTCCTCGCGCGCCGCCTTGACGGGGGCTTCCTCCGCCGTTTCAGTTTCAGTTTCCGCTTCGTCCTCGGTTTCTTCCGCCGCGGCGAGGGTTTCGTCCTCGATCTCTTCGGCTTCCGGCGACACCTTGACGGGTTCGGACTTGGTTCCGGATTTGGTCTTGCCTTTTTTGGCTGGGGGCTGGGACGGTTTGCGTGGCGGCATAATTACTTTTTGGGAAGATAGTCCAGCGGATCCACCGGGGCGCCGCGGTATCGCACTTCGAAATGCAGCCTGGCCCTGTCGGTGCCGCTGCTGCCCATGTCGGCGATTTTCTGACCGCGTTTTATCACATTCCCTTCCTTGACGTAAATCTTGTCGCAGTGGGCATAAGCACTCAGGAAATCGTCGTCATGCTTGATGATAATAAGCTGTCCGTAACCGCGAAGTCCACCTCCCTGATACACGACTTGCCCGGCTTCCGCCGCGAGGATCGGCTGTCCGGTCTTGCCGGCGATGTCGATGCCCTTGTTCGGTCCGTTGGCGGAAAAGCGCTCCAGCAACTCGCCCTGCGCCGGCCACATCCAGGACAGCCTTCTGGCCGCCACCACCGGCACTCGCGGCGTTGCCGGTGCCGGTTTGGCCGGCAACGGTTTTTTCTGAATGTCTGGTCGGGGCGGAGGCAGCGGTGCCGGACGCCGCGCCGGTTCCGCGCCGGACGGCGGAAACAACTGCAAGCGCTGTCCGGGCTTGATGACATACGGAGGAGGAATCCGGTTCCAGCGTGCGATGTCCTGATGGTCGCGCCCGGATTCCCAGGCGATGCTGTAAAGCGTGTCACCCGGCTGCACCACGCGGTAAGCGGCGGCGGGTTGCCGCAAGCCCCTGCTCTGTTCGCTGACTGGAGCCAGTGGAAAGCTGCCGCAGGCAGCCATGCCGACCGCCAGCAAAATGGTTGAGCAAAATTTCAGGCAGGCGTTCATCCGTTCCAACCCGGGCGGGAACGTCGCGGTTTCAGAGTGAATCTCTCACCAGCGGGACAAAATTGACCAGCTCGAGGCGTTCCTGGATCGGGCCTTTATCCGTTTGTTGCACCAACAGCAGCTCCTGCATCGTCGGCCCGCCCACCGGGATGATCAGCCGGCCGCCAGGCGCCAGTTGTTCCAGCAGCGCCGGCGGGACCGCCGCCGGCGCGGCCGTGACGATGATCCCGTCATACGGGGCGTGTTCCTTCCAGCCCCAGCTGCCGTCAGAGAGCTTGATGTGCACGTTGCGGCAGCCGATCTCGCGCAGCCGCTTGCGCGCCAGTTTCATCAGCGGCTCGATGCGTTCCACGGAATAGACCTCGTCCACCAGGCCGGCCAGCACCGCCGTCTGGTAACCGGAACCGGTGCCGACCTCCAGCACCTTTTTCAGGCGCCCGCCGGCGAGCAGCGCCTGGGTCATGAGCGCCACGATGTAGGGCTGGGAGATGGTCTGGCCGTGGCCGATGGGCAGGGCCGTGTCCTCGTACGCGCGGCTGGCCAGGGCTTCGTCGACGAACACATGGCGCGGCACGTGGAGTATGGCCTCCAGCACACGCTCGTCACGAATCCCCTCCTCGCGCAGTCGCTGGATGAGGCGGTCGCGGGTACGCCGCGAGGTCATGCCGATGCCGTGGACGTCCATTCTCACCGGTTTTCTTATCTAAAAGTTGGTCCCGCTAGATTTTCCTGAGCCAGGCAGAAACCTGATCCAGCGCAGTATAACGGGTCAAATCCACATGCAAAGGGGTGATGGAAACGAAATGATTCCGGATGGCGTGAAAATCCGTCCCCGGCCCCGCGTCGGATTCCGCGCCGGGCGCCCCCACCCAGTAGACCGGATTGCCATGCGGATCGCTGGTGCGGATCACCGGCTCGGCCTTGTGACGATGCCCGAGGCGCGTGGCCTCGAAGCCCGCGAGCCGCTCGACCGGCACGTCCGGCACGTTCACGTTCAGGATGGTGTCCGCCGGCAGGGATTCGGGCTTCAGTTTTTCCAGCAGCCGCAGCGTCACCTGCGCGGCGGTTTCAAAATGTACCCCGGCCTTGCCCGCCAGCGACACGGCGATGGCCGGCAACCCCAGGAAACGCCCTTCCATCGCCGCCGCTACCGTGCCGGAGTAGATCACGTCGTCGCCGAGATTGGCGCCGCGGTTGATGCCGGCGATGACGATGTCGGGTTCCTGCTCCAGCAGCCCGGTAATCGCCAAGTGCACGCAATCGGTCGGCGTGCCATCGACAAAGTAAAAACCGTTACCGGCCTTCTGCGCGCGCAGCGGATGGGTCAGCGTGAGCGAGTTGCTGGCGCCGCTGCGATCGCGTTCCGGCGCCACCACGTCCACCTGCGCCACCTGCGCGAGCGCCTTGGCCAGGCAGGCAAGGCCGGGGGCGAGATAGCCGTCGTCGTTGCTCAATAGTATTCGCATTTAGGTTTATTTCTTTCTTATGCGTCGCAGATTTTGTGTCGCCTGCGGCGACGCATACTTGTGGGTGGCTGACCCACGGCAGGTTACTTTTCTTTGCTTGTGCAAAGAAAAGTAACCAAAAGAAACACACCCCGGATGGCGCGAATACCCCCTGCGCTTCTCGCCGGTCCCGGCGCGCACCCCAACTCGCCGGGCGCGCACAACGCGCCTCGGGCTCGAACACGGGGCGCGCGAAGACTCCGGGACCGGCTGCGATGCTCGGGCGCGCCATACGGGGAGGTGAGCTACCCATCTCAATCTTTGGTGGGGTATTCTTTTCAGCGTTGCAAGGGGATTAAAAAGGCTCCGCGTTAAGGATTGAGGTGGGTTGAAAAACCCGTGTCGCGAACCGAGCACCGCAGCGAAGCCGGGAGCTTTTAAGCGAGCCCCTGTTCGAGTCGAGCCGCGTATTATGCGGCCGACGAGTTGGCGAGCGCCCGGCTTCGCGAGGAGCGCAGGGCACCGCCCGGTGTTTGGGCGGTGAGCGACCCGGGCGTGCTTTCTCTTGGTGACTTCTCTTTGCACGAGCAAAGAGAAGTTACCCGCCTGCGGTGCGGAAACCGCAATTAGCTTTTGAATCATCGCCGAAGGCGATACGAAACCGGACGCAGGGAGCAGAAAACAAGAACAACGATATTGGTCGGGGCGAGAGGATTTGAACCTCCGACCACCACCACCCCAAGGTGGTGCGCTACCAGGCTGCGCTACGCCCCGTTTGTGAAATTGCGTGGAAGGGTCCCGCATGATGTACCGCAGAGTTGCGGTCGCCATCATACCGGAGAATAGGCTTGAAACAAGAATAATTTAGAGTTTCTTCAGCATGTCCAGGACATCTTCCAGCTCGTTGATGAGCGTCTTGATGGCCTGTTGACGGTTGGCGTCGAGCGGCGCGGGATTGTCCAACTCGAGCTTGTTGCGCGCGCCGCTGATGGTGAAGCCTTCGACGTAAAGCAGGCTGCGAATCTGCCGGATCAGGATCACGTCGTGGCGCTGATAGTAGCGACGGTTGCCGCGACGCTTGACCGGCTTCAGCTGGGGAAATTCCTGCTCCCAATAACGCAACACATGCGGCTTGACCGCGCACAGCTCGCTGACTTCACCGATGGTGAAGTAGCGCTTGCCGGGGATCGTGGGAAGCTCGTGATTCTCGCCGGGGTCAAGCATTCAGTTCCGCCTGCTCTTTGAACTTTTCACGGTTCGCACTGGCGTTCTGCTCGACTCGTTCCTTGAGTTTGTGACTGGCGCGGAAGGTGACCACGCGCCGGGCGGTGATGGGGATCTCCTCACCGGTTTTGGGGTTCCGACCGGGACGGGAGTTCTTCTGGCGCAACGAAAAGTTGCCGAAACCGGACAGTTTTACCTGCTCCCCTTCGGCCAATGCCCCCCGTATCCTTTCAAAGAATATCTCGACAAATTCCTTTGCCTCCCGCTTATTCAGACCCAGCTCGTTAAACAGGTTTTCCGCAAGATCTGCTTTGGTCAATGCCATAGGTCGATACCTTCTTTTCTTTATGCCAGAGCTACTGTTATTGACGCTGCCGGGCTCCCAGCCCGGTCTGCAGGGCGGTCATGACCTGCGTCATGACGCGCTCCACATCGTCCTCATTAAGAGTGCGCGAAGAGTCCTGCAAGGTCAAGCCCAGAGCCAAACTTTTTCTTCCGGAATCAATGCCTTTCCCGCGATATTCGTCAAATAGCTCAAGGTTTACCAGCAAGGCCCCGGCGGCTTTGCGCACGCAATCCAGGACCGTCTGGGCCGATGTGGACTCATTTACAAGGATAGCAAGATCACGCCGGATTGAAGGAAATCTGGAAAATTCGCGGAAAATAGGGATTTTCCCGTTCCGCAGCGCCGCCAGCTTGAACTCGAACAACACCACCGGACGATCCAGGCCCAGCCGGGATTGTGCCTCGGGATGCAACACCCCCGCCAGGCCAATCCGGCTGCCCTCAAGATGAATTTCCGCCGTCAGCCCCGGATGCAGGGCCGGGTGCTGCCCGGGCTGGAAACGGACGGCCTGCCCGATACCCGCCAGAACCAGCAAGGCCTCCACGTCGGCCTTCACGTCATGAAAATCCACCGCCCGCCGAGGCACCCCCCACTGCTCCTCCATGGCCTCGCCATAAACGGCGCCGGCCAGCATGGGCTCCTGGCTGAAATCCTGTCCCTGCGGCAGGAAGGTGCGCCCAAGCTCGAAGAACCGCGCCCGGGTCTGCTGGCGATTCTGGTTGTACAGGATGGTCTGCAGCAGGCCGGGCCAGAGCGAGGTGCGCATCACCGCCATCTCTGCGCTGATGGGGTTGGCGAGCCGGGCCGGGCTCAGCTGCGGATCGATCAAGGACTGGATGGCGG
>Ga0209706_10001927_pt1 | contig 11722 bp, 9 predicted proteins | sample PPLLaktember2015_6_FD_187263 | JGI IMG/M metagenome (GOLD analysis project Ga0209706, IMG submission 187263) | Freshwater sediment microbial communities from Prairie Pothole Lake near Jamestown, North Dakota, USA - PPLs Lake P8 Core (1) Depth... | ecosystem: Environmental > Aquatic > Freshwater...
GCTGCGGCCTGGTGAGCCGGGTGATCCCCGCCAACAAGCTGGTGGAGGAAGCGGTGGCCACGGCACAGAAGATCGCCGAACTCAGCCTGCCGATCGTCATGATGGCGAAGGAATCGGTCAACCGCGCCTTCGAGACCACACTTGCCGAAGGTGTGCGCTTCGAGCGGCGGATGTTCCACTCGGCGTTCGCTACCGAGGATCAGAAAGAGGGCATGGCGGCTTTCGTGGAGAAGCGCAAGCCTGAGTTCAAGAACCGCTAGCGGAAAGGCTGAACGCAGAGGCGCAGGGAACGCAGAGGACGCGGCGAAAACCGGCGATAAGATGTTGAACGATCCGGCCCGGGAATTGCGAAGTCCGGTCGACGGGGAGGGCACGGGCCAAATTGCCCGTCCCGCTGGCTGGGCTTATAATTCGTGCTCGTAGCTGATGTAGCTCAGTTGGTAGAGCAACTGATTCGTAATCAGTAGGTCCTCAGTTCGAGTCTGAGCATCAGCACCAGGAAATCAGTGGCTTGGGAGCAGAAGCTCTGGCCGATCAGACAAGCCTACCATCGGAAAAGATAGGCGAAAGATTGAGGCCTAGAGGCATCCTCCCTCACGGCAGCGCGGGGATCTCCCAGCGCTCGCCCCGCTTGCCCGCGTGCTGGAAGCGCCATTGCGCGTGCTGGTTGCGGTGCTTGTCGCTGCAGAACTTGCTCCGCCTTCTGCCGGCACCGCCGCGCTCGTCGAAGAAGAACAGCCCGCAGCGCCCGAGTCGGTGCGCCAGCGCCTCCGCGTCCCTGCTCACCAGTAGCGCCATGCCGTACGCATAGACTGCCCGCACGCCGCGTGGCTGTACGAGACGAACGCGGCATAGGGCATGCACAACCTATATTCCTGCATCGTCGAGTTGTCAATCGTGGCCCGAAGAGACGCTCGCGTGCCGGCCGACAAGCCAGTGTGATTCGCCGAGCAGCGCGGCCTCCATGTGTTGACGGCGACATCGCTTGAGCCAGCCAAGGCCTTGGCCTGAGAGATGGCATCGCTGGGATGCGCATCGGAATCCAGCGAAGGACAGCTCCTGGTCCGATAGGCGACCCTGAGATCGATGAGTAGGGAAAACGAAACAGCTCAGTGCCGGGCGCTGCGGGGCTTGATGAAGCGGCGGGCAGCGAAACGACCGTGAGTCGGGATTCCTGGCCTGGGTCCCATGCAACGCCTCCGGTGTATAGCTGTGGCGCTCCTCCGTCCTTGTACTTGTACCGAGGGGCACGTCCTGCGGCTGCTGAAGCGTTGGGTCGCGGAGACCGTGCAGCATCTCTCCCGCGCTTAGAACCACACCGTTCCTCCCCGCTGGTTCAGCGTGCTCTAAGGCACGCGGATCGGCCGTAGGCCCTTGGACATATGGATCTCTCCATCTGTTAAGCATAGCGTGATCACCTGGAGGGCGGCATCGCCAAGACGTTCGGTGTCGTCGCACTTGATGGCGGCAAACAGACGCTTGCGTTGTGGCCTCTGGGCAGCGAAGGCGAGCATCAGGCGATCCAGGTGCACGCTTTGATCCTTGTGATCGCGCCGCACCTGTTACTTCCCTGGGACGCCGGAAACGGAGAGACAAGTAGTAGGGATCTGCATACACACATTAAGGAGCAGGGCAATGAGTCTAGTAGTTGACAAGATCAAGTGCGTCGAGGAATCCGATGAGATTGGGGCCGACGATCTCTATCTCATCGTGTTTCAAGGAAGAACCGTTACTCCATTTGCGAGTGGCCTGAACTCCATTGGCCCGGGCAGCGCCTGGAGTGACTTCGACACGGGCGAGACGCACCACACGGACGTCAGGGTTGCGTCTACGAACCCTGACGGAGTCTACGCAGTGATGATGGTCGAGAAGGATTCGTCCAAGGACATCCAAGGAAATGCAGTCGTCGGTGCGTGGAAAGCCCAAACGGACCTCGTTTGGAAGTCCGTTATGCTGGGCATGGTGGCAGGAGGCATGCCAACGGGCACCGAAGCTGCCCGCAACGCCGGATTCGCCGCCATTCGAAACGCCCTGAATGGACTTGCCTCGCTTTACATGGAGTTTCCCAAAGGGGATGACGATGTGATCGACGTCAAGCGAGTCACGATCTCTCAACCGGGCCAGTCTCAGACCATTCGTTTCCGCTCGCCCTCTAACAAGGAGGACGCAACGTACGACGTGACTTTCAAGCACACGAGCGCCGCATAGCTCGGTGAACGGATAACGGATACAAATAGCAAGTTCAACTGTTCACGTGCCCGGGGTGGGCTCAGGGCGGGGGGTGGATTGGCCTGCGGGGGTGGGAAAGCGGTCGGGAGGTCCTCAGTTGGGAGTCTGAGCATCAGCACCAGAAACATGAAGGGCCTGCCTGCGGCAGGCCCTTCCTATTTCCGCTTGGCGCGCTTTTCCGTGCAAATGCGATGCGAGTCTGAGGTGGTTGTGGCGCCGCGGTGTAGCACCGCGATTTCCCCCCTCCGACAGCCAAAGGGCCGCCCGGGGGGCGGCCCTTTTCCTGTCCTGCGTACTCTCGCTGGCGCTGGGCTAGCCGATCGCTGCGATACTGCCAAATGCGGCAGGGGCTTCAATCCCGCCCGCCGGAAGCGTCAGGACGGTGCGGAAGATCGGATCGGGTTGCGGCACGGGACCCACCTTCCACCATCCGGGATAGGGTGTGCCGCACCAGCCGCCGGCCACCATGGCCACCTGTTCGTCGTTCAGCGCGACGATCGCCTTGTCTGCGTTGCGCATTGCCATCTCCTTGAGTTGATCGGTAACGCGGTGTCTCTACCGCGGGATCGAGCCTACGCGCCGTGCGTGCTGCAGACGATCGTGCGAACGCAATACGCCCTCCGGCACAGCCAGCACGAAGCGTCTATCTCTTGCGCCATATTCAACCGTCCGCTCGAGGACCGCACCATTGCCGCCGTGAAGTCGCATTGCGTGGCTTTACGTCTTCTTCCCGACAAGGAGATTGCGATGAGACAGCACGTGAAAACGGCAGTGCGCGGACCCGGTGCCATCGCCGAGATGGCCCGCGAGGGCACTTCGCACCGTGTCCCTCGATGCGCGACGCGGCCAACCCCGAGCTCGTCTGAGCAGTGAATGCAGCGATGAACCCGCCGTTATTCCGGGAAGAGGCGCTCGGCGCCCAAGTGGACCGCCTGTACGGCGCGACACTGACCGCGCGCTCGCCTGCGCTGACTCTTCTCACTCTGGCCGCCGCCGTGATGGCCGCCGCCATCATCGCTTTCCTGGTGCTGGCGCACTACACGCGGAAGGAGCACGTCACCGGCTACCTCGCACCCAGCGCAGGCCTGATCAAGGTGTTCACCCCACAGCTCGGCACGGTCGTCGCGCAGCAGGTCGCCGAGGGCCAAGCCGTGGCCCAAGGCCAAGTGCTGCTGGTGGTGTCCAGCGAGCGTGCCACCGCCACCACCCAGCAAGCGCAGGCGCAGATGCTGCAGCAGCTCCGCGACCGTCGTGACAGCCTGCGCCAGGAGCTGGATAAGCGGGCCGGCATCGACGAGCTGGCTGCTGAGGCCTTGCGCAAGCGCATCCACACGCTGCAAGCCGAGCTGGAGCAGGCGCAGCGGCAGATCGAGCTCCAGCGCAGCGGCGTCGCAAGCGCAGTGCGCACCGTGCAGCGCCACGAGCGGCTGGTTGCGTCCGGGTTCGTCTCGCAGGCTACCCTGCAGCAGAAGCAGGAGGAGCTGCTCGACCGGCGCAGCCAGCTGGTGGCCTCGCAGCGCAGCGTCGTCGCGTTGACGCGCGATCTGGACGCGGCACGCCTGGAGCTCGCGTCCAGCGCGCTGACCAAGTCCAACAACGCAGCGGCGATCGAGCGCCAGATCTCCGAGCTGGAACAGCAGCTCACGGACGTCGACAGCCGCCGCGAAGTGGTGATCACGGCGCCAGCCGACGGCACGGTCACCACGATCCTTGCGCAGGTTGGCCAGAGCGCCGCGCCGGGCACGCCGCTGCTGTCCATCCTGCCTGCCGGCGCCGAGCTGGAGGCCCACCTGCTGGTGCCCACGCGCGCCGCCGGCTTCATCCGGCAAGACCAGACCGTGGCGCTGCGGTATCAGGCCTTCCCCTATCAGCGCTTCGGCCATTACCTCGGCGAGGTGCGCGAGGTGGGGCGGACCATCATCCAACCCCAGGAGGCGGCCTTACCCTTGCCGGTGCAGGAGCCGGTGTACCGGATCACCGTGAAGCTCCCCGCTCAGCGCGTGCAGGCCTACGGGCAGAGCCTGGCGCTGCAGTCAGGCATGGTGCTCGACGCCGACATCTGGGTGGATCGCCGGCGGCTGATCGAATGGGTCGTCGATCCGCTGCTGTCGGTGGTGGGCCGCGTGTAGGGGGAGGTTCATGCTCGACTTCTCGTTCAGCCGCAGCACGCCCGTCGCTCTGCAGACCGAGGCCGCGGAGTGCGGGCTCGCGTGTCTGGCCATGATCGTCGGGCACCATGGCCATCGCATCGACCTGGCCACGCTGCGCGGGCGCCACGCCGTGTCGCTGAAGGGCAGCACGCTCGCCGATCTGATGCGCCTGGCCGGCAACCTGCACCTCTCGCCGCGGCCGCTGCGCGTCGAGCTCGAGCACCTGCAGGAGCTCAAGCTGCCCTGCGTGCTGCACTGGGACTTTAACCACTTCGTGGTTCTGACGCGGGTCGCCGGGGCCCGTGTCACCGTGCACGACCCCGCGGCCGGCCGCCGCGACCTCACACTGAAGGAGTGCTCCAAGCACTTCACCGGCGTCGCGCTGGAGCTGGCGCCGACCACAGACTTCGCTGCGCGCACCGAGCGGCAGCGCGTCCGGCTGGCGACGTTGGTCGGCCGGTTACCCGGGCTCGGCGGCACGCTGGCGAAGATCCTGGTGCTGGCCCTGGTGCTGCAGGTGTTCCTCATCCTCGGTCCGTTCTTCATGCAGTGGGTGGTGGATCAGGCGATCGTCGCGCAGGACCGCGATCTGATCGCCGTGCTGGGGGGCGGATTCCTCCTGCTGGCCGTGATCCAGGCGGGAGTGACGGCACTGCGCGGTTGGGTGCTGATGGTGCTGGGCACCACGCTCAACCTGCAGCTGGTGTCGAACCTGTTCCGGCATCTGATCCGTCTGCCGATGAGCTGGTTCGAGCGCCGCCACCTGGGCGACGTCGTGTCGCGCTTCGAGTCGCTCAACGCAATTCAGCGCACGCTGACGGCGAGCTTTCTCGAGGCGCTGGTGGACGGTGTCATGGTGCTCCTCACCCTGGTGATGATGCTGCTCTACAGCGTCAAGCTGGCGCTGATCGGTGGCGCGGCTGCCGCGCTGTATGCGCTGCTGCGCTTCGCCCTCTACCGTCCGTTCCGTCAGGCCTCCGAGGAGCAGATCGTGCGCATGGCCAAGCAGCAGAGCCATTTCCTCGAGACCGTCCGGGGCATGCAGAGCATCAAGCTGTTCTCGCGCGAGGTGCCGCGCACGTCGACCTGGCAGAACCTGGCGGTCGACCAGTTCAACGCCGGCATCCGGGCGCAGCGTCTGGGCATCCTGTACCAGGGGTTGAACGGCCTGCTGTTCGGCATCGAGAACGTCGTCACGATCTGGCTCGGCGCGCTGCTGGTGCTCGACGGTTCCGGCTTCTCGGTCGGCATGCTGCTCGCGTTCGTGTCCTACAAGACGCAGTTCGTCCAGCGCATCGCCAACCTCGTCGAGAAGGCGCTGGAGCTGCGCATGCTCGGCCTGCACACCGAGCGCGTCGGCGATGTGGCGCTGAGCGCGCCGGAGCCGCACGACGCTGGTTCTGCGCTGGAGCGGCTGCCGGCCGATGGAGCAATCGAGGTGAAAGGGCTGTCGTTCCGCTACGCCGACAATGAGCCGCCGGTGCTGGACGGTATCGATCTGCGCATCGAGACTGGCGAGTCAGTTGCGATCGTCGGTCCGTCGGGCTGCGGCAAGACCACACTGGTCAAGCTGCTGCTGGGCCTGCTGCAGCCGAGCGCGGGTTCCATCGAGCTGGGCGGAGTCGGGCTCTCCAATCTCGGCCTCGCCCGCTACCGGTCCGTGGTGGCGAGCGTGATGCAGGACGACCAGCTGTTCGCCGGTTCGATCGCGGAGAACATCTGCTTCTTCGACCCCCAGCCCGATCACGCCCGCATCGAACAGTGCGCCCGCCTGGCGTCGGTGCACGATGACATCCAGGCGATGCCCATGGCCTACAACACCCTGGTCGGGGACATGGGCACGGTGCTCTCCGGTGGGCAGCGGCAGCGCGTCCTGCTGGCCCGTGCGCTGTATCGCGACCCGAAGATCCTGGTACTGGACGAGGCCACCAGCCATCTCGACGTGGCGCGGGAGCGACAAGTCAACGCCGCGATCCGGGCCCTCAAGCTGACCCGCATCATCGTTGCGCACCGGCCCGAGACCATTGCCAGCGCCGATCGCACCATCGTGCTGGGTGGCGGTCGCGTGGCGAACGAGATGCGGGTCGTCGAAGCAGCGGCCAGGCGCGGCTGAGCGCGCCGGCGCGACCCGCCGGCGCATCATCGCTCCCGCGGCGGTGTTACCCTATGGCCTAGTGCCACTGCAATCGGGCAGTCTGCACGAATGTGGTCCGGGGTGCGCCGTGAGGATCGTCGAAGTCAAGACTTATGCGCTGCAGAGTCCGCTCGCGCAGCCGTTTGCGTTCTCGCAGGGCTGGGTGAACCGGCGCTCGGCGACCATCGCCGAGGTCGTCACGGATGCTGGCATCAACGGTTGGGGCGAGGCCTTCGCCCAGGGGCTGGAGCCTCCGCAGATCGCCGTGGCGGCGATCGAGGCTGCGCTCAAGCCGATCGTGCTGGGCGCCGACCCGCTCGACACCGAGGTGCTGTGGCATCGCATGTACCACCTCACCCGGGACTACGGTCGCAAGGGCTCGGTGATCGCGGCGATCAGTGCCATCGACATCGCACTATGGGACATTGCGGGGAAGGCGCTGGGCGTCCCTGTGCACCGCCTCCTGGGTGGAGCATTCCGCAAGCAGGTGCAGGCGTACGCCACAGGCTTCTATCGCATCGGCGGGCAGGGCGAAGCGGCCCGCCTGGGCGAAGAGGCGATCGCCCACTACGAGGCTGGCTTCCGCGCCATGAAGGTCAAGCTCGGCTACGGCGTCGAGGACGACATCGAGGTGATGCGCGCGGTGCGCCGTGCGCTGGGGGAGCGCAAGGTCACGCTGATGGTGGACACGAACCACGGCTACGGGGTGGCCGATGCGATCCGCCTCGGCCGGGCCTTGGAGGAATACGATCTGCGCTGGTACGAGGAGCCGGTGGTGCCGGAGGACCTCGCCGGCTACCAGGAAGTCAGGCAGCGCCTGCGTATCCCCATAGCCGGCGGCGAGAACGAGCACACCCTGTTCGGGTTTCGCGAGCTGCTGGCAGCCCGCTGCGTCGATGTGGCACAGCCCGACCTGGGCTCCTGCGGCGGCTTCACCGCCGGGCGCCACATCGCCGTCCTGGCCCAGGCCCACGGCGTGCAGATCAATCCGCATGTGTGGGGGTCGGCGATCGCACAGGCGGCCTCGCTGCAGTTCATCGCTGCCGTTCCCGTGGCGCACCACAGTGTGTTCGCGCAGGAGCCCATTTTCGAGTACGACCGCTCCTCCCATCCGTTCCGCCAACAGCTGGTCAAGGAACCGCTTCAGCACCGGGATGGATGGCTGACGGTCCCTGACCGGCCGGGGCTCGGCGTGGAGATCGAGCGCGCCGTGCTGGAACGCTACCGGGTTTGAACCTTCCTCCCCGTGAGCGGGTCGGTATAATCGGATCCAGCGCAGGGCTCTCGCCTGCGCTGCTGCAGCACAACAGTCCTGGCCGCGGCCGCGGCGAACGGGCAATAAGCAGGAGGAGAAGACCATGAGCCGCGCCTTCGTCAAGGGCGATGACAGCGATCTGTCGGGTGAGGAGTTGCCGGAGCGCCCGGTCAGCTCGCAGCCCAACTACGTTACGCGGGAGGGGTTGGAGCAGCTGCGGCGGCGCTATGACGAGCTGCAGCAGCGGCACGCCGAACTGAAGGCGGCCGGGGAGGATTTCGACAAGCCCAAGCTCACCGCCATCGAGCGCGACATGCGCTACTTCTCCCAGCGCCTGGAAAGCGCGATCGTGGTGGATCCGAGCAAGGAGCCCCAGGACGAAGTGCACTTCGGTGCGACCGTCAAGGCCGAGGACGAAGACGGCAACGTGCATCACTTCACCATCGTCGGCGAGGACGAGGCCGATGTGGCCACCGGCAAGGTGAGCTGGATGTCCCCGGTGGCCAGGGCGATGATCGGTGCGCGGGCGGGCGACACGGTGAAGTGGCGCCGTCCTGCCGGCGAGGTGGAACTGGAGGTGCTGGAGATCCGCTACTGATCCCCCTGCGGCCAGCCGGCCCCTCAAGGAGCAGCGTAGTGGCACGAATGTCCCGCCGTAACGCCTTGAAGGCCATAGGCGCGACCGCGCTGTCGGCCACGGGAGGCACGCTGCTGGTGCGGCCGGTCGCCGCGGCGGATCTCAAGTACACCCCCGAGAAGGGCGCCGAGCTGCGCGTGCTGCGCTGGAAGCGCTTCGTACAGGGTGACGAAGAGCAGTGGATGGCCAACACCCGCAAGTTCACCGAGGCGAGCGGTGTGAACGTGCGCGTGGACAGCGAGAACTTCGAAGATATCCGTCCCAAGGCGGCGGTCGCCGCCAACGTCGGCAGCGGTCCCGACATCGTGCTGGGCTGGTTCGACGACCCCCACCAGTACGCCGACAAGCTGGTCGACCTCACCGAGCTGGCCGAGTATCTCGGGGCGAAGTACGGCGGGTGGTACGACATCGTGCGGCGCTACTGCGAGCGCAACGGCCGCTGGATCGCCCTGGGCCTGGGCTTTCTTGGGGGCTGCATCGTCTATCGCCGCAGCATGATCGAGGCGGCCGGCTTCAAGGAAGTGCCGGGCGACACGGCGAACTTCCTGAAGCTGCTGCAGGCGCTCAAAGCCAAGCGTACGCCGTGCGGGTTTGCGCTGGGTAATGCGGTGGGCGACGCGAACGCTTGGTGCCACTGGGCAGTGTGGTCGCATGGCGGCAAGATGGTGGACGAGCGCAACAAAGTGGTCATCAACTCCAAGGAGACCATCGCTGGGCTCGAGTACGCCAAGGCCATGTACGATACCTTCGTCCCCGGCACTCTGTCGTGGCTGGATCCGAACAACAACAAGGCCTTTCTGTCGGGCGAGATCAGTCTCACGCTCAACGGCATATCCGTCTATTACGCCGCGAAGACCTCGCAGGATCCGGCGGTGAAAGCGCTGATCAAGGACATCTACCACTCCCCCATGCCGATTGGCCCGGTTGGCCGGTCCACGGAGCTCAACCCTTTCACGCCGGGATTCGTGTTCCGGCACACGAAGTTCCCCAACGCAGCCCGGGAGTATCTGCGCTTCATGCTCGAGAAGGACCAGTACGAAGCCTGGCAGAAAGCCTCGCTGGGCTACGTGCAGCAGACGCTCAAGGCCTACCGGTCCAATCCGGTATTCGTCGAGGATCCGAAGGCCACGCCCTTCCGCGACATCCCCGAGCGGACGCTGGACGACGGCTATGCGGGCACTCTGGGGCCCGGCTCGGCCGGTGTGATGGCCGACTATGTGATGGTGAACATGGTGGCGGAAGCTGCCTCGGGGTCGGTCGCGCCTCAGGCCGCGGCACAACGGGCGGAGAGACGGGCGCGGCGGTACTATCGGTGAGCCCGTGCCGACTGCTGAAACACGCTCAGTCCACCTCCCACCACGACGACACGAAGGCACGAAGAAAACCGGAACGACCCGTGCTCATGGGCTTCCCGAGCCGACCAGGTCCGCCGCACAGTTTGCGTAACCGACGTGTCACTGTACGAGACGAAAGCGAGACGACGCGATGCATGACCTGTTGATCAAGAACGCGCAGATCTATGATGGACTGGGCAATCCTCCAGCGTCGGGTGATCTGGCAGTGAAGGACGGCCGCATCGCGGCCATCGGTGACAACCTCGGGGCCGCGCGTGAAACCGTCGATGCCAGGGGACTGGCGCTTATGCCCGGGATCATCGACACCCACACCCACTACGATGCGCAGATCACCTGGGACCCGATGGCCAGCCCCTCTCCTGCTCTAGGGGTGACCACCGTGGTGATGGGCAACTGCGGATTCACCATCGCTCCTTGCCGTCCGGCGGACCGCGATCTGGTCATGCGCAACCTGACGCATGTGGAAGGGATGTCGCTGGCTGCACTGCGTGAGGGCATTCGTTGGGAGTTTCAGAGCTTCCCCGAGTACCTCGACTACCTGGAGCGGCGCGGAGTGGGCCCGAACGTGGTCTGCTTCGTCGGGCACTCCTCGGTACGCACCTTCGTGCTGGGCGAGGATGCACCCAAGCGGCCGGCGACCGCTGCAGAGATCGCCACGATGCAGCAGATCGTAGTCGACGCGATGAAAGCCGGCGCGTGCGGCTTCTCCACCACGACGTCGTTCCAGCACAACGGCGAGAACGGCATCCCCATGCCTTCGCGTCTGGCCGACGACGCCGAGATGCAGGCACTGTGCGGCAGCCTGCGCGAGGTCGGGCGCGGCGTGCTGATGATGACTAAGGCCGCCACCACACCTGTGCCCTGGATCGAGGATCTCGCTGCGCGTGCCGGCCGGCCGTTTGTCGTGGCCGCGCTGCTGCACAGCAACCTCACGCCCGAGGCGACCTTCGAGGATCTCGATCACATCCGCGAAGCCTGCGCGCGCGGCCATCGCATGTACGGTGCAGTTGCCTGCACGCCGCTGAAGTTCGAGTTCACCATGCACGAGCCCTATGTGTTCGAAGGGCTTGCGGCCTGGCAGCCGGCGATGGCGGCCCATGGCGACGAGGCGAAGCGCCTTTACCGCGATCCGGCCTTCCGCGCGGCCGTCAAAGCGGAGCTGGCCAAGCCTGCGCGACGCATGTTCACCGGCGAGTGGGAGAAGCTTCACGTCGTGCAGGTGGCGCGCCCCGAGCATCGGAGCTTCGAGGACAAGTCCCTCGCCGAGCTTTCGGTCGCGGCCGGCAAGCACCCGATCGACTTCCTGCTCGACCTGAGCCTCGAGGAGAATCTCGATACCGTGTTCACTGCGGTGCTGCTCAACTCGGACGAAGAAGCCGTCGGGCGCATGATTCGCGATCCCAACAGCCTGCTGTCGCTGTCCGATGCGGGTGCGCACCTGACCTTTCTGTGCGATGCCGGATTCGGCCTGCACTTCCTCGGCCACTGGGTGCGCGACAAGCGGCTGATGCCCTTCGAGGAAGCCGTGCGGCAGCTCACCAGTTATCCGGCGCAGGTGTTCGGCATCAGCGATCGCGGCCGACTGAGGCCGGGCGCGTGCGCCGATCTGCTGCTGATCGATCCGGCTAGCGTGGGGCGCGGCCCTGCGCGGCGCGTGCGCGATCTTCCCGCCGGTGCATCCCGTCTGAACACGCCGGCCGTCGGCGTGCATGGCGTCTGGGTAAACGGCGAGAAAATCGCGGACGGCAACGGCGTTCTGCCGCAGGCGCGGTCGGCGGGGACTGTAGTGCGCGAGTTCGCCGCCTGATGCGCTTGCCGCTTCGTGGGCGCTGGGTTGTCGGGTAGGCGCCGAGCGACGCGTCGGATAGGAGCCCGCTGGTGGCGTCTGCAGCGCATGGCATGGGCTAGAATCCGCCCATGCAGTCAGCCGCCACTTCTCCCCAGCCGGCGGGGCCGCTCGCG
>Ga0209706_10001928_pt1 | contig 11718 bp, 10 predicted proteins | sample PPLLaktember2015_6_FD_187263 | JGI IMG/M metagenome (GOLD analysis project Ga0209706, IMG submission 187263) | Freshwater sediment microbial communities from Prairie Pothole Lake near Jamestown, North Dakota, USA - PPLs Lake P8 Core (1) Depth... | ecosystem: Environmental > Aquatic > Freshwater...
CCGCACGTACACCGGCCGCGAAGATATCATTGTCTTGGAGTCGGCCTACCACGGCCATACGACCGGGCTCATCGACATCAGCCCCTACAAGTTCGACGGGCCCGGCGGCAAGGGCCGCAAACCCTGGGTCCACGTCGCGCCTCTCCCCGACGACTATCGCGGCCCCTTCAAGCGCGACGACCCCGAAGCCGGACCGAAATACGCCGCGGCCGTGGGCCGCCTGGCCGAAGAGGCCGGGGCGCGCGGCGGCCCGGCCGCGTTCATCGCCGAGACCTTGCCCAGCGTCGCCGGTCAGATCGTCCTTCCCCCCGGTTATCTGGCCGAAGCCTACCGCCGCGTCCGGGCCGCGGGCGGCGTCTGCGTCGCCGACGAGGTCCAGGTCGGCTTCGGCCGTCTGGGCACGCATTTTTGGGGCTTCGAGACCCAGGGAGTCGTCCCGGATATCGTCGTCCTGGGCAAGCCGATCGGCAACGGCTTCCCGCTGGCCGCGGTTGTGACGACCGAGGCGATCGCCGCCTCATTCGCCAACGGCATGGAGTTCTTCAGCACCTTCGGCGGCAATCCCGTGGCCTGCGCCGCCGGCTTGGCCGTCCTCGACGTCATGGCCGAGGAGCGGCTCCGGGAGCGCGCGCATCGGGTCGGGGGTCACTTCGTCGCCGGGCTGAAGCGCTTGGCCGAACGTTACCCGATCATCGGCGACGTCCGCGGCTCGGGGCTCTTCCTTGGCCTCGAACTCGTCCGCGACCGCCGTTCCCTCGAGCCTGCGGGCATCGAGGCCTCCTACGTCATCGAGCGCCTGCGCGAGCTCGGCGTCCTCGCCGGCACCGACGGGCCGTTCCACAACGTCATCAAGCTCCGCCCGCCCCTCTGCTTCTCCGAGGCCGACGCCGACCTCGTCGTCGCGGCCCTCGACACGGTCCTGTCCGAGGATCCCGCCCGGGCCGGAGCGTCCTCCGAGAACCCCCAGGAGACCGCATGACCATCAAGGCCAAGCTGACCACGTTCGACGCGACGATGATCGTCGTGAGCCTGATCATCGGCATCGGCATCTTCCGGACCCCGGCCATGGTCGCGGCGGCGGCCAAGACGCCCGCCCTGTTCTACGCCGCCTGGGGCCTCGGCGGGCTCGTCAGCCTCCTCGGCGCCCTGACCTTCGCCGAGATCGGCGGCCGCTTCGCCAAGCCTGGCAGCTACTACAAGGTCGTGGCCGACAACTACGGCTCCGGCCTGGCCTTCATGCTCAACTGGACCAACGTCGTCATCCTCAACGGGGCCGGCGCCGCCGGAGTGGCCCTGATCGGGGCCGAGTACCTGACGCCCATCGTCTTCCCGGGCGCCGCGCCGACGACCGCCCGGGTCCAGGTCACGGCCGTTGTCCTCATCCTCGGGCTCCTGGTCATCAACTACCTCGGCATCAAGACCGGGGCCTGGGCCCAGAACGTCCTGAGCATCCTCAAGGTGGTCATGATCGGCGTCCTCGCGGCGGCGGCCTTCCTGACCAAGAGCGCGCCCGAAGGACCGGCCGCCCTGCCCCTCGACCGGCCCTGGTTCTTCGCCCTCGGCGTCGCTTTCATCTACGTCTTCTATGCCTACGGCGGCTACCAGAACACGATCAACTTCGGGGCCGACGTCCACGACGCCCGCCGCAACGTCCCCCGGGCCATCTTCTTCGGCATCCTCGTCGTCCTGGTCTGCTATCTGACGATCAACGCGGCCTACGTCAAGACGCTCGGCGTCCCCGGCATAGCCGGGGCCAAGCTCGTGGCCGCGGAGACGGCCCGCGTCACCCTGGGCGAGACGGGCAAGCTCATCGTCTCGCTGGCCATCTTCCTCTCGGCCATGGGCTTCCTCAACGTCACCCTGATGCAGATCCCCCGGGTCTACTACTCGATGGCCGAGGACCGGACCCTGCCGGCGATCTTCCAGAAGGTCAACCCGAAGACCCAGACCCAGGAGTTCGGCCTGGCCTTTCTCGGCGGGATCATCCTGGTCTCGATCTACTTCCTGAGGACGTTCGAGAACATCGTCGACTACGTCATGTTCCTCGACACCATCACCCTGGCCGTCGTCTCGTCGTCGGTCTTCGTCCTGCGGCGGAAGGCCCGGCAGGCCGGGGAGGTCTATACGGGCTACCGCGTCCCGTTCTATCCGGTCCTGCCGATCGTCTTCATCGTCACGATGCTGGCCGTCGCCCTGAACGTCCTTCTGACCCAGACGCGCGAGGCCCTCCTCGGGTCGGTCTTCTTCGCCGTCGGCCTGCCGGTCTTCCTGCTCATGCGCCGCGTCAGCCGCCGGCCTTCCTTAAAGGGGCCAGGGGACTGAGCCGGCCCTTCGGGGCCGAGGGGAATCGTCGGAGTGAGCATAAAGCGGTGATCTAGCCGGCCTCGGGACGGAGACGCGAAGTCTTTAACTCGGCTCCGGACCGGGACGGCGTTAAGGATCACCGCAGCGAGCGGAGATGATCCCCGAGGCCAGCCGGTGGGCCGGCGTAATCGTGATAGAATGGACGGCGAAGGGAGGGCTTCATGGACAAAGTCCGTAAGATCCGCAAGGTCCTCGTCAGTCAGCCCACGCTCGAGGGGGCGGGCGTTCACCTCCGCCGCGGCTTCGGCTTCCGCGAAGCGCCGATGTTCGACCCCTTTCTCATGTTCGACGATTTCCGCCAGGACGACCCGGACAAGTACCTGCCCGGCTTTCCCTGGCACCCCCACCGCGGCATCGAGACGATCACTTACATGATCCGGGGCTCGGCCGAGCACGGCGACAGCATGGGCAACAGCGGCGTCATCGGACCGGGCGACGTCCAGTGGATGACGGCCGGGAGCGGCGTCATCCATCAGGAGATGCCCAAAGGCGCCAAGGACGGGCGCATGGGCGGCTTCCAGCTCTGGGCCAACCTGCCCGCGTCGCAGAAGATGATGGACCCGCGCTACCGGGACGTGACGGCGGCGGACATCCCCGAGGTCGCCCTGCCCGGCGGCGTCACGGCCCGGGTCATCTGCGGCGCCGTCGGCAAGACCAGGGGCCCGGTCCGGGACATCGTCATCGATCCCGAATACATCGACATCGCCATGCCGCGGCAGGCCGAGTTCGTCCACCCGACCAAGCCCGGCCACACGGTCATCGCCTATGTCTTCGAGGGCGAGGCCTGCTTCGCCGGGGAGGCTCCGGCGTCGTCCTACGACGTCGAGCCGGCCAGCTATTTCGACCTCGAGAGCAAGCCGGTCCAGGGCGACCACTCGGTCATCCTCTTCGACGACGGCGGCTCGGTCGGGGTCAAGACCGCGGACACCGGCGTCCGGTTCCTGCTCATGTCGGGACGCCCCCTCGGCGAGCCCGTGGCCTGGCGCGGCCCCATCGTCATGAACACCCAGGGGGAGCTGGAGACCGCCTTCCGCGAGTACAGGAACGGGACGTTCATCAAGCACCGCATGCCCGCCTGATCTCAAGAATGGGGACACGTACCGAAGCGGTACATGTCCCCCATCGAAGATCCCGCTTCATTGCAAATAGCCGGCGAAATCGGTAATCTTGGGGGTCCGAGGAGGCCGCCATGCCGATGACCAGCCGCGAGCGCCTGGACGCCGCCCTCAACCACCGCGCGCCCGACCGCATCCCCGTCGACTTCAACGGCACGGCCGTCACCGGCATGCACGTCAAGTGCGTCATCGGGCTCCGCGATCACTACGGCCTGGAGAAGCGCCTGGTCAAGGTCCACGAGCCCTACCAGATGCTCGGCTGGATCGACGACGATCTCCAGACCGTCCTCGGCCTCGACGTCGAAGGCGTCTACGGCCCCAACACGATGTTCGGCTACCGCAACGAGAACTGGGTCCCCTGGCGCATGGACGACGGGACCGAGGTCCTGATGTCCGGGAACTTCCAGACGACCAAGGACGCGAACGACGACACGCTCGTCTTTCCCGGAGGCGACCGCTCGGCCCCGCCCTCCGGCCGCCTGCCCAAGAACGGCTTCTTCTTCGACACCATCATCCGGCAGGACCCCATCAACGACGGCAGGCTCGACCCGGCCGACAACCTCCAGGAGTTCGGCCCGATCGACGAGGCGACCCTCGGCCATTTCCAGGCCGAGAGCGGCCGGGCCGGGGCCACGGGACGGGGGACGATCGCCAGCTTCGGCGGGACGGCCCTCGGCGACATCGCCCTGGTCCCCGGCCCCCAGCTCAAGCACCCGAAGGGCATCAGGGACGTCGAGGAGTGGTACGTCTCGACCCTGACCCGGCGGCCCTACGTCCACAAGGTCTTCGAGGGCCAGACCGCGATCGCCCTGGCCAACCTCGAGAAGATCCACGAACGGGTCGGCGACCAGGTCCAGGCCGCCTTCATCTGCGGCACCGACTTCGGCACCCAGCAGTCGACTTTCTGCTCGGTCGCCGATTTCCGCGAGCTGTATATGCCCTATTACCAGCGGATCAACGGCTGGATCCATAGGCACACGGCCTGGAAGTCGTTCAAGCACTCCTGCGGCGCGGTCTACACCCTGATCCCGTCCTTCATCGAAAGCGGCTTCGACATCCTCAACCCCGTCCAGGTCTCGGCCGCGGGCATGGACGCCCGGAGGCTCAAGCGGGAGTTCGGCCGGGACATCGTCTTCTGGGGCGGCGGCGTCGACACCCAGAAGACCCTGGCCTTCGGGACGCCCGCGGCGGTCCGGACCGAGGTCCTGGAGCGCTGCGAGATCTTCGGCCGGGACGGCGGCTTCGTCTTCAATACGGTCCACAACATCCAAGCCAACGTTCCCGTGGCCAACGTCGTCGCGATGTTCGACGCCCTGGCCGAGTCCAATGGGCGATAACGCATGAAGAAGGCGGCCTGGTACGTCCTCTCGATCTCCCTCGTCGCCGCCATCGGCGGCCTGATCTTCGGCTTCGATACGGCCATCGTCGCCGGCGCGACGCGCTACATGAAGGAGCAATTCTCCCTCAATTCGCTCCAGGAAGGCTGGGCCGTGAGCGTCGTCCTCATCGGCTGCATGTTCGGGGCGGGGCTGGCCGGGCCCATCAGCGACCGGATCGGCCGGCGGCGCCTCATGCTCGTGTCGGCCGTCCTCTTCCTCGTCTCGGCCGTCGGCTGCGCCCTGCCGCGGACGATCACGGCATTCGTCGTCTTCCGGTTCGTCGGCGGGCTGGGCATCGGCTCCGCCGCCGTCCTCTCGCCCCTCTACATCGCCGAGGTCGCGCCGGCCCGGGTGCGGGGCGCCCTGGTCTCGGTCAACCAGCTGGCCATCGTCACCGGCATCCTCCTCGCCTACTTCGTCAACTGGGTCTTCGCCGGGGCCGGCCCGGCCAATTGGCGCTGGATGTACGGCCTGGGGGCCGTTCCCTCGGTCCTCTTCTTCCTCCTGCTCCTGCGCGTTCCCGAGAGCCCGCGCTGGCTGGTCAAGAACGGCCGCGAGGACGAGGCCCGGACCGTCCTGACCCGGGCCGACAGCGCCGAAGCCGCGGCCGCGGGGATCCGGGAGATCAAGGACACCCTGGCCCTCGAGGAGGGCTCCTTCCGCGAGCTCTTCCGTCCCGCCTTCCGGCGGCCGCTCCTCCTGGCCATCGTCCTGGCCGTCTTCCAGCAGATCACCGGCATCAACGCCATCCTCTATTACGCGCCGCGGATCTTCGAGGGCGCCGGTTTCGAGCGGATGTCGGCCATCGGCCAATCGACGCTCGTCGGCCTGGTCAACATGCTGTTCACGGTCGTGGCCATCGTTCTCGCCGACAAGGTCGGCCGCCGCCCGCTCCTTCTCGTGGCCACCGCCGGGATGGGCTTCTCGCTCGTCCTCCTGGGCGCCGCGTTCAGGTTCCCGCTCCTGCCCGCCTCAGCCCTGCTCTTCATCATCCTGCTCTACATCGCCTTCTTCGCCTCGGCCATGGGGCCGCTCGTCTGGGTGGTCATGGCCGAGATCTTCCCCATCAAGGTCCGCGGCGCGGCGATGGGACTGGCGACCCTCATCCTCTGGCTGGCCGATTTCGCGGTGACGCTGACGTTCCCGGTCATCTCGGACCGGTTCCACCCCGCGACCGCCTTCTGGCTCTACGCGGCGATGTGCGCCCTGGACTTCGTCTTCATCTGGTTCGTCCTGCCCGAAACGAAAGGCAAGACCCTCGAGGAGATCGAGCGCGGCTGGCTGAAGACGGCCTGAGGCCGCTTACTTCGACGCCAGCGCTTCGGCCAGCTTGCGGACGGTGACGTCCAGCTCCTCGACGAGGATGCGCGACAGGACGGACGGCAGATACTGGACTTTCCGGACGCCGAGCGGCAGCCGCCTGTCGAACGAATGGAGGACGATCCGTGTCCCCGTCTTGAACTCCAGGAACTCCAGGTCCATGGCCAGCCGGCCGAACCAGACGTCGGGGTTGTCGATCTCCTCGACGAGCCGGACGTTCGAGCGCAGAACGATGGCCGGATCGCCCTGGAGGATGTCCAAGGTCACCCGGGGAAAGCCCTCCTTCCGGAGGAGGTAATCGCTTATCGCCTCCCGGAAGAGGTCGTTGGGCTTCTTGGCCCAGAAGACGGAGGAATAATATTTCAGCTCGAAGGGCGAGACCCTGTAGATGACCCGGAAATCATCGTAGAGCGGATCGACCCGGACGGGCTCGATGTAGAGCGGCCGGTCGATCTTCGGATGGAGCTCCGCGTCCTGGTCCAGGGCCACGATCTGGAAATACCGCTTGTTCGGGGAGGAGGAAAAGCAGCCGGCGAGAAGGAGAACGGCGGCGAGGGGGAGGGCAAGTTTCCTCATCATTTCTTGTCCTTTCGCGACCGGAGGATGGAGGATGGCTCATCGGCGATCTCGCGGGTGAAGCGGGCGAGGTTGTCGATGGCGACACCGAGGCTCAAGAACGTCCGCTGCAGCTCCGACTGCTGCTCGAGGAGGACGCTCTCGACCTTCCTCAGGCTGACGGAGGCCGTCGCCAGGAAGTCCCGGACGTCCGTGAGCACCTTCCCCATTTCATCGGCCGAGAACCGCTGGGAGATGTTGCCCAGGGTTTCCTGGGAGCTCGATTCGACCGTCCGGACGAGGCGGCCGAGATCCTCGGTCACGGGCACGAACTTCTCCGTCGCCTTGGCGAACTCGGCCGTGGCCTTCTCGATGCTGCCCAGGGCGTTCTCGAGCGAGGTCCGGCGGGAATCGAGGACGCCGGAGATCGATGCCGACGCCTTCTGGGAGTTATCGAGGAAGGCGTTGAAGCGAGCCACGTTCTCCGGGGACAGGAACTCGGTGATCCTCTGAGCCGTAGTCTCGATGTTGGCGATGATGTCGTCGGCGCGCTCCCCCAGGCCGCGCCCCGCGGTGATCTCCTGGTTGGCCTTCATGTCCGGCGATCCCGGGGTGCCGCCGCTGAGCTCGATGTATTTCTGGCCGGTCAGGCCCATGTAGACCAAGGTGGCCCGCATATCGGCCTTGACCGGCATATCCGGCCGGACCCGGACCTCGACGTGGACGCAGTCGAGGTCCGTCTCGCTCACCGACATCTTGACGACCCGGCCGATCTCGACGCCCCGGTACTTCACGGGAGACCCGATGGCGAGGCCGTGGACGGACGTGTTGCGGAACTTGATGAGAAAGTTGGTGCCCGGGTCGCGGAGCTTGGGGATGATGAAGAACCCGGCGACGGCCACGAAGATGACCGTCGCCAGGGTCAGGAAGATCCCCAGCCGGGTCTTTTGCTCATGCGTCATCATGATGGTCCTTCCTGAGGAAGAATGTCCGGATGAACTCGTCGTCCGAGGCGGCCAGGTCGGCGTAGTCCCCGGCAAAGCGGAGGCCCCCGTCGCCGAGCAGGAGGACCCGGTCGGCCACCCGCTCGATCGAGCGGAGCTCATGGGTGACGACGACGAGGGTCATCTTGAAGCTGTCCCTCAGCCGGAGGAGGAGGTCGTCGAGGAGATGGGACGTGATCGGATCGAGGCCGGATGAGGGCTCGTCGCAGAAGACGAGCTCCGGATTGAGGACGAGGGCCCGGGCCAGGGCCCCTCTCTTGCGCATGCCGCCGGAGAGCTCGGCGGGGAGCTTCTCGGCGCTGTCGGCCAGCTCCACCTGGGCCAGGCTGGCGTGAGCCATGTCCCGGACGACCCCCTCCGGCAGCTCCGGGTAGCGCATGCGGACCGGCAGGGCGACGTTCTCGTAAAGGGTCAGCCCGTTGAGGAGAGCCCCGTCCTGGTAGAGGACGCCGATCTGGCCGTAGAGGGCGCTGAGCGAGGCCTCGGAGCCGTAGTCGACGGGGCAGCCGGCGAAATCGAAGCCGCCGCCAAGCGGGGGAAGCAGGCCGGCCAGCGTCTTGAGGAGCGTCGACTTGCCCGACCCGCTGACGCCGACGACGGCCGTGATCAGTCGTTCGGGCACGGTGAAGGATATGCGGCGGAGGACCTCGGCCCGGCCGTAGCCGACGGTCAGTTCGCGGGCGGCGATGATATCCATGATCAATAAATGACGAACGCGAACAGGCAATCGAGGACGATGACCAGGGTCACGGACAGGACCACGGATTCGGTCGTGGCCCGGCCGACCTCCTCGGCGCTCCGCCCGACGGTCAGGCCCTTGAAGCCGGCGCCGATGACGACGGCCCAGCCGAAGACGACCGTCTTGACGAGGCCCCAGGTGAAATCGGACCAGTCGACGGTGTTGAGCATCTGATCGAGGAACGTGGCCGGCAGCATCCCGAACGAGAGCCGGGCGACGACGATGCCGCCGAAGATGCCGGCGACGTCGGCCATGACCACGAGAAGCGGGACGACCAGGGTGATGGCGATCAGCCGGGGGACCATGAGGAACCGGGTCGGGACGATGCCCATCGTCCGCAGGGCGTCGACCTCCTCGAGGACGGTCATGCTGGCCAGCTCGGCGGTGACCGCGGCGCCGACCTTGCCGGCCAGGATGACGCCGGTCATGAGCGGCACGAGCTCGAGGAGCATGGCGTAGCCGACGAGGTCGGCGACGTAGACGTCCGCCCCGAAGAGCTTCAGCTGTTCGACCGAGGTGATCGAGATGGTCACGCCTACCAGGAACAGGAGGACGCAGACGATGGGATAGGACTTGTAGCCCATGAAGAAGATCTGGTTCCAGGTCTCCCCGGGATAGACGCCCTTGCGGGTCTTGAGGAAGTTGCCGATGTGGAAAACCTCGTCGCCGAGCATGGCCATGAACTGCCCGACCGTCCGGACCCTGTTGAGGAACCGGTCGGCCATGGACTGCAGGAACCGGCCGAACCGGGTGCCGGTCGGCGCGACGGCCGGTTTTTCGGGCCAGCATCCGTCCGGCCGGCGGGCAAAGCCCGCCTCGGCCCGGACCAGCGCGTCGGGAACGTTGGCGGCGGCGACCCCGGGCAGGCAATCCGTGAGATGACCCAGGAAGGCGAGCGTCGTGCTGTCGAACTCCTCGACCTCCCGAAAATCGAGGGTCACGGTGCCGTTCCCGGTCCGCTTGCCGATCTCGGCGAGCACGGCGACGATCTCGGGGGCCTTGAGCCTTTTCGGCAGGACCACGGTCTCTGGCGGGCCCGGGACCTGCTTCGCTCCGCTCATCTCGCCTCCGGAAGCCTGATTCTCCCCTGGTCGGGCGCGGCCGGGCATACCTTTACGGGCCGCCCCCTCGCCTGGGACCTCCATTCTAATACACGACCGGGTCGTTTTCAACGCGCGTGGGTGAGAATCGCCGGTCTTCCCCGGGCGTCTCTGTCATAGGATGAAGATCCGTGATATCATGATCAGGCTCAGGGAGGACGGCTGGTATCAGGTCTCCCAGAAAGGCAGTCATCGCCAATACAAGCATCCTTTCAAGAAGGGGCGAGTAACCGTCTCCGGGCACAGGAACGACGATCTTGGCCCTGGGACCCTGAACAGCATTCTCGACCAAGCAGGCCTTAAGGAGAGAGATTAGCCGATGGTCAGATATCTCATGGTCATCGAAAAAGCGCGGGGGAACTATTCGGCCTTTTCGCCCGATCTGCCCGGGTGCGTAGCGACCGGGAAAACCCGCGAGGCGGTCGAAAAGAAGATGAAGAGGGCCATAGAAATGCACATTCGGGGCCTCAGGCGCGACAATCAGCCCGTCCCCGAGCCGAGGTCCTCCGCCGAGTACGTCGACATCCGATGACCACCCGAGAGCGATTCAACAGGGTCTTCCGTTGGGAGAAGCCGGACCGCCTGCCCGACATGGAGTTCGGCTATTGGGACAAGACGATCGCCGTCTGGCACGACCAGGGCCTGCCGCCCGAGTGCCGGACGAACGAGGACGTCGAGAGGCACCTCGGGCTCGAGGGGCTGTCCATCATCCCGGAAGTGCCGGTCCAGAAGGGGCTGTTTCCGGCCTTCGAAGAGGCGACCGTCGGGGTGCGGGGCGACCACCGCGTCGTCCAGACGAAGGAAGGCGCCCTGACCGAGATGCTCGACTACGACTCGTCCATGCCCAAGTTCCTCAAGTTCGCGGTCGAAACGCGGGCGGACTGGGAGCGGCTTCGCGACGAGCGGCTCGATCCCCGCAGGCCGGAGCGAGCCGGCGACGTCGGGGCGGCCATCGCCGCGGCCCACGCCGCCGGCATGCCCATCCTCTTTCACTGCGGTTCGCTCTACGGCTGGCTCAGGGACTGGATGGGCCTCGAGAACCTGTCCATCGCCCTCATGACCGACAAGGCCTGGGTCGAGGAGATGATGGAGCACCTGACCCTCATGGACCTCGAGCTCATCGAGCGCCACATCCCGGGCGGCGGCGAGGTCGACGTGGCCTGGTGGTGGGAGGACATGTGCTACAACCACGGCCCGCTCATGTCGCCCAAGCTCTTCGAGGAGCTCATGGTGCCCCGCTACACGCGCATCACGGACGCGCTCAAGGCCAAGGGCATCCTCGTCAACGTCCTGGACTGCGACGGGCGCATCTACGAGCTCGTGCCGGGCTGGCTGCGGGGCGGCATCAACTGCATGTTCCCCATCGAGGCCCTGCATACGGACCCGCTGAAGCTGAGAGAGGAATACGGCGACCGGGTCCTGCTGCTCGGGGGCGTCGACAAGACCGCCCTGATCGCCGGGAAGGACCCCATCGACCGCGAGCTCGAGACGCTCCGGCCGCTCGTCGAGCGCGGCGGCTATCTGCCCTGCGTCGACCACCGCGTCCCGCCGGACGTCACGTACGAGAACTACCTCTATTACCTCGAGAAAAAGAAGGCGATCCTCGCCCTTTAGACCCGGGCCGCGCGCTCGAGCCGCTTCATGATGGCGAAGATGAAGGCGGCCGAGAGCAGGCAGGCCCCGACGAGGATGGCCCACACCGCCCAGAGCGGGACCCGCATCCAGAACCAGGCGATGACCCCGACGAGGGAGTTGCCGACGGCCGTCGCCGCGAACCAGCCGCCCTGCATCAGGCCCTTGTACTTGGGCGGGGCGACCTTGGAGACGAAGGAGATGCCGATCGGGCTGAGGAAGAGCTCGGCGATGGTCAGGCCGAAGTAGGTCGCGATGAGCCAGTAGACGGAGACCTGGGACTCGGGCGGGGCGACGAGGCCGCCCAGGGCCTTCGGGCTGGCCAGGCTCATGGAGCCGATGACCAGGATCGTATAGGCCGCGGCGGTGATGAGCATCCCGACGCCGATCTTGCGCGGCGCGGACGGCTCCTTGCCCTTGCGGTTGAGCCAGCCGAAGACGCCGATGACGATCGGGGTCAGGACGACGATGAAGAACGGGTTGAAGTGCTGGAACATCTGGGGCTGGAAG
>Ga0209706_10001931_pt1 | contig 11717 bp, 5 predicted proteins | sample PPLLaktember2015_6_FD_187263 | JGI IMG/M metagenome (GOLD analysis project Ga0209706, IMG submission 187263) | Freshwater sediment microbial communities from Prairie Pothole Lake near Jamestown, North Dakota, USA - PPLs Lake P8 Core (1) Depth... | ecosystem: Environmental > Aquatic > Freshwater...
GTACGACGAGTGGTCGTTCCGCCTGGAGGGAGATCGGCTCGTCGTCTCGCCGGATCCGTTCGATGGCCGCGAGCGGCCCATCGCCGTGCACGCTCGCGCGATTCCCGACGTGCCGTTCGAATCGGACACGGCGTATCGTGCCGCGTGGCTGTCCGCACCGGCGGTGACCGTGCGCGCAGTCGCGTCGGGTACGGGCGCGGACAGCTGACGACGCCTCTCGCCGCTGGGGCGGGCGACCTCCGCGGTCTAAGCTAGAAGCCGCGCATGTTTGGTGTTGACCAGCTCATCCTTCTCGCCGGCATCCTCCTTCTCATCGGGATCGTTTCGAGCAAGCTCTCCGCGCGCGTGGGGCTGCCGGTCCTCGTGCTGTTCCTCGCCATTGGCATGCTGGCCGGCGAGGACGGCCCCGGCGGCATCGAATTCGACAACTTCATCGCCGCGCACGCCATCGGCACGCTCGCGCTTGGCGTCATCCTTTTCGACGGGGGACTCCAGACCCGCCTGCCCGCAATCAGGGCGGCGTGGAAGCCGGCGGCTCTGCTGGCGACCGTGGGCGTGCTCGTCACGGCGGTCATCACCGGGCTGGCCGCCTCGTGGATCCTCGACGTCTCGCTCACCGTCGGCCTGCTGCTCGGCAGCATCGTCGCCTCCACCGATGCCGCGGCCGTGTTCTCCGTGCTCCGCTCGCAGGGCCTCGATCTCCGGCCGCGCCTCGCCGCCACGCTGGAAGTGGAAAGCGGATCGAACGATCCGATGGCCATCTTCCTCACCATCGGGTTCCTGCAGATCCTCACCGGCCAGATGGAGCCCGGGATCGGCCTCGTGCGCCTGTTCGTGCTGCAGATGGGTGTGGGCGCCGTTGCCGGCCTCGGCGTCGGCTGGCTGGCCGTCGCCGTCATCAACCGCATCAACCTGGCCGCTATGGGCCTCTATCCGGTCCTCGCCGGCGCTTTCGGCCTGCTGGCCTTTGGCATCGCCGCCGCGCTCCAGGGCAGCGGCTTCCTCGCCATCTACCTGGCCGGCATGGTCCTCGGCAACAGCCGCTTCGTCTTCCAGCGCGGCACCTTCCACTTCATGGACGGCCTCGCGTGGGTCGGCCAGATCACCATGTTCGTGGTGCTGGGCCTGCTCAGCACCCCGAGCGAGGTGGTACCCGTGGCGGGCCGCTCGCTGTTGATTGCGGCCGTGCTCATCCTGGTGGCGCGCCCGGTCGCGGTGGTGCCCCTCCTGCTGCCCTTTCGCTTCGACTGGCGCGAGCACCTGCTCGTCTCGTGGGTCGGCCTGAAGGGCGCGGTCCCCATCATCCTGGCCACCTTCCCGATGATCTTCGGGCTGCCGGAGGGGCGCCTGCTCTTCGATGTGGTGTTCTTCGTCGTCCTGGTGTCGGCCACGCTGCAGGGCTGGACGCTCGCGCCGCTCGCGGCGCGGCTGGGGCTGCAGGAGCATCAGCAGGCACCCCCACAGGTGTCACTGGAGCTGCTGGCGCTGCACGACGTCAACGCTGAGATCGTGGACTACCCCGTGTCCGGCCGGTCCGCCCTGGTGTCGAGCACCATCCGTGACCTGCACCTGCCCGAGGGCGCCCTGGTGGCCCTCATCTCGCGCGGCAGGCAACTGGTGGCGCCTCGAGGGTCCACGCGACTCGAGGCCGGGGACCACCTCTTCGTGATCGTGCCCGGCGCCACACGCGCGGAGGTCGATCGCGCCCTCGGTCGCTGACGGGGCGGACGTCTGACCCGAACATCACGCGCGTCGCGAAGCCGCCCCGTACCAGCCCTCGCAGATGACGGTAGTAGCCAGGGCCGTGCGCGTCCCCGGGGGCGGCGGCCGCATCACGCGGTGGCTGCCAGACAGCCGCCGGCCGGGCGAGGGACCTCGGGCGTAGCGCCCCTGCCGGGATTCCGGCATACGGCCGGGGCTGAGCCCGGATTTTTCCAGATTACTCGCGCTGGCACGGCCATTGCGATACATATGACAGTCCCGGGAGGTTGCTGATGCCGGCCGCCGCCGACTGGATGGGCAAGGCGCGCAGCGCACCGCACGACGGGGCGGGCCATGCGCTCTCCGCCCAAGGACGATCGCACGCCTCACGCCTCGACCGATGGGCGTTGGCCCAGATCGGTGCGAGTCTGGCCGACCCCGCCATTCGCCTGGCCCTGTGGGACGGCACGGCGGCAGGGCCTCCCCCATCCGACGCGGCCGTCTCAGTCCGCATCGCCGATCGACGCACGCTCTTCGCGCTGGTCGCCGACACCGAGATTGCGTTCGGCGATGGCTACAGCGACGGGCGTGTCCAGGCCGACGGCGATTTGATCCACCTGCTCGAAGCGGCCTATCGCGCGGCGGGACCAACGCCGTGGTGGCGCCGGCCGTGGTGGGTGAACACGCGCCGGCGCGCACGCGAGAACGTGCACGCGCACTACGACCTCGGCAACGCCTTCTACCGCCGGTGGCTCGACGATCAGCTCGTCTACACGTGTGCTTACTACCCCAACCCCGACATGACGCTGGAGGAGGCGCAAGTCGCCAAGCTCGACCTGCTCTGCCGCAAGCTGGATCTGAAGCCCGGCCATCGCGTGGTCGAGGCCGGGTGCGGATGGGGCGCCCTGGCCCTGCACATGGCGCGGCACTACGGCGTCACGGTCAAGGCTTACAACGTGTCGCGCGAGCAGATCCGCCACGCGCGCGAGCGGGCCGTGGCCGAGGGGCTGGCCGACCGCGTGGCGTTCATCGAGGACGACTACCGGTCCATCACCGGCACGTTCGATCGATTCGCCTCCATCGGCATGCTGGAGCACGTGGGGGTCGCGCAGTACGCCGCGCTCGGGAAAGTCATCGATCGCGTGCTCGATCCGGTCCACGGCCGTGGCCTGCTGCACTTCATCGGCCGCAACCAGGCGGCGCCGCTCAGCCGCTGGATCACGAAGCGCATCTTCCCCGGCGCCTACGCCCCGACCCTGGCCGAGGCATGCGACGGCGTGCTGGCGCCGTGGCGGTGGTCGGTGCTCGACGTCGAGAACCTGCGCCTGCACTATGCGCGAACGCTCGAGGCGTGGCTGCAACGGTTCGAATCCGCGGAGGCGGACGTGGCGGCCACCTGCAGTGGGCGCTTCGCCCGCGCATGGCGGCTCTACCTGGCCGGCTCGCTGGTGGCCTTCACCTCCGGCAGCCTGCAGCTGTTCCAGGTGTCGTTCGCACGCGAACAGGACAACGCCATCCCGTGGACACGGGGGGCGCTCCTCCAGTCGGCCCCGGGGGGAACACGCGCGTGACCCGCGCCGACGTGCTGGTGATTGGCGGCGGGCCCGCGGGGTCGAGCGCGGCACGGGCGCTGGTGCAGGCCGGCCTCGATGTCGTCGTGCTCGACCGCGCGAGGTTCCCGCGCGACAAGACCTGCGCGGGATGGATCACGCCCGCGGTGGTCGACCTGGTGCAATTGCCCATCGCCGAGTACCGGCAGTCGCGCGTGTGTCAGCCCATCGCCGGCTTCCGCACCGGGCGCATGGGCCGTCCCATGGTGCACACGCGCTTCGAGACCACCGTCAGCTACGGCATCTGCCGCGTGGAGTTCGACTGGTTCCTGCTGCAGCGATCGGGCGCCACGGTCGTGGAGGGCACGCCCGTCGCCGGCCTCACACGCGTGGGCGGGCAATGGGTGGTCAACGACGCCTACGCGGCACCCGTCGTCGTGGGCGCGGCCGGCCACCAGTGTCCCGTGGCCCGGCACCTGGGCGCGCGCCCCTCCGAGGAGCTCGCCGTGACGGCCCAGGAGGTGGAGTTCCGCCTGACACCCGCGCAACAGGGCCAATGCCGCGTGGCCGCCGACACCCCTGAGCTCTACCTGTGCCCCGACCTTCGGGGGTACGGCTGGTGCTTCAGGAAGGGCGATCACTTGAATGTCGGGCTCGGGCGGCAGGACCCGCGCGAACTGCCGCGCCATGCGCGGGCGTTCCGCGATGACCTCATCGCCTCCGGTGTCATCCCGCCCGATACACCCGCCGCGTGGAAAGGCCACGCCTACCTGCTGCGCGACCGCAGCCCTCGCCGGGTGATCGACACGGGCGCGTTGCTCGTGGGCGACGCCGCGGGGCTGGCGGCCACGATGAGCGGCGAGGGCATTCGCCCCGCCATCGAGTCAGGGCTGGCGGCCGCGCGGGCCATCGTCGAGGCGCGGGGACGATACGAACGCGAGACGCTGGCAAGCTACGAAACATGGCTGGACAAGCGCTTCCCTCGCCGCAGCCGCACCTTCGACAAGGTGCCCGAGTCGCTGGCCACCGCGCTCGTGAGCGGGCTGCTCGGCACCTCATGGTTCACCAGGCGCGTCCTGCTCGAGCGGTGGTTTCTGCAAGCCGCCTGATGAGGGGCAGGCCGCTCACGCCCGTTCTGGATGGGTTCGACAACTAACTCGTATTGGACATGCAATACGGCAATTCGATTCAATGCCCGCATGAATAGCGCGGACATTGGGCGGGCGTGGGACTCGAGGCTCGGGGCGCCATTCCGCATCTGCTCTTCATGGCCTTCCAGGGCGCCTTCGCCATCATTACCGCGGCGCTCATCTCGGGCGCCATCGTCGAGCGCATGCGCTTCGGCGCGTATCTCGCCTTCATCGTCGCGTGGATTGTCGCCGTCTACGCGCCGGTCGCGCACTGGGTCTGGGGCGGCGGATTCCTCGCGGGCGACGGGGCGCTCGACTACGCGGGCGGCGCAGTGGTGCACGTGAACGCGGCGTCGGCCGCGCTGGTGGCCGCCATCGTCGTCGGGCCGCGCAAGGACTACGGCCGCCACGCCATCCTGCCGCACAACGTGCCGTTCACGCTGCTCGGAGCGGGCCTGCTGTGGTTCGGCTGGTTCGGCTTCAACGCCGGCAGCGCCCTCGGCGCCACGCCCGCCGCCGCCCTCGCGTTCGTCAACACGCTCCTCGCGCCGTCAGCCGCGCTGGCCGCCTGGACGCTTCTCGACCATGGCTCGAAGCGGACGGGTCACGGCCGGCGGCGGCGCCACGGCCATCGTCGTGGGGCTGGTGGCCATTACGCCGGCGGCCGGCTACGTGGGCCCGGGGTCGGCGCTGGCGCTGGGCGCCCTGGGCGCGTTGCCCAGCTACTTCGCGCTCATCCTCCGCGCGCGCACGCGCCTGGACGACTCGCTGGACGTCGTGGCCGCGCACGGCGTGGGTGGGGCCACCGGGGCCATCCTCACGGGCGTCTTCGCCGACGCGGCGTGGAGCGGCGGCCCGAGCGGCGCCATCGACGGGAACCCGTGGCAGGTCGCCATCCAGGCCTACAGCCTCGTCGTGGTTCTCGCATACAGCGGCGCCGCGACGTTCGTCATCCTCAAGACCATCGCGATCGTGCTGCCGCTCCGCAACGGGCGGCGCCTGGAGGGCGTCGGCCTCGACGTGGCCGAGCACGGCGAGGAGGCGTACACGGCCGGCGACGGCGCCATCCTCGTCCAGCCGCACGGCGCGGTCCTCGCTGCCGCGCTCGATGTCGTGCCGGTGGGGGAAGGCGGCCGGCCGTGAGGCTCATCGTCGCCATCATCCGACCCGAGCAGTTGAGCGATGTCCTGGAAGCGCTGTTCCATGCCGAGGTGCGCGGGCTCACCATCAGCCGCGTGCTCGGGCACGGCGGCGAGACCGAGCACGTGGAGAACTACCGCGGCACCACGGTGAAGATGGCGCTGTCCGAGAAGGTGCGCCTCGAAAATTGGCGACGGCAAGATCCTCGTGCTGCCCGTGGAGCGCATCTACCGCATCCGCACGGGCGAGCAGGACCAGGACGCCGTCACGCCGGTGGTCGGCACACGGACCTGAGGCCCCGGCCGGGCGTACTCCCGCGGCGCGGACGTGGTCCGCTTGATCCATCTCTTTTTCAGAGCGATAGGATAAATACATTGCGCTTTGATTATGAACAGATGTGCTCTCTAATGCGCTGCAGAAGAGGGGCACGTGGAGGCACACACACCGGCGGATCCCGGCGACCAGGGGCTGTATCGGTCCTGTGACGAGCACGACGCCTGCGGCGTCGGGTTCGTCGCCGACATCAAGGGCCGGCAATCGCACACCATCGTCCGGCACGCGCTCGACCTGCTGATCAACCTCGAGCACCGGGGCGCCTGCGGATCCGATCCCGGCACGGGAGACGGCGCGGGCATCCTGGTGCAGATGCCGCATCGCTTCCTGCGCCGCGTCACGGGCCTGCCGCTGGGCGCGCCGGGCTCCTACGGCGCCGGCCTCGTGTTCCTGCCCCACGAGGAGGACGCCCGCGGCACCGTCCGCTCGCTCGTGGCGCGGATCGTCGCCGAGGAGGGACAGGTGCTGCTCGGCTGGCGCGCCGTGCCCACCAACCTCGCCGCCATCGGCGCCAGCGCGGCGGCCGCGGCGCCCGTGTTCGAGCAGGTGTTCGTGGGCCGCGCGCCCGCGCTCGACGAGGCCGACGCGGCCACGCGCTTCGAGCGCGCGCTCTTCGTCATCCGCAAGCGCATCGAGCACGAGGCCGACCAGCTCGGGCTGTCGCCCGCGGCAGGCGCCGCGTTCTACATGGTCAGCCTGTCGGCCCACACGCTGATCTACAAAGGCATGCTCACCGCGGCCCAGATCGAGGGCATGTTCCCCGACCTGGTGGACCCGGACCTCGAATCGGCCCTGGCGCTCGTGCACCAGCGGTTCTCGACCAATACGTTTCCCTCATGGCCACTGGCGCATCCATACCGCCTGGTGGCGCACAACGGCGAGATCAACACGCTGCGCGGCAACATCAACTGGATGCGCGCGCGCGAGGGGCTGCTGCGCTCGAACGTCCTCGGCGACGACCTCGCCAGGGTCCTGCCGGTCATCCGTCCCGGCGGCAGCGATACGGCCACCTTCGACAACGTGCTCGAGTTGCTGGTCATGTCCGGCCGCTCGCTGCCGCACGCCGTGCTCATGATGATCCCCGAGCCGTGGAGCGGCCACGCCGAGATGGACCCGGCGGTGCGCGATTTCTACGAGTACCACTCGTCCCTGATGGAGCCGTGGGACGGCCCGGCGTCCATCGCCTTCACCGACGGCACCGTCATCGGCGCCGTGCTCGACCGCAATGGCCTCCGCCCGTCGCGGTACCTCGTCACGGACGAGGGGCTCGTCGTGATGGGATCCGAGGTGGGCGTGCTGGACGTTCCGCCGGATCGGATCGCCGAAAAAGGCCGCCTGCGGCCCGGGCGCATGCTCCTCATCGACACCGCACAGGGCCGCATGATCAGCGACGAGGAAATCAAGCGCGAACTGGCAGCCGCCGCGCCCTACGGGCAGTGGCTCCGGCAGCACCTCGTGGACATCGACGACCTGCCCGCCGCGTACGCCGAGCGCCCGGATCATCAGACCGTGCTGCGGCGGCAGCTGGCCTTTGGCTACACGCAGGAGGATTTGCGTACCCTGCTGGCACCGATGGCCGCGCAGGGCGAGGAACCCCTCGGCTCGATGGGCAGCGACACGGCGCTGGCCGTGCTCTCGGACCGGTCCCGGCTGCTCTACGACTACTTCGCGCAGCTGTTCGCGCAGGTGACCAATCCGCCGCTCGACGCCATCCGCGAGGCGCTGGTCACGTCCATGGCCTCGACCATCGGTCCCGAGCGGAACCTGCTCGAGCCCGAGCCCGAGGCGTGCCGCCAGATCAAGATCGAATACCCGATCGTGCACAACGACCAGGTGGCCAAGCTGCGGCACCTGCCGGCCGGATCGCCCTTCCGCTCGACGACGCTGCCGCTGCACTACAACCCGGCGGAAGGCGGCGCGGGGCTCGAGCGCGCGATGGACGCGCTGTGCCGCAGGGCCAGCGAGGCCGTGGCCTCCGGCTGCGGGATCCTCATCCTCTCGGACCGCGGCGTGGACGCCACGAACGCGCCCATCCCGAGCCTGCTGGCCACGGCGGGCGTGCACCATCACCTGGTCCGCGAGGGCACGCGCACGCAGTGCGGCCTGCTCGTCGAATCCGGTGACGCGCGCGAGGTGCACCATGTCGCGCTGCTGATGGGCTACGGCGCGGGCGCCGTGAACCCGTACCTCGCCTTCGAGACGCTGGACGATCTCATCCGCCAGGGGCTGCTGCCGGGCGTGACCTCCGAGCAGGCGGTCGAGCGCTACGTGAAGGCGCTCAACAAGGGCGTGCTGAAGGTGATGTCCAAGATGGGCATCTCCACGCTCCAGAGCTACTGCGGCGCGCAGGTCTTCGAGGCCGTCGGCCTCGATCGCGACTTCGTGGACAAGTACTTCACCTCCACGGCGTCGCGCATCGGGGGCATCGGACTCGACACGGTCGCCGAGGAAGTGCGGCGGCGGCACCAGCGCGCGTTCGGCCGTCAGTCCGAGGGGCCCGTCGATCTCGAGAGCGGCGGCGAGTACCAGTGGCGGCGCGACGGCGAGGTCCACCTCTTCAACCCCGAGACGGTGTTCCGCCTGCAGCACGCGACACGCACCGGGCAATACGACATCTTCAAGCAGTACACGCGCCTGGTGGACGACCAGGGCCGCCAGCGCGCCACGCTGCGCGGCCTGTTCCGCCTGAAGCCGGCCGGGCCGATCGTGCCGCTCGACGACGTGGAGCCGGTCGAGGCCATCCTGAAGCGGTTCTCGACGGGCGCGATGTCGTACGGATCGATCGGCCAGGAGGCGCACGAGACGCTGGCCATCGCCATGAACCGGATGGGCGCGCGGTCGAACAGCGGCGAGGGCGGCGAGGATCCCGCGCGCAACGTGCCGGATGCGAACGGCGACTCGCGGCGCAGCGCCATCAAGCAGGTGGCCTCGGGCCGCTTCGGCGTCACCAGCGAGTACCTGGTCAACGCCGACGATCTCCAGATCAAGATGGCGCAGGGCGCCAAGCCGGGCGAGGGCGGGCAGCTGCCCGGCCACAAGGTCTACCCGTGGATTGCCCGGGTGCGCTACTCGACTCCCGGCGTGGGACTCATCTCGCCGCCGCCGCACCACGACATCTACTCGATCGAGGATCTCTCGCAGCTCATCTTCGACCTGAAGAACGCCAACCCTCGCGCGCGCGTCCACGTGAAGCTCGTGGCCGAGGTCGGCGTGGGCACGGTGGCGGCGGGCGTTTCCAAGGCGCATGCCGACGTGGTGCTCATCTCGGGCCACGACGGCGGCACGGGCGCCTCGCCGCTCACCAGCCTGAAGCACGCCGGCGTGCCGTGGGAGCTGGGCCTCGCCGAGACGCAGCAGGTGCTAATGCTCAACCGCCTGCGCGACCGCATCGTCGTGCAGGTGGACGGCCAGATGAAGACCGGCCGCGACGTCGTGGTGGCGGCGCTGCTGGGCGCCGAGGAGTTCGGCTTCGCCACGGCGCCGCTGGTGGTGATGGGCTGCGTGATGATGCGCGTGTGCCACCTCAACACCTGCCCGGTGGGCATTGCCACGCAGGATCCCGAGCTCAGGAAGATCTTCGCGGGCAAGCCCGAGTTCGTTCAGAGCTTCTTCCGATTCATCGCCGAAGAGGTGCGCGAGCAGATGGCGGCGCTCGGCTTCCGCACGCTGGACGAGATGATCGGCCGCACCGAGTGCCTCGACGTCGAGCCCGCCACTGACCACTGGAAGGCGCGCGGCCTCGATCTGTCGCCGCTGCTGCATCGGCCAGCGGTGGGCGCCGACGCGCCGCGACGGGCCGTCCGGGCCCAGGACGCCGGCCTCGACCGCGTGCTCGATCACCGGCTCATCGCGGCCGCGGCCGCCGCGCTCGACCACCAGAAGCCGGTGGAGCTGTCGCTCCCCATCCACAACACCGATCGCACGGTGGGCACGATGCTCGGCTACGAGATCACGCGGCGTTACGGCGGCGCGGGGCTGCCGGACGACACCATCCGCATCGGCTTCACGGGCTCGGCGGGCCAGAGCTTCGGCGCGTTCCTGCCGCGCGGGGTCACGCTCGCGCTCGAGGGCGATGCCAACGACCACGTGGGCAAGGGCCTCTCCGGCGGCCGCCTCATCGTCCGCCCGCCGCACAATGCCGCCTTCGTCGCCGAGACCAGCATCATCGTCGGCAACGTGGCGCTCTACGGCGCGACGAGCGGCGAGGCGTTCATTCGCGGCGTGGCCGGCGAGCGCTTTGCGGTCAGGAACAGCGGCGCCCGCGCGGTCGTCGAGGGCGTGGGTGATCACGGGTGCGAGTACATGACCGGCGGCCACGTGGTAGTGCTGGGCGCCACGGGCCGCAACTTCGCCGCGGGCATGAGCGGCGGGGTGGCCGTCGTGCTCGATCTCGACGGCATGCTCGCGCGCCGCTGCAACACCGGGATGGTGGACCTCGAGCCATTCGGCCACGACGAGGAGACCGAGAACATCGTGCACGAGCTCGTCGCGCGGCACGTGTGGCTCACCGGCAGCACCATCGGTGAGCGCGTCCTGGCCGCGTGGCCGGCGATGACGCGCCAGTTCGTGACGGTGATGCCGCGCGACTTCAAGCGCGCGCGGTCCGGGGCCATCTGGCCGGAGGCCGAGCCGCGGGATGCCGCCGTCACGGTGGCGGTGAGGGCCTGACATGGGCAAGCCCACGGGGTTCCTCGAGTTCGCGCGCGCCAAGGCTCCGGCCAGGCCGGTGGCCGAGCGGCTGGGCGACTACCGCCACGTCTACACGGCGTACCCGGAGGGCGAGATCGAGCGGCAGGCCGCACGCTGCATGGACTGCGGCGTGCCCTTCTGTCACAGCGGGTGCCCGCTCGGCAACCTCATCCCCGACTGGAACGACCTGGTCTATCGTGACAACTGGCGCGCCGCCATCGAGCGGCTGCACCAGACCAACAACTTCCCGGAGTTCACGGGCCTGCTGTGTCCCGCGCCGTGCGAGGGCTCGTGCGTGCTCGGGTTCAACAAGGACCCGGTGAGCATCAAGGCCGTGGAGCTCTCCATCATCGACCGCGCGTTCGACGAGGGCTGGATCGTGCCCGAGCCCCCGGTGCGGCGCACGTGGAAGAAGGTGGCCGTGGTCGGGTCCGGGCCCGCCGGCCTCGCCGCGGCCGCCCAGCTCAATCGCGCGGGCCACAGCGTCACCGTGTACGAGAAGGCCGATCGCATCGGCGGGCTTCTGCGCTACGGCATCCCCGAGTTCAAGTTGGAGAAGCGCCTGCTCGATCGGCGCCTCGAGCTGCTCTCGGCCGAGGGCGTGGTGTTCCGTCCGGGCACGGACGTGGGCGTGGACGTGTCCGCCGCCCAGCTCCGCCGCTCGTTCGACGCGGTGGTGCTGGCGGGAGGCGCGGGGCAGCCACGCGACCTGTCCGTGCCCGGACGCGACCTCACGGGCATCCACTTCGCCATCGATTTCCTCACCCGGCAGAACCGCCGCTGCCAGGGAGACACCGTGCCGGACGAGGGGGCCATCTCGGCCGCGGGCAGGCACGTGATCATCATCGGCGGCGGCGACACGGGCGCCGACTGCCTCGGCACCGTGCTCCGCCAGGGCTGCGCGTCGGTGCACCAGTTCGAGATCATGCCGCAGCCCCCCGTCACGCGCGGGGCCGACAACCCGTGGCCGCTCTGGCCTCACATCTTCCGCGTGTCATCCGCTCACGAGGAGGGCGGCGAACGCATTTACGAAGCGGCGACCACCCACTTCTCCGGGGACGCGGCGGGGCGCGTGTCCACGCTGCACGGCCAGCGCGTGACGCGGGCGATTCGCGAGGGGCGTGCCTGCTTCGAGCCCGTTCCCGGCAGCGAGCTCACGATGCGCGCCGACCTG
>Ga0209706_10001932_pt1 | contig 11710 bp, 7 predicted proteins | sample PPLLaktember2015_6_FD_187263 | JGI IMG/M metagenome (GOLD analysis project Ga0209706, IMG submission 187263) | Freshwater sediment microbial communities from Prairie Pothole Lake near Jamestown, North Dakota, USA - PPLs Lake P8 Core (1) Depth... | ecosystem: Environmental > Aquatic > Freshwater...
GTCCGCCAGGAACGTGAACACGAAGCCGCCGAGGTCGACGAAGGGATTGCGCTGGCGCTCGCGGTCGTAGCAGGCAAGGCGCTGGGCGAGACGGCAGGCCTCGCGCTTCGCGAGGTGGTTGCCGACCACCTCCTCGGGGCGCTTCACGGGCACCTGGATCTCGGCTTCGGCTCGCGCCTCGGACAGCTCGAAGCCCGCGAGCACCACGCCCTCGGGCTCGATCCGATAGCGGTAGCGCGTGTAGAACTCGAGATGGGACAGCGAGTGCCGCAGGCCCTGCAGGTGCCGAGCATGAGCGAGGGCGGCGTCGCGCACCGCCTTCACCAGCGATGCGTCGTCGCGCGCATGCTCGTCGATCGCGCGCCACAGATGATGGAGGCACGCATGCAGGGTCTCGAGCTTGCCCGAGAGCGGCACGCTGGCGGGGCCCTTGCACTCGAAGCCCAGAGACTCGGTCGCGTCGCGCTGGTAGTCGTGCAGCCGCGCGGCCAGGTAGGCGTCGAACGCGAACGAGCTGGCGGCGCAGGCGGCCTCCAGCTTCTCGGTCAGCTCCGCCTCGTCCTCCGCCGCGAGCTCGCCGGCCTGGTTGCGCTCCTTCAGGCGGCCCAGCCCGGAGGCGTGCTCGAAGGCCTCGTGGATCTGGAGGTAGACCTGCACCCCGCGCCGCAGCACGCGCAGCACGTGGTGCTCGACGTCGGTGAAGAGGTCGTCCTCCTTCGCGATCTCCCGGATGCGGTCGGCGAGACGGAACTCCTCCGCGCCGGCCGCGGCCTTCGGCGCGACGCTCTGCAGCGGCCGGTAGGCGACGGGCTTGCCGGCGAGGCTCGCCGGCTGCCCGGCGAGCGGCTCCGGCGCCGGCCGGAAGGGAAACGACAGCAGCTTGCTGGTCGCCAGCTCGAGATGCCGGCCGAGCTCGCGGTCCGTGATCGTGACGGCGCTGAGCGAGCTCACGCGGCGCTCTCCGCCACGGGCACGAGCCGATGGTCCGGCGCGAGCTCCGCGCCGCGCACGCGCTGGGCGAGCCAGTGCGGGAGGATCAGGAAGCGCTCCAGCTGGCTGACGCCCCGCGCGGCGCGCTCGGGCGCGTCGGACAGCCAGAACACCTGGCGCAGCGCCCCCTTCGAGAGCCAGCCGGCGCCGACCCGCGCCTCGCGCTCCGAGATCAGGATCTCGCTCTCCACCTGGAGGGCGAACGGCCAGCGCGCCTCGAGCTCGACGAGCAGCGCGCCGAGCGGGCCCTCGGAGCCGGTGAAGGCCGGCGCCCAGAACGGACCCAGCACGAGACGCTTCACGATGCGGGGCCGGAGCCGCGGCACCAGCTCGTCGAGCCGCTTCGCCACCGCCAGCAGGCTGGCGCGACCCGCGGCCGCTCGCTCGGCGGCTGCGCAGAGCTCGGCGTGCTCCGGCGTGCCTTCGGCCGGGGGCTCGCCGTCCCACTCGGAGTAGACGAGGTGGAGGAACGGGCGGTTCAGCGCGCGGTCGTAGCAGGCGAACCACCAGAGCCAGGCGCCGGGCTCGCCGGAGCCGACCCGCTCGAGCGCGCCGGCGCGAAAGGGCGTGACGACACTGTCGGGCGCGAGCGCTTCCAGGTAGAGGCGGCGCATCAGCGCGGCGCGCGGCTCGGTCGGCGGCAGGCCGTAGCGCACGATCTGCTCGAGGATCCGGCGCTTCAGCTCGTCCGCGGGCGGCAGCTCGGCGAGCGCAGCCTGCCTGCGCTCGAGGTCGGCGGCGAGCTCGAGCAGGGCGCTCCAGTGGACGAAGCCCGAGTCGCTGGCGTCGATGCGCAGCTCGGCTCCGGCCACCGGGAAGAAGTGGCGCAGCGCCAGGACGTCGAGCGTGCGGCAGAGCCGCCCGACGAAGTCGCGGGTCGCGCGACGCTCGGCGTCGGCCTGGGGAGTCGCGTGGGCGAGCCCGCTGTCCAGGGCGGCGAGCGCGCGGCGCAGCTGCGCGAAGTAGACGCGCACGCGCGGCGCGCCGCTCACCGGCACGCAGTTCTCGTCCAGCCGGAAGTGCCGAGCGATCGCTGCCTCGCTCACGCGTCCTTCTCGTACTTCTCCTCGAGGAAGCGCCGGGCCACCTCGGCGAAGCGGCGCGCGAACTCCGCGTCGGCGCGCGCGACCTCGGCCTGGGTGGCGCGGCGCTTCTCGACGTCCGCGACGTGGCGCTCCAGCATCTCGACGACCCCGCGGTCGGCGGCGGATCCGATCGCCGCCAGCGTGCGCGCCGTCGCCTCGTCCACGTCGGTGCCGATCTTGTGGATCGCGTGGGCGGACTCCTGCTGCGCGGCCGTCTTGATCGACTCGAGGGTGGCGGCGTACTGCACGATGCGGTTCTCGGTCGAGATGCGCAGCTTGTCGATCAGGATGCGCTGGGCCGCCTTCTGCCGCATCAGGCTGTCGAGCGCGATCTTGTGGTTCTCGACGAAGAGCTCGTGGGTCTGGGCGTTGGAGAGCGCGGTGTTGCGCCGCTCGGTCAGCTCGTTGGCGCGGTTCACCAGCTCCTGCAGCTCGCGGTCGGCCTGGGCGCGCTGCGCGCCGGTCTGCTCGGCCAGGGCCTCGCGCTTCTCGCCGATCTGGAGGTTCAGGGCGTCGAGCTCGCGGTCGCAGGCCTCGAAGGCCTGGGTCTCGGCCTGCAGCTTCTGGTGCTGCGCCTCCAGCATCGCCTCTACGCCCGCGTACTCGCGCTGCAGCGACTCGTAGTGCGCGCCGAGCAGGCTGCCGATCGCCTGGGTCTGGGCCACCAGGTCCTGGAGCTGGACGTCGATGTCCGCGCTCTGCACGCGACGCTCGCGCATGTCCCGGGCGGCGTCCGCGGAGAAGAAGCCGACGATCCCTTCCCAGAGGGTGCGCTCCTTCATCGAGTCGATCTCGCCGCCGAGGGCGTTGGTGAGCGCGTCGTAGCCGGCGATCAGGGTCCCGACCGTCTCCTGGAGCTTCGCCTGGGCGTCGATCACGTCGCGCAGGTGCGCCGTCTCGGCCGAGAGCCGCGAGCGCAGCTCCTCCAGGGAGCCGGCCTCGGCGACGATCCGGTCGGCGTTGCGAAGCGCCTCCAGCACCGACGCGGCGGATGCGCTCTGCTTCACGTCCTCGTAGACGGCCTGCGTCTTTCCGCGCAGCGCCTCGGTCTTGCTCTCGGCCATCACGTCCTCCGTCGGGCGTCCTGCGGCGCAGCGGGGCGACGCGCGCATCATTATAGTGTGCCCGGAGCATGGGACGGGACCGCAAACGCCGCGGACGTCGCCGCGAAAGGGAGCACGGCGCGTTCCCCGAGCGTCGCCGCAGTCGGACCGCTGCACCCCCCGCACCTCGCGCCCCGGCTCCGGCCCCTCGGCTCGGCGAGCTGGTCCGTTACGCGATCGTCTGCGCCGTGCTGCTTTCGGTGGCGACCCCCGTCGGAATCGCGGTGACCTTCTTCTGGGGGATCTCGCTGCTGCGGCGCTTCCAGGCGACCTGGGATGCGGGAGCTTCGCTTCCGCCGGCCGGAGAATGGCTTCCAGCCCGAGACGACGCGCCCCGGCTCGCGCCGCTCCGCCTCGCGGAGCTCCTCGAGCGCGAGAGCGCGGCGCGAGCCGAGCGCTTCGCGAGGCAAGGGGTCCCGGTCCTCCGCGAGATCGACGGCGACGGCGCGTTGCCAGGAGACGCGGAGCAGCTCGGGATCGCGATCGGCGATCTGCTGGACGCCGCGCTCGCGCAGCTCGAAGGGGGCGAGAAGCCCCGCATCGCGCTCGAGCTGGGCGAGAACCTGGCCGGCAGCGAAGTCTGGCTGCGGATCCGGGGGGCGACCGGCGGCCCCGCCCCGAGCCGGGCCGGAGAGGGGGCTCCTCTGCGGCTACCCGGCCTCTCGGCCGCGGATCGCGCGGCCGAGTCGCATGGCGGGCGTCTGGAGGCGGTCTCGGAGGGAGCTGGCGGGTTCGAGCTGCTGCTCACCCTGCCGAAGGACGCGGCGAATCGACCCTGACGGGCCGGCGCGAGTATCATCGCGCCGATGGTCGGTCTCGCAGCACAGCCGCGGGTCCAGGAGCCGGACTGGCCCGCCCCCGGCGGGCGTCGGGTCGTGTTCCTGCTCGACGCCGCCAGCCCGCTCGAGGAGCGGCTGCTGCGCGGCTGGATCGAGCGGCACCGGCCGCCGGGCGCCTCGAACGACGAGATCGCGCGCATTCCGTCCTCGCGCCGCCGGCGGCGGCGCGCGCGCCTCGACCCGCGCCTCGAGCCGCTGCTGGCGACGGGCGACGACCCGCTGCTCGCCCCGCTGCGGGTGATCTGGCGCGCCCTGGAGCGCGACGGCGGGGCCCGCGAGGCGCGCCTCTCGGACCTGCTGCGCCTCGGCGACCCGCGAGACCCGGGAAAGCTGCGCGAGCGCTGGATCGCGCGGATGCGCCCGGAGCGCTGCTGGATCGTGGCCGGCGAGCCGGCGCCGGCCTCGGAGCTGCGCGCGCGCTGGCGCTCGGTCTCCGGCAGCGACACCGGCCAGACCCAGGGCTTCGCGGAGTTCGTGGCGCGCCAGGCGCAGCTCGCCCTCGAGCGCGCCGAGCGCCAGGTGCGCGGCGCCCGCTACAAGGTCCCGCGCTTCGTCCACGAGGACATCCTGTCGCGCCCGGCGTTCCGGGGCGGCGTCGCGCGGCTCGCCCGCAGCCTCGGCCAGGACGAGCGGCGCGTGCACCGGAGCGCCGCCCGCTACCTGCGCGAGATCGCCGCCACCCACAGCCCGTTCGTGATCGACGTGGTCGCGCAGCTCTGGCGGGCGCTCTACACCCGCGCCTACGGCAAGCTCCGCTACGAGCCCGCGGCGTTCGACCGCCTGCGCACCCTCGCCCAGCGCTACCCGATCGTGTTCCTGCCCTCGCACAAGTCGAACCTCGACCACGCGGTGCTGCAGTACGCGCTGCACGAGAACGGCCTGCCGCCGAACCACACCGCCGGCGGCATCAACATGAACTTCTTCCCGATCGGGCCGCTGGTGCGGCGCAGCGGCGTGTTCTTCATCCGGCGCAGCTTCAAGGACAACGAGGTCTACAAGTTCGTGCTGCGCCACTACATCGACTACCTGGTCGAGAAGCGCTTTCCGCTCGAGTGGTACATCGAAGGCGGTCGCTCGCGCTCCGGCAAGCTGCTGGCGCCGCGCTTCGGGCTGCTCGCCTACGTGGTCGACGCCTACCGGCGCGGCAAGAGCGAGGACGTGCTGCTGCTGCCGGTCTCGATCGCCTACGACCAGATCTCGGACGTCGGCGACTACGCCGCCGAGCAGCGCGGCGCCGCCAAGGAGCGCGAGAGCCTGGGCTGGTTCCTGCGCGTGATCCGCCGCCTCGGCAACCAGTACGGCGACGTGCACCTGCGCTTCGGCGAGCCGATCTCGCTGCAGAAGGCGCTCGGCCCGCCGGACCCGGCGGCCGAGCCCGACCCGGACGAGGAGAGCCTGGCGCTCCAGAAGCTCGCCTTCGGGGTGTGCTTCGGCATCAACCAGGCCACGCCGATCACGCCCACCTCGCTGGTGACGCTCGCACTGCTCGGCCGCAGCGACCGCGCCCTCTCGCTGCAGGAGGTGACGGAGGCGCTGCGCAACCTGCTCGGCTACGTGCGACAGCGGAGCCTGCCGACCAGCGAGGAGCTGACGCTCGACGCACCCGAGGGCGTGCGCCGCACCCTCGACGAGCTGGTGCAGACCGGCGTGCTGACCTGCTACGACGAGGGCCCTGAGCCAGTCTGGATGATCGCACCCGACCAGCACCTGGCGGCGGCCTACTACCGCAACACCGTGGCGCACTTCTTCGTGAACGGCGCGATCGCCGAGCTCGCGCTGCTGCGGGCCGCGGAGGACGGCGTCGCCGACCGCCGCCGCGAGTTCTGGGAGGAGGCCTCGCGGCTGCGCGACCTGCTGAAGTTCGAGTTCTTCTTCGCCGAGAGGGAGCTCTGGCGCGGCGAGCTGCGCCAGGAGCTGGCGCTCCACGATGCGAAGTGGGAGGACCGGCTGGGCGACGGCCCCGACGCGATCCAGGCGCTGCTGCCCCGGCTGCGGCCCTTCCACGCGCACCGCATCCTGCGGCCGTTCCTGGAGGCCTATCGCGCGGTGTTCGACCTGCTCGAGCGCCGGGATCCGGCCGCGGCCTTCGACGAGCCCGCCTTCCTGAAGGGCTGCCTCGGCCTCGGCGGCCAGTACGTCCTCCAGCACCGCATCCACAGCGCGGATTCCGTCTCCCAGGTGCTGTTCGGCAACGCGCTCCGCCTGGCGCGCAACCGCCAGCTCCTCGGGCCGGGCGATGCCGCGCTCGCCGAGGCCCGCCGCGCCTTCGCCTCCGAGATCCGCGAGGCCCTGCGCCGCATCGACGCCATCGAAGCCCTCGTCCGCGCCCGCCGCGCCGGCCTGATCGATTAGGCCGGGGACGGAGTAAACTAATCAACCTTCTCCACCCGCGGGGGTCCCCCTTGCAGCCGACAGCCACGTTCCACCTCTTCGATCCGCTGCTGCCGCCGGAGCAGGCCGACGCCATGCTGCGCCTCTGCGAGCGCTACGGGTCCTACAGGACCTACGCCGAGGACGTGACGGCCGCCGAGCCCTTCGCGCCCGAGATCCCACAGCGCTACGACGCCGCGGCGAACTTCGTGCGCTCGGGGGGGCGCTTCGCCCGCCGCGAGGACCCCGAGCGCCTCGCCTCGCGCACCAACTACTTCCGCGCCACCTACGCCTACGATCGGCCCGAGACGCCGGGCATCGAGCCGCTGCTCCACCACGAGGGCTTCGTCGAGGCCGCCCGCGCGCTCCACGGACGGCCGCTGGTGGTGCCGAACATCGTCTACGCCAACCTGCTGCTGCCGGGCCAGGAGCTGGCGGTCCATACCGACGTGCCGGAGTTCCGCGGCGCGAACCGCAAGCGCTACCCGCAGTGGCTGATCGTGGTGATGCTCCACTCCGGGCTCTTCGAGCGCTGGCGCATGCCCATCGCCACCGGCGTCTCCTACTTCGGCGAGTGCAAGGGCGGCGAGTTCGCCTTCTACCCCGAGGGCCCGGACGGCCCGCCTCGCACGCTGCCCGTGAAGCACGACACCGCCGTGCTGCTCGACACCGACCGCGTGTTCCACGGCGTCGACCGCGTCGAAGAGGTCGTGCCGCTGCCGCCGGTCCGACCCGGGGCCGAGCTGCGTTTCGAGCCTGCGAGCGGGGCCTGGGAGCTGCGCTCGGAGACGGGCGAGAAGCTCGCGCGCTACGCGTTCGGGGACCTGCGCTTCTCGATCTCGTGGAAGGCGTACTGCTACGCCGACGAGCGCGAGCGGCGCCTCGCCCTGAGCCACGAGGACGACCTGGCCCTGGGCTTCATCCTGGACGAGCTGGAGCGCGACCTGCGCGCGCGCGGGCGGCTCGAGGGCCCGCGACCCGCGGACCGCGACTTCGCGCTGCGCCTGATCGAGGAGTACGTGCGCTTCCCGGCGCCGCGCGCCGCCGCGAGCTGACGCCGCTCAGCGCGCCGGCGACGCCGCCTCGGCCCGGTCGAGGGCCTCGATGCGCAGGCGCTCGGGGCCTGCGAAGTGCGCGTCGCGCAGCGCCTCGAGCGCGGCGTCGTAGTCCTCCGCCGCGCGACCCTCGGCCCGCAGGGCGTCGCGCGCGGCGCGATAGGCGGCGACGCGGCCCTCCCACTCGGCGCGCCGGCGATCGAGGGCCGCCAGCCGCCGGGCCGCCTCCGGGCCGAAGCGCCGCTCGCGCTCGGCCTCGATCTCCGCAGGGCCGGCCCCCGCCGCGCGCAGCGCCGCCTCCGCCTCGCGCAGCTCGAGGGCCGCGCGCGCCTCCCGGCGCGCTGCGCGCTCGGCCTCGGGGAGCTGCTCCTCCAGCTCGACGAGCCGGCGCTCGCGCTCGGCGGGGTCGAGGTCCGCGCGCTGCGCCACGCGTTGCCGCTCGAGGTCGACGCCCACCACGCGCTCCTCCTCGCCGAAGAGCGCGGCCGCGAGGCCCGCGCCGAACATCTCCCGGCGCAGCTCGCGGACGAGCTGGAAGCGCCGCTCCGGATCGGCGAGCGAGGCGTCCGCCGAGAAGCGCTCGCGCGCCGCCTCGCGGTACGCGAGGTAGCGATCGAGCAGCGCCTCGGCCTCGCGCGCGGCCTCTGCGGGCAGCCGCCGCCGGATCTCGGCGACGATGCGCGCGCGGATCCGCTCCGGCGGCTCTTCGCCGGTCGCCGCCAGGAAGTAGTCGAACAGCACCAGCGCTTCCGGGCCCGGCGCGAAGCGACCGGCCGCGTCGAGGCGAAGGGCGCCGTCGACGCTCGTTCCCGCCAGCGACGCGGGCAGCGACTCCGCGGGCGGCGCCTGCGCCGCCGCGGCCGGCGGGAGTCGCTGCGCCGCCTGCGCCGGCGGCTCCGCCGCCAAAGGCGCAGCCTGGCGCTCCCCGCCGCGGAGGAGCGCCAGGCCGATGGCGAGAACGAGCAGCGCGGCCGCGGCGGTCGCAGCGCGCGCCGCCGTCACAGCCCCAGGTTCTTCAGCCGGTTGGCGTGGTTCCGGAACAGCGTCTTCGGGTTGCTCTCGAAGATCGAGACCAGGCCCAGCACGTGGTTGATCTCGTCGATGTGATTGTGGAAGTAGTTGTCGCGGATCACGTCGCCGAGGTGCGAGCTGCAGCGCCCGACCAGGCCGTCGTTCGCCTCGGAGTAGAAGACCGAGGTGATGGCCAGCATGGGGTCCAGGATGTCCAGCGCGTTCGTGAGGACGCCGGTACCGCTCCACGAGTAGTAGCGGATGCCGTTCACCACGAATGCCCCCTCTCCGCAGCTCGTGGTCGGAACGCCCTGCGGATAGCCGGCGTTGAACGTGGCGAGGCCCGAGGCGCTCAGCGAGCCCAGCGCCGCGATGGCGTCCTGCGGGTTGGAGTGGCCGGTGAGGAACGCGAGGACGTCCCCGAGGCTCTCGGCGAGGACGGCGACGACCTCCTGGGTGAAGCTGCCGTCCTCGACGTTCTCCTCCAGCCAGGTGGCGAGGTCTGCGCCTTTGTGGGGGCTCCCGACCGACGTCACCGAAGCGACCAGGTCCGGCCGCACCGCGGCGACGTAGCGAACGTCGAGGCCACCGTGGCTGTGACCGATGAGGTTCACCTTGGGCTGGCCGCTGATCGCAACGATCGTCTCGATCTGGTCGATGAGCTGCTCGCCGCGGAGCTCGGTGGAGTTGAACTGGCTCACGGTGGTGACGTAGACCTTGGCCCCGCGCTCGCGCAGGTCGCCGGGGATCCCGTACCAGTAGTCGACGATGCCGGCGAGGTCGTCGAAGCCGCTCATCCCGTGGGCGAGCACGATCGGGTACTTCGTCTTGGCCTGACTGCAGTTGAAGAGGCACAGGGCCTGCGCCCCCTGGCTCGCGAAGAGCCCGAGCGAGAGCGCCAGCACCCCGAGGATCCGCCCGCGTCCCATGTTCCATCCCTCCTGGCGTGTGCCGAGCCGTTCCCGACGCGGTGTAACACGGCACGGCTCCCGGTTGAAGCGAAAAGTGGTCTCGGCGTTTTACAAAATCCCCGCGGGCCGCCCCGCCCGGCACCCGCGCGGGGCTTCCGTATATTCCGCCTCCGCGAAGGAGGTCGCCGCGTGCCCCGCAAGCGAAGCAAGACGCGCCGCCCGGCCGCTCGCGGAGGGCGGCGACCCGGAGCCGCGCCGCGCGGGGTGCGGCTCCCCCCGCACGTGCGCCCGACGGAGGTCGACGTCCACGTCGAGGTCGACCCGGCCCGCGGCCCCGAGTTCCGGGGGGAGGTCCGCCACACGCTCCAGATCGAGCGGCCGCTGCGCAGCCTCGCGCTCCATGCCGCCGAGCTGCGCGTATCGCGGCCCCGGCTCGAGGCCTCTGGGAAGCTCCGGCGCGGCCGCCTGGAGCTGCACCCGGAGGCCGAGCTGGCGGTCGTCCAGTTCGACGAGCCGGTGCCGCCGGGCAAGGCGGTGCTCGAGCTGGCCTTCGCCGGGCGCCTGCGCGGCGACCTGCGCGGCCTCTACGCGGCGCGCTCCGGCGAGCGCGCCTACGCCTTCACCCAGCTCGAGGCGGCCGACGCGCGCCGCTTCTTCCCGTGCTTCGACGAGCCGTCGCTGAAGGCGCGCTTCGCGCTCTCGGTCACCACCGGGAGCCGCCACACGGTGCTCTCGAACCAGCCGGTGGAGAAGATCGAGCCGCTGGTCGGCGGCCGCAAGCGCGTGCACTTCGAGCGAACCCCGCCGCTCTCCACCTACCTGCTGGCCCTCGCGGTCGGCGAGCTCGAGGCCTCGAAGCCCGTGCGCTGCGGAGACACCGAGATCCGCGTCTGGCACGTGCCGGGCAAGGGCCCGCTCACGGGCTTCGCCCTGGAGGCCGCGCGCGAGTGCCTGGCGCGCCTCGAGGCCTGGTTCGACCTGCCCTACCCCTACGCGAAGCTCGATCTCGTGGCCGTCCCGGACTTCGAGGCCGGCGCCATGGAGAACGCCGGCGCCGTCTTCTTCCGCGAGACGCTGCTGCTGGTCGACGAGGGCACGGTGACGCTGCAGGAGAAGAAGCGCGTCGCCGAGGTCATCTGCCACGAGCTCGCCCACATGTGGTACGGCGATCTCGTGACGATGGCCTGGTGGAACGACCTCTGGCTGAACGAGGCCTTCGCCACCTGGATGGCCTTCCAGATCGTCGACACCTGGCAGCCCGAGTGGAAGATGTGGCACGACTTCCAGCACCACCGCGCCGCCGCCCTCGCGCTCGACGCGCTCTCCAACACCCATCCGATCTACACGGAAGTGAGACGGCCGAGCGAGGCCACCGAGAACTTCGACCTGATCACCTACGAGAAGGGCGCCTCGGTGGTGCGCATGCTGGAGCGCTTCCTCGGCGCCGAGGCGTTCCGCGCGGGCGTGCGCGCCTACATCCGCGAGAACCAGGAGGGCAACGCCGTCGCCGCGGACCTGTGGCGCGCGCTCTCCGAGGCTTCCGAGCGCGACGTCGAGCCCGTGGTGCGCGCCTGGATCGAGCAGCCGGGCTTCCCGCTGGTCGAGGTGAAGCGCTGCCAGGAAGCCGGCCGACCGGCCCTCGCGTTCCGGCAGGAGCGCTTCCGGCAGCGCCCGGCGAAGAAGGGGGGAGCCGGAGGCGGCGAGCTGCGCTGGCCGATCCCCTGGGTGGGCCGGCTCGGGCGCCCCGGCCGCGGCTCGCGCCTCGTGCGGCACCTGCTGACGCGCCGGCGCGAGGTGGTCGCGCTGGAGGGCGAGGCGCCGCGCTTCGTCTACGGCAACGCCGACGAGGGCGGCTTCTTCCGCCCGCTCCACGACGAGGCGGAGCTGGCCGTGCTGGCGGCCAGCCGCGCCGACCTCGGCGCCGTCGAGCGCATGGGCCTCGTGAGCCACGCCTGGGCCGCGGTGCGCGCGGGCCGCTCCCGGCTGCCGGGCTTCCTCGAGCTGGCGCTGGCCTTCGGCGACGAGCGCGATCCCGACGTGCTGACCGCCCTGCGCGGTCCCCTCTCCTTCTGCGTCGACCGCCTCGCCCGGGTCGCCGGGTCCGAGTGCGAAGCCGCGCTGCGCGCGCGCATCGGAGAATCCTTCGGTCCGGCCTTCGAGGCGCTCGGCTTCGACGCCGACGCCCGGGAGGAAGCCGAGGTCCGCCTGCGGCGCGCCGCGCTGCTCGCGCTGGTGGGCGACCTCGCGGAGCAGCCGGCGGTGCTCGCCGAGGCGGCCGCCCGCTGCGAGCGCTACCTGGCGGATCGCCGCTCCCTCGAGCCGAACCTCGCCGACGCCGTGGTGGCG
>Ga0209706_10001937_pt1 | contig 11686 bp, 9 predicted proteins | sample PPLLaktember2015_6_FD_187263 | JGI IMG/M metagenome (GOLD analysis project Ga0209706, IMG submission 187263) | Freshwater sediment microbial communities from Prairie Pothole Lake near Jamestown, North Dakota, USA - PPLs Lake P8 Core (1) Depth... | ecosystem: Environmental > Aquatic > Freshwater...
GCCAGGCGACCCATGCATTGTATCGGAAGCCAAAGGTTCCATTTGTTCGTTTAAAAACCTCCAGAACAATACGTCCATTTTCCAATGTCTCCCACGCAACAACGTCCGATTCGGGGACATATTGCTCCGGATCCAATACCGGCCTTAGGAATTCACCGACTGGCGGTTCCATGGCTCGGCCTTTCAGGAGCATCTACAGTATCTATATTGAGGGCAGGCATGGCTATGGGAGTACTGAGTATGCGGTCTCAAAGGCGGCCTGCTGGTACTTTGTAAGGCTCGCAGGCACCCGGGTCGGACACCTCCGCAATGAGGCCATAATGGTTTGCGGATGGCATAGGACTACTCGGCAGTCGGTATACAGCTGTGCAATCCCCTCCAATTTAAACCCTATCGACCCTCCCGCGTATTTCCCGCTCTTGATTCGCTTCTTAATGGCAACCATTTCAACGCTATTCTCCCGAAAAAATGCATACAGGGCGTCTCGAAATCCTCTGACCGCGTCCGGCCTTTCATCATCGTCAAGCACGAGCTCGTGCGGCTTGACGTCAAGAAGAACAAAGTCAGTTTTCGACCCCCTCAATAGAACCAAGTGAGCCTCTGACCCCTTTAGTTCAATGCCACAAACTGTCACTGTTTCTCCTCGCTTGCGAAGACTATTCGGCAGGGAAGATTCTCGACTGAGAACTTCGACCTGTCGCAGTTCAATGTACCACCCTTAAGCCGATATTTTCAAACATTCTTGTCTCTGGCGCTGCATCCTAATCAGGTCCAATAATTAGTAAAAAAAGGCTATAGAAGACTATTCGTAGGTATTTCGACCATTGCCTATTACCCCGAAAGTCCCGTCAAGTCTCGGGTGTCCGGGGTTATTTCAAAGGCTAAGTATGGGCTCGGTTGACGAGCGAAATGAAAAGACAAACCACTCCCCGCCGTCAAGCCCAATATAGGAGAAAGTCCGGCCAGTCGGACTCAAGCTCTAGCCCCGATTTTTGAAGTCGTGGCGTTTCGTTATCGTTGTTGAGTGCATCCTCGGAGAATGCTATCTTATCTGGCGGGTGAGATTGATGCATGGAACCGCGGAATGGGAGCGAATCATCGATGGCTCTCTCCGTAGCCTCGGTGCCTTCCTGGCTGAAGGCACCTGGTACGGCCGTGAGAATGAGGTGATCAACCTGTTCGCCCATCGTTTCTTGATGGAGACGTTGGGCAAAGGGCCGTTGAAAGACCCGTCTCAGATTGGGATAGAAGTTGCGGTGCGACAGATTCCTAGAGAAGGGGCGAAAGAGCTCGTTCGAAAGGACTTGGTTCTCTGGAATAGACAGCTCGAGACAGTCTGGGAAAGCGGCGTGGCAAAGAATATACCCGCAGCAATATTGGAATGGAAAACCGGGAAGGCTGCGAAGTGCGACGCCGACATAAAGTGGCTACTTGACTTCACGCGGATATATCCCGATGTTCTTGCCTATAGCATATGTGCGTTCATAGGGAAAAAGGGTGGTATCTCGTTTAAGAAGATCATTAGGGGCCGGGTGAGGAGATCATAGGCCTGCCATGGATATCCCTCGAATCAGAAGGATCAAGTGCGGGTAATCAACTTCAACATCAAGGGAGCCCCTGCTCCCGGAAGAATGGATCGAAAGACTTAAGAGCGTTCTTGGCACTTGCTTGCTGCGTACGGCGCAGACTTGGCTCTCGTTCCGGAAGCAGAAATTAAGGGGATTCCGGATTGCGGGGCGCGCATTTTTAGCTTACCCTCTGCCATTCCAGGGAAGGCTGGCGTCATATTATTGATTCTAGTTTTAAGGCCGTTAACAAGTCAACCTGAACAAGAGGCATATCAATTAGATACTAAGTTCTCAGCCAAAAGACCCCATAAAACCCCTTAAAACCACCTTAAGCCCAAAGTGAGCATGATTCGACACGGATTCGGGCGTTCGGTGCAAGTAGCACAAAAGGCATAGGATTAGTTGGTGCCGGGGGAGGGAATCGAACCCACAAGTGCCTTTCGGCCCACAGGATTTTGAGTCCCGCACGTCTATTCCAGTGGGCAGAGACCTCTCCCCTATGGACACGGTATGGACAAAATTCGAGGGATGAGGTCCGATTCTTGAGCAAAGTCGAAAGAAAGTCGACACTCTCGAAATCCCCTCTCCCCTATCTGCTTTGAAATCATCCCATTAGCCAGGTCACATTCTGGACTCAGGTTCCGAAGGTTTGGGGTCCGATTCCCCTCATTCACGCCACCTGATCCTCTCCTGTTCTCCCTAGAAGATCACCGACTTACTGGCCAGGGCTGTTCAGATTGGCCTTCACTCCTCTTAAGCCGTTTTAAGCCCCTTTTTAGGGTTCAACACGGCAAAAAGTCGACAGCGTCATTCATCTTTCGGGAGGTTTTCGGGTCTTCCGGGAAGATGAGGCGACCGACAGGCCCGGCTCACGGCGATTTCCTCGACTGTGCTTGACTTCTATGGGCAAGCGCGAATATCATTCTTTCGCGGGGGTAAGTGGTATTTTCATCCTTAAGGGGACATGATCTTGGGCAATACGGATTAGGAAATTCCTATAAACCGAGTCCGAGATTGAGCAGTGACCGGGTTGCAATGAGTAGTCGATTCCGGCTGGCAGCCAGTCTCCAATCACTAGCCCTTAAGGCCCATTCCCTCTTCGAATCGCCCCCCTGCACGCCCCTTCGGCACGCCGGCCTCGCTGACATCTGTCAGCCCTCGCCTTCCTCCGACCCGCTCCGTTCCTTTGCCCCACACCTCGCCGGGACGGCAAGACAGACCAGCGCTGACGCGCGAATCGATTGGTCGAACCGATCCTGCAGCAAACCAAACCTAGCACGACGGAGTCAAAACCCCGACGTTAGAACTTAGCATGAACACCCATGGATGCATGATCTACTGAGGATGGTAGAAGAGTACCTTAATGAAGGCGGCTCGCCAGCAATAAGCGTATCGGTCCTTTGAGGCCGAACCGGCCTATCAACCGGGAGGATAGTCGTGGAAAAGAAACACACAGCGATCAAGAGCGTGACTGAACTCCGCCGGGTAGTACCGGCACTGCTTGAGGCTTTCAATCGCGACCCACAAGTAGCCGCGCTGGCGACGGTTAACCCGTTGCTGGCCCTCGAGGTATTGGGGTACGACATTTCGCCCACCATCCAGAAGAGGATAGAGCGGGCGATCCTATTCCTCCCCAAGGAGCGAGAGCAACTCGAGAAGCTCGAACAGGAGATCCACAAGCTCCTGGGCCGCAGCTTCGACCTAGATTCACCCGGAGAACTGGAAACCGTTATATTCCACGAGCTCAGGCTCAAGCGTCATCCGGCGCAGGAGAAGGCCGCGCCGTTGCGCAAGATTGTCGGCAGCCGGTTTGCGGCACTGGGCAAGGGCGAGACCTGGACCGACCCGCTACAGCCATTAGAGAACGCGCATCCCATCATGAAGCTGCTGCTGGCCTACCGGGCGCTGCGGGCAACTCGGCCAACGTTTGCAGCCAGGCAAGTCTTCGAGCAGTACCTCACCGGACAACGTAAGCTGCCGGTGAAGCGCGTCAAGCTCGATATCAGCAAAGCACGCCTGCACCACGAGGAGGCGCACAATGCCTGATACCCACGGTTTCGAGGTCGTTGCAGAAGTCGGGGTCGCGGTCCTCAGGAAATTCCTAAAGTCGGCATGGGACAACGGCGGCACCAGTGATCCGGGCGCCTTCCCTCGCCAGGTTGTCGCACCGGACGGACTCGCCCTCGGCCCCTACGCCATAAAGAGCGGGACTGTCACGATTCCGGACGCTGGACTCGGGCTGGACATGGCTCCCGAGATCAATGGCGTGGCGGTCGAATTGGGCACGCAGATCCATGTTGAGATGGACCCGGCGACGGTCCCGATCAACTCGCTGAAGCTCCTCGATTTCCCGGCCAATATCAAGATTCGGGCACCGTTTGGGATCGTGCCGGATACCGGGATCAACGTCGGCGTAATCTTCGAAGGCATGCCGGAAAGCAACGTCCAGGTCACTCTTCCGGACGGGAGTCCGATCGGCGCGATATCACTCGACATGATCAAGGAGTACATACACAAGCTGTACGAAGAAGACGGCACGGCCTTTCCTCACGTCTTGGACCTGCCTGACCAGTCATGGTCCGGCTTCAGCGCCGATGTCCACATCGAGTTCTACGACGACGAGAACGACCCGAATCGTCGGATCGAGGTCTCATCGCCGGCCGCGGGCACGGTCGCAGTTTCGCTGCCCACCTATCTGCGACTCAGCGACGTCAAGCTGGGCCTCATTCCGGTCCCGTCCCCGTTGGGCGTGACGACGAGAATCACGCTGACCGCGCCATTGGTCCAGTCCGACGGCCAGATCGAAACAAAACTCACACAGGCAACAGTTGCGGTCGGCGACCTAACCCCGGCCCTCGGACCTGAGGGCGTCACCTATACGGCCGATAAGCCTTTCGCCTCAACCATGGGAATCGACCTCGATGACGTGCTCAAGGCTGCGATACAGGCTCGGGGCGCCGGACTGGCAGCGAGCATGGGCGACATCACGATCATGGTGCCGACCGTGGCCGACATCCAGGACTTCATCGCGTCTCAGGTGTATGACGAGCTCCAGCGGCGTCGTTTCTTCGGTGTGTGGACCCCGGAAATGCCGGAGAACTCACCGGTCGAGGTTGTCGAAGCTCGACCGAGGTCCCTGGCTGAGGCGCTGGCAATCGGTATCAATCCCGGCCCGGGCGCGGATGATTCGGCGCTCGGTGATTTCATACCCGGGGGCCAGCCTGACCCGTTCGCGGTCGGATTGAGCCGCGCCAAGGTGCTTCAGCTCATCGACGACATCGTGCACAAGTCCAGGGAAGACGGCGGTTTCGGGGGAGTGCCACAGACGCTCTCGGTCGACGGTTACGAGATCTATCTGAAGGACCTCTCATGGGACCTCATCGGCGGCTACATTCACTTTGTCGGTTCCGTGACGATTTATGACATCTGCTGCGGCATCAACTACGACGCGGACGATTTCTGGGCAGACGTAGACCTGTACTGGGGGCCCGGCGCGGACGGCGGCCAGACTCTGTATCCATACCTGGCAGACAGCGGCGGTGCCGGACTGGAAGGCTGGGAATGGCTTCTGAGCGCTCTGTTGGGCGGCATCATCGGCATCATCATCGCCGCAGTCATCGATGGTATCGCCAACAACCTCGGCGCCTCCATCATGGGCGAAGAGGTCGGCGGACAGATGCAGGTGCTCGGCCCATGGCCGCAGCAACTTCAGGGCATCGGCACGGTCACTTCGACCTTCAATGAGGACGTGATCATCCAGACCGACGGAATTGTGTTCTACGGCGCCATCTCTTCAACCGGCACCCATTCCTCGGCCCTGGTGGCCGGCTCCGACCCCGGCGGCCCATACGCCGGGACCGTCAAAGCTGCGGTCGAACTGGACAGCGGCTTCCTCCACCCCGCGGTCAGCTACGAATGGAAACTCGGCGATGGTGCCGCGGCAAGCGGCTCTCATGTCAGCCATACCTATCTTGACAATGGACTCTACATCGCGCGCCTAACCGGCGCGGTGAACCAATCCGGCGGAGCCACGACCATCCAGTATGCGCGCGTGCGGATCCGCAACACCACGCCCTCGGTCAACGCCGGCCCGGACATCGAGGTCGACGAGGGGACCGAGGCCAGCTTCTCCGGTTCCTTCACCGACCCGGAGTTCAAGGACAAGCACGAGGCAATCTGGGACTGGGGAGACGACACGTTGCCTTCAAAGGGCACGGTTGTGGAAACCCACAATCCGCCCCAGGCGACCGGCGTGGTCACCGGTCGGCACGCCTACTGCCGCGCCGGCGAGTTCGTAATCACGCTGCGCCTGCGTGACGAGAACGGCGGAGTCACCGAGGACAAGCTCAAGGTCAAGGTCAACAACGTACGGCCAGAAGTGAGTGCGAAGCAGCCGTTCTACGCCTACCCGGGCGTGCCGGCTCCAATCGAAGCGGAGTTCACTGACCCCGGCTGGTGCGAGAAGCACCGGGCGTTCTGGAAGCCGGGCGACTACTCGCCGGAACTGCCTGCGATCGTGCGCGAGATCAACGAGCCACCGTTCGGCTTCGGCATCGCCGTTCTACTGCACCGCTACGCGGTCTGCGCCACCTACTTCGCGGAATGCCGGGTAATCGACGACATGGGCGGCCGTGGATATGCTTTCCTGCCGGTCCAGGTCATCGACGTCCGGAATCGTGGATTCGAAGACGGATTCCGTATGCTGAAGTGCGGGGCCGTTGCTAATGAGTGGGAACCATACACTTCGCACGCGCCGGCCGGCATCATGGCCGCCGCGGGCACGCCCGGGACCGCCGAATTCGCCGCTGAGGAATTCGTGGTGCGCGCCGGCCAACGCTCTCAGTGTATCGTCGGCCGGGGCCCCTTCCGGGCCGGCATCCGGCAGAAGGTGGGCGCCAACCCCCGCTGGGACTACCAAGTCGTCGCATGGTACCATCTGGATGCAAACCATGACGGCGCCTGCCGGCTGGGGGTTGACCCGACAGGCGGAATCGACCCGGCCGCGGCCTCGGTCCAGTGGTACGAGGGCAGCGTGCGCCACGAGTGGGCACCGCTGCTGGCGCGAGTGACGGCTCCGGGCAACGCAGCGACCATCTTCCTCGAAGCATCGGGCGACGAGACCGGAGCGAAAGCCTTCTTTGACGAGGTCACGCTCACCCCGTACCCTTGTCCTCTGCCCGAATTGAAGAGACCCAAGCCTGAGCCGCAAGAACCCGAGGAGCGCTGCGTGAACTGGCGCGAAGTGAAGGAAGCTCACAGCGTTCCGGCCGTCTACGAGAAGGACGGGTTTACCTTCCAGAGCGCCAGCGGACTGGCGATGCAGGTAGTTCTCTCCGGGGCGCCACAAGGGCAGGGCAAATTGCTGCTGCCGGACCGCGGCACGCAGGTCACGCTGCCGTTCGTCGCCGACCGGGTGGTCGCGAGCATCATCCCCAAATCGAAGTCGCCGATCAAGATGATCGCTCTCGACTCCGGACACAAACAAATGTCGCGTGCCGGCACTGAGACCGGCGATGCAACCGCGCAAAGGGTTGAGGTCAAGGCCCACGGGATTGTCTATGTTCATTTCCCTCGAGGCGCCGCGCTGCTAATTGAGCTGTGCTGCTACCGACAGAGGGATGGCAGTCGGGTGGAAATGGACGAAGTGCCCGTGCTGCAGACGACGCCGCAGCTAACACGCAAGGCCAGAAAAAGGGAGAGACCGGATGGAAGAAAACAAGAGGAATCCTTGTGAGATGAGACCATGGCGGATGAAAGACACATATACATAGAACAGCCCGACAAGTTCAGTATTCATTCCCTTGACAAAGGCTCATTGGTGAGAATATGATTTAATTAAACTAGAATAGCTGACAAAGCTATTATTCTTTCAAGGTGTGCACAGGGGACATCGAGGCGTTGAAAATAAGCGAAGGCGATAATAAGGGCTTGCGCGTAAGGTTCTGCGTATACAGCGGACTGAAGAAGGCCCGGATATCCGTCGAACCATGGAGGGGATATCGCGTCCCCGACGGGCGACCGAAGACAAAGAAAAACAGTCTGGCTTAAAGGGGGTGATCCCATGGCAACGGAAGAGAGAAAAGTGACCATCGTGGCGTGGCCAAAGGAGCCAGCGCTGCTTGAACACAAGTTTACATCGGACAAGCCCTGCAGGCTGAGCGTCTCTTTCGAGGAGAAGCCGCCCGCCCACCTCGTAATCGAAACCTCGAAGGAGAGACCGTTTTTCGTGGACATGGACATGAAAGTCACTCCCACGAAGACTATACCGGTTTGTCTCAAGGTTTGTGAGCCGATCTGCGTCAAGAGCGCCTATACCATCGGGGTGGATATCTTCGACCGGCCCGTGGCCAACATCAAGATTCGCGGTCTCACTCGGGTTTACAACTGCAGGGAGGAGAAAGAGAAATACGCCTGTGTGGACTTCACGGAATTCAAGCCAGGAACAATCTTCAAAATCCCCTGGGTTCATGAAGAACTCCGGTACACGACGGAAGCGGGACAAAAAGTGTTGACTACTGTCAGCGTCGGGAGCACCCCCCCCACGGTGGGGCTCGGCTTGCCTGACCAGGGTGTCCGCGTGGATTTCCCCTGGCCAGTGAGGGACGTATTGATGACGGTCGCCAGTTACGCCGGGCCCGGACTCTCCTTTTTCGCTTATGCCGACGGTACTCTCCTTGCCCAGCAGGTCGCGGAGATCCACAATGAAGTTAAGGAAGTCCTCATTGAAGGGTCGGGTATCACAGCAATTAAAGTCAAAGGCGGAAATAACGAGGCGTCCATTCTCCGGATCTGTTTCTGGTGCGCTGGCTTGAGTAATAAGGGTGAAAATGAATAAGCAACGAAATGCGACCGACGACGAAGGATGGACACGATGTTAACAAGGGTGACGAAAAAAAACAATGCAAATAAGGCTGCTGAAAAAGTGACAAAGGGCCACAGCGAGGCATCAGAGGCAGGGGACTCTCGGGATCAGCGACAGGAGACTCCGAGTGCCGAGAAAACCCTGCTCGGAGGACTAGATGCCATAAGAGGATTTATCGAAACGACCTCCCAGGTCGTCCAACAGGCTACCAAGATTCTGGAGGAGGAGATTGGCGCCGGTATCCTTACGGCCAAACAGATTGAAGATAGCCTAATCAATGTCAAAGCTCTGCGTGCCGCTAATGCTGAGAGCGTGATCCATCGGTTTCGTAAGGACGCGCACGAGGCAATGGACATTCTTGTTGATGTTGTCGGCTCAGCTGTGAACTATGCCGAGAAAATGAGCAAACGCGCCGTCTCCTTCAGCATCTCCGGAAGCGCGGAAAAAGCCACCCGGCAGAAAACCGCCCGGCAGGAATCGGGCCTTGCACCGTATCTAAAGGTCCCTGGTGTTCTGAAATCGGGGCAGTCCATCCAGGTGCCGATGACCCTCGAGAACGGCAGCGATGCCTTGACAGAGAAGCTTCGGTTCTTCAGCACCGACTTGATAAGCTCTGCAGGCGGGAGGATTCCCGCGAGGCAACTCTCCTTCAAGCCCCCGATCCTGACCATCAAACCGCATGGAAGTGGGACCATTCTCGTGCGATTAAAGATCCCGTCCGGGACAAAGCCCGGCCTTTACTCGGGACTGGTCCAGTCCTCGCAGATGGATCAGCTTTGCGCTGTACTCGCTGTCCAGGTGGGATGAATCCCATCAATGTGGACCACCCCGCATGCCAAAGGGAAACGCACACGAGTTTGTAACTAGAGCTCTGGAGCATTACAAATCGCTCACTATGCGGACCCTCATGGCGTATCTCCCTTCTAGGGAGCCAAAGCGATACCTCTACGATCTCGTTCCATCCTATCCGGAACGCTCAGGTAAGGGGTTCCGCCCCGGTTTATGCATCTCTACATGCGGGGCCTTCGGAGGGAACGTGGAACTTGCCGTCAATTCTGCCGTGGCCATCGAAATCTTTCACAACGCCTTTCTTATCCACGATGACGTGGAGGATGGCAGCGAATACCGCAGGGGAAAGGCAACTTTGCATAGCGAGCAGGGCATTCCTATTGCCGTGAACGTGGGTGATGCCATGAATGTCCTGAGCATCCGGCCGCTTATGGAGAACATCGGTATCCTGGGGCCAGAATTGACCTGGATGGTCTTTGCGGAGATCGAGCACATGGCCCGCCAATCGGTGGAGGGGCAGGCCATGGAACTGGGCTGGGTGCGAGACAACGCATGCGACCTGGGCGAGGAGGATTACCTGCGGATGACCCTCAAAAAGACGTGCTGGTACACATGCATCCATCCCTGCCGGATTGGGGCCTTGATTGCTACTGCTGGAACAGTCGACCCAGACCGTTTCAACCGGTTCGGGTACTACATGGGGGCAGCCTTCCAAATCCAGGATGACGTCCTCAATCTCACTGGCGACAAGAAAAAATATGGAAAAGAGATCGGGGGCGACATCTGGGAGGGGAAGCGAACCCTTATACTTATCCATCTTCTTAACCGGTGCACGGAAGACGAGAAAGAGAGGATGAAACGCTTTCTCGCAACGCCGCGACCGAGCAGATTGAAAAAGGACGTCCAGTGGGTATACAACCTCTTAGCGAAGTACGACTGCATCGAATCGGCCCGTCACGGCGCTTACGAGCTCGCCGATGCTGCCATGCGCGAATATGACATTGTATATCGCGGCCTACCGAATTCCGATTACAAACGGTTCATAGAGAATGTTATCTTCTATATGATTGAACGGAATATTTAGGGGATGCCTAGCTGGCCGGGAATCATGAACTTCGAGATTGCAGAGGGTTCTGGGTTCTGTTTCGGCGTGAGGAGGGCTATCCGCCTTGCTTTGCATGCCGCTGCGGCCGGAGAGAGGAAGATTGCTACCATCGGCCCCTTGGTGCACAATCCTATAGTCGTGGAGATGCTCGAGGAGAAGGGCATTAGGCCTGTCAAAGAGATTACCGATGATATCGACGTCGCGATCATCAGTGCCCACGGGATTCCCGAATCCCAACTGAAAATCCTCGGCGAGAGGCGGGCAGAGATTATCGATGCTACTTGCCCCCTTGTCAAAAGATCCCAGAGATATGCGAAAGCACTGAAAGACGAGGGATATCAGGTGATCCTCCTCGGCGACAGGAAACACCCGGAAGTAATGTCCGTGTCAAGTTATGCGGGCGACAATCATATTGTCGTTGTGGAGAGCGTGGACGAACTCCCAGAGTCGCTTGGTCCAAGGGTAGGAATCCTAACCCAGACAACACAGCCGGAAAAGACTTTTCTGGAGCTTGTCCAGCGCGTCGTTCCGAGTGCAAAGGTGGTGAAGGTCGTCAACACAATCTGCCCTTCCTCCGCTGCAAGGCTGACGAAAACGAAAACTCTCGCCCGCAGTGTCCAGGTAATGATCGTCATTGGCGGCCGTAACAGCCACAATACTCTGGAGCTTGTCCGAGTAAGTCGTCTCACGGGAACCGACACTCATCACATCGAGCGCGTTGATGAGCTTCAGGTTCAGTGGTTCAGAAACATCGGGAAAGTAGGGATCTCGGCAGGTGCATCGACGCCGAATAGGCAGATCGAAGATGTTGCGAAGAGGATCAGCGCCTTTGGTAACTCTGCTTTTTAATAAAGATCTGTATGACGTGAAATACAAAAAGGACGGGGAGCGATGTAGCTTCCACCTGCTAACTAGATAGCCACGGACCCTCTTCCTTGAGGGATTCGATTCCCCTCACTCACCCCTAACTAGTGTTATGACTCGGAAATATATTGACATAATCTCTTGATCTTAGCCAGGATGGAATCGGCGGTTGCGGTCCAGACGAAGGGTTGGGCGTCAGAGTTGTGGCTTAGAACGAAGTGATCGATTATCGTGGCCAGGTCCCTGACGCTCCGGAAGGTGCCCCTGCGAATCGCCTGCTGGGTGACTATGTCGAGGGCGTAACTCACGACTATGTCCGGCACGGCACCCTGACCCTCTTTGCCGCGCTGGACATCGCTTCCGGCAAGGTCCTCACCAAGTCTATTACGCCGGCGGCACGGTCGCTGTCGTCGACCGCGGCACAGGCGACACACGCCAGGCCCAGGTGTTCGTGGCCGTTCTCGGGGTCGAGCTATACCTACGCCGAGGCGACCTGGA
>Ga0209706_10001938_pt1 | contig 11684 bp, 9 predicted proteins | sample PPLLaktember2015_6_FD_187263 | JGI IMG/M metagenome (GOLD analysis project Ga0209706, IMG submission 187263) | Freshwater sediment microbial communities from Prairie Pothole Lake near Jamestown, North Dakota, USA - PPLs Lake P8 Core (1) Depth... | ecosystem: Environmental > Aquatic > Freshwater...
GAGAAGAACGGAGACGTCACCGTACGCAGCACCATCGAGGGCGAGCGCTCCGAGCCGATCCGCCTCGACTACCGGATGCGCTCCCGGAGCAAGGACTGGGTGGTGATCGACGTCATCATCGAGGGCGTCAGCCTGGTGCAGAACTTCAGGAACCAGACCCAGGAGATCATCGGCGAGGTCGGCATCGATGGCCTGATCGACCGGCTGCGCCAGAAGAACGCGGAGAAGTCGGGGTAGCCGGCCGTGGCGGAGCGCGCGCGGAACGCCGAGATCGACCTGCTCGACGGCCGCTTCTACGCCCGCGATCCGCAGCGCGAGCTGGCCTGGCTGCGCCGGCACGCCCCGGTCTACCGGGACGAGCCGCGCGGCGTCTGGGGCGTGGCGCTCCACGAGGACGTGCAGCGCGTCTCGAGGGACACCGAGCGCTTCTGCTCGAGCGGCAGCTCGCGGCCCGACGCCCCGGCGCTCCCGTCGATGATCAACATGGACGACCCGCTGCACAAGCGGCGCCGCAACCTCGTGAACCGCGGCTTCACGCCGCGCCGGGTGGCGGACCACGAGCCGCGCATCCGCGAGATCTGCCGCGAGCTGATCGCGAAGGTCGCGCCGCGGGGTCGCTGCGACTTCGTCTCGGAGATCGCCGCCCCGCTGCCGATGATCGTGATCGGCGACATGCTCGGCGTCGAGCCCGAGGACCGCGACCGGCTGCTGCACTGGTCCGACGAGCTGATCGAGGGCACCTCCGCGACGGCCAGCGCCGAGGTGCGCGAGGCCGCGGCGCGCGCCTTCGTCGACTACATGGAGTACCACCGCAAGGTGGTGGCCGACCGGCGCGCGCGGCCCCGCGACGACCTGATGAGCGTGCTGGTGCACGGCGAGATCGACGGCGAGCGCCTCGACGACGACGCGCTGCTCCAGGAGTCCCTGCTGATCCTGGTGGGCGGCGACGAGACCACGCGCCACGTGATCAGCGGCGGCATGGAGGCGCTGATCCGGCACCCGGAGCAGCGTGCGCTGCTGGCGCGCGAGCCCGCGCGCATCCCGGTCGCGGTGGAGGAGATGCTGCGCTGGGTGACGCCGATCCAGAACATGAACCGCACCGCCAGCTGCGACGTCGAGCTGCGCGGGCAGGCGATCCGCAAGGGCGACAAGCTGCTGCTGCTCTACAAGTCGGCGAACCGGGACGAGTCGGTGTTCGAGGCCCCGGAGCGCTTCGACGCGACGCGCGACCCCAACCCGCACCTGGCCTTCGGCGGCTACGGCACCCACCACTGCCTGGGCGCGAGCCTCGCCCGCCTCGAGCTGCGCGTGATGTTCGAGGAGCTGCTCGCCGCGCTGCCCGACCTCGAGCTCGCGAGCGACGCGCCGCTGCCGCTGCGCCCTTCGAACTTCATCGTCGGCATCCAGTCGATGCCGGTGGTCTTCCCGCCGCGCGAGCCGGGTTTCTGAAGTCCCAGGCCAGACCCCTTTCCAAAGTGCCGGCGCGGCCGCACGTGATCGGGGTCGACGACGGGCCGTTCGTGAAGGGGCAGGCGGCGGCGGTGCCGGTGGTCGGGGTCACCATGGAGGGCGCCGACCTGGTGGAGGGGGTCGCGGTCAGCGAGTTCCCCGTGGACGGGGACGGCGCGACGGAGTTCCTCGCGCGCTTTCTGCTGGGGCTGCGGGGGCACGCGGGCCTGCACGGCGTGGTGCTCGGCGGGATCACGATCGCCGGGCTCGGCATCGTCGAGATCGAGGCGCTCGCCGGGGCGATCCGCCGGCCGGTGCTCGCGGTGGGCCGGCGCAGCACGGGCCGCAGCGAGCTGGCGCGGGCGCTGCGCGCGGCGGGCCTCGAGGATCGCCTCGCGGCGGTGGACGCGACGCCGCGCGCCTTTCGCGTGGAGGACGGCCTCTGGGTGGCGGCCGCCGGCATCGACCGCGACGGCGCGGTCCGCTTGCTGCGCGCCACCACCCGCAAGGCCCGCCTCCCGGAGCCGCTCCGGCTCGCGCACCTGCTGGCCCGGGCGCTGGTGCTGGGCCAGTCGAGAGGGCGGGTTTAATCAAAGGCGCCCGAGCGCGAAGTCGAGGGTCTGGGAAAGATCGGCGATCAGGTCGGCGGGGTCTTCGATGCCGATCGAGAGGCGCAGCAGGTCGCTCGGGAGGGTCGAGGCGGGGCCCTCCACGCTGGCGCGGTGCTCGACCAGGCTCTCGACGCCGCCGAGGGAGGTCGCCTCGCTGAAGTGCCGAAGGCGCCGCGCCACGGCGCGTGCGGCCGCTTCGCCGGCCCGCACGCGGAACGAGAGCAGCGGCCCGAAGCCGCCGCGCATCTGGCGGGCTGCGATCGCGTGCCCCGGATGGGAGGGCAGGCCGGGGTAGAAGACTTGCGAGACGCCCGGGTGCCCGGCCAGGAACTCGGCGACGCGGAGCGCTCCCGCCGCGCTCGCTGGCACGCGCAGGTAGAGCGTCCGCAGGCCGCGCAGCAGCAGCCAGGACTCGAACGGGCCGAGGATCGGCCCGCGCTTCACCCGCTCGTTCACGATCGTGTCCCACAGCGCGTCGCGCCGCGCCGCGACGAGGGCGCCCGCCAGCACGTCGCCGTGGCCGTTCAGCTGCTTGCTGGCGGAGTGCATCACCAGGTCGGCGCCCAGGGCGAGCGGCTGCGTCAGGACCGGCGTCGCGACGGTGCCGTCGACCGCCAGCAGCGCGCCCGCCCGATGCGCGAGCTCGGCCACCTCGGCGAGGTCGGTGATCGCGCAGGTCGGGTTGGAGGGCGTCTCCGCCCATACCAGGGCGGTCCGGCCCGGGCGCAGCGCGCGCGCGAGGGCGGGGGCGTCGCCGTTCGGAACGAACTCGAGCTCGAGCAGGCCGAGGGCGGCGCGCTCTTGCAGCCAGCCGCGCAGCGACCAGTACATCGCCTCCGGCGCCACCACGTGGGGGCGCGGGCCGCGCTCGCGCAGCAGCGCCTCGAAGGCGCAGGTGGCCGCCGCCATGCCCGAGGCGAAGAGCTGCGCCGCGGCGCCGCCCTCGAGCTCCGCGAGCAGCGCCTCGGCGTGCTCGGTGGTCGGGTTGCGGTCGCGGAGGTAGCTCCGCCCCTGCGGCCAGCTCCCGTCGGCCCCGCGCTCGTAGTTGGTGGAGACCGAGATCGGGGGCGCGACGGCGCCGGTGGCTTCGTCCACGCGCCCGAGCGCGCGCGCCGCCAGGGTCGCGGGCGACGGCGGCCGCGGCTCGCTCACGCTCCGCCTCCGGCGCGCGCCCGATCGCGCTCGTCGAGAGCCGCGGCGATGCGCGCGTGGGCCGCGCGGCTGAGCGGATAGCCCCGGGCGAACCAGACGCCGACCAGCAGGAACAGGCACGGCGCGCCCGCCGTCATCCAGCGGATCGCCTGGCGCACGCTCTCGCTCTGGGTCTCCCCCTTCACGAGGCCCGCGAGATCGAGCACCCACAGCACGATCAGCACGCCGAGCGCGCCGCCGAGCTTGCGCAGGAAGGTGAAGACGCCGTTGTAGAGGCCCTCGCGGCGCTCGCCGTGGGCGAGGTCGTCCTCGTCGATCACGTCGCCGACCATCGCCCAGGGCATGAGGTCGACGACGGCGTAGCCGAGCCCCGCCACCACGGCCCAGGCGAACAAGACGAGGCGCGGCGTCTCCGGTCCGAAGGCGGCCGCCAGGAGCGAAGCCGACGCCCAGAGCAGCGAGCCCGCGATGAAGACCGTGGATTTGTCGTGGCGGCGCGCGAGGCGCAGCCAGAAGGGGAGGGCCGCCAGCACCGAGAACAGGAACAGCGCCATCAGCGGCTCGAAGTCCTCCGAGCGGCCGATCCAGTAGGTCATGTAGAGGATCACCAGCGCCGCCACGAGGTCCATGGCGATGCGTCCGAAGATGTAGAGCGCGGTGAGCTGGCTGAAGGTGCGGTGCCGGAACACGGCCAGCAGCGCCTCGCCGAAGCCCGCCTCGGCGCCGCGCTCCTGGAACTCCGCGCGCTCGAAGCTCACCCGGTGCACCAGCAGCCAGGGCGCCGCGAGCAGCACGCCGTAGAGGACGCCCGCCGCCAGGAAGCCCGCGCCGCCGCCGCCGAAGAGCTCGGCGGTGGGACGGATGCCGATCGCGGCGAAGGTGCCGAGCACCGCGCCGGCGTTGCGGAAGGTGTTGAGCGAGGTGCGCGCGTCGTAGCCGAGGGCCATCTCGGGGATCAGCGCCAGGTAGGGCACGGAGAGCACGCTCATCGCCACCGAGACCAGCGTGTAGACCGCCGTGTAGTACGCGAACTTCGCCGCCTGGGACTCGACGGGCAGGTCCCACCAGAGCAGCGCGAAGCTCGCGCCGAACGGGATCGCGCCGAGCACGAAGTAGGGGCGGCGGCGGCCCGCGCGCCAGCGCGTGGCGTCGGTGATGCGCCCCATCAGCGGGTCGAAGAAGGCGTCGACGAAGCGCGCCACGAAGGGCACCAGGCCCGCCAGCGCGCCGCGCAGCCCGGCCACCTGGGTGAGGTAGTAGGAGGCGTAGACCAGCGAGAGCGCCGAGAGCGCGGTGTTGGCGGTCCAGTCGCCCAGCGCGTAGATGGCCTTCGCTGCGGTTCCGAGCTCGCGCGCCGCGCCGGGCGCGCCGGGAGCGGCGGAGGCGCGCGCGGCTTCGGCGGTCACGCCGGGCAGGGTGGGCGACGCCGCCTGCGGCCGCCAGGGCCCGCTTTCGGTACGCTGCGCGGCTCGCGGAGCGGAGGCCCCATGAAGGCTGCGGTGATGCGCGCGTGGAAGGCGCCCCTCACGATCGAGGACGTCGACATCGACGAGCCCGGCCCGCGCGAGGTGCGGGTGCGCATGGTGGCGGCGGGCGTCTGCCACAGCGACCTCCACGTCCTCGAGGGCAGCCTGCCGATGCCGCCGCCCGCGGTGCTCGGCCACGAGCCGGCCGGCATCGTGGAGGCCGTAGGTCCCGGCGTCCTGCACGTGAAGCCGGGCGACCCGGTGATCGGCTGCCTGTCGGCCTTCTGCGGGAGCTGCTTCTACTGCCTCTCGGGGCAGCCGAACCTGTGTGGCGGCGAGGCCACCGCGCGGCCGCTGGATGCGAAGCCCCGGCTCTCGAAGGGCGGCGAGCGCATCCACCAGTTCGCGCACCTCTCGGCCTTCGCCGACTACATGCTGGTCCACGAGAACGCGCTGGTGAAGATCCGGCCGGACATGCCCCTCGACCGCGCCGCGCTGATCGGCTGCGGGGTGACGACCGGCCTCGGCGCCGCGCTGAACACGGCGCGCGTGCGGCCCGGCGACACGGCGGTCGTGATCGGCTGCGGCGGCGTCGGCCTGGCGGCGGTGCAGGGCTGCCGGATCGCCGGCGCGAGCCGCATCGTCGCGGTGGACACGGTGCCGTGGAAGCTCGACCTGGCCCGCGAGCTCGGCGCCACCGAAGGGGTCGACGCCTCCCAGGGCGACCCCGCGGCCCAGGTGCTGGCGCGGCTCGGCGGCGGCGCGGACTTCTCCTTCGAGTGCATCGGCACGAAGGCGACCTCCGCCCAGGCGCTCGCGATGGTGCGCAAGGGCGGCACCTGCGTGCTGGTCGGGGTGGTGCCCCTCGGCACGAACCTCGAGCTGCCGGGGCTCGACATCGTGCTCCAGGGGAAGACGGTGGTCGGCTCGATGATGGGCAGCAACCGCTTCCGCATCGACATGCCGCGCTACGTCGACTTCTACCTCGACGGCCGCCTGAAGCTCGACGAGATGATCTCTGCGCGCCTTCCGCTCGAGCAGATCCACGTCGCCTTCGAGAAGATGAAGGCGGGCGAGGCGGCGCGCAGCGTGGTGACGCTGGGGAGCTGAGGCAGCATGGCGCCGCTCCCGGCGTGGCTGGGCCTCGCCGCGCTCACCGCCTTCGCCTGGCGCGAAGCGATTGCCTTCGCGCTGTCGAGCGGCACGGCCGGCGACGTCGAGAGCATGCTCTTCGACGCCGCCGACAACCCGCCCTGGCTGATCACCCTCGTGTCGGTCGTGCTGCTCTTCTCGCGGCGGCACGCGCTGCGCCGCGAGGTCGGCGCCCCAGGCTCGCCGCTCCGCGCCGCGGCGCTGCTGACGCCGGGGCTGGCGCTGCTCGGCTGGGGCCGCTTCGTCTCGGCGCCGGACCTCGTCCTGCTCGGCACGATCGCGATGGCGCTCGGCGGCGCGTACGCCTGCTGCGGCGCGCGCTTCGCGCGGGCGATCGCGCTGCCCGTGCTGCTGCTCGGCTTCGCGATGCCCGCGCCCGGCGCCCTCGTGAACCAGATCGTCTACCCGCTCCAGCTCTGGACCTCGGACTACGCCTACGCGCTGCTGTCGCCGCTCGGCGTCACCGCCATGCAGGCGTCCGACGTGATCCGGACCGCCACCCACACCTTCATCGTCATCGAAGGCTGCAGCGGCCTCGGCTCGATGGAGGTGCTGACGCTCCTCGCCCTCGCGTGGGCCTGGCACACCGGCGCAAGCTTCGGCCGCGGGCTGATCCTCGCCCTCGCGGCGCCGCTGATCGCCTTCGCCCTGAACGGCCCCCGGGTGGTCGGCCTCGTGCTCTTCCCCGACAGCGACTTCTGGGCCGGGCACACGACCCAGGGGGTCGTGGTGTTCGCGCTGGGCGCGCTCTGCATCGCGCTGCTCGACCGGCTGGTCGAGCCGCGCGAGCCGGCGCCCGAGCCCGGCGGGCCGGGCGCGCCCTGGCCGACGCGCCCGCCGCGGGCGGTGGTCGCCTGGCTGGGGGCGGCAGCGCTCGCCTCCCTGATTCCGCGCTACGCGACCCCGCCGGTCACGGCGCCCGGCGACCTGCTGGCCGAGGCCGCCCCGCCGTGGCGAAGCGAGCGCAGCCTCGACGTCGACCATCTGTTCCTCGGCTCCGTGCGCTTCCTCCGCTCCGACCAGCGACTCTACGTCGCGGACCCGGCTCCGTTCGGCACCGTCGCGTCCGCGAAGCAGCGCGCGCGGGTGGAGGCCTTCGTCGGCGAGGACGCGCGCCAGAGCCGCTCGAACAGCCTTCGCTCGCAGAAGCACCTCGTGAAGGGCCGCGGCTGGAGCGTGGAGGAGGCGCGGCCCGAGGTCTTCGCGGGCGGGATGGCCGGCGAGCGGGTGGTGGCGATCTCCGAGGGGCGCCGGATGCTCTCCTGGATCTGGTACGTCGGGGTGGAGAGCACCTGGCGCGAGGCGCTTCGCGAGCTCCTCGCCCTCGACCAGTCGCCGCTCCGCCGCCCGCGCCACGCCTACGTGGTGCGGATCTCCACGGAGATCGGGAGCACCAAGGTGGAAGAGGGACGCGCCGAACGCAGGCTCCGCCTGCTGGTGCGGGACCTCGGGGCCCGCCTGCCGACCCCGCCCAGGAGCTGAGAAAGCGCTCGATCCCCGCGGGAACAAAGGCAGATTCCGCGGGGTGACGAAGAGCGGCAGGGGCGGCTTCATCAGCCCGGGCGCGGGGTCCGCCGCTCGATCTGCGGATGCCTCGACGGCCCCGCTCCGATGCGGCAACTGGCCGGCAAACCGCCCGAGAGAAAAAAACTGTTGCGCGGACACGCGATTCGCTACCAATATTGCGACCGGTCCAACCCGACCGAGTCGGGCGCGCCCGCGCGGTGGCGGGGATGTATCACGAGGGAGGTTTGAAACGGATGTCGAAGAAGGTTCTGACCCTGGCGTTCTACGCCGCGCTGGCCGTGTTCACGACCACGTGGCTCTCGGGTGCGGCGCAGGCTGGCCCCACTGCGGTGTGCGGCGATAGCACGATCGACCCGCCGGAAACCTGTGACGACGGCAACACCGTCTCCGGCGACGGCTGCAGCGGCGAGAGCTGTCTGGACGAAGTCTGCGGCGACAGCATCGTCAACCCGGATCCGGCACCCGGACCGGAGGAGGAGTGCGACGACGGCAACACCGTCGACGACGACGGCTGCACCGCGGGCACCACGCCGAACTGCCAGTTCGACTGCGGCGACGGCGAGATCGACGCGGCGGCGACGCCCGCCGAGGTCTGCGACGACGGCAACGCGACCAACGGCGACGGCTGCGACGACGACCCGTCGGCGACTTCGCCGGGCAACTGCACCGCGACCGCGTGCGGCAACGGCGTGATCACGGCGCCCGAGACCTGCGACGACGGCAACACGACTCCCGACGACGGCTGCGATGCGACGTGCCAGACGGAGGCCGACGTACCGCAGACGAAGAAGCAGCAGGGCTGCATCAACGCGGTCAACAAGAACCTCGCCGGCGTGGCCAAGGCCCAGGGCGGCGAGATCTCGAAGTGTGTGAAGGACACGGCGTCGGGCAAGGTGGCCGACGAGCTGACCTGCCTCGTCGACGGGCCGAAGACGGTCAAGGCCGGCGAGAAGACGACCAAGACCATCACGGGCAAGAAGTGCACGGGTGAGGGCCTGGCGACCCTCGCGCTCACGGACGCCGCGACCGTGAACGGAGCCGGCTCCGATCAGGTCCTGGAAGGCACGACGGTCATCCTGGGCGCCGACCCGACGATCGCCCTCAAGAGTGCGGACAAGGAAGGCGCGAAGTGCCAGGCCGAGGCCGTGAAGCAGTACAACGCGGTCGTCGGCAAGTGGCTGTCGGCCGCCAACAAGGCCAAGAAGAGCACGCTGAAGGGCGGCAAGGGCGGCACGCCCCCGCCGGCCGGCAGTGCGGCGGACCTCGCGACGGGCATCGATGCGGGCGTCGCGGCCGATACGGCGCTCGGCAAGGCCGTGACCAAGGTCGGTACGGGCCTCGGCAAGAAGTGCACCGATGCCCAGGTCGATGCGCTCTTCGACTGCGGTGGCGCCACCACCGTGGCGGCGCTCACCACGTGCGTCTCCACGGAGGCCCAGCGGGCGGCGTGCGAGGCGCTCGAGGCCGCCGACGGCCTCGACCTGACCTGCCTGTAGGCTCAAGACACAGGTCGTCCCGGGCAGCCGGGACGACCGCCTCCCTCGAAGCGCCCGGTGGGGAAACCCACCGGGCGCTTCTCTTTTCGAGCGGACGTCTCCGCCGGCGCGCGTGATAGGATGGCCCCGAGGAGGTCCCGGCCATGATGTGGACCCTGCTGAGCGCCCTGATCCTGCTGTTCGTCGCCCTGACCGGGGAGCCTTCCCGCGCGGGCAACCCGTGCGTCTGCGGCGACAACGAGATCTGCGAGCCGGAGGAGGCCTGCGACGACGGCAACACCGTCTCCGGCGACGGCTGCAGCTACCCGAGCTGCCTGCCCGAAGTCTGCGGCGACAGCATCACGAACCCGGATCCGGCGCCCGGACCCGCCGAGGAGTGCGACGACAGCAACACCGTCGACGACGACGGCTGCACCGCGGGCACCACGCCGGACTGCCAGTTCGACTGCGGCGACGGCGAGGTCGACGCTGCGGCCACGCCTGCCGAAGTGTGCGACGACGGCAACGCGACCAACGGCGACGGCTGCGACGACGACCCCTCGGCGGAGTCGCCCGGGAACTGCACCGCGACGGCCTGCGGCAACGACGTGATCACCCCGCCCGAAACCTGCGATCCGCCGAACGGAGAGACCTGCGACGCGAACTGCATGACGATCGCGCCGCCCCCGACCAAGGGTCAGCAGAAGTGCATCAACGCCGTGAACAAGAACCTCGCCGGCGTGGCGAAGGCCCAGACCTCGGACAACTCCAAGTGCGTGAAGGACGTGGCCGCCGGCAAGACGACCCTCGCGATGTGCCTCGGGATGGACGTGAAGGGCAAGGTCGGGAAGGCGGGGGACAAGACGACCAAGACCATCTCGGGCAAGAAGTGCACCGGCGCGAACTTGCCCGTCGCCGGGCAGCCCTTCACCGACGCGGCGACCGTCAACGGCGCGGGCGTGGACGAGGTGCAGGAAGGGCTCGCCGAGGTTCTCGGTGATCCCGCCGCCATCGCCGACAAGGCTGCCGACAAGCCCGGCGCGGGCTGCCAGGCGGAGGTGATGAAGCAGTACGCCGCAGTGCTGAACAAGTGGCTCTCGGCAGCCAACAAGGCCAAGAAGAGCACGCTGAAGGGCGGCGCCGCCGGGCCGGCCATCGCAGCCGGCATCGACGCCGGCGTCGCGGCGGACACGTCGCTCGCCAAGGCGGAGAGCAAGGCCAACACGGGTATCGCCAAGAAGTGCGTGGATGGCCAGGTCGCCGGGCTGTTCGATTGCGAAGACGCGACGACGGTGAACGGGCTCACGCTCTGCGTGATCGCGGCCGCCAAGGAGGCTGCCTGTAACGCCCTCGAGGTGGCGGACGACCTCGACCTGAGCTGTCCGAGCGACCTGATTCCGTAGCCGCTCGAAGTGCCTCGAGGAGGCCCCGCACATGGTGTGGAACGGGTCCCGCGCGGTCTTGCTCGGCGCCCTTCTCCTCGTCTTCGCGGCGTGGCCGGCCGACCCGGCGCGCTCGGGTTCGCTCTGCGTGTGCGGCGACGGGGAGCCGTGCGAAGGCGAGGCCTGCGACGACGGCAACACCGTCTCCGGCGATGGCTGCAGCGACCCGAGCTGCCTGCCCGAAGTCTGCGGTGACGGCGTCACGAACCCGGATCCGGCGCCCGGGCCTGGCGAAGAGTGCGACGACGGCAACACCAGCGACGACGACGGCTGCACGGCGCCGGACTGCCAGTTCGACTGCGGCGACGGCGAGCTCGACGCGAGCGCTGCGCCGGCCGAGGTCTGCGACGACGGCAACCAGACCAACGGCGACGGGTGCGACGACGACCCGTCGGCGACCTCACCCGGCAACTGCACGGTCACTGCGTGCGGCAACGGCGTAATCGCGGGGATCGAGACGTGCGACGACGGCAATACGGTGTCCGGCGACGGCTGTGACGCGAGCTGCATCATCGTCGACGGTTTCCTGACGAGGAAGCAGCAGGCCTGCATCAACGCGGTCAACAAGAACCTCGCCGGCGTGGCCAGGGCCCAGGGCGGCGAGATCTCGAAGTGCGTGAAGGACGCGGCGGCCGGGAACGTGGCGGACGTCCTCACCTGCCTCGTCGAAGGCCCCAAGACGACGAAGGCCGGCGAGGTGACCACGAGGACGGTCACGGGAAGGAAGTGCACTGGGGAAGGCCTGCCCCCCTTCGCCTTCACGGATGCCCCGACGGTGAACGGCGCCGGCTCCGACCAGGTGCTGGAAGGTGCGAACGCCCTCCTGGGCTCTCCCCCGGCGATCGCTCCCAAGGCGAGCGACAAGGCGGGCGCGGCCTGCCAGGGCGAGGTGATCCGGCAGTACGACGCGGTGCTGGGGAAGTGGCTCGGCGAAGCCGTGAAGGCCAAGAAGAACGCCCTGAAGGGCGGCAAGCGCGGCACGCCGTCGCCGGCCGGATCTCCGGCCGAGCTGGCAACGGGCATCGACGCCGCCGTCACGGACGACGCCGGGATCACCCGCGCCGAGGCCCGCGCCGGGACCCGCATCGGTCGGAAGTGCGAAGGCGTCTCCCTCGAGCCGCTCTTCGACTGCGGCGACACGGCGACCGACGTCGCTTCGCTGACTGCCTGCGTGCTCAGCGAGGCGAAGCGGGCCGCGTGCGAGGCGCTCGAGGGCGCGGACGATCTCGACCTGACCTGCCCGTAGGAGGGACCCGTGAGTGCACGTCTCCTTCCCGGACGCTGGTGCTTGCTGGCCTTGGCGCTGATGCTCGCCTGGCCTTCCGGCCCTGCGGCCGCGAAGACGGGCTTCTGCGGAAACGGGGAGATCGAGGGCTCGGAGGAATGCGACGACCTGAACCCCGTTTCGGG
>Ga0209706_10001939_pt1 | contig 11684 bp, 8 predicted proteins | sample PPLLaktember2015_6_FD_187263 | JGI IMG/M metagenome (GOLD analysis project Ga0209706, IMG submission 187263) | Freshwater sediment microbial communities from Prairie Pothole Lake near Jamestown, North Dakota, USA - PPLs Lake P8 Core (1) Depth... | ecosystem: Environmental > Aquatic > Freshwater...
CCCGGGCCAGCTGGACGGCCTGGCTCGTGGGCATGACGCCGAGGGCCTGACGCTCCTCGTCGATGACCCGGACCTCGCGCGCCTGGATCATCTCGTTGATCCGGTGCGGCTTGGCTTTGGCGACCGCTGGATAGAAACCGTGTCTCTTGAAAATGGCGGGTCCTCCTCTAGAAATTCACGACAAGACTTTTTTGGCGGTTGAGCTCGAGGGCCTTCTCGAGGAAGCGGGCGACCTCGATCTCGCCCTTGTCCCCCTGGCCGTGGACGCGCAGGGAGGCCGAGCCGCGCTCGACCTCCTTGTCGCCGACGACGAGGATGAGGGGGACCTTCTCGACTTCGGCCTGGCGGATCTTCTTGCCGACCTTTTCCCGGCCGAGGTCGACGGACGAGCGCAGGCCGGCCGCGCGGAGCTTCTCGCCGAGGGCCTTGGCATAGGCCTCGTGGCGCTCGGCGATCGGCAGGATGACGGCCTGGACGGGGGCCAGCCAGAGCGGGAAACTCCCGTTGTAGTGTTCGACGAGGACGCCGAAGAAGCGCTCGAGCGATCCGAGCAGGGCCCGGTGGACCATGTAGGGGCGGTGCTCCTGGCCGTCCTCGCCGACGTAGGTCATGCCGAAGCGCTCGGACATGTTGAAGTCGAACTGGATGGTGGTGCACTGCCACAGCCGGCCGATGGCGTCCTTGATCTTGATGTCGATCTTGGGCCCGTAGAAGACGGCCTCGCCCTCCATCCGCTCGTACGGGTAGCCGCGGGTCTCCAGGGCCTTGACGAGCGAGGCCTCGGCCTGGCGCCAGAGGGCGTCGTCGCCGGCGTACTTGCCGGGGTTCTTCGGGTCGCGGACCGACAGCTCGATCTTGTTGTCGGTGAAACCGAAATCGGCCAGGATGGAGACCGAGAAGTCGAGGACCCGCAGGATCTCGTCCTCGATCTGCCCGGGGGTGCAGATGATGTGGGCGTCGTCCTGGGTGAAGCCGCGGACGCGCAGGAGGCCGTGCAGGGTGCCGCTGCGCTCGTAGCGGTAGACGGTACCGAGCTCGGCCCAGCGCAGGGGCAGGTCCCGGTACGAGCGCATCCGGGACTTGTAGATCTGGATGTGGAACGGACAGTTCATCGGCTTGAGATAGTAGGGCTGGTCGTCGATGTCCATCGGCGAGTACATACTGTCCTTGTAGAAGCCGAGGTGGCCCGAGGTTTCCCAGAGGGTCGCCCGCCCGATGTGCGGGGTGAAGAGGATGTCGTAGCCGCCCGCCCAGTGGCGCTCGCGCCAGTGCTGCTCGATGACGGCCCGGACGCGCGCGCCCTTGGGGTGCCAGAGGATGAGCCCGCCGCCGAGGACATCGTTGGAACTGAAGAGATCGAGCTCGGCGCCGAGGCGGCGGTGGTCGCGCTTCTTGGCCTCCTCGAGCATGCGCAGGTGGTCCTCGAGCTCCTTTGGGGTGGCGAAGACGGCCCCATAGATGCGCTGCATCTGGGCCCCGCGCTCGTCGCCCTTCCAGTAGGCGCCGGAGACGGAGAGGAGCTTGACGTTCTGGAGGAGGCCGGTCGAAGGGACGTGGGGGCCGAGGCAGAAATCGGCGAACGGCCCCTGGCGGTAGACGGTCACGGTGGCGTCGCCCTTCTCGCGGATGAGCTCGACCTTGAGCGGCTGGCCCGTCTCCTCGAACATCCGGATGGCCTCGTCCTTGGCCAGGACGAGCCTCTCGACGGGGACGTCGGCCCGGGCGATCTCCTTCATCCGGGCCTCGATCTTCTCGAGGTCCTCGGGGGTGAAGGGCTCGTCCCGGAGGAAGTCGTAGTAGAACCCGGTCTCGACGGCCGGCCCGACGCCGGTCTTTGTCCCCGGATAGAGATCGAGGACCGCGTGCGCCAGCAAGTGGGCGGCGCTGTGGCGCAGGACCTCGATCGAAATATCCGGCTTCTCGCTCATATTCGTGTGCATTCCCAAAAAGGCGGGAAACATCGTGGTAGGCGCGGAGGGGATTGAACCCACGGCCTCTTCCGTGTCAGGGAAGCGCTCTCCCACTGAGCTACGCGCCTATCTTTCACTCTTAAAAGCCGTTCTATATTAAGCAAATCCGCCCGAACTGTCAATATGGGGAAATGCTATAATCGGGGTAACGCCCATGATCGGCATCCTCTCGGACACCCACGACAACCTGACCCGGGTCCGCCAGGCCGTCGATCTGTTCAACGGCGCCGGATGCGACCTCGTCATCCACGCCGGGGACATCGTCGCCCCTTTCACGGTCGAGGCGCTCCGGCGCCTCCGCGCCCCGGTCAAGGCCGTCTACGGCAACTGCGATGGGGAGAGAGCCGGCCTGGCCAAGGCCTTCCAGGGAATGGGCGAGGTCCGGGACGCGCCGTTCGCCTTCCTTCACGGCGGGGTCCGCTATCTCGTCAGCCACTTCGATGCTCCGGTCGGCCGCTACGTCGCCTCCAGGGCCGCCGACATCATCGTCTACGGGCATACGCACCGCCCGGTCGTCGAGTCCCGCGACGGCCTTCTCCTCATCAATCCCGGCGAGACCGGGGGCTGGCTCAGGGGCAGGAGCACCGTCGTCCTGCTCGATCCGGACACCCTGGCCGCCGATATCATCACCCTCTAGAGGTCCGCCATGCCCCACCCCATCAACCGCCGCCAGAAACCGGCCTGGAAGCAGCCCCGCCGCCCCCCGACCCCTCCCCATCCCCAGGGGGGGTTCCAAAAGCGCTCCCCTTCCCGCCAGATCCCTCGCCCCGCCTCAAAGCCCAAGTAAGCTCTTTTTCGGTGACACACAACTAAATACACTTTATTCCGCAATCAAACCTGTTTCAATAAGATGGACGGCCGAGGGGACCGGCTGAGCGATTAAGGGCTATGGCGCAGTGGCGATGCCCGGAGGAGGGCGTAGAAGGGCCGAGCGGGCACGGATGGCAGACGGGGCGGATTTGGGAAAATGGGGACGTTTCTATTTTCTTTCAAGAATCGTCTATTAGAAAAATAGAAACGTCCCCATTTTCCCGCCGCGTCTGGCAGAGCGAGGCCCGGATCCGGGCGGGTTTGGCTCGCCGGGCCGAACCCGCGACCCGACGGAGCGGCACGCCCCGAGCCGAGAAGTCCTTATGAAGCGAGACCGGTCTCCTCGGCCATCCCTTTATATTGATTTAAAGGCCTAATTGGGCTATACTTTACGTTCTTTTTCGGACAATTGAAGAGTTGGGATTTTTTTGAGGGAGAAGTTTTCATAATTTGACAAAGGAGAAAGCGGCATGAAGAAAGTCCTCATCCTGGGCGCCGCCGGGCGCGACTTCCACAATTTCAACACCTATTTCCGCGACAATCCGGACTACCGGGTGGTCGCCTTCACGGCGACGCAGATCCCGGACATCGAAGGCCGCAGGTACCCCGCGGCCCTGGCCGGCAAGCTCTACCCCAAAGGCATCCCCATCGAGGCCGAGTCCGAGATGGAGAATCTCATCGCCGCCCACAAGGTGGACGACGTCCACCTGGCCTACAGCGACCTGCCCCACGAATACGTCATGCACATGGCCTCCCGGGCCCAGGCCGCCGGGGCCAACTTCGTCCTCCTCGGGCCTTGCGACACGATGATCAAAAGCCGCAAGCCCGTCGTCTCCGTCTGCGCGGTCCGGACCGGCTCGGGCAAGAGCCAGACCAGCCGCCGGGTCGCCGAGATCCTCCAGAAGAAGGGCCACAAGGTCGCCGCCATCCGCCACCCCATGCCCTACGGCGACCTGGTCAAGCAGAAGGTCCAGCGATTCGCCACCTACGCCGACCTCGACAAGCACGAATGCACCATCGAGGAGCGCGAGGAGTACGAGCCCCACATCGACAAGGGCATCATCGTCTACGCCGGCGTCGATTACGGGGCCATCCTCCGCCAGGCCGAGAAGGAAGCCGACGTCATCCTCTGGGACGGCGGCAACAACGATTTCCCCTTCTACAAGTCGGACCTCGAGATCGTCGTCGCCGACCCCCACCGGGCCGGCCACGAGCTCAGCTATTACCCCGGGGAGACCAACTTCCGCCGGGCCGACGTCATCGTCATCAACAAGATGGACACGGCCACCCCGGCCGGCATCGAGACCGTCCTGGCCAACGCCAAGAAGGTCAATCCCAAGGCCAAGATCATCCGGGCCAACTCGCCCACGATCGTCCAGGACGGCGAGCGCATCCGCGGCAAGCGCGTCCTCGTCATCGAGGACGGCCCGACCCTGACCCACGGCGGCATGAAGTACGGCGCCGGCATCGTCGCGGCCAAGAAGTACGGCGCGGCCGAGATCATCGACCCCCGGCCCTTCGCCGTCGGCTCGATCAAGAAGACGTTCGAGAAGTACAACCACCTCGCCGACGTCCTGCCGGCCATGGGCTACGGCGACAAGCAGACCCGCGAGCTGGCCAAGACCATCGAGGCCATCGACTGCGACCTCGTCGTCAGCGCGACGCCCATCGACATCACCCGCGTTATCAAGGTCACCAAGCCCATCCTCCGCGTCGGCTACGAGCTCGAGGAGGTCGGCACGCCCACGTTGAAGGACGTCCTCAAGAAGTTCTAAGAGCCCGATGAGACCGAAGATCGCCCTCGTCGCCTTCGGCGGCAACGCCATGCTCCCCGAAGACCAGAAAGGTCTGCAGAGCGAGCAGATGCGGAACGCCGCCCGGGCGGCCGAACTCATGGTCCACATCGTCCGCAAGGGCTACGAGCTCATCATCGTCCACGGCAACGGGCCCCAGGTCGGGAACCTCCTTCTCCAGATGGAGGAGGCGGCCAACAAGATCCCGCCCTACACGCTCGACGTCTGCGACGCCATGACCGAAGGCAGCATGGGCTTCATGCTCGAGCGGGCCCTGGTCAACGAGCTGCGGCGCCGCTCCGTCGACAAGGAGGTCGCCTCCCTCGTCACCCAGGTCGTCGTCGACAAGGACGACCCGGCCTTCGCCAAGCCGACCAAGCCCGTCGGCCCGTTCTATTCGAAATTCCGGGGCGAGCAGCTGGCCCGCGAGAAAGGCTGGACGATGGTCGAGGACGCCGGCCGGGGCTACCGCAAGGTCGTCGCCTCGCCCAAGCCCATCGACGTCGTCCCCAAGGGGATCATCCGCGAGCTCGTCGAGGCCGGCCGCATCGTCATCGCCGCCGGCGGCGGGGGCATCCCGGTCATCATCAACGGCAACGGCCTCTTCGAAGGGGTCGAAGCCGTCATCGACAAGGATTACGCCGCGAGCCTGCTGGCCCGCGAGGTCAAGGTCGACCTGTTCATCATCCTGACCGCGATCGAACGCGTCTTCATCGATTTCGGAAAGCCCGGCCAGGCCGAGGCCCCCGTCCTGACCGTCGACGAGGCTCGCCGGCACTTGGCGGACGGCCAGTTCCCGCCGGGGTCGATGGGGCCCAAGATCCGGGCCGCGATCGAGTACATCGAGGCCGGCGGCCGCGAGGTCCTCATCACCAAGGACACCCATCTGAAAGCCGCGCTGATCAACCGGTCGGGGACCCGGATCTGCGCGTCAGCCTAGGAGGCAACCGCGATGCAAAAAGATTTCCTGTCCATCCGCGACCTGAGCGTTTACGAGTTCGGCCGGATGCTCGACCAGGCCGACGAGGTCAAGAAGCACCCCGACAAGTACCGCAAGGCGCTCAAGAACAAGATCCTGGCCATGATCTTCCAGAAGCCGTCCCTGCGCACGCGGATGACCTTCGAGGCCGGCATGCTCCGCCTCGGCGGCGAGGCCATCTACCTCGCCCCCTCCGACATCCAGATGGGCAGCCGCGAAGGCGCCTACGACATCGGCAAGAACCTCGAGCGCTGGGTCGACGGGATCATGATCCGGACGTTCGGCCACCAGATCGCGGTCGACCTCGCCGCCAGCACGAAGATCCCGGTCATCAACGCCTTGACCGACCTGTCGCACCCCTGCCAGGCCATGGCCGACTTCCAGACCCTGCGCGAGCACAAAGGGGCTCTCTCCGCCCTCAAGCTGGCCTACGTCGGCGACGGCAACAACGTCTGCCACAGCCTCATGCTGGCCGCCGCCCGGGGCGGGACCAAGATGGCCGTGGCCACCCCGCCCGGCTACGAGCCGAAGGCGCAGGTCGTCCAGTGGGCCCGCGAAGACGGCCGCGACACGGGCTTCACCCTGACCCTGACGAATTCCGCCGAGGAAGCCGTGACCGGCGCCGACGCCGTCTACACGGACGTCTGGGCGTCCATGGGCCAGGAATCGGAGAAGGAGGCCCGGGCCCGCATCTTCGCGCCTTACCAGGTCAACGCCAAGCTCATGGCCCATGCCAACAAGGGCGCCCTGTTCATGCACTGCCTGCCGGCCCACCGCGGCGACGAGGTCACCGACGAGGTCATCGACGCGCCGTATTCGGTCGTCTACGACGAGGCCGAGAACCGGCTCCACGCGCAGAAGGCCGTGCTCATCGCGCTCATGGGGGACAAGGACTGATATGAACGCCGAACCGACCACTCTGACCACGGTCTCCGACGAGGACCTCGCGCTCGTCGAGCGGGAGCTCGAGCGCAGCCCCGCCCCCCGGTCGACCCACGACCTCGCCGGCAAGCTGGCCTTCGAGAAGACGGCCACCGAGCGGACGCAGGACGTCAAGAAGTACGACCCTTACGCCCGCTACGAGGTCGGCGACCTCATCGAGAAGGACTACAACGAGCCGCTGACCGTCGGCAGCAAGTCCGTCGAGCACTTCGAGGGCCGGGTCATCCTCAAGGTCGTCGCCAAGACGCACTCGGCGCACTTCAGCTGCGACATGCTCGAGGTCGACTACCCCGGGGGCGGCGTCTTCCGGAAATACGTCGAGTACATGAAGAAGACGCGGACCCAGGTCCTCCTGCCCGCGAACTGCGAGGGCCGCGACCAGACCATCGAGATCATGGCCAAGGGCGACGACCCGCGGCTGACCGAGCTGCCCATGACCGAGCGGGACCTCCGGACGCTCGAGAAGAACCTGAGGCTCCGGCTGGCCAAGGCCCCGAACGTCTTCAGCTGGAACGACTTCTGGCACCTGACGGCGAAAAAGGTGGAGATCCCCGCCGAGAAGGTCAAGGAGATCGAGGCCGACTTCGTCGCCACCGGCCGATCGGCCGCGACCGAGGACCTGGTCCGGAAGTTCTTCGGCCTCGAAGCCTCGTCGGACATCTTCGACCTGACCTGCCTGAGCCTGAGCGCCCTGCTAGAGAAGAAGCACAAGAAGGACTTCATCCTCCTGTCCGACGCCGGATGGGGCAAGTGGCTCCTCAAGTCGATCCTCAACGCCCTGCCCGAGAACCTGGCCCTGTCCGCCCACATGGCCGAGGTGCCCGAGCTCGACGAGCTCGACAAGCCGGAGATGAGCCTCGTCCAGGACTTCCCCATCAAGATCTATCTGACCTGGCGCGAGATCATCTCGGGCGGCATCAAGATCCCCCGCAGCCTGGGCAAGACGCTCTCGCACGCCCGCGAATACGCCTTCACGGATTCCGAAGGGGAGGGCCGGACCTACACGCTCTACTACTATCCGAACGAGAATTTCTTTCTGGGCCTCCAGGATTTCTACACCCAGTTCAACATCCCCCAGGGCGCCAGCCTGACCCTGGAGCGGACGGGCCCCGCGACGTTCAAGTTCTGGGTCAAGAAATCCAAGAAGAAGATGTCCGTCATCCGGCTCGGGTACGACGCCGAGCGGGACGAGTTCGTGGACAACGGCGAAGAAGGGTACACGTTCGCCGAGCCCAACAAGATCATCTACATCGAGCGGGAGACGCTCAGCCGCCTCCTGCCCCTGGCCGCGACCCGGGAGGGCTTCGACCTCCGGGATTTCGTCGTCACCATCTTCAGCGACCCCGTCCTGGCCACCTCCGCCCACTCCCTGCACTTCCTCCGGGCCTACCACCTCATCGACCTCGTCCGCCAGACGACCCAGGAGGACGTCGAGTACGTCCTGGTCAACTCGCCGGAATTCACCAAGTCCGACAAGAAGAAGGGCGTCTTCACCTACCACGAGCCCTTCGTCCCCGAGGAGGAGGCCGCCGAAGGCGCTTATCCCGAGGGTTACGAGGAGCCCGCTCCGGAGGCCTATACGCCGGAAGAGGCGGCCCTCGAGGCCGTGGCCGAGGAGCTCCTCGGGCCCGAGCCCGGCGCCGGATTCGAAGAAGAGCCCGTCGCTCCGCAGCAGGTGCCGCAGCCGCCGCCCGAACCGGGGGCGGCCAAGAAGGACAAGGGATTCAAGAAGAGGAAGCCCAAGACCGAAGGCGACAAGGGGGCCCGGCCGAAGAAGAGCGAGCGCCGGGTCATCGAAGAGAAGATCGTCGAAGAGGAATCCGTCCAGGAAGCCCTGGCCGCGGTCAAGGAAAAAGAGGACGAGAGCCTCGAACAGCGGGCCGCCCGGGAAAAGCGGGAGAAGAAGGAAGAATTCAAGCCCGCCCCGAAGAAGAAGGATGAAGGGCCCAAGTTCGGCATCTTCGGCGACCTGCTCAAGACGGCCCTCAAGAAGAAGCCCGAAGAGCAAGAAGGCGAGGCTCCGGAACAAGAGACCGAGGAAATGCCCCAGGACGAAGCCGCCGCGGAGAAGCCCGAAGGCGAAGAGCCGAAATAGCTATAGGATATCTCTGATCGAGCCCTTCCGGCGGGTGACGCCGAGGCTGTCCAACAGTTCCAGCAGGGGGATGCTGTACTTGCGGGACAGGCCGGTCATGGCCTTGAAGTCGGCGACCGTCAGCTCCCGCTTCCCCGAGCCGCGGACCTTGGCGATGATCTCGTCGAGCCAGCGCGAGTGGAGGATGAAGCCGTCGATCCCCTCGACGATCTTCTTGCGCTCGGCCAGGACGGCGAGAAGGGTCTGGAGCTTCCCGGGAGTGAGCGAGAGGCGCGCCCGCACATCGTCGAGGGTGACGCTCCCGAGCTCGCCGCTGAGGACCATGGCTTCGAGCGCGGCCAGCGTGGCCTCGTCGGCGGCCGAGAGGGGGATGCGGAAATCGGGGAGCCGGACCAGTCCCGACTCTTCGACGACGCGGCCTTCCTTGGCCAGGAGCCGGAGCGCCAGGACGAGGACCGTCCGGGGGGCGTCGAAGCGCTTCTCCAGCTTCTCGAGCGGCGCGCCGCGCTGGGCCGCGTGCGCCTTGTGATACCGGGCCAGGAAGGCGACGATCCGGCCGCGCAGGAAATCGAGGCCGGCCTGGGAGACGAGGCGCAGGGGCGAGAAGCCGAGGATGCGGACCTGGCCATCCTCCTCGAGCGTCCGGGCCAGGAGCTCGACGCGGGACCTGGACAGCCGGCAGAAGCGGTCCAGCTCTTCGCCGTCCAGGCCCTTGAGCCCGCCGAGCTCGGTGAGGGCCAGGATCATCTCCTTTTCTCCCAGGGCGAGCCGGGCCAGCAGGGCCTTGCGCCTGGACGGTTTGAGCTCCTCGGAGACGAGGGCCCCGGGGTAAAGGCACCTCCCCCGGCCCAGGACGGCACCCGAGGCCGTGCGAACCTCGAACGGATCGGCCCACTTGACATCGACCGGGCGGTCCGCGAGGACGCGCACGAACGGCGCCTTCTTCCGGCCCGGGACGGCATAGTCCACGAGCCGGGCGCCGACGGCGGCCCCCTCGACGAAGGCGATCACGGCCCGGATCTCGCCGGCGGCCCCGCCGAGCGGGAAATCGAGAGCGGCGTCGAAGGCGGGCGCTTTCACCGGGGACGCTCCTCCTCGTCGGGCGCGGGAACGAAGCTCATGCGGCGCAGGGCCAGGTCGCAGGAGACCAGGGTCACCCGGACCGCGTCCCCCAGGTCGAAGGTTTTGCGGCGCCGCTTCGGCCGGAGGTGCCGGCCCGCGGGCCGGGGCTGGTACTCGCCGCGCAGGGCCGAGAACGGCAGGAGCCCGGAGACGAAATAAGCATCGAGCTCGACGATGAGCCCGGCCTTGATGACGTCGACGACGATGCCGTCGAACTCGTCGCCCAGGCGGTCCTTGAGGAAGCGCAGGATGCGCCATTCGATGAGCGACTGCTCGGCGTCGGCGGCGTTCCGCTCCCGCGCGGAGGCGGCAGCCGCGATCGCCTCGATCTCGAGCTCCTTCGGGGCCCGGCGGCGCAGGAGGTCCTTAAGGAGGCGGTGGATGACGAGGTCGGGATAGCGGCGGATGGGCGAGGTGAAGTGGGTGTAGTCGGACTTGGCCAGCCCGTAGTGGCCGACGTTCTTCGACGAATAGATCGCCAGCTTCATCGCCCGCAGGACCTGGCGGCCGATGAACTTCTCGCCCGGAAGCCCCTTGGCCCCCTCGAGCACGCGCTGCAGGTCCCTGGACCGGACCTTGGCCGGGTCGGGCAGGCCGATCCCGAAGTGGGCCAGGATGTCGCGGAGCTTCTCGAAGTCGGCGGGGTCGGGCGCGGGATGGACGCGGTAGATCGCGGGGATCTTCCTCATCGTGAAGGCCGAGGCCACGGCGACGTTGGCGGCGACCATGAACTCCTCGATGAGCCGGTGGGCCTCGTTCCTCTCGCCGGCGACGACGGCCAGGAGCTTGCCGGCCTCGGAGATGAGCTCGGGCTCGACCAGGTCGAAGTCCAGGCTTCCTTCGGCCAGGCGGCGCCGGCGGAGGGCTTCGGCAGCCTCGCGCATCAGCAGCAGATCGGGAGCGAAGTCGGCGTACCGCTCCCTCTCGGCAGCGTCCCCGTCGAAGATCTTGAAGACCGAGGCATAGGTCATCCGGTGGACGGTCCGGATGACGGACGGCGTGAACTCGGACTTGCGGACGCGGCCCTCCCGGTCGATCTCCATGATCGCGGACATCGTGAGCTTGGGCTCGCGCGGCCGCAGGCTGCAGAGCCCGTTCGAGAGCCGCTCCGGGAGCATCGGCAGGGTCAGATCGGGGAAGTAGACGCTCGTCCCCCGCTCGAAGGCCTCGCGGTCGAGGGCGCTCCCGGGCTTGACGTAATGGGAGACGTCCGCGATATGGACGCCGAGGAGCCAGCCCCCGCCGGCCAGGCGCCGGACGCTGACCGCGTCGTCGAAGTCCTGGGCCGTTTCGCCGTCGATCGTCACGGTCGCCCAGTCGCGGAAGTCGCGGCGGCCGTCGAGCGCCGCGGCCGCGTCGAGGTCGGGGATGGCCTCGGCTTCGGCGCGGACGTCCTCGGGGAATTCGGACCGGAGCCCGTAGCGCTCGACGACGACGCGGGCGTCGACCCCGGGATCGTCGGGACGGCCGAAGATGCGGGTCAGGACGAGCGTCGCCCGGTCGGCTTCGACGATCATGCCGGGCTCGGGCTTGAGCTTCGAGCGCGACTTGAGCGGGACGTCGTCGACGGCGGGCGAATCGAAAGGCTGCAGGTACGGCGCGCCGCTCCGCTCGACATAGACGCCGAGAAGGCGGGTCCGCTCCTTCCCCAGGATGCGCTCGATCCGGCCCTCGGGCTTGCCGAACTTGCCCTGCTCGTTGACGACGACGGTCACGTCGTCCCCGGGCAGGGCGCCGCGGGCGTGGCGCGCGGGGATGAAGATGTCCTCTCCCCCGCCCTCCGGGGTGACGAAGCCGAATCCCGGCCGGGCGGTGACGAACCGGCCGCGGACGAGGCCGGTCTTCGAGGAGAGCCGGTAGCGGCCGCGGATGGAACGGACGTCCCCCTGGGCCTCGAGCTTGCGCATCTCGGCGAGGAGCTTGGCCCGGTCGCGGCGCTTGAGGCCGAGCTCGGCCAGGAGGCTGTCGAGGTC
>Ga0209706_10001940_pt1 | contig 11682 bp, 7 predicted proteins | sample PPLLaktember2015_6_FD_187263 | JGI IMG/M metagenome (GOLD analysis project Ga0209706, IMG submission 187263) | Freshwater sediment microbial communities from Prairie Pothole Lake near Jamestown, North Dakota, USA - PPLs Lake P8 Core (1) Depth... | ecosystem: Environmental > Aquatic > Freshwater...
CGTTTCATAGCAATGTATTGCACTCGAGGCCTCTATCGTCATAAAATCAAATTTTATGTTTTTGATTTCGTTCTCCGGGGAGATATTCTCTTGGTGCGAAAGAAACACAACAACGTTCTTGACCACATCGGCGGGACGCCCCTTGTCCCTATCCGCCAGTTGAATACCAACCGAAGCCTTCAGATACTGGCTAAACTCGAGTCCTTCAACCCCGGCGGCTCCATAAAAGACAGGCCGGCCTTTTACATGATTGAAGAGGCGGAAAGAACCGGGGACCTGACCAGGGACAAGGTCATCCTGGAGGCTACAAGCGGCAACACGGGCATCGGGCTCTCTCTTGTGGCCGCCGTCAAGGGGTATCGGATACTTCTGGTCATGTCCGAAGCGGCCAGCGAGGAGCGGAAAAAGATCCTGAAAGCCATGGGCGCGGATCTCCAGTTCACGCCCGCGCACATGGGGACGGATGGATCCATCGAATTCGCCTACAATCTTGCCAGAGAAGAACCGCTGAAGTTTTGGCTCGCCGACCAGTTCAACAACGATGCGAACTGGCTCTCCCACTACCATGGAACCGCGGAGGAGATATGGGAGCAGACCGGCGGCGACCTGCACATGATCGTGGCCAGCATGGGCACCACGGGAACCCTCATGGGCCTTTCCCGGCGTTTTAAAGAGGTCAAGCCCGGGGTCCAGATTATCGGTGTAGAACCCTATATGGGCCACAAAATCCAGGGTCTCAAGAACATGAAGGAGTCCTATCCACCTGGGATCTACGACCGGAAAAGGGCTGACAGGATTGTCCACATCGACGACGGGGAGGCTTATGAAACCGCCAGGCTCCTCGCGAAGAAAGAAGGCCTTTTCGTGGGTATGAGCGCAGGAGCAGCCATGGCTGTGGCTTTCCGGCTCGCTAGGGAAATGAAAGAGGGGAGAATCGTCGTGATTCTGCCGGACGGAGGAGAACGCTACCTGAGCACTTCGCTTTTCGTAGACCGGAAAACCTCGGGCCTTTGCTTGTACAACACGCTCACGCGCAAAAAAGACGCCTTCGTTCCCCTCCAGGAAAACCGGGTAACCCTTTACAGCTGCGGCCCTACCCTTTGCCAGGACCTCCACATCGGTCAAGCACGGCAGCTCGTTTTCTCAGACCTGATCCGCCGCACCCTCGAGTACAAGGGCTATGAAGTCACTCATGTGGTGAACGTGACAGACATTGACGACCGAACCATTGCAGGTGCGGAAAAAGAAGGGGTCGGTCTCAAGGAGTTTACGGAAAGATATTATCAGGGATTTTTGAAGGACCTGGATTCCCTCCTCATCAAGAAGGCGACGGCCTATCCCAAGGCGAGCGAGCACATTGAGGACATGATCCAGTTCTCCGGGAAACTCCTTGACAAAGGGTATGCCTACGAGAAATTCCGCTCCCTCTATTTTGACATTTCCAGATTCAGAGACTATGGGAAGCTTTCCAAAATCGACCTGGACAAGATTCACCTGGGCAAAACCGTAGACCTCGAGCGCTATGAAAAAGGCAATCCCAGAGACTTCACCCTTCTCAAGCGTTCCACTCTCAGCGAACTCAAGAAGGGCATTTTCTTTCAGACCAAGTGGGGAAACGTGAGACCCAGCTGGCACCTCGAGTGCCCCGTCATGGCCATAAAATTCCTCGGCGACACCCATGACATCCACACCGGAGGAGCGGACCTTGTGTTCCCTCACCACGAAAACGCCATCGCCCTCGGCAGGGCCATCACCGGAAAACCTCTGGCTAATTACTGGCTCCATCACGAATTGGTCATGGTTGACGGCAAGAAACCGGTTGACGGTAAGGAGGGCGACACCTGCACAATTAAAAGCCTTCTAAAAAGTGGGTATACGGGAAGAGAAATCCGATACTGGCTCATCAGCCATCACTACAACAAACCGATCTCCTTTTCTCTGGCCAAGCTGGACAACGCGAAAAAAACCCTTTCCAACCTAGACAAGTTCATCAAGAAAGTCTTCTTTTGCCGTTCCGGTGAAACCAATCCTGAGATGGACCAGGTCATCTATAACCTCAACCACAACTTCACCGAGGCCATGGAGGACGATCTCAACACCTCTAAGGCCCTGGCATCCCTGTTCGAGTTTACGCGTGAAGTGCACCGGATCCTTGATCAGAAGGGTCTCTCTCAGGAAGATAAACAGCGGGTGAAAGAAGCCCTGGGAAACGTCAATTCGATCCTGGAGATCATGGAACTGGAAGCACCCAGGGGGGGCGAGGCGGTTGAAGCCCTAATTCTTGAAAGGGAAGCGGCTCGAAAGGCGAGGGACTGGGAAACGGCAGACCGGATTCGGCAAAAGTTGAAGAACATGGGCATTGAAGTCGCCGATACCCGAGACGGAACACTGCCCTTCAGACGAACCCTCTGAGACCATGAGCCGTGCTGCGCAGCAAGCTTGATCTGTCTTGGCTCGGGCGTCTCAGTAGAGAGCACCCTCCGCAGAATCCACTCTGAGTGCCCTTTGCTTTTTCACCGACCTTTCCGCATCGTCAAAATGTTGACGCCCTAGGCCCTCACACCACGGGAAGGGACGCCTCTCCTTTTCCTGACTGTGGTAGTTGTCCGCACGAGTCTCTTGGATGTTTTTGTTCCAGTCTTGCTGGTATTCTTCCCGCACAAACAATCATATCAGAAAGCTCTCTTGAAGCTTCAGGAACACCGTGGCTTTTCATTCCTTTTTCACAGAGTCTCTATCCTCCCTCGCTACGCAACAAGCTTAACTCTTCCTTTTCTGCATCGGAATATGGTAGGGGATATGCGAGTTTTTCCTTTGACCTTTGCGGATCTCTGAATCCTTCCGGATTAGCTCTTCCCGGACAACGAAGGAAAGGCTCGTGCGGGCACCATCCAGGCTATTGACCTCGTCCAAAGGCTCTTCGAGCCTGGGACAGGACTCAATGCCTTCCGGGCTTCTTGAGAAGAAGTCCTTATCTGAAACTCTAAGAAGGTACAGGTGACGTAACGCGCTGATGGAACCGGAGAACTTGTACAAGGCTTTTTTCGACCATGCGACCGACGCCATCTTCTGTCTTGAAGTCGCTGGCCGATTCGTCGATGTGAATCCTGCCGGGTGTCGGCTACTGGGCTTCGAAAAAGCGGAACTGATTCAAATGCACCCAGAAGGCCTATCGGTTTTCAGTGCGGCCTGCCTCGATGAACATCTGAAGCGCATCCACGAAAAGGGCTACGCGAACTGGCATTCAAAGCATGTCCGGAAGGACGGCTCCCTTGTCGATTTGGATGTGAGGGCGACCTTGCTGGGATACGGAGGTAGACCCATCCTTCTGGCGATCGTCAGGGATATCTCGGAACAGAAGAAGTTGGAGGGGCTCCTCATCCGAGCCCAGAAAATGGAAACCATCGGCACCCTGGCAGGCGGCATTGCCCACGACTTCAACAACCTGCTCATGGGAATCCAGGGAAGGATTTCCCTCATGCTCATGAACGGTTCCATACCGCATTCCTTCACGGAGCACCTCAACGCCGTGGAGCAATACGTGCAAAGTGCGGCCAATCTGACCAGACAGATTCTCGGGTTTGCCCGGGAAACCCGATATGGGGCAAAGGTCACAGACCTCAACGACCTGGTGAGACGCATTTCAACGATGTTCGGCCGGACAAGGAAGGAAGTCAAAATCCATTTCGCTCCCCAAAGAGGGCTCTGGTCTGTTGAGGTGGACCCCGGGCAAATTGAGCAAGTGCTTTTGAACCTTTGCCTCAATGCCTGGCAAGCGATGCCGCTTGGTGGGGGCGTCTATCTCGAAACAAAAAACATGGTTCTCGATGAAATCCATGTCGCCCGTTACGGTCTTGAACCGGGCCATTTTGTCCGGGTCTGCGTGCGCGATACGGGCGTGGGCATTCCCCAGAGCGTGGTGGGGAAGATATTCGATCCCTTTTTCACCACCAAAGCCTCTGGCAAAGGAACAGGGCTTGGGCTCTCCACCGCCTACGGCATCATCGCCAACCACAGAGGATTCATCGAAGTGTCGAGCGAGGAGGGAGCAGGGAGCACGTTTTCCTTCTTTCTTCCTGCAACGGGGAAAAAGCCCGATCCGTCCGGGGAGCGCCTGCAGGAGATTGCAAAGGGCACGGAAACGATCCTGCTGGTCGATGACGAGGAGATGGTTCTAGATGTGACAAAAGAAATTCTTGAGAAGATGGGCTATCAGGTCCTTACGGCTCGCAGCGGAAGAGAGGCCGTCGAACTCTATAAGAGGAATCTCCCCCCCATCGACCTGGTGATTTTGGACATGATCATGCCGGACATGGGCGGGGAGACGACTTTCACGACTCTGAAGGCCATCCATCCTGACGTGAAAGTTCTGCTTTCCAGCGGCTACAGCGCAGAGGGCCTCGCGTCAAGAATGCTTGCGAACGGTTGTCGCGGCTTTGTTCAGAAGCCTTTTCTGCTACAGGAGCTATCCAGGAAGATCAGAGAGGCGCTAGGCTAGGGCCTCTTTCAATGACGAAGAGCACCGCTCTCCTCGGCCTCAACTACTCCGGCGCAACAGGGATGTCTTCTCGCTTGTCCTGCATCCCCTCTTCGTAGGCCGGAAGCAGAACCTCGAAGGTGGTCCCCTGGCCTTTCTCGCTCATCACGCTGATGAAGCCCCCGTGGTTCTTGACAATGCCGTAGGCCGCCGCAAGACCTAAGCCTCTTCCCTTGCCCATCTCCTTTGTAGTGAAAAAGGGCTCGAAGATACGCTCCTGCGTCTCAGGATCCATGCCCACGCCCGTGTCTCTGACGGTCACCCGGACATATCTGCCCGGTTTCACCGTGTAGGGACGGATATAATTTTCATCTAGATGGAAGTTCTCCGTCTCGAGGTAGAGATGTCCACCGTTGGGCATGGCCTGGCCCGCGTTAATGTATAGGTTCATCAGCACCTGCTCGATCTGGCCCTGGTCCGCATTGACACGCCACAGGTCGGGCTCCCTCTCATGATGGAGGATAATCTCCTTCTTGTTGGAGGCGAATAAAGCGGTTGTTTTGTCCACCACCTCATTCAGGTCAAACTCCTTGATCTCGTACTTGCCCCCCCTGGCAAATCCAAGGAGCTTGCGGGTCAGATCGACTCCTTGCAAGACGTAGTCCTCCACCCTCTTTAATTTCCTATAACTGGGGTCGGCAGGGTCCAAATCCAGCAGCAGTAACGATACGGTCCCCAGGATGCCGGCGAGCAAATTGTTGTAGTTGTGCGCAATGCCTCCCGCCAGAGTGCTAAGCGACTCTATCCTCTGAGTGGCCCGGAACCGTCTTTCGACGTGCTTTGTTTGCGTCAAATCCCGCACAATTCCCCAGAGACCGCTCACGGCTCCTGAACGGTCACGCTGAGGGATTCGTGTCACATGAAAGGCGCTAGGAGTCCCTTGCATGGGAATGACCAACTCCCTCTCCAAGGTCTCCCCATCAAGCACACGTCTATCCCCTTCTTCAATGCGTTTTGCCGTATCCTCCCCAAAAAGATGTTGGTCGGTTTTTCCAACCCACTGCGCCACGGGAAGACCGGAAAGCCGTTCCATGGCGGGATTGACCAGGGTGTAAGCCAACCCCCGGTCTTTCATGAAGATACCATCCTGAGCGCTCTCAAAGAGGGAGCGGAAGGAGGCATCCCTTTTCAAGGATCCCACTTCTTCTTTTAGGCGTTTGTTCATTTCGAGAAGGTGTAACGTCTTCTCCTGAACCACCCTATCTATTTCTTCTTTGGATTCCGTTAATTCCGCTTCCGCGCGTCTTCGCTCGGCCACAACCATTCTCTTCTGCTCCACGGCGTTTTCAACAGTTTTGAGCAGAGCAGCCCTGCCAAAGGGCTTGAGGACGTAAGCGTGGGCACCGCGTCTGAACCCATCGAGGGCCCTCTCCGCGGAATGATAGTCGGCCAAGAGAACCACCCGCACGTCCCGACACTGTCCAAGCAGCTCATCCACGATTCTGAGAACATCCCTGTCTTCAAGCCCCACGTTGACCAGCGCAGCGTCGAAATCGAGCCTTCTCACAAGTTCCAAGATCTCCACGAGGCGGTGAACCGAATGGAACTCCCAGCCCTGCCCGTCCAGAAGGGCCTGAAGGCGCAGGCTCGCTTCTCGATCATCCACAATGAGAATTCGGGGTGTGTGGCGCATAGCCGTCTCAATCTCCGAAAGGAGGAATGGTTGGTAGTGTGTCGGGCAAGATCGCCACTGAAGTCTTACTGAGGGCGATATTTTTAGCGCCCATCCAATGAAGGGTCAAGAGAAAACTCCTCGAAGGAGACGCCCTCGGACGTAGAATCGCTGCAAATAGCATGCTAAACAGAGAAATTCAAACAAAACAAGCAATTCCATTTCGTTATACCGAAACCCTTTCGCAGTTTCCGCCTGCTGTGAATCTCTTTGTCCCTTGCCTGTGTACTCCTTTACCCTATTGTGGCCGAAGGGTACCCACTTTGCCTACTAATGTTCTCCTGCGTTTCAGGGAAAGATGTCCGGCCGTGGTGCTTGATGTGGTTTGAAACAAGTATGCCCTGCCCTTTGTGTTATGCGTCTCATCGTTGACGCGGAAAAAAGCAAACAGCGGGGACTTGTATAAGCCACAACATCCTGAGCCCATATCGCCCAGTGCGGACAGAGTGATTGAAGCCCTTTAACGGGAAGGGAAGGGGATCGAAAAATAAGGAAACTCGCGAACGGCTGGTCACATTCCTCAGGAAATCCAGGGCATGGGGATTGAACTCACGGATACCAGGGATGGGAGCATATGGCGGAGAGATCGGGATTCGAACCCGAGGTACACCTTTACGGCGTACACTCGCTTAGCAGGCGAGCGCCTTCAGCCAACTCGGCCATCTCTCCGCAATCGAAGCTGCCAGCTATCTGCTGACAGCTGTATGCTGAAACCTGATAGTGTCCTTCTGGCGGAGGGAGTAGGATTTGAACCCACGGAACCCCGATCGGGGCTCAACGGTTTTCAAGACCGCCGCCTTAAACCACTCGGCCATCCCTCCGACAATAGATTCGCAATATAACACCGGACCCAAAAGGAGTCAAAATCTTTTCTCTCTGGTGACGCCCATATCTGCCAAATAGTAAGCAGAAAAACATTCTGTGGCCTACGATCTGATACAAGCTTTCACGACCTACTGTGCACTACTTACTGCCTACTTTTTTCCACCTTTTGCCTTCTCTGCCAAGGGAACCATTTTCTCCCGCATCAGCCGAATAGTCTGAGTGTAATCCTTACTGTAGAAGATCGCTGATCCCGCCACAAAGACCTCTGCACCGGCTGCTGAAACCTGGTGGATAGTTTCTCCATTGATGCCACCGTCCACCTCTATCTCGACATCGAGTTTCCTCTTGTCGATCATCTCTCTCAAGCGTTTGATCTTCGGCAAGACTCCAGGGATAAACTCCTGAGATTCGAACCCGGGATTCACCGTCATGAGCAGGACCATGTTCAGGTCCGCCAGGACATACTGCAGCACTTCCGGGGGAGTACCCGGATTCAGCGAAACAGAAGGTTTGGCTCCCGCCTTTCTGATGTGCTGAATGGATCTGTGCAGGTGAGGTACGGCTTCGGCGTGCACGGTGATGATGTCGGCACCGGCATCCGCAAAGTTCTGGATGAAGGAGTCGGGACTGGAGATCATCAGGTGCACATCAAGCGGAAGCTTCGTGACGCGGCGCACGGCTTTCACGATCATGGGTCCGATCGTGATATTGGGTACAAAATGCCCATCCATCACGTCGATATGGATGTAGTCGGCTCCTGCCCGTTCAACCGCCTTTACTTCTTCTCCCAGTCTGGTGAAATCCGCCGACAGGATGGAAGGTGCAATTTTCCCCATGGCCTTTATCCTTCAAGATAGAGTCATTTTTTTCTTAACAACGCTCCGAAGAACCCGTCCATGCCGTGAAGGTGTGGAATGGTTCTCAGGAACCCTCGATCATCGATCAGATCCCTCGCCCACCGAGGTGCCCGGTTTCTCATGTCTTCGAGGACCAGCCCTTTGTTACCTGCCTGGCAAGCCTCCACGACCTCTTCGTTTTCCTCTTTGGATAGGGTGCATGTCACGTAGAGAATCGTTCCCCCACTGCGAAGCACTGAGCAGGCACTGTTTAGGATTGCCTTCTGAAGCTGCGCGAGCCTTGAGATGTCCTCTTCTATCTTGTTCCACTTCCCATCGGGATGTCTTGAGAGCACCCCTAGCCCGGAGCAGGGTGCATCGACCATGATCCGATCGAATCGAACTCGGAAAAGGGAGGAAAGGTCCCCCTCGGCATCTGCCGCGACTGCCGACGCACATCTGATTCCCAGCCGAACTGCGTTTGTCGCAAGACTTACCAACCTTGTGCGGTTCATGTCAAGGGCGATCACTCTGCCCCGATCCCCCATGAGCTCAGCAAGATGGGTCGTCTTTCCACCGTAACCTGCACAGAGATCTAGGACACTTTCTCCCGCGACAGGGGCGAGAAAAATGGAGGTCAGTTGAGCGGCTTCGTCCTGAACCTGAAAAAGGCCGTCTCGAAAGGAGTTGTCCTGGTCGACCTTTCCTCGAAAATCCTCCAGCCGGACTCCCTGGGGAGAATTAGAGGTTGGCATTCCAGCAATGCCGCTTTCCGTCTGAAGTCGATGGATGAGACCGCTGCGATTGATCTTGAGCAGATTGCATCGAACGGTGACCGCAGGGATGCGGTTCTGGGCTTCGAGAAGGGCCTCTGTAAAATCAATTCCCCATTCCCTGATCCATTTGCGCACCAGCCATTCCGGATAGGAGTAGAAAACAGACAGATATTCCACTGGGCTATTGCAGCGATCAGGGGAAGTGATTTGATTTTTGTTGCTACAGGCTTTTCTCAGAACTGCATTGACAAAGGAGACCACGTAGGAGGGGTGTCTTTTTTTTGCCTGCTTTACAGCCTCGTTGACAGCCGCCGAGTCAGGAACTCGATCGAGGAAAAGAACCTGGTAAAGAGCCAGACGAAGCAGATTGAGAACAGGAGGGGAGATTTTCTTGAGAGAAACGTCCGAAGCCTGTCGAATGGTCCAGTCGAGCCTGGCCCGCCACCTTACCGACCCCTGCACCAGGTGACTGATAAAGGCTCTGTCCCGCTCTTCCAGGTGAGGTCTGGATCTGAAGAGGTTGTCCAGCGTGCTTGCAGAGAATCCGGGCTTACGGGAGAGGTCGTTCAGCACCCTCAGGGCGAGATCCCTCGGTGTGTCTACCTTCATAGGTCAAAAATGAAGCCATGCCCCTTTCGACGAGTTCCAAATCCACGTCCGTGTCATAACACGGGCCGTTTGGCCTTCGATTGAGGATTCCGAAGACCGGAATGGGATAGGTATCCTGGATGCCGCTCGTCAGATCTCTTTCACAAGCCACTCCAATGATCAACTGCGGTCTCTTGTCCACCACGATTTTCCTTGCAAGAGTCCCGCCGGTGGCCACCGAAATGGATACGCCGTACTTGTCCGAGAGCTCCACCAGGTTCTTGATTTTGCACTTGCCGCAGGCCTTGCAGTTCTTCACATTACCGGTGATGCGGACACTGCATTCGTGAAACTGCAGACACTGGGGCAACAGGATCAACAGCCGGCTGGGATGAACCCGCCTTGCCTCCGCCAGAACCAGCTGGTTGTTGATGGTCACAAAAGACCGCCGCACCTGATCCTTGCTGATGCCGATGCATTTTCCCACAATCACGAGAAGAGGAAAAAGAAACCGAATCACCACCCCGCGAATTTCCTTGTTGAAAAAGAGGTTTTTGCCACGGAGGATGGTGAACAACAGGGTCAGCCCTCCGCCGATCAAAAAAGCGACGATCGCTGCAAAAACAACAGCCATGATGAAGGGGAGCTTGGGATGGATGTTGGTGAAACCGATGTAGGGGATGAGCCACAAGGCCACGGCGGCCACAATCAGGAGGGCGCAAGTCAGCACAAGGAGGAGGATGAAAATCCTCTTGTCCGGCTGGTGGTCGGATTCTCCCGCCCTTGCCTCTTCGATCCTGTCGGATAGTGAGTCGTTCACTTATTGCCCCAGCACTGCCCCTTCGGGTATCGAGAAACCGCGCAAAAACTCCCTTGCAGGCAGCCTGTTTTTCCCCGGAGATTGCAGTTCTCTGACCCCTACGATTCCCCGTCCCGTTCCGACGATAAGGCATTGTTCTTCCAGACCCAGAACTTGTCCCGGAGAGATCCCTTCCCGATTCCTGTCAATCACCGTTGATGCAAAGAGCTTTATTTCCTGACTGTGCCGGAGAGTATAGGCTCCGGGCTTGGGATCCAGGCCCCTGATTCGTGCCGACACTATGGCCGCATCCTCCCTCCAATCCACCCGCGAGATCTCTTTCGCTATTTTGGGCGCGTAGGTCGCCTTGGTGTGATCCTGAAGCGTAGCGTTCACGATGTTTCCGGACATGCGTTCCAAGCTCTTTGCCATGAGTTCGCCCGCCATCACGGCAAGTCTGTCGTGAAGGTGCCCGGCCGTCTCATCTTGGAGCACGGGGATCTCCTCCTGAAAAAGGATCGGCCCTGTGTCCATGCCTTCGTCCATCTGCATCACGGTCAGGCCGGTCTTCGATTCGTCGTTTAGAATCGCCCACTGAATCGGTGCCGCTCCTCTGAGACTCGGTAATAGCGATCCGTGGACATTGATCACCCCCCATCGGGGAATGTCCAGAACTTTCTTCTTGAGAATATGACCGAATGCGACGACCACAATGAGATCTGGGTCCTTTGCCCTGATCTGGGTGCAAAAGAGGTCATCCGATGCCTTTTCCGGCTGAAGGACCTCGATGCGGTGGTCCAAAGCGACCTGCTTCACAGGCGGCGCAGTGAGCCTCTTTCCCCTTCCCTTGGGTCTGTCCGGCTGCGTGACAACGGCCAAAACATTGTGACCGCGGCTGATCAGAGCATTAAGGGTGGGAACGGCAAAATCAGGAGTGCCCATGAAGATAAGCCTGGGATGTCCGGGAAAGGGCTTCGTCAGGATCTCCCCCATGAATCAATCCTTCCCGTTCTTAAGCATCTTCTGGAGCCTTCGTTTGTAAAGGGCCCTTTTCAAACTGCTGATGTGATCGATAAAGAGTCTTCCGTTGAGGTGGTCGATCTCGTGTTGCAGGCATATGGCCATGAGGCCATCTGCTTCGATGTCCACAGGTTTGCCGTGCCTGTCAAATCCACGCACCTTGACCATGGCACACCGTTTCACCTCAGCTGAAAAATCAATGACGCTCAGGCATGCTTCGTCGTAGAGAATCTCTCCCTCCGCGGAGACGATCTCCGGATTGATGAGCGCGCAAAGGCTGCGTTCCTTGTCTTTGGGCGTAAGGTCATAAACGAGTAGCTGTATGGGTTCTCCTACCTGGTTGGCTGCAAGGCCGATACCGGGGGCCGAGTACATGGTCTGCCCCATGGCATCGATCAGGGTTTGGATCTCCTCGTCGATGTTTTCAACCGGTTCTGCTTGTTCCCTCAAAACAGGCTCCGGGAATTTATATATTTTCATGATCGGTGAAGGGCTCATGATTTTTTCGCTTTCCGCATGCAATGTCTTGAAACCATACTATATCCTTGGAAATAATAAATCAAGATAACCGGCTCCCCAAAACGGCCTTGACATTTCGACCCCATCTCCCTATTGAGATGAAGTCATGA